>ERZ780223.590-NODE-590-length-40315-cov-4.926006_pt1 | contig 40315 bp, 33 predicted proteins | sample MGYA00511016_ERZ780223 | MGnify/ENA primary metagenome ERZ780223 (study PRJEB29588, sample SAMEA2159032) | human gut metagenome | biome: human gut; feature: human-associated habitat; material: faeces | place: Denmark | collected 2008/2010 ... | reverse complement strand
GTCTGTGACCGCCCCAATGAATAATGAATGATGAATAATTAATAGTGAATAATTGTGGTGTGCCTGCGCACTTTTTTAATTGCGCCTTTGCGCTGCTACCGATACGATTTTTGCGTCAGCCCGACCATGGATTGCAGGCAAAACCGTGGCAACGGAACGGATGAATCCGTTCCCTACAAGCGACCGTTGGCCGCAGCAGAGAGCTGATAGCTGATAGTTAATAGTTTTTTTCAACCCCACGGCAGCAAAGCTGCCTGCTCCCCTTGACAGGTGAGCCAATGTGGTGCGGTGCAAAAAATAAACGCTGCACTAACGTAACGCGAGGCACGCACGGTTTATTCCATTGTCTCCGGTCGGGCAACCGGAGATATACGTATTCGTAGGTGCGTCAATGCGCCTCTAAAAATATTGATAGTTAATTAATTAACATTACAAAACGTCATGTAATACATGAATTTTATTCGCTTGCTTAATGTGACTTTCGGTAGTATTATGATATCAGAAAGAGAAAGTTAAATCTCTGACAAGCATAAAAACCAATTCGAATATATTATAAAAGGAGTTTTTAAAATGAGTAGCGAAGTAAAAAATTTCATCCGTAAGATCATATTCACCGTCATCGCTTTTGCAGCACTGTGCATCTTCTGCTTCGACATGTTTGGCTCCACCGGCAATTCGCACTTCGGCTTCCTGGCACTGCTCTTCCCGGTACTGGGTGTGCTTGAGTACATGCTGCCGACCCCCGATTTCACGAAATAATCTTCCACGATTTTAAACATTACCTATCCCTATTAAGAAATCCCGTCCGAGAGGGCGGGATTTCTTTTGCTATCCGATATTTATCGTAAATTGCTCGGGGCCTTCAGAGAGGTCAAGCTCGCCGCCGTATTCCGAAACGGCGACGGCCTCGTCGTTGCACGACAGCTTTATGCGGTTCGGGTCGTTTATAATAAGCCGTGAGCTATCGCAGGCTACTGTGCTCTCGTCGTTTAGCACAAGGATGCTGCTTGCGTTTTCAAGCGGATACTCAAGCCTCAGCTCGGCGCTCTGACCGGCCCTGAGCGTAAGCTCAATGACATAATAGGCAAAGCCCTCGCCGGAATTTGTGTCTTTTTCCAGCGCCGCTTTGCAGTATTTGCCGCTTTCGACGTCGTATGCAAAGGTGCTGCCGTCCACATACGGCTGCTCGCCGACACCGTACCACCGGCCGGCGGCTTTGCCGTCAAGCGCTATGCTGACGCGCTCGTCGTCGGATCTAAGATAGTTTACGGGGAAGAACACGCGGCGGCTCAGCTCCTCACTTCCGGTGTTTTTAAGGTGGTACACATCGGTCACGGTGACGAGCTGCGGCAGCGTACGGCCCGTCGGCGCGTGCTTGAACGGCTCGCCGAAGTCGAGCGTAAGCGTTCTGTCCGCCGCTGCGCTTGTAAGCTTCTCGTCCGCGCCGAGCTGAACGACAAATTGAGCCTTTGAAACGTCGCCGGGCTTGGAATCAAGCGCCGCAATCAGCACATGCGCCACATATGCCAGCAGCGCAATGCCGAGCACGGCAACAATGCCGCCTATGATGATTTTTCGCTTTGAGCTTTTCATGGCGTTCAACTCCTGCTTAAAATTTGCGACATGTTATCAAATCTGTCATGACTTCATGATAGCTTGAAGCCGGAAATATGTCAATAAAAAGGAAAGCCCCCACGTTATGCCATTCGGCTTAACGTGGGGGCTTAAAAAGTTTATATTACTCTTTTGCAACGGTGTCGAGCGAGGCCATGAACAGGCTGTTTTCGGCATCCGAGGGGATGAGGAAGCCGGTTCTGGGCGAGACGGAGAATGCCTCGACGCTCGGGCCGTCCATCAGGCAGCTGCGCTTAAACTGCTGGCTGAAGTAGCGCTTGCAGTAGCTGCGGAGCCACTTGGTCAACTCCTCGTCAGTGAACTCGTCGCCGTAGGCGGCCTTTGCAAGACGCATGGTCTTTGCCGGGGAGAAGCCGCAGATCATCATCTTGTGGGTGAAGAAGTCCTGCAGGCTGTAGGAGCCGACATTTTCCTCGCTCTTCTGCTCGATCTGATCGTCGTGGATCGGCAGCAGCTCGGGCGTTACGGGGCAGTCGAGAACATCCCACAGCGCATCGGCAAGCACCTTGTCCTCGGTGTGCTGGGCGATGTAGCGAACGCCTGCGCGAACCTGAGTCTTGGTCAGACCCATGTTCACGTCGTACATGCTGGTGTGGTCGCCGTTGTAGGTGCACCAGCCGTCAACGAACTCGCTGAGGTCCTCGGTGCCGACGTCAAGGCCGTTGACCTTGTTGGCGATATCCATGAGTACCTGCGTGCGCTCGCGCGCCTGAGCGTTCTCAAAAGCGATGGAGTAGTCGTCGTGCGCATGTCCGATATCGTCAAAGTGCTTGTAGACACTTTCGCCGATATCGATTACGCGGACCTCCGCGCCGACCTGCTCGGCAACGATGATGGCGTTGGACTTTGTGCGTGACGAGGTTCCGAAGCAGGGCAGGGTGCAGGCAACGACGTTTGTCGAGGGCAGACCCATGCGCTTGACGGCCTCGGCGCAGACCATAACGGTCAGGGTCGAGTCAACGCCGCCGGAGATGCCGACCACGCAGTGGTCAAGACCGGCGTAGGTCATGCGCTTTACAAGGCCGGATACCTGAATGTCGATCATGCGGCGGCAGTAGTTGCCCATGTCCTTTTCAAACTCGGGCAGATGCGGCAGCTTGCGATAAGTGCGCGTAAGCTCGGTTTCGCAGACCTCTTCGCCCCAGTAAAGCTCGGAGTGGCTGTATTTATACTGGCTTCTGCCGTATTTTCCGCTCTTGCGGCGGAGATTTTCGAGGTACTCGACGTCGATCTCGGAAACAACGAAGCAGTCCTCGCACTCGTCGGATGCAAGTACCTCGCCGTTTTCGGCGACCATGCACAGGCCGGAGTATACGTTGTCGGTCGTGCTCTCGCCCTTGCCGGGCGCGGCGAGAATAATGCCGCATTTGAGGTGCTTGGAGCGGTATTTGACCGCTTCGGTAGCCTCGATGGTAGAGGTGACGGTGGCCGGGAAGGATGCGAGCGAGGCGATAACGGTAGCGCCGGCCAGAGCGTGGCGCGCAGCCGGAGCGTCTATGGCGTCAGCGTCGGCACCCAGCTCTACCGCGACTGAAAGGCCGGGCAGCACATCGCTTGTAAACAGCAGCTCGGTATCAAAGAACGTGTCGAACTTGCCGCAAACGGTCTCCTCGCCGCCCTCGTCGTCGGCAGCGGCAAACAGTGTGCCGTCGGTTTCGGAACGGGGAACAAGGCCGAGAAGCTCGCCGTCGGAGATGACGGCCGCTACGCTGTACAGTGCGCCGCCGCGCGGAGCATAGGGCAGACCGACGATAACGAGCATGTCGCTTCCGGCGCTGGCCTCGATTACCTTTTCAAGCGCTCTTTCGGCGCCTCGGAGAATGACGCTGTGACCTACAAGGTCATAGCAGGAGCAGCCGGTCAGCGTAAGCTCGGGGAAAACGAGAACCTTTACGCCCTTGTCGGCCGCTTTTTTCATGCACTCGATGACCTTGCCGGCGTTATATTCGGCGTCGGCTACCTTGATCATCGGAGATGCGGCAGCAACTTTAATAAATCCGTCTTTCATTTTGATCACTCATTTCTCTGATTTTTGTATGTCAAATAAAGTTTTGCCATAATAGTGATAGATTATCTGCGACGATGCGTCAAAGCTCTCGGGATCGATGACGATCGTTATTTTGTCTCCGCTCCGGCGGCAGTCCTCGATGCCGTCAACAAGCGGAAGAAGATTTGTTTTAAGCTCCTGCTCGAACTCGTCAAGATGCTCTGAGTAATACTCCGTTGTCTGCGGACAGGTATATTTATCGCCCAGCGGAGCTTTGCTCGTGAAGCAGAACACCATAAACACGGCAAACAGAATAAGAAACAGCACACAGCCGAGCGGCTTGATGGCTTTCACAAAGCTCTGTCCTGCTGTCATGACGCTACCTCCGAAAACTTAAAATTCCGTCTCATGTAATACTGCACTTTGTTGATCGTCTGCTTCTGATCGAGAAGACTGCCGCTTATGGAGTCGGTGACCTCGCCGTCAACAAGGTAGAAGCCTGAAGTGTTTATGACCGGAAGAGCGCTCTGCGCGTCGTTCATGAATTTCATGTAAGCAGGGCCGTCCCATCCGAGCTGAGAAAACAGCACGTTCATTAGATAGCACGGGCTGATATCCGGTCCGGAGCCGGTGAAGTCGTTATCGCAGGCTTCTTTGGCGGCATCGTTTGCCCAGATAAGGTAACGAGTCGAATAATAGTTCTTAAATCCCTCGGTCGTCGAGCGGTCAAGATTTATGCCAAGCTCCTCGTATGTTACGCTGTTATCGCCCAGCCATGGCTTGTGATCGCCGTAGACTACCAAAACGACCGGTTCATCCATAGCTTCAAGCTCGGCTTTGAGCTCGCACAGCCTTTCGATAGTGTCTTTTACAGAGCCGAGATAGTTGTTTATGACATAGTAGCTGTACTCGGAAACGTCGCCGTCCCAAACCGGATCGCCCCAGTCGAGCCTGTCGGTGCTGTACGGGCCGTGCCCCTGATAGGTCACATTAAATGAAAACACGTTTTTGCCGTCGGCAACGTCGTCTTTGAAAAACTTCAGCATATCCGGGAAAAATTCCTCGTCATAGGTGACGGGATAGCCGTATTTCTCGTAATATCCCTCGGTGAACAGATAATCCTCAAAGCCGAGATAACGGTTGACATTGTAGCGATTATAGAAGGTGCGCAGGCACGGATGGCTTCCGTTTGCGGTGTAGCCCTGCTCGCGCAGATACCAAACATAGGAGTTTACGGGCCTGCGATAGTCTTTAAGCTGCGTGTATCCCGTCAGGAAGCAGCGCTCGGTGTCAATAGTTCCGCCGCCGAAAACGTTTGTCATGAGGTTTCCGGTATAGCTCTCGGCTTCAAGGGCATGATAATCGGCATAGATATCGTCAATGCCCTGCATTCCAACGGTCGTAAGATCCGCAAAGGCTTCAAGCTGAATGGTAAGTATATTGACTTTCTTGCTTTCGGGGATGTCCGAATCGGAATATGCAGAAAGCTCGTTTTCCGCAAGATTTTCGTCATATCCGTCGGGCGGAGTGTCTATCGCGGCAGATATGCTGTGTATAAACGGGTACACAAAGCCCTTTGAAGTGAAAACGTCGGTGGCTTCCCAGCGGCTCACATGGTCAAAGTTCTCGGTCTTTACATTGTATATATCCGCGCTTGAGTAAACGAATGTCCACAGAGGCCATACGGATGCTGCAATAACTATTGCGGCGGCGATGCGGAAAGAGCCTTTTGCACGTCCACGCACGAAAAAGTACATAAACAGCGTTCCGATGACGATGCAGATAAGGCATATGGCAATGCGCCTTGTGATAGTTATATTGTACCCGGAGGAAACGCCGAGCGCGGTGTGTATAGCCGATATATCCGAAAACATGAACGGATCATCGCGGAATTCAAGCTTGAAATAGTTTCCCACCGAGGCCGTGATAAATACGACGGCAGTCGCCAGAAACGAAGCCCATGAGCGGTTTATAAGGCAGAACATTAAAAGCTCGAACAGAAAGATCGGCAGGAAATTTAAAAAGAATATCAATGGATGCCGAAGATAATCGATAAGCAGAACACGTCCTCCCGTTCCGATGCCGAGAAGCAGCGACAGAAAGCACAGCCCGGCTGCCGACAGGAGCAGAATTCCGAAATTCCACAGATAAAAACCGAAGCGCTTGCCGGGTCCGGCACAGGCCGCTGCGTCTGTGCCGAACAGGAAGCTTCTTTCTTTAGTGCCGGTCATGACTTGAGCCTCAGAACTTGATCCTTTCGGCTATGTAGTCCTTGACCTCGCTGATGGGGATACGGACCTGCTGCATGCTGTCGCGCTCGCGGATGGTGACGCAGTGATCGGCCTCATCGGTCTCGGTGCCGACGGTGTTGAAGTCAAAGGTGATGCAGTAAGGCGTGCCGATCTCGTCCTCGCGGCGATAGCGCTTGCCGATGGAGCCGGTCTCGTCGTAATCGACCATGAACTCCTTGCTCAGCTCGTTGTAAAGCTCCATTGCCGGGCCTGTGAGTATCTCCTTCTTGCTCAGCGGCAGTATTGCGCACTTGTACGGAGCCAGTGCCGGGTGCAGATGCAGAACGGTGCGGATATCGTCGTTGCCCTTCTTATCCTTGCCGACGACCTGCTCATCGTATGCCTCGCACAGGAATGCAAGAGCGACGCGGTCGCAGCCGAGAGACGGTTCGATGACGTAGGGAATATAGTGCTCGCCGGTGTCCTGATCGAAATAGGTAAGATCCTTGCCGGAAGCCTCCTGATGACGGCCGAGGTCGTAATCGGTGCGGTCTGCAATGCCCCACAGCTCGCCCCAGTCGGTGAACGGGAAGGCGTATTCGATGTCGGTGGTGGCGCGGGAGTAGAATGCAAGCTCAGCCGGCTCATGATCGCGCAGACGCAGGTTTTCCTCGCTTATGCCCAGCGACAGCAGCCAGTTTTTGCAGAAGTCCTTCCAGTAAGCGAACCACTCAAGGTCGGTGCCGGGTTTGCAGAAGAACTCGCATTCCATTTGCTCGAACTCGCGGATGCGGAAGATGAAGTTGCCCGGGGTGATCTCGTTGCGGAAAGCCTTGCCGACCTGGCATACGCCGAAGGGCAGCTTTTTGCGCGTGGTGCGCTGGATGTTTGCAAAGTTAACGAAAATGCCCTGAGCGGTCTCGGGACGCAGATAGCAGGTGGAGCTGGAGCCCTCGGTAACGCCGATGGCGGTCTTGAACATGAGGTTGAACTTACGGATGGGAGTGAAGTCATGCTTTCCGCAGACGGGGCAGATGATATCCTCGTGCGAGGCTATGAACTCGTCCATCTCGTCGAAAGTCATTGCATCAACGTTGACCTCGTGATGCTCTTCGCCGATGAGCTTGTCGGCGCGGTGGCGCGCTTTGCAGGAGCGGCAGTCGAGCAGAGGGTCAGAGAAGCTTGAAACGTGGCCGGTGGTGATCCAGGTCTGCGGATTCATGATGATCGCAGCGTCGAGGCCGACGTTGTATGGGCTTTCCTGCACGAACTTCTTCAGCCATGCCTTTTTGACGTTGTTTTTAAACTCAACGCCGAGAGGGCCGTAGTCCCAGGAGTTTGCAAGGCCGCCGTATATCTCGCTTCCGGGATACACATAGCCGCGGTTTTTGCACAGGGCAACGATCTTGTCCATAGTCTTTTCGCTATTTTTCATTTTTCCGTCCTTTCCCGCGGCTGGCTGCCGCAGCAAAAATTTAATATAATATAGTAGTGACCTACAAATTGTAACTATATCATTTGACGGCGTTTTTAGCAATACAGTGTCAAAATTAAAACTAAACGCAAACTTTATGCCGATATTCCAAATGGGAATGCAATGCATGAATATTTGTGCAATAACAGGCGATAGAAGGCATGAAAAGAGTATAACAGAACATAAATCTGTGCAATTATCACAAATTTAACGAGTGAGTTGAGAATATTGTGTTTACAAATGCTCCGAATTATGATTAAATAGCATGGTAAAATGCCTTAAGCTGACGAGAGTCGAACACGTATCGGTTTTGACGGGCAGATTTTCACTCATGCCGCGTTAAAGCTCTTGACAATACGACAGTATTCTCTGCAAGCTTTGCCTTGCCTGAGCAAAAATCTGCTCCGGCAAAACTGCGAGCACCTGTCGGCTGTGCTTTTCGAGATATTTTCGGCTTTATTTGATGCAGGTGGGCTGGCGCCCATCAAGACAAAAAAGACGAAAATAGCCGGAAGGGTACGCCGACAGGCGATATGGGTTCAACTCTCGTCAGCTTAAAACGAAATTATATTCGGAGGTCTACGCCATGATAATAGTATTAAAGCCAGACGCATCCCCCGAGCAAGCCGAGGAGCTTAGGTGCTGGATACGCTGCCACGGTCTTGAAGTGCAGACAACGCGCGGCGAAAATCAGGCCGTGCTCGTCGTTATCGGCGAGGCCGACAGGCTCGATGCGGCATATATCGAGGATATGGAGATCGTCGAATACGTCAGAGCCATCACGCAGCCGTATAAGCTTGCCGGACACAAGGCGCCGAACGACAGCAGTGTAGTTAACGTAGGCGGCGTTAAGATAGTCGGCGGCACGTTTACTATGATAGCAGGCCCCTGCTCTGTTGAAAGCACGCAGCAGATAATCGGCATAGCCCGAGAGATAAAGTCCGCCGGAGCACAGCTTCTGCGCGGCGGCGCATTCAAGCCGCGCACTTCGCCCTACAGTTTTCAGGGCATGCGTGCCGACGGTCTGCCGCCGCTTATCGAGGCCGGGCGAAAATGCGGCATGCCGATAGTCAGCGAGATAACCGACAAGGAGCAGCTGCCGCTGTTCGAGAATGTTGACATGATCCAGGTCGGCGCGCGCAATATGCAGAATTTTGAGCTTTTAAAGGCGCTCGGGAAGCTCGATAAGCCGGTGCTTTTAAAGCGCGGCTGGGCAAACACGGTCAAAGAGCTTCTGACCTCGGCAGAGTACATAATGAGCGGTGGAAACGAACAGATTGTGCTGTGTGAACGCGGCATACGCACATTTGAAACCGCAACGCGAAACACGCTCGATCTGTCGGCAGTCGCTGTGATAAAGGATCTGAGCCGGCTGCCGGTCATCGTCGATCCGAGTCACGCAACGGGGCACGCAAAATTTGTTGAACCCATGGCGCTCGCCGCGGCGGCCGCCGGAGCGGACGGGCTGATGATCGAGGTTCACGACGATCCGGCGCAGTCAAAATGTGATGCGGCGCAGGCCGTGACTCCGGCGCAGTTTGCCGTCATTGCCGAAAAAATCGGCGCACTGCGCAAAGCAATTTTCTGAACATTTTCTCACAAATAAACTTCTTGACATCGCCGGTGGGCTATGCTATTATATTTCAGCGGCAATGTGCAGAAGTACCCAAGAGGCCGAAGGGGCTCCCCTGCTAAGGGAGTAGGCGTGTAAAAAGCGCGCGAGGGTTCAAATCCCTCCTTCTGCGCCACGAAAAGAGCACACATTTGTGTGCTCTTTTCAATAGTTGAATATTCGGAGAGTTATCGAAGTGGTCATAACGAGGCGGTCTTGAAAACCGTTTGGGCTAACGCCCACGTGGGTTCGAATCCCACACTCTCCGCCAGATATTGTAAAATCCCGAAGTCGTTGAAACTTCGGGATTTTCTTTATTTATCAATGGTTTGCGGAGATTTTGTGCCGTATATTTTCCAACGTAATCACACAAAAATTAACGTAGATATACACGTTTTAACTTGCAATTTTACGTCAAAAATTTACGACAACTTTCTTATGCGTTTTTGAGAATGCTTATAGCTTTCTTGATTGCCATGTGTTCGCTCTCGCCGCCTGCGGTTTTTAGCATCTCTTCGAGCTGTTCTATAGCGTGCTCGCTCTCATCGGCGCGGCTGTAATTCCTGCGGCTATATCCGTCATCCCGGCTATAGCGCCCCATGCTGTCGCGCTTGTAGCTGTTGCCTCGCATAAAGCCCTCTGCATCCCATCTGCGGCTGTACCTCGCGCACTTCTTCTGTCGTGCTTCCGCGTTCCCACTCTACACTCGTGGGCTGAATTGCTTCAACCGGCTCAAGAGAATATCCCTTGGTTTTCCCCTTCGGCGGTGCTCTGCCTTTGTTCGCGGTCTCGGCGGTGTGCTTGCGGAAACTCTCCTGCACCTTGCCGTAGTTTGCGCTGTCGTGCTCCGTTCCGCAAAGATGTTTAAGCTGACGAGAGTCGAACACGCATCGGTTTTGACGGCAGCTTTTAGCCCATGCTGCGTTAAAGCTCTTGACAATACGGCAGTATTCTCAGCGAGCTTTGCCTTGCCTGAGCAAAAATCTGTCCGACAAAACTGCAAGGCAAAAGTAGCTGGAAGAGCGCGCTGACAGGCGATACGTGTTCGACTCTTGTCAGCTTATCTTGCCCAGCGCGTCGCAGCACATTTCCTCAAACGCTTCGGCGGAAATACACTCTGACGAAACCGCCAAAGTCATGGAGGCGGATACGTCCCCTGAGGAATATAACGTAAAAGATCTAGTAACGGTATTTATTTTTCTGACGCTGTTTTAGGCATCTGCAACTGCTGCGCTTTGGATGCTGAGAAGGCTGTTCGCGGTGCTGACGAAGTGTGAATCGCCCTTTTGCTGTGAAGTTGTAAATAGAATGAGAAGCTTTGGCTTTTCTCTTCTTCCTGTCGCAGCGTTCGCCTCTATCGGTGAAACGATGCTGGAAAGCTTCTTGACCGCCGGAAAAAGCACAAATGTCAGTATTCAATGGGGCATTTTGATTGCTTTTGTTGTAACTATGTCCTTGGTGGCTGTTTTCAAGTATGGTGTTCAGTTGCAGAAAGAATCGGATGAGACCCTGTAAGGAGGCGGAGAGATGGGACACATCATTTTGCGGTTAGACCGTGTCATGGCTGACAGGAAAATGAGCCTGAATGAATTATCGGCAAGAGTTGGCGTTGCCAATGTGAATTTATCCAAGATGAAGAACGGCCATATCAGCGCTATCCGTTTCTCTACACTGGCAGCTATCTGTGATGTGCTCAATTGCCAGCCGGGAGATATTTTGGAATACAGTCCGTACGAAAAGTAGATTGTTCTGCGAAAAAAACATCAAGGGGTGCTTCTGCGTATTATTTAGCAGAAACACCCCTTGACAAATCTCGTCTCAAGAGCAAACACGCCTGACAGCGAGCAGATGGTACTCTTATTTATATCATTTTGCCGGCGACAGGTATTCGTCAAGAAGCGCTTTTACATCGGCGCTGTCCGATGCTTTTTCAATCGCCGCGCGGAACTCGGCAGTCGTGACCTCCTTGAACATATGCTCTTCATACCATGCGCGCATGAAAGCATCGAAGCTCTCCTGCCCCATTGTCTGCCGCAGCTTCCAAAGAAAAACGGGGCCGACTTTATAAACTGCGTTTATATAGCTGTTGCCGGTATATTCGTCAAAATACTGATCGTAGCTGAGGTCAACGTACTTCTGCTTTATGGTGCAGTCGAGCGAATCAACACGCGCCTGCACATCGGCCTCGCTCTCGCCGGTGTACAGCTGATACACAAGCTCACCGTAAACGGCAAAGCTCTCGTCAAGCCACGCCTCGCGGTACTGATCGTTTCCTACAACGGCATAGAACCATTCGTGCGCGACCTCATGCGCAACGTCGAGGCGCAGACTCTCATCTCCCTCGGCACCGATAAGATCGGCATACATTTCAGCAATGCGCACAAGTCCGGGATACTCCATACCGCCGGCATTATACGGCGTCTGAACCACATCGAGCGTATCATAAGGATATTCGCCCCACGCATCGCAAAATGCGTTCACGGCGTCTATGGCAGCCTTGAGCGACACCTCGCCCTGCTTTTTATCGCGCCCGCTGCCGGAATAATACCAGCTGTTGACGGTTACGCTTCCTGCCTTTCCGCTGAGCTTCTCAAAACCGTTTCCGGCAATGACGGCAAAATCGCGGACATTGTCGGCTTTAAGCGTCCATGTTCCGTCGGCGCTCTGTGCTTCGCTGCCGGTGGATATGACCGTGTAGCCCTCGGGTGCACTGAGGGTCATCTCATAGCTTCCGCAGGGCGAGAAAAAGCACTCCCCGTCGGTAAAATACGGCGCTTCGTTCCACTTGCCGTCGATATACTCGGCAAGTACAGGATACGCCTGCGACAGGCAGACTGTGCTCGCGCCGGTAAAATCATCTCCGTTCGGAGACCAGCACAGCCGCTCGAAGCCGCAGGGTATCTCGGTACTGTAATCCACGCTTATGCTCGTTCGCTCGCCTGGTTTGAGCGGCGACGGCAGATGAACATACACAACGGATTTATCCTCCTGAACCGCAAAGCTCAGCGCATTGCCGCGCGAGTCCTTCACCTCGCGTATGCTGCCGGGAGTATACGGCTTATCGTCGCTTATGCTGTTTTCAATCTCAAGGTTTGCGGCGGCATAGTCGCGCAGGCAAACGCTGCTCCACGTGTCGGCGCTCGTGTTTGTAAAGCTTATTATGCAGCTTTCCGTCAGGTGTGCGGCAAGCTCCTTATTTTCGGTATCGGCGGCAGTCAGCTTTGCCGTGATGCGGTATTCGGGCTTGGTTTCGGCAGAACTGTTCGGCGCTGCCGGAGTAGTATCGCTGCCACATGCGCAGACGCTCATAAGCATCCCAAGGACTAAAAGCAGCGAAATGACATTTTTTGTTTTCATGGCTCGTGCTCCTTTCTAAACGGGCACATGTTACCACCGGCATGCAACAAAGCGGCATCAAAATCGTCTGATAAATCAGGCATTTTTGATGGCTATTGATCCAATCACGAGTGGGGCCTTTTTCTCGCTGCGGCTCGGTCACGCCGCGGCTCTGACATGCCCCCGGCATGTCATTCACTACCGCGCCGCCGCTTCGCTACCCCTCGAGCTCCCCTGCTGCTCTATTATTTTTCTTTTGCAGCATAGTTTTTCGACAGCCTGTACGCTCTTTGCCTTTGCCGTCGCTTTGAGATACTCGGGGCGGACATTGACGGGATTTTCTGTGCCGTCGGGAGCGAGCTGAGGTATCATTTCGATCGCCTCTATCGGGCAGCGCGCGGCGCACTTTTCGCAGCCGATGCAGCGGCCTGCGCTTTTAAGATACGCATAGGTATGTATATCCCCGTGCTCCTTTGCGCCGCTGAGCGCAAGCGCATTCATGGGGCACTCCTCAATGCACAGCGAGCAGCCCGTGCAGCGCCGAGTGTCTATAAGCGGCATGTTCCACTTATCCCAGCCCTTGTACGGCGTGAAGCTGCCGTCCGTGCGCCTTATGGCGTTTCGCTCGCAGAAGCTTGAGCACAGATTGCACGAAACGCAGTATTCGGGGTCGATGCTGTTTTTTTCGGCTTTAACGTCGTGCGAGATCGCATGCGTCGGGCAGGTGCTCGAGCAGGCGTCGCAGCCGTTGCAGATGCTCCGATCTATCGTATAAACCATGGCTCACCCTCCTGCTACGGCCGGCACGAGGCAGATAACGTCGCCGTCGTCGAGCCGCGTCGATGGGCTTATCTGTTTGCCGCCGCGCGACAGGATGCAGCCCTTTACGTCCTTTATCGTAAGCTTTGTGTTCGGGTCTATGCGCTTTACCTCGTCCATTATCAGCGGATACAGCTCCTTTGCGGTCTTTACGTCCGCCTGCATCTGCTTAAGTCCGCTGTCGAGGCGGAACGTGCCGAATATTTTAACTGTTATCATACGGCCTCCTCCTGTTCGGCGTCGCTCGCGATCTCAAGCTTTTGAAGCTCCCTTGCGCCGGCCAGCCCGTCGCTGCCCCAGCCGCGAGCCTTGTAGTAGGTCTTTTTCATCGTCTCAAGCGGCACCTTCGTTTTTGGATCATTGGGATCCTGCGGAACGTCGGTGAGGCGCTTGGGCAGCGTATCGCACGAGGCGTTCACGCCGAATTTTGCGTTGACCGCGCGCTCGACATTGTAGCTGCGCTCGCCGATGCGGATAAACCTGCCGAGATCCATTTTCATGCCGACGGCGTATTTGAGCGCATAGGTGTGCGGCAGCAGCGGAAGATTCATTTTTATCGCGCGCGGATACTTGTTTATAAGCCTTACGGCCGGCCCGATATACGGCATGACGGCGTTCACCATGCGCGTTATAAAGCTGTTCGGCCCCGACAGCAGGAAGCTCGGAAACAGCGCATAGGACGTAAACAGGCACTGTCCGCCCGACGATACCGACTCCATAAGATCCTGCATGAGCATGCACAGATCCGCCTTTGCATGCGGCGTCTGGCTGTTGACATTAAGTCCGAGTCCCTCGAGAATTACGAGGTAGCCGCCGTTTAGGTGGCAGCCGCCGCGGTTTGAGACAGCGTAGCCGAGTCCCTGGCCGACGGCCTTGCGCGGCTCGTAGGCCGCAAGCTCCAGACCCTTCGACTGGATGGCAAACTCCTTGCCGCCGTATTTATTGCTGAGCGTGCGTGTGCCCTCGGCAAGCTCGTTGCCTATGCCCTGGCGGTTTGCAATGCTGCGGAAAACCGCGCTCAGGTTTGCGGTCTTGCCGAATTGCAGACCGTTTTTCCACAAGCCCTTTTCGTTTGCCTCCATCGCCCATGCGACGGTGCTTGCGCAGGATATCGTGTCCATGCCCAGCTCGTCAAGCTCATAGTTCCATTTACATATGAGCTTCAGGTCGTTATTCATTATGCCGCCGCCGAGAAGTCCGAGCGTTTCAAGCTCCGGCCCCTTGACCTCGTGATCGCCGACCTTGACGGTGCGCGCGCACTTCATCGGGCAGGAAAGGCAGCCCTTGTTGACGATGTTTATATCCTCGGCCAGCGTTTCGCCGTTTACAAGCTCGAAGTCCTCAAACTGCCCCTTGGCGTAGTTGCGCGTTGACAGAAGGCCGCGCATCTGCATCGTCGTCACAAGGCCGGCCGTGCCCATCTTGGGCAGCTGATTGCCGGTCAGCGGATGCTTTTTTAGCGTTTCGACCCATTTTTCAAACAGCTTGTGCGTCTTTTGGGGATCATAAATGCTCACCTCGTGCGTGCCGGAAACGGCAATACCCTTGAGGTTTTTCGAGCCGAATACGCAGCCGACTCCGGCGCGTCCGGCGGCGCGCTCGTTGCTGAAAACCGATGCGTATTTCACGAGGTTTTCTCCTGCCGGGCCGATAACGACCTTGCCGCATTTGACCTCGCAGCCGCGCTCCTCATCGAGCTTTTGCTGTATGCTCTCCTGCGTCGGCGTTGTGCAGAGGCCTTTAAGCTCCTGGGCATCGTGGAATTTTATGATGTCGTTATGTATCTCGACCCATGTGAGCTTTTCGCATTTTCCGGCGATGATAAGCGCATCGTAGCCGGCTTTTTTGAGATAGTGCCCGAAGTTTCCGCCGCAGTTTGACGAGGTGGTTATGCCCGTCTGCGGCGAAAGAGTGGAGATGTTGAACCTGCTCGAGCTGGGCGCGCCCGTTCCCGTCAGCGGTCCTGTTGAGATGACGATGATGTTCTCCGGCTCAAGCGGCTTTTCGCTGCCGGTGAAAGTATCGTACATGATCTTCGAGGCCATCGCCTTGCCGCCGAGATACAGCTGCCTGTCCCTGTCCGTCCACGGATATTCCGAAACGCTTCGGCTGCCGAGGTCGAGGCGGATGACCTTGCCCATGTAGCCTGCATAGTTTGTCATTTGCATCCTCCCTTCGTGTCCTTTATAAAAATACTATATGCCGTACTCTATAATTTCACCCGGCGCGGTGAGCGTATAGCCGCCGAGCTGCCGGAGTCTGTCGGCAAAAGCCTTGCTTTGCAGCACATCCAAAAGCTTGCGCACCGGCGCGCTATCCCACGCATGCTCGGGGATTATGAGGTCATATTCCTCCGTACACACCGGAGCAAAGTCTAAATCATAAAGCTTTGCGGCCGAATATATGCCCATGCCGGCATCGGCCGAGCCTGCCGCGATCTGCGCCGCAACGGAGGTATGCGTAAGCTCCTCGCGCTCATAGCCGTAAATTTTTGCACTGTCAAGGCCGTTAATCTCGCACAGGTAGTCTGCCAGTATTCTCGTTCCCGAGCCTTTTTGGCGGTTAACGTAGCGCACGCCCTCGCGCGATATGTCCGCAAAGCCGTTTATCCCCAACGGATTGCCCTTTGCGACCATGAGTCCCTGAAGTCTGCCGACGCAGCGGACAAGATAAGCGTCGTGCTCGGGAAAATATTTTCGCATGAAGCTGAGGTTATACTCGCCCGTGCCCGTATCGAGCAGATGGCAGCCTGCGGCATGCGCCTCGCCGCGCTTTATCGCCATTATGCCGCCCATCGAGCCGACGTGAGTCGAGCTGAGGCTTATGCCGTGATCGGCGCGGTGCAGCATATCGGCAAGCTCGTCAATAAGCGGATCGTGGCTTCCTATGACAACGAGGCTATGCCTGAGCTTATCCTCATCCGTCAGCAGCCGCACCCTGACACGGTCTCCGCGCTCGAAGCCCTCGACCTCCTGCGGGATTTCCATTATGCCGTCGGCCTTCATGAACGACGAGACCACGCCGCTTCCGCGGCTGAGCGGCGACGCTGTGAGCTTATCGCCGACATATCCCATACGCACGCGGACAAACTCGCGGTATTTAAGCCCCGACACAACCGGGCGCGTTAATACGGCGTCAACATAGCGCTTGTTCTCCGCCGAAGCGCCCGTAAAGATATCGACAAGCGGCTTTAAAAGCTCCTCCATTACGATTATGCCGGACACCGGGTATCCCGGCACTCCGAGCACCGGCTTTGCGCCGCACCGGCCGAGTATCGCCGGCTTACCGGGCTTTATCGCAATGCCGTGATACAGCACCTGCCCCAGCTCGCCTATAACGCCGGCCGAAAAGTCCTCGCGTCCGGCGGATGATCCGGCGTTTAAAACCACCATGTCACATTCGTCCGCCGCTCGGCCGACCGCGGCCTTTATCTTTTCATAATCATCCGGGATTATCGGAAAAGCCACGGGCTGCGCGCCCCATTGGCTGAGCATTGACGAGAATATTGAGGAGTTAAACTCCAAAATATCGCCGGGCTTTGGATCTGCGCACGGTGCAACAATCTCATCCCCCGTGGGGATTATCGCAACGCGCGGCTTTCTGAAAACCTCAAGCTCCAGCACGCCGCCTGCAATGAGCGCGCCCACCGCCGAGGGAGTTATCTTCATATACGAGGGCAGGATCATCTCCCCTGCGCATATGTCCTCGCCTATCTGGCGAATGTGCTGCCACGGGGCCGCCGGTGCGTGGATAGTAACGCTGCCGTCGGGGTCATGCACAAGCTCCTCGACCATTATGACGGCGTCGCAGCCGGCCGGTATCGGGTCGCCGGTATCGACAACGGCAAATTGCCCGGCAGCGAGCGTCACCGGCGTCGTGTCCGTTGCGCCGAAGCTGTCCTTTGCCTTTATCGCAATGCCGTCCATGGCGCTTGCCGCGTAGTGCGGCGCGCAGATCGCGGCATAAACAGCCTTTGCAGTCACCCTGCCGCAGGCGCTCTGCACAGAAACTGTCTCGCTCTCCGGGCCGAATCCATGGTCCGTGAGAAGCTCGATATAATCACTTTTTGCCTTTTCAAGAGGCACGTTTGTAAGATAAGAAAAAGCCATCTTCATTCTCCGAATATGACGCTGACCTCGGCTCCTGCCGGAAGGCCCTCGCAGTCCCTGTCGATGCAGAAATACCCGTCCGTTCCGGCGAGGTTAGTTATAAGGCCTGACTTTGTGCGCACCGGCACTGCATACAGTCCGTCCGCGCGCCGCTCAAGTCTAACGCCGGTGTACTGCGCACGGCCGTGGTTTGCGCTGACGCTTTCGCTCAGCCGCGCTTTTACGCTGCGGCGGTGCAGCTGTCTGCCTTCGAGCCGGGCTATCAGCGGCAGAGCAAATATGTTCGCCGCAAAATACGCCGCGACGGGGTGCCCCGGCAGGCCGAGTATCGGCTTATTTCCAGCCCTGCCGAGTATCGTCGGCTTTCCTGGCTTCATCGCAACGCCGTGGAGCAATACCTCGCCGACGGAAGCCGTCACTCGGACGCTTGCATCCTTTTCGCCGACGCTGCTTCCGCCGGATATTATGACGGCATCGCACTCGTCAAGCGCGCGGCGCACGGTTTTTTCAAGCACCTGCACATCGTCGGGGCATATGCCGTATCTCACGCATCGCGCGCCGAAGCGCGAGAGCATCGCGCAGAGCATCGGGGCGTTTGCGTCGCGCATCTGTCCCTTTGCAGGCGCGCAGCCTGCCTCCACAAGCTCGTCGCCCGTCGAGATAACACCGACCTTTATTCTGCCTGTGACCGGCACGGCAGTCACGCCGGCTGCTGCGAGCGCGCCGATATCCTGCGGCGATAAAACGCGCCCTTTTTCGAGCATTTTCTTGCCAGGGAAAACATCGTCTCCGCGGAAGATCATATTCATGCCGGGAGCGCCGGGCTTTGCTATGCCGACGGTTCCGTCGCCGTAATCCTCGGCGTATTCAAGCATAACGCAGCAGTCCGCGCCCTCCGGCACGGCGCCGCCCGTCGGTATGGCGCAGCACTCGCCGGGCGAAAGCGCCGTTTCCGCTCCACTGCCCATTTTGATCTTTCCCGTAAGGCGCAAAACGGCCGGCAGCGAGTCCGAGCAGCCGAATGTGTCCTCCGCGCGCACAGCATAGCCGTCAACGGTGGAGCGGTCAAAGTCCGGAACAAACTCCGCTGCGCATATATCCTCGGCGAGTACCCTCCCGACCGCGTCGCAAAGCTCTGTGCTCTCGCACCGGGCTTCAAGCGGCGAAAAGCTTTCTTCAATAAGTGCAAGCACCTCATCCGGAGTTTTGACTCTGAGCATCCACAGCGCCTCCAATCGTCTCATTTTATTTTAATTATTATAGAATCTTTTCCCTGCCTATGTCAATAACGATGCGCTTTCCAATGCCGCTCATATAGCAAAAAGCACCCATCCGGGTGCTTTTTTGCTATTACAAATCAGTGCAGGACGCGGACGCGGAGGACATCGTCCATCTCGCGGATGGTGTTCGCCGTGTCGTCCCATATCTCGTCGTTGAGGTCGATGATGGTATAGGCATATCTGCCGTAGGGCTTATTTATCATGTGTTCGACGTTTATATTCTTCTTCGTTATCAGATCGAGCACACGATTTATCATGCCGGGGATATTGTGGTGGATAACGCACAGGCGGCACACGCCCATACGCTCGAGCTTTGCCGACGGAAGGTTCACGGAATTTACTATATTTCCGTTTTTGAGGTACTCATACAACTGCTTTGCGGCCATCTCGGCGCATCTGTCCTCGCTCTCGGGCGTACATGCGCCAAGGTGCGGCAGGGCAATGACGTTCTTTCCGCCAAGTATTTTCTCGTTGGGGAAATCAGTTACATATTTTGCAACCTTGCCGGACTCAAGGGCGTCGAGCATCGCATCGTCATCGACGACCTCGGCGCGCGACTCGTTTATTATCCTCACGCCGTCGCGCATTGCAGCAAACGCCTTTGCGTCGAGCATGTGGTGGGTGTCCTCATTATAGGGGATATTGATGCTTATATAATCGCAGTTTCTGAATATCTCGCCGATATCGTCGGCGCGCTTTGCGTCACGCGAAAGTCTCCATGCGGCCTCGACAGACATAAACGGATCATAGCCGATAACATCCATATCCAGTGCAAGGCAGGCATTTGCGACCAGCGCGCCAGTTGCTCCCAGGCCGAGAACGCCGACGGTTTTTCCCATAAGCTCGGGGCCTGCGAAATTGGACTTGCCCTTTTCGACAAGCGTGGGTATCTTATCGCCCTGATCGGCGATGCTCTTTACCCACTCGATGCTGCCCACAACGTCGCGCGAGGCAAGCACCATCGAGCACACGGTCTGCTCCTTTACCGCCTCTGCATTTGCGCCGGGGCTGTTGAAAACGACGATGCCTTTTTCGGCAAAATCATCTATCGGAATATTGTTATATCCGGCGCCTGCGCGCGCAACGCCGAGAAGCTCGGGATTGACCTCGTAATCATGCATATCCGCACTGCGGACGATTATTCCGTCGGGAGCGGCAATATTCTCGCCGACATTGCAGCCCTTGGCTTTGAGCTTATCAAGGCCGACGGGCGAAATTTTGTTTATTGTTTTAATATTATACATGGTGTTCTACCTCGAATTTTTTCATATAATCGGCCAGAGCCTGCGCGCCCTCCATGGGCATGGCGTTATACAGCGACGCACGGATACCGCCTGTGAGCCTGTGGCCCTTGAGATTGAGAAGTCCCTCCGCGGCCGCGCCCTTGACAAACTGCGCGTCCAGCTCGTCCGAGCCTGTGCGGAAGGTCACGTTCATATCGCTGCGCGAGCCTCTTTCGGCATGGGGAATGTAGAGCTTGCTGTTATCGAGTACATCATATATGATTCCGGCGCGCTCTTTCTTTATCTCTTCCATTGCCGCAACGCCGCCAATGCCCGCAAGCCAGTCGAGCATGAGACCGAGCATGTAAATGCACCAGCAGGGCGGAGTGTTGAGCATGGAGTCTTTTTTTATAAGCGTATCGTAGCTCATGACCGAGGGGCAGATATCCATCTGCCGGCCGGCAAGAGCCTTGTCAACTATGACGACCGTCAGCCCGGCAGGCGCCATGTTTTTCTGAGCGCCGGCATAGATAAGGCCGAATTTCGACACGTCAACGGGCTTTGACAGGATATCCGAGGACATGTCGCAGACTATCGTTTTGCCCTTGGTATCGGGCACGGACTGCCACTCGGTTCCGTATATGGTGTTGTTCGCGCAGTAATAAAAATAGCTCGAATCCGCACTGAGAGAAAGCTCTGACGGAATATAGCTGTGTCCGCGGTCGGAGCTGTCGCAGGCTATGTGAACGCTGCCGTACTTTTCCGCTTCCTTTGCGGCAAGTCCGGAGAAGTTGCCGGTCACGGCGTAGTCCGCGCACTTTCCGCTTCCCATGAGATTGAGGGGTATCGCCGCGAATTGCAGCGTTGCGCCGCCCTGCAAAAACAGTATCTCATGGCTGTCGGGCACGTTCAGGGCATCTCTGAGCTTCCGTTTGGTTTCCGCAAAAATTTCGCCGAACAGGGAACTTCGGTGGCTCATCTCCATAACGGACATACCGCTGCCCATATAATCACTTATCTCGCTTCCGGCCTTATTGAGAACCGATTCCGGCATCATTGACGGACCTGCCGAAAAATTATAGACCTTTTCTCTTGACACTGTGAGCACCTCCTGTTCGGTCATTGTTAAAAGTATAGTTATATTTGCCTTCCGTGTCAAATGACATTTCCGACTAAAATTCCTTCGGAAACCGCATCTATCCTGACATTATGTACTGTACCGCGAAGATTTTCGCCCTCGGCGCGCACCTCGAGGTAGTTATCGCTGTGTCCCTGCCAGCATTCGCCCTCCTTGGTTTCAAACAGGACGGGCAGAGTTTTGCCTATCATGCTCTCAAGAAACGCGCTGCGCGTTTCGGCGACGACGGCACGCGCCTGCTTTGAGCGCTTTGCCTTTGTCGCGCGGTCGATCTGGCCGTCCATCTTATCCGCCGGAGTGCCGGGGCGGCGCGAGTACGGGAAAATGTGCGCGTCGGAAAACTGCGCTTTTTTGAGAAAATCAAGCGTTTCGAGCTGATGTTCCTCCGTTTCGCCGGGAAAACCGACTATAACGTCACATGTCATGCCGCAGTCAGGAAAATAGCGGCGCAGAAGCTGCATCGCCTCGTAAAACCGCGCGGTGTCGTACTTGCGGTTCATGGCCTTGAGCGTTGCATCGCAGCCGGATTGCAGTGAAAGGTGAAAATGCCGACACACGCTGCCGCATGCGGCGATTTTTTTGCAGAAATCCTCGGTTATGACGCTCGGCTCAATTGAGCCGAGACGCAGACGCATATGCGGTGCGGCGTCCGCTATCGCGCACACAACGTCGGCAAGGTCGGGCTTTCCGGGCAGATCAACGCCGTAGGACGCGATCTCGATCCCGGTTATGACAAGCTCTCGGTAGCCCTTTTTGTCAAGCTCGGCCGCCTGACGCACTGCCGCCTCCATGGGCAGGCTGCGCACTCTGCCGCGTGTGTACGGAATTATGCAGTAGGAGCAGAAATTCACGCACCCGTCCTGAATCTTCAAAAGCGCCCTCGTGTGTCCGGAAACGGCACCTGCCGGCAGCTCTTCAAAAACGCGGCGCTCAAACGGCTTATCGAGCGCTTTTTCGCCCTCGCCGGTGGCGACGGCTTTTTCAACCGCGTCAATGAGCTTCAGCCTGTCTGCCGTGCCGTAAACTATATCCGCGCCGAGCTTCTGCACGGCATCGGGGCTGAGCTGCGAATAGCAGCCGAGCACGGCGGCGACAGCTCCGGGGTTTTCCTCGCGCAGGCGGTGGATCGCCTGACGCGACTTGCGTCCGGCCTCGGCCGTGACGGCGCAGGTATTGACGATGACGGCATCGGCTATCTCTCCCTCGGCGCAGGGCTTATGGCCGCGTGAGACGAGCAGCGCTTCTATCGCCTGTGTCTCATACTGGTTGACCTTGCAGCCGAGAGTGTATATAATATATTTCATGAAATCATCTCCTGAGGAGTCAATAATATGGAAGTTTATCTTGATAATGCGGCAACGACGCGCGTTTGCCCCGAAGCCGCAGATATTGCGTACAAGGTCATGACCGAGTGCTACGGAAACCCCAGCTCAACGCACACGAAAGGGCGCGAGGCCAAGACTTATCTCGACACTGCACGCTCGCAGATAGCCGCAGCCCTCGGCTGCTCGGCATCGGAGGTCTATTTCACCTCCTGCGGCTCGGAAAGCGACGTTTGGGCAATAACAAAGGGCGCGGAGAGCAGGTCCCGCCGCGGAAAGCACATAATTTCTTCCGCAGTTGAGCATGACGCCGTGCGCAAAACGCTTGAAGATCTGGGGGCTCGCGGCTTTGAGGTGACATACCTTGCCCCGGAAAAGGACGGGGCGATATCGGTCGAGTCGGTCAAAAACGCGCTGCGCGAGGACACGATTCTCGTCACGCTCATGATGGTAAACAACGAGACCGGCGGCATTACCGACATTGCAGGCATTGCAAAAATGCTCAAGGCCGAAGGCTCAAAGGCGCTTTTGCACACCGATGCCGTTCAGGGCTTCATGAAGGTGCCGTTTTCCGCAAAAAAGCTCGGCGCGGACATGATAAGCATCAGCGGCCACAAAATTCACGCGCCGAAGGGCATAGGCGCATTGTATATCAAAACAGGGGTCAAAATCAAGCCCCTCATTCGCGGCGGCGCTCAGGAGAGCGGCATGCGTGCAGGCACCGAGGCCATGCCGCAGATAGCTGCCTTCGGCAAGGCGTCCGAGATCGCCTTTGCCGGCATGCAGGATAACTGCGAAAAGATGGCGCGGCTGCGCGCCCTCGCGGCCGACAGGCTCTGCGCCGATATTCCCGAGGCGCTTATCATCGGCGGCGGCGCTCCGCACATTCTCAGCGTATCGCTCCCCGGCTGGCGCAGCGAGGTGCTCATGAACTTTCTCGAAGCCGAAAGCATCTATGTTTCAAGAAGCTCGGCCTGCAAAAAGGGTGGGCGCAGTCATGTGCTCGAGGCAATGCACCTCCCGGCGCAGGTGATCGACGGCGCGATCAGGATAAGCTTTTCGCGATACAGCACCGAGGACGACGTTCTTGCCCTGTGCTCGGCGCTAAAGCGCGCGCACGATACTCTCGCGCACAGATAAATCCAAAATTTCAAGGCTGCACTTAAACCGTGCAGCCTTGTTTTTTACTTCTTATTTTCCTGCTTTGCTTCGGTTTTTTCGGCAGGCTTTGCTCTGCGCTTCGGAACAAGCTCCAGAGTTTCGGGGTCGATATAGTCAAGGTTCATATACGACTCGGCGTCAATCGGAAGATCGCGCTTTTTGAGCTTGCGGTTGACAACCATTTCAAGCGCCGTGTAGATAATGACAAAGGCCGGAACGCCAAGCAGCATGCCCCAGAAGCCGAAAATGCCGCCGAAGATAACGATTGAAAACAGCACCCAGAAGCCGTTTATGCCGATGGAGGTCCCGAGTATCTTCGGGCCGATGACGTTGCCGTCAAGCTGCTGGAGGATGAACACGAAGATAACAAACCACAGGCACATTTTCGGATCGACCAGCAGTATCAGCAGCGCCGAGGGGATCGCGCCGATAAACGGGCCGAAGAACGGGATGATGTTCGTAACGCCGACGATGACCGAAATAAGCAGTGCATACGGCATTTTCAGTATCACACAGCCTATGTAGCACAGCACGCCGATTATCGCGCTGTCGAGCAGCTTGCCGCTTATAAAGCCCATGAACGTTTTGTCTGCAAAGCGCAGAGCCGACATGATGCGCTTTGCGCGCGCCGGGGAAAAGATGCTGTAAAGTATCTTTCTGTAGTGGGCTATGAAAGGCTCCTTATTATAAAGTATATACACCGAAACTATTATGCCGATAACGACATTGTAAAGTCCCTTGAGGACATAGAAAACGCCGCTTGTTATGTTCGTTACGACGCTCTCCATGCTCGGCAGCAGCGTGTTCGTCGTCCATTTTGTCAGCGCATCGGTCAGGTTTCCGAAAATCTTCGTCGCGTACTGCTCGATCTCGGGATAGTCCTTGAGGAGATTATCTATCGCCGAATACGCCGAGTCAAAATACGACGGGCTGTTTGTTATGATGGCCGATATGCTGTCGTAAACCTGCGGAACGATGAGGTAAAACAGCGCGGTGATAAGCAGCAGCATGACGATCTCGGCGAGGATGAGCGCAAGCACGCGCGGAAGCTTTGTTCCCGTTTTAAGGCGCGGCTTTGTTTTGTTTATGCGCAAAACAAGAGGCTTAAAAAGCTTGCGCTCGTAAAGCGTCATCGACGGGATGAGAAGATAGGATATGACAAGACCCCATATAAACGGGCTTAGTATGCTCAGCAGCTTACCCAATGCATCTATGAGCTTTCCCATATAGTCAATGCCGAAGTAAAACAGCACTCCGGCAGCGATCACCGCAAAAGCCGTAACGCCCCAGCCGATATATTGGGAATATTTATTTTTTCTGTCCAATTCCCCACCCCCCTGTTCGGTAGCTTTGTGTTTCTTTTTCAATATTACTATCTCTTTTCCTCAGCGTCAATATCTGCTCGAAATTTTTACGTTATGTTAACCTTTTTACCGAATATACCTCTGTTTTAAATGTTGAAAACTATGTTGAAAATGTTCAAAACCCTTGATATACAATGCATTTTTCAATCTCAGACGTGCCGATGAGCATTCACATTTTGTCGAATAAAGCATAATCGTGCAACCTGCGCATTATTTTTGAGCACGTGCATAGGCTTTTAGCGGAGGGATGAGCTATGAAAAAACTTCTGTGCGCTGCGCTGTGCATCGTCATGCTGACGAGTCCGGTATATGCGATAAATACGCTTACAGACGATGACATTGACATCTCCGCCCCGTCTGCAATACTCATGGAAAAGGTCACGGGCGAAGTGATATACGAGAAGAATTCTCACGAGCGCCTGCCGCCGGCAAGCGTTACGAAGGTCATGACGATGCTGCTGATCGTCGAGGCCGTCGAGCGCGGCGATATAAGCCTTGACGACACGGTCATAGCCTCGGAGCGCGCCGCATCCTTCGGCGGAAGCTGCGTTTTTCTCGAGGAGGGCGAAAAGATGAGCGTTCACGAAATGCTCAAGTGCATCTGCGTCGTTTCGGCAAACGACTGCGCCGTTGCGATGGCGGAGCACCTTTGCGGCTCGGAGCAGGCCTTCGTTGCGCGCATGAACGACCGCGCCCGGGAGCTTGGACTCAAGGATACCAATTTCAAAAACTGCACCGGCCTTTTCGAGGACGATGAGCACTACACCAGCGCATATGATATCGCCGTCATGAGCCGCGAGCTTATCCGGCACGACATGATAAAGGACTATACGACGATATGGATGGATACGATACGCGGCGGCGAGTTCGGCCTTTCAAACACCAACAAGCTCGTTTACTACTACGACGGCTGCACGGGGCTGAAAACCGGCTTCACGGAAAAGGCCATGTACTGCCTTTCGGCCACCGCCGAGCGCGAGGGCGTGGAATATATAGCCGTTATCATGCACGCGGACACCATAGATAAGCGCAACAACGACGCAAAGGTTCTGTTGAGCTACGGCTTTGCAAACTACCGGCTCATGCCGCTGCGCAGCCCCGATGTCCTGCCGCCGGTGCGCGTTACGCTCGGCAGTGCCGACAGCGTGCAGCCTGTTTATGACGGTGCGGAGGCCGCGCTTGTTCCCAAAAACGGCATAGGTGAGGTATCCTATGAGCTTGACCTGCCCGACACGATCACAGCGCCGGTCGAAAAGGGGCAGCAGATCGGCACTCTCCGCGTCGTATCCGACGGTAAAGAGCTTTACTCGGTGAAGCTTCTTGCCGACTCCTCCGTTGCCCGGGCCTCGTTCGGGCGGACGCTGCTGGAGCTTGTCAAAAGCTACGTCGGATTGGGTTAATCGCCCCACTCATCCGCAAAATTTGCGTCAAATTAAGCTTGCAGCTACCACCTCGACACATTATCCTTGCTTTTTTATGCCTCCGGTGTATAATATAAGATTATAAATTTATCACACGGAGGGGTAATCATGGTCAAGGTTGATTTAACGGGAACTTCCGCGTTTTTCGATCCTGCGGAGCTTGATTTTGCGGCAGCCGCGGCGGCGCACAGAACGCTCGGCGACAAGTCCGGCGCAGGCAGCGAGTTCACAGGCTGGCTGGAGCTTCCCGAACGCATACGCGATGGTGAGCTGAAGGCGATACTCTCGGCGGCGCAGCGCATACGCAGCCGCTCAAAGGCGCTTGTCGTTATCGGCATAGGCGGATCTTATCTCGGCGCACGCGGAGCGATCGAGCTTCTGCGCCCCATCCCCTCGGAAAACGACCCGAAGATATTCTTCATCGGCAACGGTCTTTCGCCCGACGCTCTGAACGATACTCTCACCCAGCTCGGCGACATGGATTTCGATATAAACGTCATATCCAAATCCGGCACGACCCTTGAGCCGGCGCTTGCTTTCCGCGTTTTCAGAAAGCTTGCGCGCGAAAAATACGGCTCGGCCGCCAAAAAGCATATATTCGCGACCACGGACGCACACCGCGGCGCGCTTAAGTCCCTCGCGGATGCCGAGGGCTGGGAGTGCTTCGTCGTTCCCGATGACGTCGGCGGACGGTACAGCGTTCTGTCGGCAGTCGGTCTGCTGCCGATGGCGGTTGCCGGCATCGATATAAAGGCGGTCATAACCTCCGCCATATGCGCATTCAAGGAGCTTGACCTGCGCTCGCCCGAGAATCCGGCATGGCAGTACGCCGCGGCGCGGCAATATCTTTACGGTCACGGCCGCAGCATAGAGATCCTTGGCTGCTATGAGCCGTCGTTCCGCTTCATGGCCGAGTGGTGGAAGCAGCTTTACGGCGAGAGCGAGGGCAAAAACGGCATAGGCATCTTCCCTGCCTCCGTTGAATTCACCGCCGACCTGCACTCGATGGGGCAGTATATTCAGGATGGCCCGAGGACGCTGATGGAGACCGTTGTCAGCTTTGACAAGCCGCGTAGCAGCGTTGCCGTTCCGTTTGAAATGGGCGATCCGGACGGGCTTAACTACCTTGCCGGCAAGGACTATGCGGATATCTGCCGCACGGCGCGCGACGCGGTGAAGGCCGCGCACATATCCGGTGGAGTTCCCAACATCGGCATAAGCGTTCCGGCGCGCGACGAAGCAGGCTTTGCCGACCTCGTCTGCTTCTTCGAGCTTGCCTGCGCGATATCCGGCTACATGTCCGGGGTCAATCCCTTTGACCAGCCCGGCGTTGAGGCTTACAAAAAGAATATGTTCAAGATGCTCGGCAAGCCCGGCACATGATAATAACAGAGCACGGAAAAATCCGTGCTCTATTTATTATATTTTAATTCACACTTTTGCTCTTGCTTTGTATGCGGAAAAATGTTAATCTAAGCTCAAAGGAAAACTTCAACTTAATAACTGAAAAGGAGAGTGGACAAAATGGTTAAGTTGATCATGGGTCTGAAGGGCAGCGGCAAGACAAAGCGTCTGGTCGAGCTCGTCCGCGAAGCTGTCGCAATGGAAAACGGCGACGTAGTCTGCATCGAAAAGGAAAAGAAGCTTACTTACGATATTCCTTATCAGGCTCGTCTTATCGAGGCCGGCTCTTATGACATCGGCTCATATGAATTCATAAAGGGCTTTATCTGCGGCCTTCATTCCGGCAACTATGACATCACCCATGTTTTTGTCGATAATTTCTATAAGATCGTCAGCAATAAGGATCCCGTTATGTTCGGCGAATTTCTCGATTGGCTCGAGGCCTTTTCCGAGAAAGAAAACATTGAATTTGTAATAAGTGTCACAACCGACCCCGATACGGTCGGCGAAGCGATCAAAAAATATATGATTTGAACAAAAATCGGGTCGAGTCGTATGGCTTTGCCCGTTTTTTTCGTCATTATTCGCTCTTGACTTAGCTATATGGCCTGATTAGAATTTAACTTAGAATAGGCATAATAAATTCAGAATTTTTGTAATTGAGGTGTTTTACCATGATCATGGATTGCGAAAAGTACGTCGGCAAATGCGTCTGCGGCAGAGACCATGAGCTTGAAACGAAAAAGGTCGTCGTCGAATACGGCGCGATAAACAATTTCGAGCAGTACATGGCCGATGTCGGCCTTGCCGGCAAAAAGCGCGCCGTTATCTACGATACGGTCATCTACAAGCTCACCGAGGGCAAGCATGTCGCCGCCGATCAGGAGATCGTGCTTGAGGCAAACGGTCTGCGCGCCGAGGACACCGTCATCGAAGAGATGATGAAGAAGCTCGATAACCCCGAGGTCATCGTAGCCTACGGCGCCGGCACCATCATGGACTTCGGCCGCTACCCGGCATACAAGCTCGGCATCCCCTTCGTCGCCATCCCGACGCTCGCTTCCTCCGACGGCTTCACGGCCAATATCTGCTCGGCCATTCTCAACGGTCAGAAGAAGTCCACACCGATGTGCGCTCCCGTCCTTGTCGTTGCCGACCTTGACATTATAAAGGGCGCTCCGGCACGCCTTGTTGCAAGCGGCATAAACGATATCCTTTCGAAATACATCTCTCTGTTCGACTGGAAGGTATCCCACCTCGTTGCCGGCGAATATTACTGCCCGATGGTAGCCGATCTTGCACAGGAAGCTTTGGACATCATGCGCGAAGCTGCCGATAAATACGCCGCCACCGGCGTTGCCGACCACGAGGCAATGACCATGGCGCAGATGAAGAGCGGCCTTACCATGCAGCTGCTCAACCACTCAAGAGCCGCTTCCGGCGCGGAGCACCTCATGGCGCACCTTGTCGAGATGCAGCCGCCGCGCTTTGAAAACGCAGAGGGCATCCACGGCGAGTGCGTCGGCGTCGGCACCTTCGCCTGCATCAAGGAGTATCACCACCTCGCCTCCCTGCCCACACCCAAGGCAAAGCCCTTCGAGCCGCTGAGCGAAGAGTGGATAAGAGAAAAATTCGGCGACAGGCTCGCACCGGGAATCATCAAGGAAAACGAGAACGACGTTCTTGCTACCTTCGCTTCCCAGAACATCGTCGATCACTGGGACGAGATCCGCGCCATGATAAACGAGATCCCCTCAGTCGAGGAGATGGAGGCTCTGTACAAGGGCTGCAACGCAAAATATCTGCCCGAGCACATCGGCATCGACCCCGCGCTTGAGCAGGAGATGCTGCCCATCTCGGCCGCTATCCGCAACAGACTCACCCTCGTTCGTATGCTGCGTGTTCTCGACTTCGGCGAATAAGCAGTACAGCACAACACAAAAAATGCACCGTCTGTTTTGACGGTGCATTTTTATTAATTGGGGGATGTGGAAATTCGGATCAGAATATGATCTTGAGGAGCCACCAAATAATAGTGGCCTTGCCGATGTCTTTCAGAATTTCGTCTCTTCCGGGATACATCATTTCCTTGTCAATGTCATACATTCAAGCAGTTCTCCTTCCATAGTTTTATCAAGGGGGGGTGTAGGCTCTTTGAGCCTGTTACTTATAAAGACGGAGAACAAGCAGGGATATTTCGCTTTTGCTGTACTTTTTTTCTGAAAAATTTTATTTTTAGAATTTTTCGCGTTTTCGGTCTGCCTCACTCATGATCTCTTAATTTTTCGAGCAGCTCGTAAGGCGCGGCCAGTTCGCCGTTCATTCCGCTGCCGAGATGGATATGCGGCTTATTTTTGCCGTGCCAGTCGCTGCCGGCAGTAGGACAAAAACCGTATTGTTCAGCGGCGGCGAGATACTGCGCAACGGTCTGCGCATCGTAACCCGAGTAATAGCATTCAAGCCCGGCAACTCCGCAGGCGCGTGCGCGTTCCATGAGCTCGGTAAAGCGCTCGGGCGTGAGCTTATACTGCCGCGGATGGGCAATGACCGGCTTGCCTCCGGCCGAGCGGATAAGCTCCGCCGCATCCTCAACGCTCAGAAAATGGCGGCGGATATAATACTTGCAGCCGGGGTCGAGAAACCTCACGAACGCATCCTGAACGCTTTCGGCAATGCCCGCCTCGACAAGGCACAGTGCAAAGTGCGGTCTGCCGATGGTCGAGCCGGGGTGCTTTGCCTGAAGCTCGTCAAGGTCGATGAGAAGTCCGTCGCGCGCGAGCATGTCCACCATTTTTCTGTTGCGCTCATCGCGGTCGCGCACTATCCAGTCGAGCACCGGTGGGAGCTTTTTTGAGCGGATATCAAGATCGTATCCGAGCATGTGTACCTCTCTGCCGTACCAGCCGCAGCCGAGCTCCATCCCGGCGACGACCTCGAGGCCGCATTCTTTTCCGGCCTTCTGTGCTTCGGCAACGCCGTTTATGCTGTCGTGATCGGTCACGGCGATCGCGCGCAGGCCGAGCGACCGGGCATATTTCACCGTTTCCGCAGGCGTTTCCGAGCCGTCGGATATATTTGTGTGAACGTGAAGGTCAATTTCTCTCACTGTTTTATCGTCTCCATAATTTTTTCCGCTTCGTCGTAAATTTTCCGCGCGTCCTCGCCGATGAAAAACTCGCCGTTTTCGTACAGAACGCGGCCGTTTACCATGGTAAGGCGCACATTTTCCTTGCTTCCGGCATAGACGATGTTTTTTGCGATGTTGTTTATCGGGCGCATGTTCGGTCTGTTGAGGTCAATAACCGCAAGGTCTGCCTTTTTGCCGACGGCAATGCCGTCGCAGTCGTTTAAGCCCATTGCGCGCGCACCGCCCACGCAGGCAGCCTCAAGCACCTTCGCTGCATCGACCGCCGAGGCGTCGTTTTCGCGGTATTTGGCCAGCACGCTCACGAGGTACATTTCGCGGAACATGTCAAGGGCGTTGTTCGAGCCTGCGCCGTCGGTTCCGATGGCAAGGGCTATGCCCTCATCGATAAAGCGCTTTACCGGCGCGATACCGCTTGCAAGCTTGAGGTTTGAGGCCGGGTTCAACACCGCCGTCAGGCCGCGGTTTTTGAATATCGCGATATCCTCGTCGCTCATGTGGACGCAGTGGAACGCGCCGCCGCCGTAGTCATACATGCCGAGCTTATCAAAAAGCACCGTCGGAGTTGCGCCGTAGCGCTCGACGCAGCCCGCGACCTCCGAGCGCGTTTCCGACGAGTGGACGAACATCGGCTCTTTGTATTTCCGCACAAGATCGGCGACAAACTGCATGCGCTCCATGCTCGTCGTGTACTCCGCGTGGAAGCCGAGGCGATAGGATATAAGCTCGTGCGTTTTGTTATAGCGCAGAAACTTATCCTCAAGCAGCGTATAGTCGCTGTCGAAATTATTCATATCGCCGCACAGCACCGCGCGAAAGCCCGAATCTATGCACGCTTTGACAAACGCATCGTTGTGAAAATACATATCAAAGCAGCTCGTTATGCCGCTTGTTAAGTATTCCATTATCGCAAGGCGCGTCATGACGTAAAGCCCGTCGGGGCTAAGGCGCGCCTCCTTCGGCCAGACCTGCCCGCTGAGCCACTTATCCAACGGCATATCGTCGGCAAGCGAGCGCAGGAAGGTCATGCCCGAGTGCGTGTGCGCATTCTTAAAGCCCGGAATGAGCAGATCGCCGTTAAGGTCTATCTCGCGCTCAAACTCCGGCACGGCTTCCGGCCGAGCGCCTACATGGCATATACGCGCGCCGTCCGTCCACACCTCGCATTGCCTTATCTTCGCCTCAGGCTCGAACGTGAGCACGCGGCCGTTATAAAAACGTATCATTCGTTTATCCTCGTTTATTCCCAGAAGTTCTTTCCGCCGAGCCTGCGCACGAGCTTTGCTCGCAATTCCAGCATGGCGGTGTAGGTCGGCAGGATGAAAATGAAGTTATCCTCATCCCGCAGAGACTCTATAAGTTTATCATAGTTTCCGCATGATTGACAGGGGATATTTTCGCGCTCAAGCCTTTTTTCGGCGGCCTCGGCACGGTCGCCGCAGACATAGGCGCGCACGATCTTTCCGCGCCGCGCAAGCATGCCGAAATCGGCCTCGTCAAGCCAGGATATATCCGTTCCGTCGGCCGTGCGGTCGTTCACGGCAAGCACCAGAGTTTTTTCTCCCGGCGCGCGGCAGACCTCATTTAGCGTCTGATCGGCAGCGGCGGCGTTTTTGATAAGTATCATCCTTGCTCCGCGCTTGCCGAGCGGAAAGCTCTCCATCCTGCCGAAGCCGCAGTCAAAGTCCTGCGCCGCGTCGGCAGCCTGCTTTAACGACACGCCGCAGGCGACGGCGGCGGCGACAGCGCCGACGCTGTTATAGACATTGTAAAGCCCCGGCAGCGCCGGAGCGCAGACCGTTTTATCGCTGTCGGCGCGCAGAACGAAGCTCCCGTCCGGGAATACCGACTCCGCGCTCACATCCGGCTCGCTTCTCGCAAAGCCGCAGGAGCAGGAAAATACGCCGAGATTTGCGTAGCTGAGTCCCTTGTAGCAGAGCCTTTTTCCGCAGACGGGGCAGGTATCGTCCTCGCCGCTGCCGACGCAGGTTTTCTTATGCTCACCGAGTCCGTAGTACACGGTTTTGTTTTGGCACAGGCGCGAGACCGACGCCGCCATCGGGCAATCGGCGTTTATGACGGCTGTCGTCTCGGGCGTATCGCGCAATCCGGCTGCGATGCAGTCGCGCGGATGCGCCACCGTACCGTAGCGGTCGAGCTGATCGCGAAAAAGATTTGTAATGAGCAAAACGCGCGGCCTGAGTCTGCCGAGAACGAGCCTGCACGCGGCCTCGTCGCACTCGATGACGGCGCTTTCGCACCTTGTAGAGCCGAACAGGCTTTTGTTCATAATAAGCTCGGCGGTTATCCCCGGCATAAGGTTTGCTCCCGATCGGTTTGCACACACGCTTCTGCCGGCGTTTTGCAGCGCCCGCTCTATGATGCGCGCCGAGGTCGTTTTGCCGTTTGTCCCCGTAACGGCGATTATATCGACATTTTTTGCTGCGTACCCGAGGATATCGGGGCATATCTTCAGTGCCAGCGCTCCGGGGAGCGAGGTTGCGCCGAAATTAAACAGCCGCAACAAGCAGTGCGTGGCCTTACAGACCACGCACGCAAAAAATATCATGAGATTTTTCAATTATTCGACAGTCACCGACTTTGCAAGATTTCTGGGCTTATCGATATCGCAGCCGCGCAGCAGTGCAACATAGTACGCGAAAAGCTGAAGCGGCACAACGCCCAGAGAAGGCTGAAGTATCGTGTGTGTCTCGGGAACGGAAATGACGTTCTCCACTGTCTTTTTCATCTCGGCAACGTTGCTATCGGTCGTGAGCGCAAGCACATCCGCGCCGCGCGCCTGAACCTCGACGACGTTGCTCATGGCTTTGTCAAACAGCGGCTCGTAGGTGCCGAGGGCTATGACAAGGGTGCCGTCCTCGATGAGGGAAATGGTTCCGTGCTTTAGCTCGCCGGACGCATATGCCTCGGAGTGGATATAGGATATCTCCTTGAGCTTTAGAGAGCCTTCAAGCCCCATGGCATAGTCAAGGTTGCGGCCGATGAAGAACACGGAGTTGTGGTTGAAGTAGTTCGAGGCAAAATGCTTTATATCCTCGATATCCTCAAGCATCTGCTCCATCTTGCCGGGCAGGCGAAGAAGCTCCTCGATTATCTCGTCGTACTGCGCGGCGCTTACAGTGCCAAGAGCATCGGCAAAGTAAAGCCCCAGCATGTCAAGCAGGACAAGCTGCGTGCTGTATGCCTTGGTCGTTGCAACGGCGATCTCGGGGCCTGCCCAGGTATAGAGCACATCGTCGGACTCTCTGGCTATGGAGCTGCCGACAACGTTCACTATCGAAAGTATGTGCGCGCCCCTTGCCTTTGCTTCGCGCAGCGCTGCCATCGTATCGAGCGTTTCGCCCGACTGGCTGATGACGATAACGAGCGTCTTGTCATCGACAAGCGGATCACTGTAACGGAATTCCGAAGCGAGGCAGACCTCGACCGGCTTGCGCATGAGCCGCTCAAGATTATACTTGCCCACCACACCAACATGATATGACGAGCCGCAGGCGATTATGAATATGCGGCTTACATCCTTGATCTGCTCGGCGGTAAATTTCATATCCTCGAACACGATGCGGTTATCGTGGATGCGGCTGAACGCCGTTTTGCGTATAGCTTCGGGCTGCTCCATGATCTCCTTGAGCATGAAGTGCGCATAACCGCCCTTTTCGGCTGCGGAGACATCCCAGTCGATCGTGTGGTGCTCTTTTTCGATGGTCTGCTCCATTGCGTTATAAAACTGCACCTTGTCGGCGGAGATGACGGCTACCTCGCCGTCCTCCATATACGAAACGTCGCGCGTGTGCTTTATTATCGCGGTGACGTCGCTTGCTATGTAGTTGCTGCCCTCGCCGTAGCCGATAAGCAGCGGCGCATCCTTACGCGCGGCGATGAAATGCTCCGGCTCGTCAACGCACAGTATGCCCAGCGCATACGCGCCCTCGATGCGGCGCAGCACGCGGAACACCGCCTCAAGCGCATTGCCGCACTCGGCATAGTAGAACGAAACGAGCTGGCTTACCACCTCGGTGTCGGTGTCGGAGATGAACTTATAGCCGTTGGATATAAGAAAATCGCGCAGCTCGACATAGTTTTCGATTATGCCGTTGTGAACAACGGCGATCTTGCCGTCGCCGCTGAGATGGGGATGGGCGTTGACGTCGTTCGGCTCGCCGTGCGTTGCCCAGCGTGTGTGGCCGATGCCGATCACTCCCTCGACGCTTTTGCCGCCCTGGATCATATCCCTGAGCACCTTCAGGCGTCCCTTTGATTTTTTGACCTGCAGCTTTTTATCGCCGGATATAACGGCGATACCGGCAGAGTCATAGCCTCGGTATTCCAGTCTTTCCAATCCGTCAAGCAGTATGGGAGCTGCCTGCTCCCCTCCCACGAAGCCAACTATTCCGCACATAAGCAAAAATTCCTTTCGGATAAAAATACTTCAATAATATTGATTGCCATTATACCAGTTTATGCTCACATTTGCAATAAATAAGGCCGCCGAATCGCTCCGGCGGCCTTATTGATTTTGTAAACTTTTAAAAAACGAACTGCACGAGCAGCATGTACGCAACGGTGCCTCCGCCGACTGAAAGAAGCAGGTTTTCCTTCCACTTGTAGCTCAGAACCACAAACAGCGCCGCTATAAGCTCCGGCAGTCCGTGCGAGCCTGTGAATATCGGAGTGCTTTTAAAGCAATAGGCCACGAGCAGACCCATGAGCGCCGGCGGCAGCACGCGGCCGAGGTATTTGACAAACGCCGGAGTTTCCCTCTTGCCGGAAAAGGCCATAAACGGCAGCCAGCGCGAGATCTGCGTGCCGACGGCTATGGCGAGGATGATGATAAGCGTCTGAATAACGGTAAGCTTCACAGTTTATCCCTCCCCAACCAAAAGACTAAGAGCATACTTACAAGCGCCGGAATGAGGAACATCGTCGGTCCGAAGGCTATGCGCGCAAGCAGCGTTACGGCAACGCCGATGACGCAGGCCGGCCGCTTGGCTTTGTCCTTCCACTGCTGGAGGAAGAACACGATAAACAGTGCGTTGAGCGCAAAATCAAGCCCCGTTGTGTCAAACGTTATGATCTTGCCGAGCACACTGCCGAGCGCCGTTAGGCCGCACCAGTAAACATACAAAAGCAGAGTCTGCCCGAAGAAGAAATACCTCGGCTCCATCCCCTCCGGAGCTTCCGAGGAGACAGCCAGCGAGAACGGCTCATCGGCCAGAGCATAGATGAGAAACGGCTTGAACGGCTGCGTGTTCTTATATTTTTCGAGCAGCGCAAGCCCATAAAACGTATGTCGAAAATTCACGAAATAGCTCATTATGAGCATCTGCACCGGGTCAAAGCCCGCCGCCATCATCGGCACCGCCGCGATCTGCATTCCGCCGCAGAAGCATATCATAGAAAACAGCAGCGTCCACAGGGGGCCGTAGCCGAGTTCTTCCATCAAAACCCCGTAGGTCAGCGCAACGAATATCCAGCCGAAAAAGATCGGCACCGTGGACGGAAACGCGGCCTTCATGCCGCGGAAAACTTCCTTTATCTCAATTTTTCTTTTCATGGCAATAAAAAGGCGCAGTCGAAAACGACTGCGCAGTGCTTTCTGAAATTTGCGCGCTTATCAGATAAGGTTCAGCACGAGGGTGAGGATAACGAAAGCTATCGCAAACCACTTGGTTGCCTTTGCAAGCTTTGCATCCAGAGACTTTGCTTTGCCCTTGCTCAGGAAGGTCTCTGCGCCGCCTGCGATAGCACCGGACAAGCCTGCGCTTTTACCGCTCTGAAGAAGGACGACGACCGTTACAGCAAGGCCGGAGAGGAGCTGAAGGATGGTGAGAATGAGTTTCAAAGTGTTCATTTATATTCAATCCTTTCGATTTTGACATATTAGCTTATCTACTATACCACAAGCATTTCCGGAATACAAGAAAAATTTACACTATTTTTTTACCACACCTGCCATCGGAGCAGGAAAAATATGAAATATGCGAAAAACAGGAGCGCGCTCAGCAGGACAAGTACGCGCTCGGTGCGCGCATTTTCCGTAAGCGCCGACATTGCCGCCGGAAGTGAGATCATCGCCGCAAGATAGCGCGGCGCGCTCAGAAGCCATGTCGCACCCATCGTCACCACAAAATACGCGATAAAATACGCCGTATACGATGCGCGCATCCTTTTTGCGGCAAGTATCATCACCGCAAGCGACAAAAGCTGCGCCAAAAGGTTCGGCAGCCACAGTCCCCAAAAAAGCGCCGGGCTTTTTGCCGCCGCCGATACGGCATTTTCCGTCTGGTATGCGGCGGTGCCGAAAAACCATCCGAGCTGCTGGTGCCAGTGGATGCTCTGATACTCCATGAACTTGAACGCATCGCCCGATACGGAGCAGTTTACCATGCAATAGGCCGCAAAGCCGAGCGGCACCATAAAAAGAGCAATATATTCGCGCGCCTTTGCCCTTGAGCGGACAAGCTCAAACAGTATCGGCACGACGAGGATGAGTCCGGGCGAGCGAGTGAACGCGGCGTATGCGCCCAAAAGGCCGCCGGTCCGTATCCTGCCGGTGCGAACGAGATACAGACACGACACCGTACACAGAACAAAAAGGCTCTCGCTCATGGGGGCGGCGAAGAAAAATGCCGCCGGACAAAGCGCAAAAAATTTCACCGCACGCAGAGCCGCCGCACTTTCCATGTCAAGGCACATAAGCTTATACAGCATAACGCCCGAGCCTGCAAAGCACAGCGCCGAAACGAAAAGCCCGGCTGCAAGGCAGTCTCCCGTGAGATACGAAAAAAGCCTCACGACAACGGGGTAGCCCGGCAGGAAAACGAGCTGCACGAGCCTGTCCCACTTGCCGTCGGACAGGTACCAGTCGCGTGCTATGTCCATATAGTGCTGACTGTCGGTGCACAGCCAGAAGCGAACATAGCCGCCGACAGTCTCGTCATAGCCGAGAATTTTGCGCAACACAAAGCCGAGGATGAGGATAACGACATCCCATATTATGATAAGCGCAAAAATGCGCGCGCAGACCGTGCCGTCGGCCGTGCCGAGGCGAACTTCGTCTTTTTCTCGCCAGAACGCGCACCACTCGGGCACAAAGCGCAGGCACAACGCGAGCATAAGCAGCGCGCTGATAACGGCGGCGGCATAGCCGGCTGCGCCGTAGCTGCTGCCTGCGCACCAGAGCGCAAACACCGCTGCAAGCGCGGCCGTGCCGAGCGCGGATATTAACTTTTCGGGGAATTTATCGTTTAGCATAGCACTTATAATAACATAACCGCTGCGCAAATTAAAGCCCCGGCAATTGACTTAACTGCGGCGCGGTGCTAATATTCTTGCATAAATCATTCAAGAAGGGCATCAAAATGCAGGAAGACAAGTCATTTCTCGGCACGCAGCCGATAAAAAAGCTGCTGCCTAAGCTCGCTGTGCCGACGGTTATCGCGCAGCTTGTCAACATGCTGTACAACATCGTTGACCGCATATACATCGGGCACATTCCCGAGGTCGGCAGTCTTGCGCTGACCGGCATCGGCGTTTGCATGCCGCTTATACTCATCGTTTCGGCCTTTTCGGCCTTCGTAGCTTCCGGCGGCGCTCCGCGAGCGTCGATATTCATGGGGCGCGGCGACTGTGATTCGGCGGAAAGGACGCTCGGCGGCTGTCTTACGATGCAGGTGATCATCTCTCTGCTGCTCACCGCCGCCATGCTCATATGGAAAGACGAGCTTCTGTATCTTTTCGGCGCTAGCGAAAACACCATTTACTACGCCGCCGACTACATGGGCATATACGCCCTCGGCACGATCTTCGTGCAGATAACGCTGGGGCTGAACGCATTCATAACCGCGCAGGGCTTTGCAAAGGTCGGCATGAAAACGGTTATCATCGGCGCCGCGCTCAACATTGTGCTTGACCCCGTATTTATCTTCGCGTTCGGCATGGGCGTGAAAGGTGCTGCACTTGCAACGGTCATTTCGCAGGCCGTATCCTGTGCGTGGGTCATCTCGTTTCTCTGCGGCGGCAAAACCGTTTTGCGGCTTAAAAAGGAAAATCTTCTGCCCGGACTGCGGCTTATGCCTCCGTGCATCGCGCTGGGTCTTTCGGTTTTTGTCATGCAGGCGAGCGAGAGCGTCATATCCATGTGCTTCAACACCTCCCTGCTGCGCTACGGCGGCGATATCGCCGTCGGCGCAATGACGATACTTTCAAGCGTCATGCAGTTTGCAATGCTGCCGCTTCAGGGCGTGGCGCAGGGCGCGCAGCCTATAACGAGCTATAACTTTGGCGCAGGAAACTCAGCGCGCGTGCGCGAAAGCTTCCGCCTGCTGCTGACGGTGTGCCTTGTGTATTCCGTTGCGCTGTGGGGGCTTGTTATGCTGTTTCCGCGCATTTTCGTCGGAATGTTCGCCTCGGATGCGCAGCTTATTGACTTTGCCTCGCGCGCTTTGAGGATCTACTGCGGCGCAATGTTCATCTTCGGCATACAGACATCGTGCCAGATGACCTTCGTTTCCATTGGCTATGCCCTGTGCTCGATCATCGTCGCAGTTATGCGCAAATTTGTGCTGCTCATCCCGCTTATCTACATTATGCCGCAGCTTTTATCAGACAAGGTGAGCGCCGTTTACGCCGCTGAGCCTGTCGCCGATTCCCTGGCCGTGATCTTCACAGCCGTCATGTTCGCCGTGAACTTCAAAAAAGCGCTGCGGAAGATGGAAGAAAAATAACTGCGCCGAGCAAAGCCGACGCAGTTGACAATTTGAAATCTTTGGGCTATAATCAAACCACAAGGAGCGATGACCAACGGTCAGCCCTGTATGTAACTAAAATCTAAAGCATAAGCATTAGAGCCGTCACTTGGCAGAGTGGCGGCTCTTGCTTTTTACACATATCGTTATCGTGTATTTGAAAACATGAAACGTTATCGTAATCGGCATGTGCTCACCCCCTCTCGGGTGGTGTAGCTGACCGCCTCGCCCCTTGCTTGCCAAAATTATACCATAATGTTCATAATTTGCAAGGATAAGCTTCCGTTTGGGAGCTTCTTATCTTATAAAATTTGTTGCTATCGGCTCTTCCTTATCCGGAAGGCCGAATTTTTCTTTGCCGAGGGCGATGCTTTTCATCAGGAACGTCATGTTCCGCGCAAGCGTGCGCATGGACTGTCTGCCCTCCTCGTCAAGCTCCGCCTCTCCTGCCGCTCTGCCGTGGATGCTGTTCCAATACTGGCCGGACGCGATCGGCATTCCGGATATGGTGAAGTATTTGTTCAGCTCGTCAAACGTTGCCGAGCAGCCGCCGCGGCGCGCGCACACCACGCTTGCGCCGACTTTCATCGTTTTGTCGAAGCTCGTGCTGTAAAACAGCCTGTCCAGGCAGGCGACGAGCGTTGCGTTCGCGCTTGCAAAATACACGGGGCTTGCAAGCACAAGTCCGTCGGCAGCTTTGAATTTTTCGGCCAGCCTGTTCACCACATCGTCGAATACGCACTTGTCGTTTTTGATGCAATAGCCGCAGGCAATGCAGCCGCGCACAGGCTCGGCGCCTATCTGCACGGTCTCGCACTCAACACCGTTTTGCTCAAACACAGTTTCCATCTCGCGCAGCGCTATCGACGTGTTGCCGCCGGCTCCC
>ERZ780223.587-NODE-587-length-40375-cov-6.178547_pt1 | contig 40375 bp, 32 predicted proteins | sample MGYA00511016_ERZ780223 | MGnify/ENA primary metagenome ERZ780223 (study PRJEB29588, sample SAMEA2159032) | human gut metagenome | biome: human gut; feature: human-associated habitat; material: faeces | place: Denmark | collected 2008/2010 ... | reverse complement strand
AGTGCGGGATTGTCCGCCGGTACAGGCTCCTCGGCAGGTTTGAGCCCGTCGTCCAGCAGCGAGAACGAGTTGTCGCCAAGTGTCATCATGCGTTTCTGCTGCTGTTCCTCGCTGCGGAGCTGTTCCGCGGCTTTGCGTTTGTCGCCGACGGTAGCCTGCGCTTTGCCGTCCGGGACCGACGTGTTGATCCCCGCGGCTCCCTCTTGGGGCTTGACGGGTGCAGGCCGGAATATGAACCACAGCACAACGAGGAAGATACATCCAAGGATCGCCGCGAAGAGCAGCACCTTGCGTTTGCGCTGCCGTTCGAACTCCGCCGAAGGGTCGCTGCCCGGATTCTTGTTTTCTGTCATAACGGTTTACGGTTTTAGATGTAATAATTCGGGATGCCCGACCTCCAGCTCCGGTACCATGTCCGTAGCGAACAGGAGCCAAAGATAAAGGAGCAGCAGCAGGACGAGCGCTGCAAGTACGATCCGCTCCCGGATGCAGGGCGCGAGTGTGTCGTGGCGGCGTCGCAGCGACCGCCGCACCCAGCGGATGCGGCAGCGCAGGGAATGCGGTTTAACGGTCATAGGTTGCAATGTCTTTGTTCTCGACGATGTTCAGCGCTTCGACCATGAATCCCTGCGGGTTGTTGTCCGAGCGGGAGACGTTCACCAGACGGCACGTCGTGACGAGCGACCGCTCCGTGACGGTGCTCTCGCGCAGGATACGCTGCCGTGCAAAGGTCGTAACCTCGTAAGGATAATGGTTGAAATCGCAGCGGATGCTGTCCACTTTGACCATCTGCGAGACATTGCCCGCGATCAGGCGGTTGAAGAATCCCTTCTCCTGCAAGACCTTGTAGTAGGACAAGGCGCTTTTGTCGGCCATCTGCAGGGCGCGTCCGACATTGGACTCGATGGCCGCCTTGTCGGGCGAGAGGGTGAAAAAGAGTTCGTGGAAGCGCCGCACATGCTCGCGGGCCTCTACGGGACGGTTCTGTGCGAGGTCCTGCGAGAGCGCCACCATCAGCGAGCGCCCGTTGTCCAGTACGTAGATCTTCTGCCGTTGCCGTTCGGCGAAGGAGTAGGACAACCAGACCGCCGCCACGGTTACGACGGCGCAGATTCCGACGAAGACGAAAGCGTACATGCGCAGTTGCCGAAACGATGTTTCGATGTTCGTTAAACACTTGAATTCCATAACAGCGAATTATTTTATTTTCTGAAAATAAGCCGGGCGCCGTTCATGATACCACGCCCTACGGCCTTACCGCCCGATAATGCCGCCGAGCCGGCGCCTTTGGCCCCGGCCCATGCTTTGCCGGCCGTCCATCCGGCTCCGGCGCTTACGAGCGAGGTCATCTTCGAGACGGTCTTGTTGTAGGCGGCGAATCCGTTCGCCTGCACGACCCACGAGGCGATCGAGGGGATGCAGAGATATCCGCATACGGCCACGAGCATGAAGATCAGGTTCAGGCTGTTCGACCAGTCCACATACCAGTTGTATCCCTGCTCCATAAGTTCGGTATCATGCCGCATGGCGAGACTTTGCAAACGTGCGATGATCGCTGAGAAAAGGTCCGAGATCGGCAGCCACAGGTAGATCGAGACATACTTCGTGAGCCATTGCGTCAGTGTGGACTGGAATCCGTCGAACACGGAGATGGCAAAGGCGATCGGCCCCAGCAGCGACAGCACGACCAGATAGAAGGTCCTCAGCACGTCGAGTATGACGCTCGCCGCCGCGAAGAGCAGTTCGAGTATCCATGCCAAGCCTTTGAAGATAAGTCCTTTTACAGACCATGAGGAGCGTTCCTCGTTCATGCGGTCGAGGGTCTGCTGCGTCTGGTCGTCCACGCCCAGTTCGCTGAGCTCGCGCTCCATCTCCTCGTCCTCGGCGTAGTAGCTGTCCGGAGGCATCTGCTCGCGGCCTTCGAGTTCGAGCCGCTCACGCCGCTCCTGCCACTGTTCCATGTCGAGCGTCTGCCCGGCCATAAGCGAATGCGTTGCCTTTACCAGCGGCGAGAGAATGCCGTTCAGGCTTCCCAGCACGAGTGTCGGAAAGAACAGGATGCAGATTCCGATGGCGAAGGGCCGCATAAGGGGAAAGAGGTCGATAGGTTCGGCTTGGGCCAACGACTGCCAGACGCGGTAAGCGATGTAGAGCAGCGCCCCGATCCCTGCGATGGCCATTGCGACCTGCGACATCGGGTAGCACAGCGCCATCATATCGTCGTATAACACCCGGAGAATCGTGTGCAGATTCTCCGTAAGGGAAAGCATGCGTACCATCGTCGGCTACCAGTAGCGTTGTTCGTCGGTTCCGTACAATGAGAGCACACCCTCCATGTCCCGCTTCCGGGCGGCCCGCAGCAGGGATATGGAGATGTTCTTGCGCGTGTAGTAGCGTGCCAGATCGCGGTGGCGCCGCAACACGCCGTAGACGCGCTGCACTACGTCGATACGGTCCTTGTCCGTCAGGGACATGTCCGTAGGGTTCACGATGTCCTGCAGCTCCTTCAATTCCCCGGCCGACTCCTCGATGATGCGGGCGTAGCCTGCGGCGATGGCCGCGAGCTCCGCGGGCGTGAAGTTCTCGTCGCCGACCATGCGGCGATAACCGTCGACGTAGATGTCCGAGATTTCGCCCACGAGCAGGATGCACTGCTGCACCTTGCGGGCCGAGCGGACGAGGTTGCTGACGGATTTCAGGGCGTCGTAGTATCGCTTCCCCTGCTCATAAATCTTCACGGTTTCCTGAAAACTTTGCAGCATGGTGGAGCCGTTCTTGGCGGCTTCGACGATCTGCTTGGTGGAGTTGACGATGCCCTGCGCGAGGTTCGTGGGGTCCGAGACGACCCACTGGGCGTATGTGCTGCGGCCTGTGCAGACGAGGCACAGACACAGCAGAATGATTTTCTGTTTCATGCTCGAATTGATTGTGTTATTGAGGATATTCACCCGAAGACGGGCATCACCGCTTTATCCGCCGACCCGAAGCCGGCTGTTCGGTTTGCTCTTCCCTTGCAGAATTGATTTCTTTCTGCCGCACCCCGGAAATATGTTTCTCCGGCTTCGGGCCTTTCTGTCGCAGGGATTCGAACAGATCGTCCGCGTAGGGCTGCCGCCCGGTTATACGTACGAGCCGTGCATCCAACTCCCGGAAGGCTTTTTCAATCTGCCGGGACTGGTCTTCGCGGGGGATGCCCGACTCGATGCTGTATTTGTCGAGCAGCTGCCGGTTAATACGGCTGTCGTCGATTCGCTCCGGGAAGCGTGCAAGCCATCCCAATGTCTGCAACTCGGCATCGAGTTTCTCGATGTAGGTTTGCCGCAGGGGAATTTCCGGATCGCTCTCCAATATCCTCTCGGCTTCCCGTACCATGCGGTTCTCGGCCTTCCAGATTCGCTCCCGGAGCTGGTACACCTGCTGCGGATCGTCCGGACATGCCGGGCCGTCCAGCTGCCCGCGCATCTCCTGCAACTGGCCCATATCGGTATCCCAATCGTAGAGTCGCACGACGTAACAGGAGGGCATATAACGTCCACTTGTTTCTGCCAGATGGCGCAGCTCGCGGAATGTCTCGGCGCGGAACTGCCGGTCTACGATATGCGCTGCTGCCTGCACCTCGTCCATCGGAGGCTGCCGGAGCTTGCTGTCGGGATGCTGCTCCAGATAAGCATCCAAGAGAAAGGTGTGCATGGCCAGCAGGCCGTGCAGGGAGTGGGCGGAGTCTACCGGAACGTCCGCGAGGCGCCGCCCGATCTTTTTCGCAAGCGGCGTCCTGCGCAGGGCCTCCATCAGCTCCAGCATATCTTTTCCTGCCGCATCTTCGGGCGTCCTGAGAAAGCGGTCTGTCGCTGTATTCATTGTCAGTCCGATTCCGGCAATGGTCAGATCCGATTTCCGGTGCCGTCGCACGAGGTCTGCAATACTGCGTATATCTCGTTCCCGGAGCAGGTTCTCAGCATGATGTGCAATGAACGTGCGTCGGTGCTCCCTTTCCCACTCCGGCTTGCGGCGGAATAGCCGTGCAATCCTATCTTTCCATTCCATAGCCGTCGGATTTGAGGACGTATAATTGTAGGCGGAGTCCGCCGAAGGGCTGCCCCGACAAGCAGGGGCAGCCCGGAAATACCGAACGTGGTCCCATTATTCGGCCGGTTCGTTGAAATCGCACGATTCGGAAACGATGGCATCGTCTTCCTGCCGTCGGATGCTGTCCTCCGGAACGAATCGTCCGTAACAGCCGACGGTAAGCGTATCGGCGGCAGCATCGTAGATCACGCGGTTGCCGTCGTCGGCGCCGAGCCACAGACGGTGGCGGTGCAGCGCGATGATGCCGTCCTGTACGATACGTTTGTAGCAGAGCGCGTGGTCGAAAACGAGGATGCGCCACGTCCCCTCGCCGATGCGGCGTACCGAGGCCGAGAGGTTGTTTTCCGCCGAGAGCCACGAGCCGCAGATGCGGTCGGCGTCGAGTTGTTCCCGAAGGTCCGCCAAAGTGCGGATAACTTCGGTGCGGGTTCTGATCTCCTGCTGAAGGGCCGCTACGGCCGACGCAGGTGTCGATTGGTTACTGTTCATAATCTTTGAGGTTTGAGATTCGTTTGAAAGCGCCGCCCGGTACGAGGAGCAGTACATCGGCCGGGGGCGTGTAAAAGAGATCGACCCGGTGTCCGCCGTAGGTCGTATAATAGACGCAATCCTTGTAGTGCAGGAGGTGCGTTTCGGACGTGCCGCGGCGCGTGATGGTGATCCGGAATTTATCACCGCACGGCTCGATCACCAGCCGCGTATCGTCGAGCGTCGAATGCCATTCGCCGCACAAGGGACGGATTTTGCGGTATTCGTAATCGTAGAAGAGGCGGAAAGCTCCGAGCACGGCGGCCAATGTCAGCAGAATACCGGCGCATATCCAAAGCAACTGTTTCATAACAGGAAGAATTAAGATTCGGTGTTCGTTTTACGCTCGCGTGCCAGCTGGCGGATGGCGGCTTCGATGTCGCCGCCGAGCTTCCCGGCAAGCTCCATTACCTGCATCTTTTCCGACTCTTCGGTGGTGTAACACAGGTACTCTGCCGCGCTCGTTTCAGTGGCATAGACCGCCGACTGCACGCCTCCGAGTCCGATCCAGACCTCTTTATAGCGGCGTTTAGGATCGTTCGAGAGGTTGATAGAGAGAATCTGCGCCCGCTCCTTGTCCGTCAGCCCCAGCAGACGTTGTATGCCGTCGAATTTCGAGAGGTATTTGCGCTGGTCCAAAAGGATTTTGCAGTCGGCGTTGTTGATGATCGACTCCTTGACGATGGGCGACGAGATGATGTCGTCCACCTCCTGCGTCACCACGACCGCCTCGCCGAAATACTTGCGAACGGTTTTAAACAAATACCTAATATATGCACTCATATTGGCCGAGGTGAGGGCCTTCCAGCACTCCTCGATCAGGATCATCTTGCGGACGCCTTTCAGCCGCCGCATCTTCGAGATGAAGGTCTCCATGATGATGAGCGTCACCACCGGCAGCAGCGTCCGGTTCGAGGAGATGTTGTCCAGCTCGAAGACGATGAAACGTTTGTCCAGCAAATCCAGCTGCCTGTCGGAGTTCAGGAGATAATCGTACTCGCCGCCCTTATAGTAAGGTTCCAGCACGTTCAGGAAATTTTCGAGGTCGAAATCCTTCTCGCGCACGCGCTTCTGCTCCAGAAGCCGCCGGTAGTCGGTTTCGACGAACTCGTAAAAGGTATCGAACGAGGGAACGATGGAGCGGTCGGCGCGGAGCTTCGAGAGGTAGAGGTTCACGGCGTTCGAGAGCGCTACCTCCTCCGAGCGTGTTGGCTCCTCGGATTCCCGTTTCCAAAGGGTCAGCAGCAGCGTCTTGAGCGACTCGCGCTTTTCCACGTCGTACACCCCGTCTTCGACATAAAAGGGATTGAAGGCGATGGGCGCCTCCTCGGTGTAGGTGAAATACACCCCGTCGCGGCCTTTAGTCTTGGCGTGAATCAGCGAGCAGAGCCCTTGGTAGGAGTTGCCCGTATCGACCAGCAGGATATGCGCTCCTTGCTCCCAGTACTGACGAACCAGATGGTTCGTCAGATAACTCTTGCCCGAGCCCGACGGCCCGAGGATAAATTTATTCCGATTCGTAATGACGCCGCGCTTCATCGGAAGGTCCGAGATATCCAGATGAATCGGAATGCCCGACAGGCGGTCGGACATCTTGATTCCGAAGGGCGACAATGACGAGCGGTAGTTGGTCTCCTCGTTGAAAAGGCAGAGCGCCTGATCGAGGAAGGTGTAGAAACTCTCTTCGGCAGGGAAGTCGGCCTCGTTGCCGGGAATCGCGGCCCAGAACAGCACCGGCATGTCCACCGTGTCGTGATGCGGCGTGCAGCCCATCAGCGCGAGCTGCGAGCCCACGTCGTTGCGGATGCGCTTCAACTCCGATTCGCTCTCGGCCCATGCCATGACGTTGCAGTGGCACCTTACGGAGCGCACCCCCTGCGAGTGCGCCTCATTGAGATACATTTCGATCCACTCCCGGTTGATGGCGTTCGAGCGCGAATAGGCCGCCAGCGAGTTCATGTTCCGGGCCGAGGCTTCGAGACGCTTGAGCGTTTCGTCGTGGTCGTCGAGGAAGATCACCTGATTGTAGACATGGTTGCAGGAGAGCAGCAGCCCCACGGGCGCCGCGAAGGAGAGGCGGCAGTCCGAGCGGTCGGTCGAGAGGCGTTCGTAGCGGAAATCCGTCGCCACGCTCTGCGGCAGCATGTCCAGATCGGAGAGCGTGTGCATCGAGAGGTACTTGTCCCCGATGCGCATCACACCCGGGTCGAGACGGATATCCTCGTTTACGACCGGAAGCCGTTCGTCCGAGAGGGCGAAGTAACGGGCCAGCAGCCCCGCATCATCCGCCGTGCCGACGATCTCGGCTTCCGTAAGCCGCTCGACGCGCACGAGGCCCGAATCGTTCAGAATGCGTTCCATCTGCTCCGCAGCTTCCAGAAAGCGCGTCACGGCATCCGTGTCGCGCATCTCCCGCGGGACGATGAAGCCCCGGCACAGCACGGACGAGGCACTGGTCTGTCGCATCCGCTCGGGCGTGGTCTTCGTAACGAACAGGTAGCACGTGTGGCGCAGGTAGGGCCGCTCGTTGAAATGACGCTCGTAGGAACGGGCGAGAAAGCTCCGCTCGGAGCCCTCCTCCGGTGCCATGTATCGCTCCTCGATGAAGAAATCCTGCTTGTGGACGACGGTGTAGTCCGGCAGCACCTTCAGGGCTTTGAGCCATGCGCCGTGCAGCGCTTCGTACTCCTCGCCCGTGAGGGTGAAGAGTTCGGGCAGCGAGACGCGGTAAGCCGCGGTGATGTCGGCGAACTTGGAGATGATGCAGTTGTTCTCGACGCGCAGCAAAGGGAATTTCGATTCCAAGGTCGAGGTTTTCAAGGTTCCGCGCATAAACTTATGATTTTATGGTTCGACGAAAGCGCAACAGCCGCCCGACGGCCCGGCGGTGGACGATGCGCCGCGGATACCGGCGCGAGGCCATGAGTTTTTGAAGTCCGTAGGGGCCGAAGCGGCGGCTCAGGTAGAAGGTGCCGCCCGTGACGGCAAGGCCGGCCGTGAGGGCGAAGAGGATGCAGAAGCCCTGCGGGACGCCGCTCATGTACATTCCGGCGAAGCAGACGAAGACGCCCAGAAGCCCTGCGACGAACAGCACGAGGTACTGCGCTGTGAGCCCCTGAAACTCGACCTGACGGCCCACGCCCTTGTTCACTTGGTATTCCGCCATCGTTTAGAGGAAGAATGAACGTAAGACCGTACCGACGATCACCAGAAAGACGCATGAGAGAAACAGCGCCGTGGCGGATTTCGAAGCGTCCGGGTCACCCGACGAGAATTTCGAGTAGACGCGCACGCCGCCGACCAGTCCGAGGATCGCCGCCACGGCGAAGATCAGTTTCGTAAGCGGGTCGAAATAGGACGTTACCATGTTCGTGGCCTCGCTGATGCCGGCCATGCCGTTGCCCTGCGCAAAGGATACAAGTGCGGAGCACAGGGACAGAATCGTGAAAATTGCTCTTTTTTTCATCGTTCAAGTAGTTTGGTTAAGGGTGTGAAAAAGGCCGCAGCCTGCTTTGGGGGCATTCTGCGACCGGATACATCGTATTTCCTGCTGTGGAAAACGTTAGCCGTATTCGTTATTCCATTTCATGTCGTCTCTCGTTTACATGTCAGGCGAAGGCCCGGATGTCGAAGTTGGCGATGGCCTGCCGTTCCTCGGCCGTGGCGTCGCCCATGACGGTGCTCTCCCCGAAGTCCAGCTCTCCGAGCATCGCATGAACTTCCGCATCGCGGAGTTCTGCTCTGGCGGGGAGAGCCGGAAGCTGCGGACGGGCCGGTGTGGCGTCAGGAGCTTCGGGCTCAGCAAGTTCGCCGTCTTCGCCGATCGGGGGTTGCACGACAAGGGTGTTCCACCCCTGCATCGCAGACTTCTCTTCCGAAGCCGGGGCAAATATAGCATCTCCGCCTGCCGGGGCGGTGCCGATGTCCGCTCCAGTCCGCTCCAGTCCGCACCGATAGGATTTCGAGACCAGAATTTCCGGGGTCTGACGGGCTAAAGAGCCGGCCTTCGGCGTGTGAGGGGCAGCATCGTGCCCGGTGTGTTTTTTCTTCGGGCCTTTCAGATTGTCGACGACATATGACGCGAGCCGCCCCCGGAAAAACAACTGATCCAGACATACGGCGCAGGCGGCAATAAGAATTATGCTGTTCATGGCAGAAAGAATTTAGACGATGTTATGGTAATTCTGTTCTTGATGTATGCAGTTGATCTCGTCGCGGAACATTTCGAGATGGTGCCGTAGGATATTATCTACATAAGATGTTGTGGTCAGTCGCTCGCCGCCGATTTTTTTCAGGACTTCAAGGATTTTCCGTTTCGTAGGGGCACTGACATAAAGCGAGGCGCGGAGGTCGTAATCCACCCGGACAAGAAATGTTTTTTTGTAGTCGGGCAATGTCATCGAACGTCGCCATCGTATGTCCGGTACGGGAACACGCTCCGGCTTCACATCCTGCTTTTCGGATACGACCGTTTCGGAAGGCGGAGAATCGAGATTTGAAGAATCCTCAGGTGCAGCGACAACGGATACAAGTTCAGTTGTCTGAGGTTGTTCCATCGAGGGCCATCCATCGCTATTTTCCGTTTGCACGGCAGGCATTGCACAATCGTCAGGTTGCTCCGAAAAGTGTCCGGCTTTATTATGACCTCGTCGCTTCCCGAGGTGCAGCAGCCCTAAGATTGACAAAACGATAATGCCTGTGCCAAGAGCGAGTAATGAAATGTCGAGGACACCGGACTCGGATAAAAAGCTGTAAAGCATAATTAGAAATTTTTAAGTCATTGTTAAACAAGTTTTTCAAAATTCCGCTTACGATCGAGCCGGTTTATATCGTCACGGAAAGTTTCGATGTGGTGCTGTAGAATATTATCCACATATGATGTCGCGGACAATCGTTCACCTCCGATTCTTTTAAGTATCTCCAGAATCTTACGCTTCGTCGATGCATTGACATAAAGTGTGGCTCGGATGCCGTATTCCACAGGAGTGAGAAACATCCGTTCATAATCGGACAAGGGTGGTGTTCTCCGACGGCGTGGCTCTTGTGCTGAGGGCACAGACGGGGTTTCATCCGGAATCTTTTCTGTGTCGATCTCCGGAACAGAGGGCGGTTCGGCGGGAATTGCGTCCGTAGCGGTTCCGGATGGGATTTGTTCCGGAATTACCCGTGTGACCTTTGTAGTGATAGGTAACTGCCCTGCGATCACCTGTTTTACAAGACTTTCGTCTACTTCGATTTTGGGTTTCTTGGCCATTGTTATCGGATTTTGAGGAGTGTAAGAATTTCTTCTGTGAGGATTTCGAGTTGCGCCTCACACGCAAAGGTTCGCGCCGGAGCCAGAAGTGTCGAGCGGCCGACTCCTGTATTGTCCGCAAGCAGCTCCTTGTTGAACTTCGAGCGGTAAGGAATGTGAGTTGTCATAAGCGACAACCCGAGCTTGCGGATAACGGCCTCGTATCGGTCGTAAAGCGGCGTTCGTTCACGACGGTCTATCATCGTCCAGAAAAGATAGACGCTTTGTAAAGTAAGGGTCGGATCTTGGGCAAGGTTAGTGGTGAGACTCCGGGCAAAGGAGAGCGTACTTTCCATGACGACCTTGTCGGCTTTCATGGGTACAAAGACAGCGTCCAGCGACGCGAGCAGCCGAATGACACCTTCGGCATTGACCGTTCCCGGCAAGTCGTAGAGAATGATACGGGGATGGTAGCCGCTTTGCAGCAGCCGCCCGACTTCTTCGGGGGCTTCGGGCGGCATGCATTTCAGCACAGGCCAGAGCTTACGGCCCGTGGCTTTGAATTGACGTACCAGCAACAGCTTGTGGTAATCGTCATGCTCGATGAGCGACAGTTCCCGCTCACGTTGCGCATGAACGGACCATTGGGGATAGTCGCAGTCCACGACCAGCACGTCATAGCCTAATGTGTAGTGCAGATGACTGGCGAGTAACATCGTAAATGTCGATTTCCCGATACCCCCTTTTTGATTGCAGATCGAAATGCTTGCTTGTTTCATTGCTTGTGTGTTTAAATGGTTGTTTGGGTAACTATGCGTTTGTCAAATCATTTATATATACTACCTTATATTTGGACGAATAATTGGATGATTATTCGGTCTGCCGCCCTTTCGTTCCTTTGCGCAGATACTCGGTTAAAGATTCGGGTATCCGTCTGAACCAATACTTGTTTTGCGATTCGCGCAGTTGCCCGAATAATCAATCCTGCCGCAATATACAACAGGGTAAAACGCTTCCGAACTAATGTCCGCTTCAGTCCGCTCCAGTCCGCACCGAGGGCTTTTTTTTGCCCCGAAACGGTTGTAATATTGCACTGGGAACAGACCCACCCCAGAAGCCGTAACGGAGGATTTTCGAAACTTCGGTCAGAGATTCTCCGCCGCGGAGTTTTCCCATCGCCAGATGGGAGCGAGCTGTACCTTTGTATGCCGAAAAGTTTTTCGGCATACAAAGGTGCTCGCTCTGCGAGGCCGGGTGGCGTTCCCGAGTCACGCCACTTAAACTACCAGACTGATGACAACCACGAAAAAGAGGATCGGACGCCCGACAACAACAGACCCCAGGGTTCACAGGTATAATTTCAAACTCACCACGGAAGAGAATATCCGCTTTAAGCAGATGCTTTGTAAGGCGGGATTGGAGCATAACCGCAGCCGATTTATCGTCAAACGCATCTTCGCCGAAGAGTTCGTCGTCGTCAAACGCGACCCTTCGAAGGTGCAATTCATCGCACGGCTTAACGACTTTTATTTCCAATTTCAAAAGCTCGGGAACAACTGTGCGCCCGTCAAGGCGATATAATAAATATAGCGATGGCAAGCTATTAGGTAAGTGTTCTTTGAAAATAACCTATCATCAACCGACTTATCTGAAAGGGAAACCGGACAGGGAGTGTAGCATGTCGGGGTAAACCATAAGTCAGTCAGTTATCGGACTGCGACTGAATGGGGTGATGAAAGACAGGTATGAGGATAAAATCCGGATTGATTGAATGACAGCCTGAGCGGTACCTAGCGAAACTGTGACGTTAAGGTAACTATACTCGTCATATCGTGATACTCTCATTGTGGTAGTTGTACAGAGAGAGCAAGAACTTATCACGACGCAACTGCAATAAGCAGTAAAAGGCGGACGTCATATCCGACAATCTGTCGCGCCATAGTTATTATATCGCAAACGGGGATTACCTAAACCGGAATGCCGTAAGGCTATTGGACGAAGGTCTATGAATATCCGGTATGGTAACGGAGCCGCCGTAGTAGTCCGAGCGAGGGAAAGCCTCGCACACGGCGAAGGGCGGCAGCTAATATTCATTAATACGATTAACGGAAAATGCGAGAGGCATTATGAGAAGTCCCGCAAGAGTATTAAACAGTCTGACAAAGCATAGTCAAACCACGGAATACAGGTTTGAGAGGCTTTATCGTATTCTTTTCAATGAGGAAATGTATTACCTGGCTTATCAACGAATATATGCCAAGCCGGGTAATATGACACAAGGTGCAGACGGGAAAACCATCGACCGTATGAGCCTTTCCCGCATTGAGAAACTGATAGCTTCGTTGAAAGACGAAAGCTACTCACCCCAGCCATCGAGAAGAATGTACATCCCGAAGAAAAACGGGAAGACACGACCTCTTGGCGTACCCTCTTTCGACGACAAACTGGTGCAGGAGGTAGTACGAATGGTACTGGAAGCTATTTACGAAGGTCACTTTGAAGATACTTCGCACGGCTTCCGTCCGCATCGCAGCTGCCACACCGCATTGAATGCCGTACAGAAGACTTTTACGGGTAAGAAGTGGTTCATCGAAGGAGATATAAAAGGTTTCTTCGACAATGTCAATCATGATATTCTGATCGACATCTTAAAGGAACGTATCTCCGACGAACGATTCATACGACTTATCAGAAAATTTCTAAAAGCGGGTTACTTGGAACAATGGCAATTTCATGGAACGTACAGCGGAATGCCGCAAGGTGGAATTATCAGTCCGATATTGGCCAATATCTATTTGGACAAACTGGATAAGTACATGAAAGAATATGCTTCCAAATTCGACAAGGGAGATAGGGGAAGACAGCAACGGGAATACGAAGTTCTCACTTACCAAAAGAGGCTGGTTATGCGTGAACTCAAAACAGCGACAAATAATGTAGAAAGAAAAGTGCTCGTCAAACGGCTCAAAGAGATAGACAAAACCCGATCCGCGATGCCGTGCTTCGACCCTATGGACGGAAACTTCAAGAGGCTTAAATATGTGAGGTATGCCGACGACTTCCTCATTGGAATTATCGGCAGTAAAGAAGATGCCGTAAAGATCAAGGACGATATAAAGCGTTTCCTTGCAGACAGACTGGCATTGGAACTATCGGATGAGAAAACGCTCGTCACTCATACTGAAAAGCCTGCAAAATTCCTTGGATATGAGGTGACTGTCCGCAAGTCGAACCTGCAAAAACGGAACAAACGGGGAAGCCTGTCCCGTGTGTATGGAAACAAGGTCAGATTAAAGGTAACGACCGAAGTAATAAAGAAAAAATTGCTGGAACTCGGCGTGCTGAAATTCAGCTATCATAACGGGCACGAGCAATGGATTCCCAAACACCGGTCGGAACTTATCAATAATGACGACCTTGAAATCCTTGACAGTTACAATGCCGAGATCAGAGGGTTTTACAACTATTACTCGATAGCTAACAACGCTTCTGAACTGAACACTTTTCACTACATCATGCAGTACAGTATGTACAAAACCTTTGCCGGGAAATACCGAACCACAGTAAGACGAATTTGCCGGAAATACAAACGCAACGGAGTCTTTACAGTCGGGTATACGGTAAAAAACGGCAAAGCAAAAGAACGTCGCTTATACAATGAAGGGTTCAAAAGAAAAAGACCTTCTTATGATCGGTCGATTGACAGATGCCCGAATCCAATGCCCGGCGTCAGCACCACAAGCCTTATAGACAGGCTGAAAGCTCAGAAATGTGAGTTGTGCGGTGCTACGGACAATCTGGTTATGCACCATGTGCGTAAACTCGGAGAACTGAAAGGCAAGGAGAATTGGGAAAAACTGATGATTGCCAGACGGCGTAAGACTATGGCCGCTTGCGGCAGCTGTCATCAAAAGATACATCATGGAACGTTTTAGACTGACAATATTAGCGGAGAGCCGGATACGCTGGAAGGTGTACGTCCGGTTCGGAGGCGAGTATTGGGAAACCTATCATAGAAATATGACAAGGCGCCGGGTACTTAGCCTACATAATCAAGTTGTGAAAGCCGTCAATTCTCACTTTTCCAGCGTCGCGATCCCGCATCAGATCGCCGCATTGGAACAGCGCACGAGGGAATTGAAAGCCTTTAGTATCGAGATTCTGCACCTTGCCAAACAAGCTAAGGAATGGTTGCGAATATAAGATCGCGCCCCTCGCCCAGTGGAGCGTTGTATTATAACAAGGAGAAAGTGGATAAGGATGAAGCCGAAGTGCTCCTCTGGCAGAAGATACTCGAACCGTTCGATAAACACGGGCGAATGGATATCGACGCTTGTATGGATAGTTTCCGGCCATACTTCGAAGCCAACCGCAGAACGACCAATACGGTATTCCATGTTTTACTGAATCCTTCGCCCGAAGACAAACTGACAGGCGAACAGTTACGGGAAACCGCCAAGGAGTATATGGAACGTATGGGATATGGAGATCAACCTTATATTGTTTTCAAGCATAATGACATTTCCAGAGAGCATCTCCATATCGTGTCGCTGCGGGTCGATGAGCAGGGCCGCAAACTCCCGCACGATTTCGAGGCCCGGCGCTCGATGGAGATTCTGCGTGACTTGGAGCGCAAATACGGCCTGCATCCGAGTGTCAAGGGAGAGGAGCAGGCCGACAAAGTGGGATTGCATAGGGTAAACTACAGAGAAGGCAATGTCAAGCAGCAGATCTCGTCCGTTGTGAGGTCGTGCCTGCGAAATTACAAATGCTCGTCCTACGGAGAGTTTTGCACACTGCTGGAACTGTTCAACGTCTCGGTCGAGGAACGCACCGGAACGATCGACGGAAGAAACTATGCAGGTAGTGTCTCGGGCTCTGACCGACGACGGCTACGGCATCGGCACGCCATTCAAGTCGAGTCGTATCGGAAAGGATGTCGGCTATAAGGCCCTTCAAAAGTATTACGGGATGTCGAAAGACAACCTGAAAAAGCCGGGCGCGCTCGATCGTCTGCGGCAGACGGTCAAAGACGCCATGAGCCCGCATAACACACGGGACGAGTTCCGACAATTGCTCAAAGCGGAAAGTATCAACACTGTTTTCCGGATCAACCCCGTAGGAAGGGTTTACGGCGTAACGTTTATCGACCACACCAATGGCATTGTCGCCAACGGTTCGGTGCTGGGAAGGGAGTTCTTGACCAACGCATTGTATCCTGCGCCGAAAGAGGGATGTCAGGTTGCAGAACAGCGATGCCCGGAACGAAAACTCGCCCCGCAAAGTCATAAGACCAATCCCCTGGCCGAAGCTGCCGACACCCTATTGGATTAGGCGTATGAGGAACAGCAAAGGATAATACAGAGACAAAAAAACGAAAACTGCATCGATAACATATTGTTTATCGCATAAATCGTTGAAATTAAAACAGGTATGTCGGTTTTGAAACATACTCGACCGAAGATGTCTGACTTACGTGTTATCCGGTTCATGCCGTATTCTTTTTTTGGGGGGGGGAAGACAAAGGGTGTCGACGCCCGAACAAGTAATAATATACTATAGCAAGAAACGATACCAAGAACATAACGAGGAACATGTCGTCATATCCCCGGTATTTCACGAGTAATCCTGCGAAAATCCTCCCAATGCAATCCCAAAATCGAAAGCCACGAAAAACGTAGAGCTTGCGGCACCTCGTCTTTCGGCAGGCATGGCCATGGTCTGCAGGGCAGACTGCATAACTCCGAAGCTGTATCCCAGTAGCGCAACCGACAGCAAGTAGCACGGTATGTTGTGCGCGAATACCAGCAGAAGTATCCCGGTGATAATGGCTGCATTTTCTGTATACACCAGTTGCGCCTCACCGTACTTATCCACCACACGTCCCAATAGTATCCGAGTGGCGACCGTAGCCACGGCAATGCCGATGAAATAAATACCTCCGCTGAGCAGACGGTGGAGTACGGCATAGATCGCGACATATACCTCGACTACTCCGTATGTCATCATGAAGAAGAGTTGTGTAACAGCGGCCCGGACCTCGGTTCGAACAATTCGCCGAGCTTTAACGGCGTGTCGACTGTGGCGATGCCTGCCGAGATGAAATACCCCATCGGGACGAACGCCACTCCTGCCAGTCCGCATATAAGGACGAGGCGACGGCCTTGAGTGTCGACGAGCCATCCTACGAAGGGTCTCGACAGGATGGGCGCGATGCTGAACAACGCTGTTGCCAAATCTATGGTACGGCATCTCCGCCCAGAGAGGAGATAAAAAAGGGGAACGTGGGCAGCAGTGCATGAAAGTTAACGAACATGAGGAAATTAACCAGGCATGTCTTGATGAAAGAGCCGATCCATAGTTTGGGAAAGTCTTCCGTTCTGTTCATATTGCTATTAACAAAAAAGGGTCAAATCAGGTCTCTAAAAATACAGCTCTGATTAATTAAGATTTCGATCTTTTACACAGAGACGAAATATTCAGAGTGGATTATTATACGGAGTTTTCCGTATTAAGGACTATGAAACAGAGCAATCAGGATGCAGCCAAGGTGCCTTCTATAGTCTGGCAACTAAAATTGGCCTTATTATGTACGATTTTCGCCCTGTGAGGAATGAGGTCTGCGTATATTTGAAATATCATTTGGAACTTGCCGTATCTGGTATTTTTGAACGTCGAGAGGGTTCCAATGACACCAACCTTAAATTTCAACCTCAAATTATGGAGAAACTGCGACTCTTAACACTTTTATTTTTGACGGTGGTTATCGCGGCCTGTCAAAAAGATCCCACGCAGAATGGATCGTCTGATCCGGATGTGGTCTCATTCCAGGGATCGGCTTCATTCAAGACTGTGAACCCGGCTGAAAAAGGGCTTGATCTGATCTGGAATGCCGATGTAGACCGGATCGGGCTGTTTGCAGCAGACGGCGAGACCGTCGAGCATGCCAATATTTATTATGCGGCCTTTTCATCGGCGGCAAATACGCAGTTCGTCTGTCCTTCGCAGGACCGGCGAATCGTGTGGAGCGCCGGTGCTGCCTCACGCGATTTCTACGCCTATTATCCTTATCGTACGACATACGATGATTTGACGGCTGTTCCGGTGGCGATTGCTGCGAAACAGAAAGGAGCGGCGGGCGCTACGAAGCATCTGAAAAAACTGGTCAATTTATATGCCGTGAGCAAGGGTGTGAAAGATCCTGTCGAAACCGTATCCTTGCCATTCGAAAGCGTTGCTGCGGTCATCGAACTCCGACTTGCCGCCGACCGGACATTATCGGATGTCAAGAACATAACGTTGCGCAGTATCGACGGCGGGATATTGGCTTTCGAAACGGGGTCGCTGAATCTGCGGAACGGGGCGGTAACACCCGGAGAGCAGACGGCAGCCGAGATAAACTATGAAATCGAAGGACAAGCGACGATTTCACGCACGCCGACGAGCTTTTTCCTGGCTGTGAATCCCGTAGAAGCTGGAAAAACGCTGGAAGTGCTGGTCGATTACGGAGAAAAGCATCTGTCGCTGGGATCGGTGACCGTTCCCGAAACCGGAATTCCTGCCGGACGGTTGACCATATTCTCATTGGGTTACGAATTTCCACAGCGCATCGCGGAGGACTTGAGCGCTAACGGTACGGCGAACACTTATCTGATAACCAAACCCGGTACGACCTATAAGTTCCGTGCAACGACCAAGGGCAACGGGGCGCCGCGCACCTACTCGTACTCGGTAGACGGCCATCCGGTAACCAAATCCTACTCCGAGACTGATCTGGCTATCAAGCCTATGGCGGCAAAACTCGTGTGGTACAATTCGCCGAAAACGGCCGACGGCTGGGTACGCGAAAGCCCCGTGACTATCGAATCCGTAGAGTATGACGACTGGGAAGGTAACGTCTACTTCACTACCCCGGCCGAGTTCGTTCCCGGCAATGCCCTGATTGCAGCTTATGATGCCGGCGGCGAAGTCCTTTGGAGCTGGAATATCTGGGCTGTCGAGAATTACGATTGCGACGCCGAAGCGCGACAGGTCGGCCGTTATATGATGATGGACCGTAATCTGGGCGCCATGGCGGGACGCGAGGCGATGAACTCCTCGGATAAACGCGTTGCGGCTTGGGCTTTAGGCAACTATTATCAGTGGGGGCGCAAGGACCCGTTCCCGGCAGCTGCGGAGTACGACGACACGGGATTCGGCAGCGAGATGTACTGGGGACTTCCAACTTATACGCCTATCGAAGAATTGCAACAGGAGTATTTCTCCGAGAGTTGGGGCGCCCGGAACATGATGTTCGGCAAGATCGGTGCGAATAACGCCTATGCCGTGGGCGACAAGACCGTCGATGACGCCGTTGCCCTGTCGGTGAAATATCCCTACCGTTGGATGGCCAAAGAGGTCAGCGGTGTTCAGGCCGACAACTGGTACACCCCTTCTTATTCGTGGTTCAATAATACAGGTTCGGCCGAGAATCAGACCGGATGGTTCTGGTTGTGGGGAAGCGAATACGTTGGCGACAATCTGAAGAGCATTTACGACCCGTGTCCCGCGGGCTGGAAAGTGGCGCCGCCCGAAGCCCTCGATTTCGCCCTCGGCAGCGTTGCGGAACTCGATGAAAAACCGTTCGGGCGTTACTCTCGTGCATACGATCTCTATTTCCCCTATACCGGACAGCGGCAGTCGGCCTTCAACGGCAGCCATATCCGTTCGCTCACGAACAAGATGCTCGTGCTGACCAGTTCCAGTGCCAGCGGCAACTATTACCCGGTCCAGGGTAGTCTGGGCGGATATTCGTCCTACAACTCGTATACGGGAGCCGGCTACCAGCTGCGCTGCGTTCGCGAGCAGACGACGGCAATGCCCAAAGGGCGTCTGGAGGGTCCGCGAGCCGTACTGATCGGCAACTCCATTACGGAAGTATGGCAGGGACGTACCGACAACAAGACCTTCTTTTCCGACAACGACTACCTGCCCAAGGGCATCAGCGGTCAGACCTCGCTCCAGATCAGCGCGCGTTTTTACAACGACGTAATTGTCAACGATCCGGCGTGCGTGGTTATCGCCTGCGGGGTCAACGACCTGGCTGAAAACGACGGCCAGCCCTGCTCGATAGAACGAGTTTTCGCAGACATCCGGCTGATGGCCGAAACAGGCGCTGCAAGAGGTTTCAAGGTAGTCATTGGCTCGACGCCCCCGGCCAACCGGATCTGGTGGCAGAGCGAGGAGTGGAATGCCGCTCATGCCGATCTTGGACAGCGTGTTGTCGAGTTAAACAGGCTGCTGAAACAGTATGCCGAAGAGAGGGGCTTCGTTTATGCCGACTACCATTCTGCGCTCAAAGACGATCAGAACGGACTGAAACTCGAATACTCCTGGACACCGGACGACCGTGTGCATCCCAGTGCGGCAGGTTATGCCGTAATGGAGAAAATCCTTAAGAAAGCCGTCGACAAAGCACTCTTCGATCCAAATGCAACTGACGGCGACGGACAGATTGATGACCTCGACAAATGGGAAGGCTGGGAGTAACCTTAAAATATTTAGAACACGATGAAACGAAACTATATAATTCTGTTGGCCGCCTTGCTGACGGTCGCATGCGCCGGAAACGGCGACATCATGTCGCCGACACCGCAGGAGGGCGAGATCCTTTTCTCGGGATCAACTGTCGGTCCCAAAGTCCGGACCTCCTATGAGGATACGGAAACAGCGCTCCGGGTGAACTGGGTCAAAAACGATCTGATCGGCCTTTTCGCCGAGTCCGGCGGCAAGAACCTGGGAGCCAATTTCGCCTACAAGGCGGCTGTGTCGGGAGCGACGAGCGATTTTACAGCTGCTTCCCGGCTCAATGTGATCCGCTGGGCTGATGAAACGTCCGATCACGATTTCTATGCCTACTATCCCTATACGGACAGAGCCGCAGTCGATGTAACGGCCGTCCCGGTGTCGGTGCCCGCTGTGCAGACTCGTTCGGAAAGCGATCCGTTGGCGACTTTGGCAGCCCATGATTTTCTCTATGCCGTTACGTGCGGGATCAAAAAGGGTGACAACGCCGTCAACCTGCAATTCAAGCATCTTTTTTCAGCACTCGAAATCCGGCTGACGACCGACCTGCGGGCAAAACTCGAGGGCGTGATTTTCCGTTGCGTCTCGAACGAAAATGCCGCCGTATCGATGGAAAACGCCACGGTCGATCTGCGCACGGGTGAAGTGAACGTCTCCGAAGCTGTGGTTTCCAATGCCGTGCGACTCGACTGTTCAGGCAATACGTCCGACACCGAGGCACTGGTGCTGCATTTGGTCGTAACACCCGGACATGCCGGTGAAACATTCGAAGCCGTCGCTCTCGTCAATGGCAAAGAGTACATCTTCGCCACCGTGAAGGCTCCGTCCGACGGAGGTATTCCCGCAGGCAAAACGGTGGTCGTCGAAGGAGAGGCTACGCTCGACCCCGAGGATGCGCTTCCCGTCATTGATCTGAGTGCCGAGGGCACGGCCAATACCTATTATGCCGATGCGGCCAATACATTCTACCGCTTCCGTGCCGACGTGAAGGGCAACGGCAAGGCGCTGACCTGCGGCGGCCTCTCCTACACGGAGGAGGACCTCCGGATCGAGCCGAAAGCAGCCCTCGTACTGTGGTACAGTTGTTTGCAGACGAGCTATTTGCCATGGATACAGGCGTCGCCCGTGGTGCTCAGCAGCGTGAAATTCAAGAAAGATGGCTATATTTATTTCGATACGCCCGAAACTTTCGTCAACGGCAATGTGGTGATCGTGGCGATCGACAAGGAGCTCGGCTATGATCAGATCGAAGCCGATGCGGACAAGCGCATTACGAACGCCGAGGTGCTCTGGAGCTGGAATATCGTTTTCTCGGAGGGGTATGACCCCGACGCTGCGGAGAACTGGATCGTGAAAGGCGGCTATACATGGATGAATCGAGATCTGGGAGCTTTGATTGATCCCGAACAAGCGTATATCGGCGGTCAGCTGAACAATGTCGCTTTGGCCTCGACCACGGGCAATTGTTACCAATGGGGACGCAAAGACCCGTTCCCTGGCTTGCCGGACTATACGAGTGTACAAGTCAGTTATATGACCGGATTGTGGTTCGCTCCGGCCTATACGCCAATTCCCGCGCTGGACAGAGGTACTTTTGAAGCATGGGGCCGAGAGGCGCATCACCAGATTATCGGCAATACGAAGGCGACGGTCGCCATCGACATCAACACGGCGCTCGGAACGGGTTATGTGTCGCAGGATGCATTCGACCTGGGCCGGGCCAACCCCCACCTCTGGCTTTACAAGAATGAAAATTACCTGACCGATAAGGCCGGATTGGCTGCCTGGGGTAATCCGTCGAAGGATGCGCACGGTGTAAAGACGATTTACGACCCGTGTCCCCGGGGCTGGAAGGTGATGAGCAGCCAGGCCTGGATAGCGCTGACAGACAATGAAACACCCGATGCCGTAGTGGCTACGACGATGCGCGGAATCCTGCTGGACAATAAGTGGTATTTTCCGCTGACCGGAGGTGCGCAGCATGTGCGCAACTCGGATGGGGGATCCAATGGCTATACCGGAAGTTGCGGTGTGGAAGTTTGTACGGCTTATTACATGGATGGCCCTGATTATTCCCCCTGGGGGCGGGTCGGAGCTTTCAAGGCTGCTCCGAACTACAAAGAAGGAGACAGTGTCACCTGTCAGTCTCAGAATACCTATTCCGACCGAGGGGCGTCGGTTCGCTGCATCCGGATTGACGAGTAGCAGACCTGCAACGGAAAAAGCAGCGGCATCGGAAGATGCCGCTGCTTTCGTATGGATGCCGACCGCCGTTTACAACAGAAATCCGACCGAAAAGAGAAACGTGTCGTTGAGCGGGTTGAATTTGTTACCGCCGAAACGCCATGCGGCGTCGCACCGCACGGGGCCTGCAATGAATCCGCAACCCAGCGAGGCGTAGTTGCCGGCGCCTTTGTTCTTCTGACCGAGGTGGTATCCGCCGCGCACGACACCGTGCCGGAAAAAGGTGTATTCGGCTCCTGCGGCCAAACCGGTGATTCCTCCCCGGAACTGGTGGCCCAGATCGAGGGCGATGCCGAGCACATGGTTCGGGCGGAAAGGCAGGTGAAGCGAGCCTCCGAGCGAGCCGCGTGTCGGCAGGCCGTAGCGCTCTCCGTCGGAGGCTTTCACATTGGGGCCGATGTCGGCCAGCCGCAGTCCGACGATCCAGCGGGCACCCTCCACAGCGCGGAGCGTCCCGCGATAGGCCGCACCGATATCGAACGAGACGCCCTGCATCGGTTTCTCCCCGAATCCCTGATCGGAACGGACGTAACGGACCGTCAGCGAAAACGCTAGATTCCGGCCGATCCGACGGCCGTAGCCGACCTCCGCCGAAAGGTCTTGCGGACGGGCTGTTCCGGCGGGAAATCCCTGTTCGTCGGTCAACCCGACCGAAGGTCCGCGGAAATAACGCACTCCGGCCAACAGGGCGTTCCGCGAGTCGGGAGTATAAAATCCCCCCACGCCGTAAAGCACATTGGCGCTGTCGAAAGCCGTATTCCAAGGTCCGGAGAACAGGGCGCCTCCGGCATGTCGTTCGCCGATGAGGCTTAACGCGGCATTGGCGTAAACGGCCAGCGGATTGTCCGCAACTGCTGTCGCGGCCCCTGCCATACCGGCTGTGCGGGCATTGGTTTCCAGACCGAGAAACGGCATGATCCCGGCATCAATGGTCTGGGCTTGCGCCGCATAACCGCCTGTCGCGAAAAGAAATGCCGCGGTAAAGTGTTTGATCGATTGGTAGATATACATGGTTTTGCGGTTATCGTTTGATGATATGGCTGTTGAGTTTGCGGCCGCGGCACTCGACCGTGCAGCTGTAAGTCCCGGGAGAAAGCCCGGATACGTCGATGCGCCCCGTGTTACCGTTGTCGCTGGCGCGGATCGAAACCTGCGTAGCGAGCACCTGCTGCCCCGCCGCATTGTGGAACCGGATGGGAAAATCGCCCTCGGCGTCCGGAATGCGTACGTTGAGTACATCACGGCATGGGTTGGGGAAAAGCTCCATCGCAACGCCCGTACCGTCGACGATCACCTGGAATTCCGAAGTCGCCGCGGCGCCGTCGAGGTCTCTTGCCGTTACGGTCAGCGTCGTGCAGCCCGCGGCGCAGGGCCGTACGAGCAGTTCCGAATTCTGTACGCGGCACTCCACGACCTTTTCCGCGGAAGGCGAAACGAAGTAGGAGAGCCGATCGCCCGGAGCATCGGCATCGGCAAAATAAAGTTGAAGATCGATGCTCCTGCCCGCTTTGTCGTCACTTTGCAGAAAGAGGTTCGGAATGGAAGCGGTTGCCTCGGGCGGGGTATTTTCTCCGGTCCGAACGGAGATGACGGCCGGGCGGGACGGAACGCCCGACGGACTTCGGCCGACGATTGCCAAGCAATAAATTTGCCGCGGTTCCAGCCCCTCGATTCGGCAGGCAAAAGTTTCACCGAGACTCGCATCGGAAGCAAAAGTGTGTCTGACGGCCGTAGCAGGAATGTCGTCGACCGTAGCGGCCGAAAATGTCCGGGTGTCGATGTAAACGTCGAATGATGAGACCGGACGCTCCAGATAGCATCGCGGAACACGCCACGATAGTTCCGCATGGGTGCGGTATCCCGAAACCGCAATCGTACGTTCGTCGACCGGATCCGGCCGGGTATCATGGAAAAGAACGTATTCGGCATCGACCAGTCCGTTACCGAGCATTCCGGCATACTCGGGATTGATCGTTTCCGTAAACTGCTTTCGGCCCGAACCCACGAGTATTTCCCGCAATTTCTCGCTGGTGAACCCCGGTCTTTGCACACCGAATGCGGCGACAGCCAAGGCCGCAATGCCCGAAACCTGTGGCGCGGCCATCGAGGTTCCTGCGGAGTAACCGTAACCGCCGTTCGTCGTGGTGCTGAAAACGCGAAATCGTTCGTCGCCGGTAGCATGGCCGCCCAAAGCCGCGAGATCGATCCACGAACCGTAGTTGGACCCGGCGACCTTACGGCCGTCGATGCCCAGCGACGCTACGGCCACCACTTTCTCGTAGGCTCCCGGGAACACCGGGTCGGAAATGCCGTCGTTGCCCGCGGCAAAAATGACGATGCCGCCTTTCATGGGACCTGTCTGATTGCCGTTCTCATCGCACCCGGCATACTTGATAAAATAGTCAATGGCTGCTTTGCCCGACTGCGACAAGTCCGGAAGACCGGGGACATAAGTCCAGCTGTTCTGGCTGATGACGGCCCCATGGTCGGCCGTCCAGACCATGATCTCCTCGATCGTCGCGGCATCGCGTCCCGGTTCGTCGAAAATCTGGCAACTCATCAGCCGCACACCGCTTCCGGGCGTTCCGTCGCCCCCCGCGATGCCGCAGACGCCGATGCCGTTGTTGTTGACGGCGCCGATCGTACCTGCGACATGCGTGCCGTGGCTGCTGGGAGTGATCTCCGTATTATGGCGGCAGAAGTTGTAGCCGCAGGCGCCCTGTCCGTCGCGCCAGATATTCGCTGCCAGATCGGGATGCGTATAGTCGATGCCGCCGTCCACCACGGCGACGACGACGTCTTTATGTCCGGTGCTGACGCTCCATGCCGGAAAAATGTTGAGGTCGGCCACGGCCGTCGATCCGACCGCAGCGCCCACCCGGTGGTAAATCCACTGATTGACCAGCAGCGGATCATCGAATCCGGGGATTGCGACATTGTCCGAACCTGAGGTGTGGCTGAAATCAGCTTGCGAGACCGTCGCCCCGGCGGGAACCATACGCGGAACAGGTTCGATGCACTCGACTTCGTCCACCCGGCCGAAGCGTTCCATGGCCTCGGCGACAGAAATCGCCCCGGAGAAATGAACGTCGTACCACAGATGAAGTCCGGCCCTGCGGCGGCGTTCGCGGAAACGGTCGCCATTGGAAAAGACACGCTGTACGGCAGTTGCCCCGGCACGGGTGGCGGCGGCATCGAATGCAGCGATTCCCGAGCCGGAACCGCTGCGGGTAAAGGCACGGGTGTCGAGTTCGGCTGCCGTTTCGCGCAGCTTAATACGGAATACGCCGGGTATGTAAAACTCCTGCATCGGGGTTTGTCCGACGCCGGGAGCCGGGCCGGATTCCGGGTCTCTGGTACAGGCCGTCAGCAGGAGGAGCGTCAGAAAGAAAGAGAAGTGTTTCATCGGTTTTAAAGGAAAAAGGTCCGGAGCCGGCAGACGGCATCCGGACCGAATAAACATTTCTTAAGGATCACGGAACCAATTTGATGTCGAGAAACGAGTCGGTGCAAACGTAACAATCCGATGCCGAGGTAGGTCCCAATTGCCATTTGAAGGTTTGCACCGTCTGGTTCGGGAGTCCGAACAATTCACCCCGGAACGTGTAGGGGGCGTAAAACTGCATGATGCCGTCCGGCAGATAGATGACGCTGACGGGATCATTGGCTTCGACCGTTTCGTAGACCGGTTTCCCATGTTCGTCCACCTTCGGCCGTCCATAATCGTCGAAGGCCTGTTGGCGATAACTGTAGCGGAACGACCAAACTTTGCTGGCGGCATATTGCCGGAAATTGGTCGTCAGCGTCGCGTTGGGCCGCGTGAGTGTCCCGATTTGTTCGCCATTGGCCATTACCTTGAATTCGGTCTCGGTGATCGCCAATTGGCTGCTGCGGATGGTTTCGAGGTAACTCTCCGGCGTGTATTGTCCCGAAAGCGGCGTCATGCGAATCCGGTTGCCGGTTTTAATGCCCCGCAGAATGATTTCATCGAAAGCCGGAGAGAGCGACATGAACGTGAATTCGTAATCTCCTTTCCATCCTTGGTAGCCGGCGCCGTTGTCTCCGGGAAACGAGAAGAAATGCAGGTAATCGTTATGGGTCGCAAATTTCAGCATGGGACCGGTCGAGAATTCGACCCGATATTCCGATTCCGTCCGCAGCGGGTCGGCTTCGACGAAAGTGCTCCCCTCGAACCAGGCCTTAACCATACGGTCATCCTGGAATTCGACGATATAAATCCAACCGCCATAACCGAGATTCTCGTCAGGGAAATACTCCATCACCCATGTCTTCCCGGCCTGCAATGCGAATTTGTAGCGTTCAAGCGTCTGCTCGATCCGGGTCGAGGTCGACTCGCTGAAGTTATTTTCCGAATCGTCGCATGCAACGGCTGAGAACAGCAGCCCAGCCAGTATTAATATATTGATTCTCTTTTTCATACATTCAGTTTAATCTTCAAGATTCGTCCAGTCGATGTCTCCGAGTTCGGAAAGACGGCGCAGGTAGATGTCGCTCCACTTCGCAACGTCCACGCCAAAATCGTCGCGGAGCCATGCGATGAGAATCGAGCGCTTCTTCTCGATTTTGGCGCGGCCGTCCGCGCTTTCGATCGAGGAGAGCATCGCCTCCCACTCCTCCTCGCTCATGCTGATCAGGCGTCCGCCCGTTTCGGCGATGTCCTCTGCGGGACTCGAACGTGCATACTTCGAAACGAAGCCCAGCTCCATGTAGTCATTACCGCTTTGGGCATACTTGTCACCCACGTAATCGCTTTGCGTAATGGTATCGTAGTCGCTCGGTACGGGATATGTACCATCGAGGATATGCATGAACTCGTGAAGCATCGTTCCGGCGATTCGTTCGCTGTCCTTTTCCCGGTCGAAAAATTTTACGCCGAGAACATTGATTTGAAGGCCATTTTCAGCCGATGCCAGCACGGTGTTCCCGGTGCTGCTGATCTCAAAACTGCCCACCAAATAGAGTACCCGCGGGAAATAACTCTTTGCGAAGAGCAATGGATCTTTCTGATCGGACATCAGTTCCGCCATGGCGTCAAGCGTCGAGTATTTGATCAGTTTGGCCACCTCGATCGATTTGTCCACGGGCGGCGGCGAGACCCAGTAGTTGAAGTGGGTTTCGCGGTCAGGCATGCGGTATTCGAAACGAATGTTGTAAGGTTCCGTATAGTGCCGGTCGAGCCAGAAATCGAACTCGGTCTTTTCCTCGGCGGGATCGACAAAGATGCTTTTGCCGTCCGGTTCGTCCTTGTCGCATGAGGTCGTAGCGCCTGAGACAAGCAGAAGCAAGAACAGGGATATGATTGTCGGTTTCATAATTCAATATAAATATTTAGTGAATTGGTTATTGGCAGAACGGATGGTCAGGACGATTCTCATTGCGGGGATTCGCCTCCAATCCGGCTGTGATAACCTCTTGAGGCAGTTGGAGCGCACGTCGAAGATCTTTCTCGCCGAGCGTGGCCGCAACAGTGAATCCGGTTGTATTGTCATCGTTGTAGGCCGAGTCGTCGAAACGATCAATCACGATGCCGTAGCGTTTGATGTCACCCCAACGCAGTCCGTCGGCGATGGTCTCAATGCGGCGGCAAAAGAGCGTGGTCTGAATAAGGTGCTCCTGTTCGCCAGCCTCGACTGTAAAGCCGTGGGGATGGAGCGGCTTGCGCGATGTCGGCTCCAAAGCGGTGTATTCGGCGATGTAGCGGTCCGATGACGGATCACCGTAGACCTCGGCGATGCGTTCGCGGGTCAGAGATTCGATGCCGTTCTGTCCGACCAGATAGAAAGAGCCGATCCAGGCATTGAGGTCGGCAACTGCCTTGTCGTACTCCTTGAGATGGACATAGGCCTCTGCACGGCTCAACACCGTTTCATTGGTTGTGAACGCCACCATCGTCGAACGACCGATTCCTACGCCGGTTACCGGGTCGGTTACCTCCCACTGGTTGGGCCATTTGGGCATGTAGATCTTGTTGACATCGTTGTCCTGCCAAATGAAAGGAGGATGCTGGTAGACCTTTTCGATGCAGTTGTCCTTCCACCGGTCCCACGGACCGCCCATCGGCCGCTTCGCGCGGTAGGTCTCCCTCTTGGCGACGCGGTAGTTGTGAGTGAAGCGCGCGCCGGAGTTGCTCCAGGCGTTAAAAAGCGATCCGTTACCGGTCACCATGGGAATCATCAGCAGGTTGAACGAGTGTCCGACGCTGATGTAGTCGAGGGTGCGGACCGAGCCGTCCCAGGCCAGCTGCTTGACTGCCGCCCAGTCGCGCATGACGGTCGAAGGGGCACTGCCGAGGACCTCGGAGGCGTATTCGACCACCTTTTCCCACTTCAGATAATAGAGGTTGAAGCGCGTGGCAAAGGCATAGGCGGCGCTGCGGTTGAAGTGGTACTTCGGAACCGCATAGTTGACATCGCTGACCAGAGGAAGCGCCTCCTCGATATCCCGGTCGATTTTCTCATATACCTCCTTGAGATTGTCCCGGTGATAAACCGGATTGAGCGTCGTTTCGGGAGCTTCCATGTAAGGGACTCCCAGGTATTCGCCACTTTTTTCAGGATGATAAGGGAGACAATAGAGCATCGTGAGGCAAAAATGCGAATAGGCCCGGCAAAGCAGGGCCTCGGCTTTGGCCGGAAGCAATTCTTTGGGCGTACCCTGTTTTTCGATCGCTTCCAGAGCGGTGTTGGCTGCGGCAATCGCGGAGTAGTAGGCCTGCCAGGTATTTTTGTTGCTATCGTTCTCGGCCTCGTTCATGTCCATCCAGTAGCTGTTGTGCTCCAGCAGCAGGCTGGTGTTAGGATTGTTCGCTCCCATGTCGTCGCAGTTGTCCGATGCAATTTCGCACATGCGGGTGAAACTGCGTGAAGGATAGGCCGACACGAGCAGCCGGTTGATTTTGTCCGGCGTATCGAGCTCAGTACGGTTGTCGGGCAGTTCGTCGAGGAAATCGTTGCAGGCAGCGAGTGTGAGCGAACCGGCGCCGAGAAGCATTATGCGTGATATCAGTTGTTTGATTTTCATGGCGGAGCGGGTTTAGAAGCTGACACGAAGCGTCAGCGTGAATTGTTTGGGCATCGGTACTGCAACACCTCCCGTATTGAAAAACTCGGGATCCTGGCCTTGCAGCTTTTTGTCCGAATAGATCAAAAACGGGTTGGTTGCCTGGAATTTGAGCGACAATCCGCTCATGCGTAATTTCGAAGTGACCGATTGCGGAAAATCGTACGAGAGCGAAATCTCTTTCATGCGGATGAAATCGCCTTTGGCGACCCGTACATCAGAGTAATTGTAGGCGCTGTACGCGACATAGAGATTGGAAATATCGTTATTCTGTCGCGTGCTGGCGATAACCGGGACATTGGTCCGTCGTTCATCGCCGGGATTGAGGTAGCGATTGGCGAATTCCCGGGGCATGGCCGTCAGATCGGAATAACCGTTCGAGAAAATCGGATCGAGACGGACGACGTTTCCAAAGGAGTAGGTCATGAAGACGTTGAGCGTGAATCCCTTCCACTTAAAGATATTACCCAGGCTGCCCGTGATGGTAGGATCGACAGGACCTTCATAGACGAGGTTGCTCATATTCACAGTCTCCTGGAACTGGATGTTCGTCGAGGTAATGCTGCCGTCAGCGGCGAGGAACGTCGGGATGCCCATCTCGTTAAGTCCCTTGAATTTCAAGGAAAAGAGCGAACCGCGCGGCGTACCTTCCATCGAGTAACCTGTGCCGGTGATATAATCGATCATGCGCGTCATGGTTTTGAGTTTGGTTACCTCGTTGTCCATCCAGGCAAAGATGAAATTGGTCTGCCATTTGAAGTCTTTACGTTCGATATTGCGGGTGAAAAGCGAAAGTTCCACACCCTGCGATTTCATCTCCGCGACGTTACCCTGCTTATCCACGGCACCGCCCAAACCCATTGTTACAACGTTGCCGATCAGGTCGAAATTATTGCGCCGGTAGGCGTCCATCGAAAGAGTGATGCGGTCGTCGAGGAATCCCATGTCGAGGCCGACATTCAACTCATGCTTTTTTTCATAGGTCAGTTCCGAATTCTCAGGAGCTGAAATACTCAATGCAGGTTCTCGGATTTCAGTCGCACCACGCCACGGGTTCAGCGGATAGATCGTAGCCGTGGAGTTATTGACCCATGTGGGGCCCCGGTCGGCAGTGAGGCTGTAAGAGAGTCGCAGCGCAAGGCTGGAGAAGGCCGGACGCAATGGTTCGAAGAACGACTCCTGGTCGATGCTCCACTTGCCGGCGATATTCCAGGTCGGCAACCAGCGCGCCTTACGCGATCGGCCCAACCGGTTGGAACCCTCGTAACGGAGCGTACCGTTGATCGTATAGCGGTAGTCGTAGGAATAGGAGAATGTGCCGGCGAAGGCGGCGTTGCGTTCCCGTGTATTGGACAGGCTGTAATACTGGGTGTTTTCCTCCAGTTGTTTCTTAAACAGATCCAGGATGTAGAACGGCGTTTCGCCCATGTCGTATTGCAGGCCCCAGCCCTGGAACGAGGTGGCGCGGCGGTCGATGGCATTGACTTCCACAATGCCGAACAGATTCAGAATGTGCTTGTCGTTGAACGTGTCGTTGTAGCTGATCGAAGCCCGGAAATCGCGGCTCTTGGCGCGGAAGTCGCTCCGTTTGTAGATACCACCCTGGGGAAGGATCGAGTATTTGTCACGGTTCGGCTCATCGGGATTGTCGTAAAGGTAGGGATTGTTGCTCTGAATGATTGAGGTGGCCATCGAACGGTAGGCCTGCGCCTGGTTCGAACTGTCCTCGATGTGATGCTCGGTGCTCGAAGCCTGATATTTGATTGCCCCAAGGGCCGAAACTTCGACTTTCGGAGTAATCTTCCATTTGAGTTCAGCCTGGAATTTTACGTCGCTCACGTTCAAGTCCATATAGTTCTTGGACAACTCGTCCTTGATGTTGAACGGAGTGTAATTGCGTGTGTAGAATTCATCAGGGTCGAGCGTGCGCGACGAACGCAATGCATAGGAGTAGGGGTTGATGTCGAAATCGCGTTTGACGGTTCCGAACACAGGGTCTACCTCCGACGAGAGCGATCCCGGTGCACGCTGTTCGCGGTACGAAGCGTTGCCGATGAGGTTCAGCGTCAGCTTGTCCTTGAGAATGTGCTGCGTGGTATTGACCAGAAGCGTGTAGCGGTTCACCTTGCTTTGGATGCTCCATCCCGGATCGACCATCGCACCGACGGAAGCGTAATACGAGCCTTTTTCACTGCCCGAGGAGATGCTGGCCGAGTGGCTGTGCTGAATGCTGTTGCGGAAGAGTTCCTTGAACCAGTCGGTATTGCGAAACTCCGCCTGTCGCAGGTAGGCGTTGCGCCCTTCGGGGGTGTTCAGTACGGCGAACTGCCCTGTGGCAGGGTCGTAGGTGTTGATCAGTTGCGACAACTTGCCGTAGACGCCGCTTTCCGAGCGGTAAACGGTATTGGCATAGTTGAGCCATCCCTTGTCGTACATCTCCTGGTAGACGGCCATCTGCTCTTGCGAATTCATGATGTTGAAGTTCGAGTAGCTGGGAACCATACGCATCGTGAATTCGCCGGTGTAACTGACTTTCGTAATACCGGGCGTGCCTTTCTTCGTGGTGATGACGATGACTCCGGCCATGGCGCGGGCGCCGTAGATCGAGGTTGCCGAACCATCCTTGAGAATCTGGAAACTCTCGATGTCATCGGCGTTAAGTCCGGCGATGGCCGAACTGATGAGCGTCGTGGCGTCGCCCGACGACAAGGAATTGGCGTCGACGTTGATCACATCCTCCATGATCACACCGTCCACCACCCACAACGGCTTGGAGTCTCCGAAGATCGACGTAGCGCCGCGAATGCGGATTTTCGGGGCGGCGCCGAAAGTTCCGGAAACGTTTTGCACGGACACGCCGGCAGAACGGCCTTCAAGACCGCGGCTGATTTCACTGATGCCGTCCAGTTTGACATCCGAGGCCAATAGTTGGTCCGTGGCTCCGGTGAAGATACGCTTGTCCATCTTTTGCATACCGGTCACTACGACCGATGCGATTTCTTGTGCGCTCGCTTTGAGTATGAAATCCATGCGGTCGGCATCGACCTTCTTCTCGACCGGATCGTATCCCAGAAAGGAGACACGCAGTACGGCTCCGGAGGGGACATTTTTGAGTGTATAAAGCCCGTCGATCGCTGCCGTGGCGGCATTGTTCGTGCCGACGACCTGGACGACGGCGCCCGTCAGCGGCGTACCGTCCTCTTCGGATACCGTGCCTGTTACCACGCGGTTCTGTGCCGAAGCCCGGCACACCACTGCCATGGCGAGCAGAATGAGTATGGTCAGTTTTTTCATTGGTCAGTCATTGAAATTCTTGGTTCCGGGGCGCAGGCAGGGCCGCGGTCGGCAAAAGTCGCGGCCCGCCCGCTGCATTCGGAGTCGGTTAGTAGTTTTTGGAAAGTTCCAGTGCGTTGGTTAAACAGAGCTGCCCGGTAAACGACCAATACCGGTCGTTGTTCTCCCAGAAACAGAGCGTCTTGGCCTCCCGGCCATTGCCCTGGCCGTTATCGCTGAACACGAGCTGGATCGTGCCTGCATTTTCATCGAAGACAGGTTCCGCCGCCCAGGCGACCACGCCCGCCTGTGACCAGATATAGTTGCCTTGCCCGTTATTCGGGCCATTGAAATGGAGGGTGTAGAACTTTGTTCCCGAAAAACCCAGTTCCTGACCGGTCTGAATGACCACTTTGCCATCGGCGAACTCCGCCGTAAAGGGATAATCCTTGAGTGCGGGATCGTTGATGGTGACCTTGTACGAATATTGATTTTCCTTGGCGGAGAATGTGACCGACGAGAGATTCTGGATGCTCCCGGCAAAAATATCGGTTTTGGTTACGTTCCACGTGCCGAGCAGGAAATCATAGGTGCTCTTTTTAGGTTGTATAAGCGTAACGATCACCGGATCGCCTTCTTCAGGTGTAAACTCCGCGCGCCCTTTCACCTCGACACGGCTCGACGCCTTGTTCGATGTGAAACTGACGCTCGCGCCGTCTTCGCTCTTCGAGAACGAGAATGCGTTATTCGGGTTCTCCGTGAGTTTTACATCGTAGACTCCGGAGCAGGTTACCGCAACGGAGAGCGTGCGGTCCGTATCGGAGAAGATGAGCGTCGAGGGTACAACGACAAGCCCCCTGAATTTATCCTGAACAACGTTGATCAGCAACGGCTTGAGTCCTTCCGCCTTCACGGTGACCGTGGCTGAACGCTCCTCTGAGCCCGTATACGCAAGAACGTTGAAATTGACGGTCGAGCCGATGACTGCAGTACGACACCACGATTCGCTCGACTCCGCCGTTACATCCCGGCCACCGGCATCTACAATAGCACTGGCAAGACCGCCCTTGTAGTCGAATTTTTCACGCGTAATACTTCGGAGTGAAACAGATGTAGGATCGTCATCCTTCTCGCATCCGGTCAACAAGGCCAAGGAAGCCAGCAAGAAAAGTAAGTAATGTTTCATATGGGTAATTTTGGGTTGGTTGATTCCGCATTGTCAATCCTGGCCGGCTGATACTGCGACCTGCCGAATTCAATGTAAAATTACTGAATCCGGGATTCCGTGTTGAAAAATATCGTTCACTTTTACGATAAAATCGGCTCGGAGGCCCCGGGAGTTGAGAAATGGCTCATTCTGCCCCTGGCTACTGCGTTCCGGGGTCCTGCTTTTCGAGGAATTCCGTCGGAAGAACCCCGAACTGCTTGGCAAAACATTTGGCGAAATAGGACGACGAACTGAAACCGGTAAGAAATCCGATTTCGGTAATGCGGTATCGGCCTTCAATGATCATCCGTTTCGCCTCGTTCAAACGAATGAGTTTCATAAAATCGTTTGGCGTCAAGCCCGTAACGGCTTTCAGTTTTCGGAAAATCAGCGTGCGGCCCATCGCCAACTCACGAGCAAGAAGTCCCACGGACAAATCCGGATTCCGCATATGGGCGATGATCACGTCGCGGCATTTAAGGATGAACTCTTCGTCCAACCGGTTCTGTTGAGAACCCGTATCGAATTCGGTCATGAATTTGCCTGCATAGAAGCGCCGGATTTCATCACGCGTACGAAGCAGGCTGGAAATCTGCGCTTTGAGCTGGTCAGGCGAGAACGGTTTCTCGATATAGGCGTCAGCGCCGCATTCGAAACCCTCGATTTTAGAGCTTATGCCAGTCCGAGCCGTGAGTAAGATCACAGGGATATGGCTTGTGGAAATGTCGTTTTTGATACGCCGACAGAGCTCTATTCCATCGATATCGGCCATCATGATGTCGCTTACGACCAAATCGGGATCGTTGTTTCGAAGCAGGTTGAGCGCCTGGCTCCCGCTATCCGTTGAGATAACAAAATAATCGTTTCCGAGCACCTTGACCAAAAAATCGAGGATATTGCTGTCATCATCTACAACCATGACTGTATGGCGGACCGTCATATCGGAGGGCCGTTGTATCGCCAGGTTCGTTCCGGGTTCTTTCTGCGGCTGCGATTGCCCGACGGTTTCCGTATTGAGATGTGTTTTTACGCGAATATCCATCTTTTCGCTCGCAGGTTCAGGGATGAATGCCGTCAGCAGCGCTCCTGATTTGCCGTCCGGACGTTCTGTCGCTGTAATTGTTCCGCCCATCAGGCGGATGAAAATTCGGCACAGGTGCAAGCCGATTCCGACGCCGGACGCGAATCCGTTGTTCCGAGTTTGGTAAAAAGCTTCGAAAACCTTTTCCCGCTCTTCAGCCGGGATACCGGGACCGTCGTCCCACACTTCCATCACAAGACCGTCGTCTCTGCGATCGATGCAAATGTGGATTTCTTCTGCGGCGAAACGCAGAGCGTTAGACAACAGGTTGCTTATGATTTTGGTCAGCGCCTCCCGGTCGGTGATTTGCATCAGGCGATCAGGGATCTCTTCGATCAAACGGATGCGCCGCTGTTGCGCCGTGGGACCAAACATAGCCAATTGCTCCCGGACGAGCTGGCCGACATCGCAGATATCGTAGCGGAGTCTGTATTTGTTCGAATCGATCTTCCGGAAATCGAGCAGTTGGTTGACCAGCGAATGAAGCCGGTGGTAATTTTGCTTGATAACAGCCAGATACTCTCCGTCCTCCTCGGAAATCCGATGTGATTTCATTACTTGTTCCAGCGGCCCAATAATCAGGCTCAAAGGAGTTCGGATCTCATGGGTGATATTGGTAAAGAAACTGATGCGTTGCTCGTAGAGATTCCGTTCGTTCTCGCGTTTGACCGATTCGATCTTCTCTCGCTGCTGTTGCTCGGTACGCCGCATCCAGTAATACAGACCGACAGCGATTACGATAAGCGTCAGTACCACGTAACCTGCCAAAGCACCTTTCGACCGGAAAAACGACGGCTGGATACGAATCCAGAGTTTCGTCTCATCAGAATTCCATTGCATGTCGCCGTTGCCAACCTGCACCCGAAAACAATATTCTCCGGGACGCAGGTTATTGTAGTTGACCGAAGCGTTCCGGCTATCGGTCATGGACCAATGATCGTCGAGTCCGTCGAGTCGGTAACGGTAGCGGCAATCTCCCGGAAAGAGGTAGGTTGGCGAAACGAAACGGAATCCCACCGAGGTCTGGCGGTGCGACAGCGTGATCTTCCGGGTGTATTCGACAGGAATCGAAAGCGGCGAGCTTCCGTCTTCCGCATGGGATACAGGCAGTCCGTTAAGCGAAAATCGGGTGATTATGACCGGATAGAGGTTCAAGTTGCCCATGATGTCATGGGGGGGGGTGAACGTACATATACCATCGGTCGTACCCAGCACGATGCGCCCGTCGGAAGTGAGGATACCCGAATTGGACATAAATTGTTCGGTGTGAAGCCCGTCGGCGCGCGAATAACGTTTCAATTGTCCAGTTGCGGGATAAAAGACGATCAGCCCCCTGTCCGTCGTGATCCAGAGTCTGTCGTTTTCAGGGATGATCCGCTGAATGATCTTACTGGGCAGAGGCAAGGTTTCATGGCGAACGAAACCGTCTTTTTCGTTATAACTGCAAAGTCCGTAACCGTTGGTTCCGATCCACAACCGGTTCGTGCGGTCGACGGCAAGCGTGTTGACCGCATTGCGGCTGATCGTCGCAGGGTCGTCGGGATCGTACCGGTAGTGCTGCAGGAGGTCGGTACGGGCATCGTAGGAGTAGAGGCCGTCTTCGTTCGTCGCGATCCAAAGACGGCCAGCATGATCCTCCGTAATGTCTGAAATACGCACCTTGGGGTCGCGTGTCACAAAACGATCTTCAAACCGGTCGTAATAAAAAAGCCCCACGGAAGTTCCGGCCCAAATGCGGCCGCTGCTGCTCCGGAATAGGACGAAGACACGAGAACTGGGATCCGACGGATCTGCAAGATAGGATTTCACGGTTCGGCTTTTCAAGTCCACGGCTTCGATACCCCGTTGGAAAGCGGCGATCCAGAGCGTTTGGTCATCGACAAGCATTGAAAAGACGTTGTAAATGGCAGTCCCAACGTTTTGAGCCGTGCGGTACGGAACGACCGTGCCGGCATGTCTGTCGAAGAGCAGGATGCCGTCATTTTCGTTTCCCAATAGATACTGCCCGTCTTTCAGTTCACAGACCGCGCTGACGACCTTACCCCGGTCGGAACTATCGTTCTTTCGTGTGGCATAGCAAGTGAAGCTGTTACGGGCCGGGTGAAATTCTACACCCTCATAACAAGATCCGAACCAGAAATTTCCTTCGCGGTCGTATAGAAAAGAGAAGATGTTGCAACACTTGGTACGCATGAAGGGAACTTCAGTGTCCTCTATGGGACGAAGTTCCGATTCAGAAATACGGTAGAGTGTCGCACCACTGTTCGCACAGACAAGCAATTCGCCCGGCGCCCGCTCTGCCAGGCAGTGGATACGTTGCAATCGGCCCTCCCCATTCCTATCGTCATAATTGGTGAAACGGCCTGTGCTCCGGTCGAAGCGATCAAGACCGGAACTTACCGTCCCGAGCCACAACGTGCCGTATGAATCTTCTGTGATGGCATCGATCGAATTATCCGAAATGCAATTCCGTCCGTCTGTTTCCTTCCGGTAATGAGTGAAGCATCCTGTCTGCTTGGAAAAAGCGCACAACCCTTCGCTGTAAGTTCCAATCCATATGGTTCCATCCTTGCTTTCGTAAATGGTAGAGATATAATCCTGCGCGATGGAGGTGTCATCACCGGGAACATGGCGGTAAACCGTAAGGCATTCCGTTACAGGATTCCAGCGAAAAAGCCCCGAATTGACAGTCGCAATCCAAATTTCGCCTTCCCTGTCCTCAATGACTTCGGTCGTCTGTCCCGTAACGCATGCTCCGTCGGAAGTTCTGGCATCGAAATGTCGGAAACGGTCGGTCGCGGGTGTGTAAATGTCCACGCCGTTATCAAGTGCGAGCCAGATCTGCCCGTGGCTGTCGAGCATCAGCCGGCGGATATTGTTGCTCGAAATGCTCGACCGGTCGCCATCGGTATGGGTGTAACAGCGGAACTCACAGCCGTCGAAACGGCACAATCCGTTGTCGGTTCCGAACCAGATGAATCCTATCGAGTCCTGAACGATGCCATAGACGTGATTGGATGACAGGCCGTCATCCACAGTATAGTTACGCAGATTATGATAAACAGAGGCGTTCGCCGATTCGGCACGCCCCGGCAGAAACAAGATATAGAGTAGAAACAAAAATGCAGCAATACAGCGGAAAATTCGTTTCATAGAAATTTGGATTATTGACAAATGTAATAAATGCAGGACTTTCTACAAAGATAATATGATGCAGAAAAAGGCCAATTTCGTACATCTCGGTGTTGCAAGACGACGTTTCATGACGCGACAATTCGATTTTTCCTTTCCATTCAGATTATTGGCCTCGATATGTACTATTTTATCGTACAGCGGAAAACTTTTCATCTATTTTTACTTCGCGAGACGAGATAAAGAATTACTACTTAAATTTCTATCTTAATGAAATCGAACCCAAGCCGCACCCTGTTCCGCACGCTCTTCGCGACAGGCCTCCTCGCAGCCGGCCTCTGCTCCTGCTGCCCCAAACACAACACCCTCACCCAGGCCGAAATCGCCGACGGCTGGCAGCTGCTCTTCGACGGCAAAAGCCTCGACCAGTGGAAAGACTTCAACGGAGACTCGCTCACGATGCCCTGGCACGTGGTGGACGGCTGCATCCAGGCCGCCGGCGACGGCAGCGACCTGTCGGGATACATCGTCACCAAAAAGCAGTATGAGAACTTCATCCTCGACTGGGACTGGAAGCTCTCCTACGGCGGCAACAGCGGCATGCTCTACCACGTGGTCGAGAACCCCTATTTCAAGGTTCCCTATGTCACCGGGCCGGAGTACCAGCTGATCGACAACGAAGGCTGGGAGGCCACGAACGCCCCGACCCGGCTCGAGGAGTGGCAGAAACTGGGCGTGGACTACGCCATGCACCTGCCGAATCCCGATTCGCTGCTGGTCAACCCGCAGGGCGAGTGGAACTCGTCGCGCATCGTCTGCGACAACGGCCACGTGGAGCATTGGCTCAACGGCCGCAAGATCCTCGAATTCGAAGCTTGGACCGACGACTGGTTCGCCCGCAAGAACAGCGGCAAATGGGAGACGGCTCCCGAATACGGACTGGCGCACCGCGGCGTGCTGTGCCTCCAGGACCACGGCTACCCCGCTTCGTTCCGCAACCTGAAAATCAAGGAGCTGCCCCGCAAGGCCGGCCGGGAGGTCGAACTCTTCAACGGCCGCGACCTCACGGGATGGGAAGCCTACGGAACCGAGAAATGGTATGTCGACAAGGACGGCCTGCTGGTCTGCGAGAGCGGTCCCGACAAAAAATACGGTTACCTCGCCACGCGCGAATACTACGATGATTTCGACCTGACGGTGGAGTTCAAGCAGCTCGCCAACGGCAACTCCGGCGTCTTTTTCCGCTCGTTCGTCGAGCCGCCGGTGAAGGTCCACGGCTGGCAGTGCGAAGTGGCTCCGAAGAACCACGACACGGCGGGCATCTACGAGTCCTACGGCCGCGGATGGCTGGTGCAGATTCCCGACGAGAAGGAGTCGATTCTCAAGGAGGGGGATTGGAACACGCTGCGGCTGAAGGTCCAGGGCGACCGCGTGCAGACGTGGCTCAACGGCGAGGAGATGGTGGACATCACCGACGCGAAGATCGGCGCCGCGCAGGGACGCATCGCCTTGCAGATTCACGACGGAGGAGGCATCAAGGTCCTCTGGCGCAACATCCGGCTGACGACCCTGTAAACAAACGGCGGTTCCCATCCGACGGAACCGCTGTTTTCTCTACCTATTTTATTGACTGCATCCAAAAAAAAACACAACCTGAAATACTATGAGTAACCGCAGAGATTTTCTGAAAAAGGCAGGCGGGCTGGCGCTGCTGACCATCGTGCCGCGCAGCGTGCTCGGAGGCACCAAATTCGTCGCCCCGAGCGACCAGCTCACGAAGGGCATCATCGGCGTGGGCGGCATCGGCAAGAGCAGCTATCACTTCACCTCCAACGATGCATGCCGCCTGGTGGCGGTCTGCGACGTCGACCGCAAACACCTCGAAAGCGCCATCGCGCTGGGCCGCAAGAAGTTCGACAAGACCCTCGAAAGCTATCACGACTACCGGGATCTGATCACCGACCCCAACGTCGACATCGTACACATCGCCACCCCGCCCCACTGGCACGGCATCATGGCCGTCGAGGCTGCCAAGGCCGGCAAGGACATCTGGTGCGAGAAGCCGATGACGCGCACCATCGGCGAGGGCAAGCGCGTGGTGGAGGCCGTCCGGCAGAACGGACGCATCTTCCGCCTGAACACCTGGTTCCGCTTCAAGGACACCTTCTACGGACTGGGCACGACGGTCGAACCGCTCAAGAAACTCGTCGACAGCGGCCTGCTGGGATGGCCCCTCAAGGTAACCATCTCCGGAGCCACGGGATTCACCTGGAAATTCTTCTGGGTGGGGCAGGAGAACCTCAAGCCCCAACCCGTCCCGGAAGAGCTGGACTACGACATGTGGCTCGGCCCGGCGCCCTACAAACCCTACAACAAACACCGCGTGCACGCCACGTTCCGCGGCTACTGGGACTACGACGGCGGCGGACTCACGGATATGGGACAGCACTACATGGACCCCGTGCAGTACCTGTTGGGCAAGGACGACACCTCGCCCGTGAAGATCGAGGTCGACGCTCCGCAGCAGCATCCCGACGCCGTGGGCATCTGGCGCAAGATCGTATACACCTACGACGACGGCTGTCAGATCGTCCTCGAAGGCGAGGGCTACGAAAGCAAGGGCAAGGTCCCCTACATCGAAGGTCCGCTGGGCAAGGTGTATCAGGGTTTCGAGTGCACGATTCCCGACGTCATGGAGAAGATCGCCGAAATGCCCGACCCCGAACCGCAGAACACCGATTTCCTGGCATGCGTGCGCAACCGCGAGCCTTTCGCCCTCGACGAGCTCAAGGGACACCGCAGCTCCACGCTCGTGAACCTCGGGGCATGCGCCCTGCGCCTGAACCGCACGCTGTATTTCGATCCCGACAAGCAGCTCTTCGTCGGAGACGAGGCCGCAAACCGGCTCATCGACCAGCCGGGATAGGTGTCGTCGTAGTCGTACAGA
>ERZ780223.586-NODE-586-length-40464-cov-8.024128_pt1 | contig 40464 bp, 50 predicted proteins | sample MGYA00511016_ERZ780223 | MGnify/ENA primary metagenome ERZ780223 (study PRJEB29588, sample SAMEA2159032) | human gut metagenome | biome: human gut; feature: human-associated habitat; material: faeces | place: Denmark | collected 2008/2010 ... | reverse complement strand
GTATTCATGCCATTTTTGTGCCCATCATTAACATAATGGTTTTGCCCCAATAAACGCTGTTATGTTGAGCTTCACATAACAGCGTTGCTATCCCCTGCGTGGAGTATATCATGCGCAGGATCGCGCTATTTGCAGGCAAGAAATGAACTTGTCCATCTTGCGTATCATCCCATATCTTCTTTGTTGGATATTGTGAATGGCTTTCCCATCTTGCTTTGGATATACTTGCCTTGCAATTCAGGACAAAGGAGGCGTCGGTATGGAACCGAAAAAGAACCTATGTGCGCAGATCCCAGTCTCCCTACACACACGCATCCGACAGGACCAGGAGGAGTCCGGAAAATCTCTGAGCGAATTCATGACAGATCTTCTCACAAACTACTATGAAGATGGAGGGAACAGAAAAATGGATGGAAAGCAGAGGACGGTGGCCTTTCAAGTGCCCGAGGAACTGTTCGAGCAGTTCAAGGAGTATCTGAAACAGCATAATATGAAGCAGAACGCCTTCTTCCTGAACTGTATCCGGCAGGCACTGGAACATGAACAGGAATCTTAACCGGATCAAAGTTCGCCGCAGGTCATCCCTGCGGCGTTTTTTTAGGAGGTGTTCCTCATTTATATCTACCCTGAAGATTTGAAGGCAAGGGCAATGCTCTGGCTCTGGACCCTGCGGGATGTGGCAATCATCGGCGTCGGCTTTTTATTTTCTGCTCTGGCATTGGTACAGAGCGGAACCATGTTACCCATGGTGGTGACGGTGCTTTATGCCTTTCTCAGCATCCGTGTGGAGTCGGCCAGCATTCTGGATTTCCTGCGCTATGCCTTTGCATTTTTGCTGTGGAAACAGCAGTACTACGAATGGAGGCCCAGAATTGAATAAACAGAAGAAAGAACTGCGGCAGCGGCAGTCTACCCGTCAGCTCATGGGGATCAGCCAACTCACACAGCATGGTATCCGTACCTCTGAGGGGGAGTTAGTCTTCTATCTGATCAAGCCGGATAATCTGTCCGTGCTTTCGGAGGATGGTGTCCGGGGCCGGGTAATGGCATTGACACGGCTGCTCTGTACGATGCCGCAGATTCAGATGCTTGCCTTAGACTCTCGGGAATCCTTCCGCCGCAACAAGGACTGGTACCGTCTGCGTCTGGAGCAGGAAGAATTGCCTGCTATACGGGAACTGCTGCGGCAGGACAGTATCCATCTGGACAATATCCAGGCCGGGACCGCTTCCGCTCGGGAGTTTGCCATCGTGATCTGTCCTGAACGCAGCGGTGGTGAGACGGATGAGAACTATCTGCGCCAGACCGAGAAGCGCATCCGGGATCTGGGTTTTCAGGTCCGGTTGGCATATACCCAGGACATCAAACGACTCCTGGCAGTGTACTACCAGCAGGATGTTACTACGGATCACTTTGATGACTTTGATGGAGAGAGGTGGGTGAAGGACCATGGCTAAGAAAAAGCAGAAGAAAAAGAAGCGAACGGCGCAAGCAAACGTTACGGAGCTCCAGCCTAAAGATTTTCTGGATCTCATTGCACCCTCCGCCGTTCGCTTCAATACGGATTATACGGTATGCGGCGATCTCTACCGATGTATGATGGCACTGCGAAGTTACCCCTCTACCACAGAGGAACTGGCGCTGCTTCGAAACCTTGGAGAAAAGAGTGGTGTGACCCTGCGCATCTATACCCGGAAAGTAACCTCTGCAGAGGAGGAAAAGATCCTCCACAATGCCGAGAACAAGAACCGGATGGACCGAGGCAGTACCAACCGGATGAAGCAGGCGGTCACAGCGGAAGCCAACCTCCAGGATGTGGCCGCCCTCATTGCATCCATGAGAAAAAATAGTGAGCCACTGATCCACTGTGCAGTCTTTATCGAACTGACCGCCAAAGACCCGGACAGTCTGCGGGCGCTGCGGGATGAGGTTTCCGCAGAGTTGGTGCGGAGCAAGTTGGGAGCAGACCGGCTCTTCCTGCGACAGCGGGATGGCTTTCTCTCCGTCAACCCTGCCGGGCGCAATGTGTTCGCCACCCAATTCGAGCGTGTACTGCCTGCAGGATCGGTGGCAAATCTCTTCCCCTTCAACTACTCCGGCAAGACAGATCCCAAAGGTTTCTATATTGGCCGGGACCGTTACGGATCCAATGTCATTGTGGATCTGGACCGCAGAGCCGAGGATAAAACTACGGCCAGCGTCCTTATTCTGGGCAACTCCGGTCAGGGGAAAAGCTACCTCTTGAAGCTGCTGCTGTGCAACATTCTGGAGAGCGGGAAGTCTGTCCTCTGTCTGGACCCGGAGCATGAACTCATAGAACTCTGCGGCCAACTGGGTGGATGCTTTATCGACCTGATGAGCGGACAGTACAGGATCAATCCACTACAGCCCAAACTGTGGAGTGATGATGACGAGGAGGATCCGGAAGCACCGGCTGCCTTCCGGCAGCACACTCGGCTCAGCCAGCACATCTCCTTCCTGAAGGATTTTTTCCGCAGCTACAAAGACTTTGCAGACCGGCACATCGACACCATTGAGTTGATGCTGGAGCGCCTGTATGCCAAGTGGGGCATCGATGACAGCACCGATGTGCAGTTTATACAGTCAGAGGACTTCCCGACCCTCTCCGACCTCTATGACCAGATTGAGGAAGTCTATCAGTCCTATGACAGTGAAGAAGACCCGCTATACACCCGTGATCTGCTGCGGGAGATCCTGCTGGGACTCCACTCCATGTGCCGCGGTGCGGAGAGTAAATTTTTCAACGGACCCACCAACATCACCACTTCCCGTTTTCTGGTCTTCGGTGTCAAAGGTCTGCTGCAGGCCAACAGCGGTGTAAAAAATGCCATGCTCTTCAATGTGCTTTCCTACCTCAGCGACCGTCTGCTCACCGAGGGCAACGCGGTAGCCACGCTGGACGAGCTGTACATCTGGCTGAGCAACCTCACTACCATCGAATATATTCGAAACACCCTCAAGCGGGTGCGAAAAAAAGAGTCCTCCATGATTCTGGCCTCTCAGAATCTGGAGGACTTTGATGTGCAGGGCATCCGGGAACTGACAAGACCCCTGTTCGCCATCCCAACACATCAGTTCCTGTTCAATGCGGGCAGTGTCAACGGGCGGTTCTACATGGACAACCTTCAACTGGAGCCGGCGGAATTTGAGCTCATCCGGTACGCCCAGCGGGGTGTCTGCCTGTATAAGTGTGGAAACGAGCGGTATCTGCTGGAAGTCCACGCACCGCCTCACAAGGAAGGACTGTTTGGAAAGGCAGGCGGGCGCTGATGGCTGTCCCTGCCGCCGCACTGGCTAAAGCCGCTGCCATGGCCCTCTCCAGTGAGAAGGGTCGGAAAACCATCGGCTGGGTGGTGGCTGCAATCCTCTCGCCTGCGATCCTTCTCGTAGCCTTTTTCTGTTCTCTGGGTTCGGGGGCTGCGGATCACAACCGCTCCGCAGTGGAGCTGTGCTTCTATGGAGGCACGATTCCTGCCGGCATCCCCGCTGAGTACAGAGCCTGTATTGAGGAGATGCGAAATACCCTGACGCAGTTGGATACTGCAACCTCACAAGTCGGCAGTCTGGTAGAGGGAGAGAAAGATCTCGATGTAATTCGGATCAAAGCCATTTTCTATGCGATGTACTTCGGCGCGACAGATCCGGCCAGTCAGGATCTCCAGAGATTCACCGACTGCTTCGTCACCTATGAGGAGCGGATCAGGACAGTTACCTCAGAGAATGAGGACGGGACTACCACGGAAACCGAGGAGACCTATACCGTTGCTGTGCCGATCACAGACCTCATGCAGATCTATGAAAATATCGTCACTGTCACCGGGAACGAAGTGACACCAGAGCAGCAGGCCAATGCCGACAGCGTCTACAGTCTGCTCCGGTACGGCTACACCGGCAGTGGCAGCGGATTCGCTGGTTCCGATGTTCCCTTCATTGGCGCGGATGGGTTCTGCTCTCCCATCGGGGAGCACTGGAGAACTGTGGTCACGTCTGAGTTTGGAAACCGCATCGATCCAATTACCGGGCAGCAGCGTGGCCACACCGGCATTGATTTAGCTGTCCCCACAGGCACACCCATCCGCGCCGCCCTATCGGGGACGGTGACCGTGTCCAGTTATGACCAGGGCGGATACGGATACTATGTCATGATCGACCACGGCAATGGACTCACCACCCTGTACGGACACTGCTCTCAGCTGATGGTATCGGTGGGCCGTGCGGTTGAGGCCGGGACCGTGGTTGCCATGTCCGGCTCCACAGGACGCTCCACCGGCCCTCACCTTCATTTCGAGGTACGTGTTAACGGCAGCCGGGTCAACCCCAGAAGTTATCTGCCATGACTGAAAGGAGGAACAAATGGTGCAAAAGGTTGAGATCACACTCTCCTATGATGACGAGAGAGTGGAAGCGATGGAGTTCTATCTCAAGAAAGAGGACTCTACCGTACAGAAGAAAATGGAAGCAGCTCTGGGACAGCTCTATGAAACGCTGGTCCCGGAGGAAGTACGGGAGTACATTGACCGGAAGACTGTTCCGGCACGGCCAAAGCGGACACCCAAGCCCAGCCGTCCGCCCCAGCCTGCGTCGGCTCCCGTGCCTGAATTTGGGAAGGAGGAGCCATGAGCAGCAGAGAGATATCGTTCTGGATCGACGAGCGGTGGTACGACGCACTGAGCAAGCGATTGCAAGGCGAAACGCTGGAGGAGCATCTGGAGGATGTGGTGGACGAGATGTGCAACCAACTCCCCCAGTGGGAGTACGAACGGATCAGTCGAGAGATCTGGCAGGAGGAGCAGCTCCGCAGGCAAGAGCAAGAGGCCAACCGACGCTTCGCTGTCTTCCATGTGACGGAGTACGGTGAGGAGAACTATTTTCTGGTGGAAGAACCCTTGGAGTTCCTCCAGACAGCATCAAAACTGAGAGCATACATCCGAAAGGCCCCGGAAGCACAACCGATGAAATTTACAGGACTGTTCTCTCGCGGCAGACAGATTACTCAGGAGCAGTTCCGTACCTACACCGCTGAGCGGATGGAGAACACTGGGAGAGTGACCGGGGCCTTCGACATCGATTTGGACAAGGGACTTATTGACGCGCTGAACATCATGGACGGCTGGCAATGCTTCCGGATCAAGGATGTGAGCACCGCCGCCTACTTCGCCTCCAAGCGCGGTGACGCTTCTATGGATGAGCGGTGGCGGGTGTTCCTGGATCACCTGAGCGGTAAACAGCTCACACAGGCAGAGCCAGAGTATCTCACCGGCACCCGAACACTCCAGGCAGGCGACATCTCCTTCGCCAACGAAATCGTCCAGAATGAAAACCTGTTGGAGTTCTACATGGAGGTGAACTTTGATGCGGACAAGGTCTTCGGTACAAATGTCTGCACCACCGAGAATGATGACTGGCTGAACATATACGCCAATTACGACATGGATGAACGATCTGTCTGTGATACGCTGGATGTCTATCTGGTGCTGGCCAACGGTGATGAGAAGGCGCTCAAGTACCGTCTCTCGCCGGAGGAGCAGGCGCTCCTGCTGCCCAAGATGGAGGAGTACTGTCAGCAGCAGTGGGGCCAAAGCCTGGAGCAATGCTGTGCAGACTATCTGCCCGAACTGCGGCAGGGACAGGAGCTGCGTATGTGATGCCGTGCTATTCCGCCCGTGCAGCCCTGTGGCCCGTTGTGTGCCCACTTTCTGAGCTGGGTAACATCCTAGCACCGCTAAGTGGTATACGCCCTCCTGTGCGGGCGTGTACGCCAACACCAGCGGCGCTTGGAGTCGTGCGCTTGGCACGGTCGATTTTAGTGCTGGATAAAGGCAGGTGGTCGCTTTCGCGCCTCCTGCCTCTCACACCGCCCCGCAATGCGGGTCGGGGCCGATGGACAAGGTGGTCGGTTTGACGCTCTGCGGGCTGTGGCAGGTGGTCGGAAAATGAAATTATGGCGAAAAAACACCTTGATTTGGCCATTGCCAAGGTGGCTGTAATAGGTGGTTTTCAGATGAAAAGGAGGAAAACTCCCATGAAAAAGGCAAAACTGTTATTCGGAGATAATGAACCCCGTGAGGAGGTTAAAACCCGCATCCCTGTCTGGCTTTATCCTTCCACACTGGAGGTGATTGACCGTGCGACGGAAACCGCCAACTGCAAAAGCCGCAGCGAGTATCTGGAACGCGCAGCTCTGTTCTATGCCGGATATATTTCTGGACAGGACGCAACGGCATATCTCCCACCCGCACTCTCCAAGGTCATGCGGGGAATCGTGCGCGACACAGAGAACCGGATTTGCCGCATGCTGTTCAAGCTGGCGGTGGAACTGGATATGGTGATGAACCTGCTGGCGGCGGCTATGGATATTCCGGAAACACGGCTCCGTGAACTGCGGGTACGCTGCATTGAGAATGTGAAAAAGACCAACGGCAGCATCACCATGGAGGATGCAGTAGACTACCAGAATGGCGGCAAGTGATTTGGCGGTGATGTACCATGCCGCGGATCATATTCAAGTGTCCGTATCTTAAGGGAGGCGCGAAAAGCGCCTCCCATCTGAGCAACTATGTGCGATACATGGCGACCAGAGAAGGCGCGCAGCACCTCTCCCCAGATCTTGCACGGTGTCCTGTTACACAATCGCAGAAGCAGTTGGTAGAGCGGATCCTTCGGGATTTCCCGTTGAGCCGTGGGCTGTTTGAGTACGAGGACTACGTGGCAGCGCCCACCCAGGGCAATGCCAGCGATTTCATCGCCCGTGCGCTGGAGGACAACGCTGACCAGATTGCCAAACGGGAAAACTATGTGGACTACATCGCCAGCCGACCACGAGCCCAGCGAAGAGGAAGCCATGCACTGTTTACTGACACAGATGATCCACTGATCCTGTCTCAGATTGCTGACACAGTAGCACATCATCCCGGCAACATCTGGCTCCCAATCATCTCCCTGCGCAGAGAGGATGCCGCTCGGTTGGGCTATGACAACGCAGCACAGTGGCGGGAATTGCTCACTGGGTTTGCGCCTGAGATGGCAGAAGCCATGAAGATCCCCGTAGAGCAGTTCCGTTGGTACGCCGCCTTTCACGATGAAGCCCACCACCCTCATCTGCACATGGTCTGCTTCAGTGCAGATGGAAAGTCCGGCTATCTCACCGCAGAGGGCATCGAGAATATCAAGGCAGGTTTAGCAAAGGAGATTTTCCGACAGGAACTCCACGAGCTGTATGGCCAGCAGACGATGCGCAGGAATGAACTCACCGAGGACGCTCGAGAACTCCTGCAGAAGATCACGAATCAAATGCAAAACGGCACTCTAGAGAATTCCAGGATCGAGCAGCTCATGGTATACCTGTCCGGTCAACTAAAGGTCTCCAAGGGCAAGAAGCAGTACGGATATTTGAAGGCACCGCTGAAGTCTGTGGTGGATGAGATCGTGGACGAGCTGCAAAAGGATGTGCGGATCTCCCAGGCTTACGCACTGTGGTATGATCTCCGAAATGAAGTCCTCAGGACCTATCGGAAAGACATGCCGAAGCACCTCCCGCTGTCCAGACAAAAGGAATTCCGTCAGATTCATAACCTTGTAATCCAAGAGGCAGTACGGTTAGGCGAGATTGGCACTGTGTTTCCGCCGCTAGAAGCTGACGAGCCAGTGATCTCCTCCACGGAATGGCAGACACTCACTGCGGACGATACACCTCCTGAGCAAGTCCAAATTCTCTTAGAGCAGTTGACACATGCGGCAGAAGAAGGCCAAGCCCCGGCACAGTATACGCTGGGGCGACTCTACCGAGACGGTGGCCCCGTGGAGAAAAATCGTCTCCGATCGGTAATCTGGTTGACTCAGGCGGCAAAGCAGGGGGACTATCGCGCCATGTATGCCCTAGGCAAACTCTATCTGGAGGTAGATGATCTCTCAACCTCGATGCGCTGGTTTCAGCAGGGCGCTGAGTTGGGAGATACTCTGGCTCAGTACCGTCTGGGCAAACTTCTGCTGGAGAGCGGAGATGCCGACTGTGGTACAGAGGCGGTCCGCTGGCTCACCGACGCTGCTGAGGGTGGAAATCAATATGCCCAGTACGCATTAGGGAAACTATACCTGCTGGGAGAGCAGGTGTCGCCGGATTATGATACCGCTGTTCGTTGGCTGAAGCAGTCCGCAGCGCAAGGAAATGAGGCTGCCCACGCAACCCTGGAACGGATGAAACACCTCCGTGGCCCCTCTGTGCTGTCGGTGGCTACACGCCTCCTGCACCACATGAGCAGGATATTCCAGGAGCAATCGACCAGAGGACCCATTGCCTCGATCCAGTTCACAGACAGTAAGCTGCGCCAGCGCATCCGGGAGAAGAAAATCGCCATGGGCCACAAGCCGGATGACCACGAAAATCAGGAGATACGTATGAGTTGATAAAATCAGAAATGAGGTGAACGATCATGCCCTACATCCACTTTACCGAGGAGCAAAAACGGCTTGCCGCCTCTGTGGACTTGGTGGAATTCTTGCGGCATCGTGGAGAGAAGCTGCTGCCATCCGGTCATGAAAAGCGGCTGGACAGCGACCACAGCATCACTGTCCGGGGAAATGAGTGGTACGACCACGAGGCGGAAAAAGGCGGAGGCCCGATTTCCTTCGCGCAGACATTTTACCACCTCAGCTATCCGGATGCCGTCACGCTTCTGCTGGATGGACTGTCGGCAGGAGCTTGCTCACCAGCAGGAAAGCGGCCTGAGGTGGAAAAGAAGCAGTTCGAGCTGCCGCCTGCCAACTACACCATGCGTCGGGTCTATGCCTATCTGCTCAAAAAACGACACATCCAGCGGGAAGTGCTGAACGCATTCGTCCATGTGGGACTGATCTACGAAGACGAAAAATACCACAACGCCGTGTTCGTCGGGAAGGATGAACACGGCGTTGCCCGTCATGCCCACAAGCGAAGCACCCATGACACAGGCAAGACCTTCCGCATCAATGTGGAGGGTAGTGACCCGCGGTGCAGCTTCCATTGGACTGGTGTCAGCGACCGGCTCTATGTGTTTGAGGGGCCTATCGATTTGCTCTCCTATATCACACTCCACCCAGAGGACTGGCAGCAACACAGCTACGTGGCCTGCTGCGGAACCTCCAGCCTGCCTGTGCTCTGGATGCTGGAACACAATCCCGGCCTTCGGGATGTGTCTCTCTGCCTGGATAATGATAAAGCAGGCCATACCGCCAGTCTTCGCCTGGCCGAGCGGATTGCAGAGCAGTTTGAGATTGCCTCAAGCCGCCTGATACCCGAGAACAAAGACTGGAATGATGACTTGACCAAACTGGCCGAACAGGATCATGCTGTACAGATGGTGCAGCAAATGGGGTGAGGCCATGACGATAGAATCGATCATTCCCCTTTTGATCATGGGCGGCGCTTTTTTGCTGATTGCCATTGTTTCTCACACGACCGGCCAGGGAAATCTGGACCACATCAAATCCAAGACCGTGGGAGATGGTCAGCACGGCACTGCTCGATGGGCCACCAAAAAGGAAATCCAGCAGACCTTCAAGCACATCCCGTTTCGTCCCGAGGTGTGGCGTAAAGGAAAGGATCTTCCTACCGATCAAGGATTGGTGCTTGGATGTGTGAGCGGACCATCCGTCGGTTCACTAAGGACCAAGTTATTCAAGCGGAAAACGAATGACTCTAAGCACCCTGCCATTCAAGCGCTGGTGGATACCGACGATATCCACTGCCTGATGATCGGCGCATCCGGCATCGGTAAGACAGCCTTCTTTCTCTATCCCAATCTGGAGTACGCCTGTGCCTGCGGGATGAGTTTTCTGGCGCTGGATACCAAGGGAGATCTGGCGCGAAACTACGGAACCATCGCCGCTCGGTGCTACGGCTATCAGGTGGCGGTCATAGACCTGCGGAATCCCACTCGATCGGACGGATACAATCTGCTGACTCTCATCAATCACTACATGGATATCTGCCGGGAGAATTCTGAAAACATTGCCGCCCGCGCCAAGGCGGAAAAGTATGCCAAGATCCTCGCTAAGACCATCGTCAATCCGGATGGAGATGCCTCTCAGTACGGGCAGAACGCCTTCTTCTATGACGCCGCTGAGGGCCTGCTCACCGCTGTGGTTCTGCTTCTGGCGGAGTACCTGCCCCCTGACAAGGAAACCGAGACAGAGCGGCGGCACATCGTCAGCGTGTTTAAGCTAGTGCAGGACCTCCTGGCACCCAGTAAATCCCCAAAAGGGAAAAACGGTTTCCAAATGCTGATGAACAAGCTGCCCGACACCCACAAGGCCAGATGGTTTGCTGGGGCGGCTTTGAACAGTGCGGATCAAGCGATGATGTCTGTCATGTCCACGGTCTTATCCCGGCTCAACGCTTTTTTGGATTCGGAGCTGGAGCAGGTTCTCTGCTTTGACAGTGCAATCAACGCTGAGTCCTTCGCCAGTAGGAAGTCCGCCATTTTTCTCATTCTCCCTGAAGAGGATCCCAGCAAGAATTTTATGGCGGGCCTTATGATCCAGACCCTCAGCCGGGAATTGTTTGCGGTTGCAGATGAAAATGGCGGTAAGCTGAAAAATCGCGTGGTACTGTTCTGCGACGAGCTGGGCACTATGCCTGCCTTTGACATCTTGCCCCTCTTTTCTGCCGGTCGGTCCCGAAAGTTGACGTTGGTACCCATCATCCAAAGCCTTGCTCAGCTGGAGAAGAACTACGGCAAGGAGGGTGCGGAGATTATTCAGGATAACGTGCAGGACACCATCTTCGGCGGTTTTGCACCTAACAGCCAGACTGCGGAGGTGCTGTCCAAGGCCCTTGGGAACCGAACGGTCATGAGCGGTTCCATCAGTCGAGGAAAGAACGATCCCAGTCAGTCACTCCAGATGATCGAACGACCACTGATGACACCGGACGAACTCAAGTCTATCCCCAAGGGGCAGTTTATTGTGATGAAGACAGGTTCGCACCCCATGCGAACCCGCCTGCGGCTCTTTCTGGAATGGGGCATCACCTTCGGAGAACCCTATGTCCTGCCGGAGAAAGCTGCGCGAAAGGTGGCATATGCCAGCAAGAGTGAGCTGGAGGAAGCCATCGATGCACATGTCCGTAATCAGACGGCAGTTCAGGCTGAGACCGTTGACACAGACTCGCCTCCTGCATCCGATGGTCCGCGAAATGACAAAAACGACCCAGAGCAGCCGAAATCCGTCGACCTGCGTACGGATACAGAGAAGGAGCGCAACCATGGGACATTTTGAAAAAATCTACCGCTCTGACCTGAACCATCGGGCCAGAGCGGTCTATATGTATCTGAAGGACCGGGCGGACAGCAACGGAACCTGCTGGCCCGGAATCAATACCATCGCGGTGGAGCTGGGCTTATCCCGCTCCACCGTCAAGAGAGCACTGGCGGAATTATGCCGTGAAGAACTGATCGCCAAGCTCCCTAGGCAGCGAAGCAACGGTGGATGTACCTCAAACCTCTATCGATTGCGATAACTCTCTGCCGACTTCTGCGAGCTTCATACAATTAGGCTGTTGCCGCCACCTCGCATGTCGCAGTCTTAAAGAGGACGTTTCCGGGCGTTACCCCTTCATTCCATCCTTCGCCTTAATAGTTCTCCTAAGAGGATAATTTCTTCTGGATTTCGCCTCTGCCACCGTTTCGCACCTCATAGTTGCGTTATAATTGGTGGATGATACATTGTATCTGGTGTATCTTTGATGTATCATTTACGCAGGAGGTTTTTACTCATGCTGAAAACAACTATTGCCTTAGCCATCTTTGGTATTCCTATCATCGGAGGTTCCATCTTTCTCTTTGTCTGCATTATCCGCGCTTTACTGAAGTACATCCATTCTAAGGATGTGCGCAACGCAAAACAGGCTACAAGAGTTTCCTTGGGAGAAACGATTAAATCCCACCGGATGCGTTGTCAAATGACTCAGGAATTTGTTGCCGATGCTCTTGGCGTTAGCCGACAGTCTGTATCCAAATGGGAGACTGGCACATCTGACCCCAGCACGAGCAATTTGATTGCTTTGGCAAAGCTATTCAAGATTTCTCCAGAAGAATTACTTTCTGAGGTCTCTTGACCCTCTTGTTCCTACCCCGTGGCCCGTCTGGGCTGCGGGGCTTCTCTTAGTGCGTGACCTTTTCAGTCACGAACGTGTCGCACGCTCCTGTAACTGACAAAAACGGACGCTCCCGCCAAGGGGAGCGTCTGCCTATTTTTAGGACTGGGGGGCGGTCCATGATGGCCCCACAAGAAGGACCCACTCTAAGGAGAATAAGACAGAGAAGGAACAATAAAATGGTACCCATAGAAAGGACAGTACTCTGACAAAAAAGCACGAAAGACAGACCAGAGATTGACAGTGGTACACAGAAAATAGACAGTAGTTTGACAAAAGAGCAAACGCTGTAGACACTGCCTTGACAGAGGTCAAGATCATCGTGCAAAATAGGATAGAGGCTATGGGTGGAAAATGGCTGTTAAATTTGTTCCCAAACGGTATTCGCCTGGAGAAATAGAAGCCCTGAAAAAGAATCCAAATGTGCTGGAGGTGCGGGAAAACCGTTTGCTGCTGACAATAGAGTTCAGACAGCAGGTCTATGAGGCGTGGATACGGAGGCCAGAGCGGTCAACTGTCAGAAGGATGCTGGAGGCAAACGGATTTGATACCCAGCGCCTTGGCCTAAACTTCACAAAGTCAGTGGAATCTGTTTTTAAACGGGGTGGGCGTCCGAAGTTTTCAAAGGCATCGCCGGAAACCCAGGCAAACTGGGCCAAAACAATATATATGCCAACCATGACTGCGGAGGAATTGGTTGAAAGTGGAAAATTTGCTTGGGATGTCAACAGACTGATTTTACATCCGGATTTTGAGGCGGAGCTATACCGAAACTATCCTCAACAGTCCATAGAAGATGGTTTGCTGTCCGTTGGGATATCGCCAGCAGACATGGGTTACCACAAAATATACTGGCTGCAAGAAAAATTTGAACATTCGTCTGGGCAGGACACAAACCGCAGTGCTACAAGGGGCCGTACAGCTTATTATACTGCCGCCACGGTAGAGCAGTATCGTAAACATCCTTATGTCCAAACAGCCACCCGTGAAAAAATAGAGTTGAACAAGGCATTCTTTGAGGCTGCCGCACCTATTGCAGTACTGGCATTCGATGACATCCTCCGTGTGTTTGATATTGACCCGGAGATATTTTCAGTAACGGAGCGGTATCGCATGAGCCGAGTTTTGGCTGCATGGGCCACACCGGCTGACAGAGAGACAATAGACGCCGCTCCCACACGGAAAATCCTCAGAAATAGGATGCGGGCATTGGACAGTATTGTAGAAAAAGGGTTTCTTCAAATTGGAGATATCGTTTCTTCTCTGAATGTTCTGCAGAAGAAATCACTCTGCCTGTGGCTCCGGGATCTTCCGCCAGATCCAGGAAGAAAGTATAGTGTTAGGAAAATACTCTCTCTCATGAAGATTTCTCGCGCGTCATATTATGCCATACTGAAGAATGACGCATATGGACAATCGGTAGTACAGAGAAGCGCACAGGACGAGCAGGATGCTGAACTGATTCGAACCGTTATGGAATACAAGGGGTTTGCCAAAGGCTCAAGGCAGATCTATATGATGATGCCGGCTCTCACAGGAAAGCGTATGGGGCTGAAAAAGATACGCCGTATTATGAAAGCGTACAATCTCACATCGTCGATTCGGAAGGCAGCGCCTTCCAAACGCATGGGTGGGGCAGCTCTGAAAAAGAATGTGAGACCTAATTTGCTGCAGCGCAGATTCCGCCTTTACCGGCCAAATGAAGTACGGCTGACAGACGTTACACATCTTCTCTATGGCGATGGATGCAAGGCATATGGCTCAGCACTGCTCGATCCCGTCACCAGCAAGTTAGTTGCGTTTTTAGTCAGCGAACACAATGACTTGGAACTGGCGCTTGCCACACTGCGCCAATCAGATCTTCATCCATGTGTCAGCGGTGGACTTTATCATTCTGACCAAGGGACAGTTTATCTGTCTGGCGCATTCCAGCAGGAAGTAAGCAAAAGAGGTTACACACAATCGATGTCCAAACGAGGAAATTGCCAGGACAACGCCCCCCAAGAGTCTTTCTTTGGACATTTTAAAGATGAGTGTCCGTATTCGGAATGCAAAGATATCGAGGAGTTGAAAGAACTTGTCGCGCGATATGCAGAGTATTACAATTATGAACGCCGCATGTGGGATAAGGGCCGCATGACGCCAGTCGAGTACGAGCAGTATCTTCTGGCCATGAACGAAGCTGAATTCTCGCTCTACATCGCAAAGGAAGAAGAAAAGTATCAGCAGATGAAAGAAAAAGCTGTCCAACGAGCCATTGAACGGGCAAAAAATTTAGGAGTATGAGAAAGGTGGGCGGATGAGGGAATATGAAACAAAACAGAATGACCAGGCAGCCGCCAGAGGAGATCCAGCCGTTTCTGGATAATCCGTTCCTAAAGGATTTTCGTGGGCGGGATATTATTTACACGAAGGACTTTTATGTTGCCATGTATAAGAAGATCTCCGAGGAGCATATGACCTATGTGGTAGCGTATAACAGCCTTGGGTTTTCCACCGCTGTACTCGGAGAGGACCGCGCGAATTCCGCAGGAAAGCGGGCGATGCAGTTGGGCCGGGAGGGCCGTTTGTTCACCGCAGATCCCTCCAGCTATGATGGCTCTGTACCCAGAGAGGCTATGGGGGCCATGTCCCCTCTGGAAGAACTGGCCTATCTGAAAGCCAGAAATGCCTATTTGGAGGAGCTGGTTGCAGCTCAAAAAAAACTCCGTTCCGCATTGGAGGACACAACTATATCATTGAATCCGAAGGTGTAAGCGCCGACCGTTTCTATATGGTAGATTCCTTTATCCGTAGACAAGCGGATAGAGCGGACGGTCTGTCTATCGTGCAATGCCTTCACATATTTGGAGTGTCCAGATCCGGTTACTATTCGTGGGTCAGGCGTAAAAAAGATATAGACAGCACCTGTGCCGCAAAGAAAGAACAACAGGAGCAATTGAAAGAAAAGTTTAGGAAAATCGTGAGAAAACTTGGATATGTTCCGGGAAAAAGGACCTTTCAGACCCATCTATGGCGCGAGTTCAATATCAGTATCAGTATAAAACGCTGTCGAAAGGTTATGAAAGAAATGAATCTCGTGGCCAACAGACCCAGGAAGGACGCTTATAAGAATCAGGCCACACACAATCACGAATATTCCTCCCCGAAAAACGCGGTGAAACAGAATTTCTCCGTTGGTCCCCGCAGAGTTATTTTGACAGATATCACTTATTTGTATTATGGCCCTGTGCGTACACCGATTTATCTTTGCGCTTTTAAGGATGCTTATACAAAAGAGATCTTGGGGCATTGCGTGTCCTCCCGCATGACAGTCTCGCTTGTCAAGTCCGCCTATGACGTTATGATGGAGAACCATGAACACGAACTGCGAGGTGCTGCATGTGTGATCCATAGCGACCAGGGTTCTCAGTACCTCTCGACCACATTCCAGAGGCTGCTGTCAGATGACGGTTTCCTCCAGTCTGTTTCCGATAGGGGCAATTCTCAGGACAATGCCCCCATGGAATCATTTTTCGGACGGCTGAAATGTGAATTGCTTGACCTCGTGGCGCTATGTCCAGACGCGTCAACTGTAAGCCGGATGATCAGCGGCTATATTGATGCCTATAACCATCAACATTACCAATATGCGCTGGCGGGGCTAACTCCATCTGAATACTACACCTATGTTACCACTGGTATCTACCCGGTGGACAACTACTACGGCATCAAGGCGACAGAACTTATGCCGATCCAGGCGCTGATAGCCGCCCGTCGCCGCGCGGCAGAGGAGAAGGCCAAAAAGTACAGAGAGGCCAGCGCAAAGAAACGGGCTATGGCTCAAGGAAAGAAAAAGGACCCAGAATTCGTCATAGCAAGGGATCAACGCATCTTGCGCCGCGAAATAGCGAAGTGGACCCGCTCCAAAGAACTTGCGCTTCAACAGATATCCCATCTGAGAGAAATTCTTGAACTATCCCAAAAAGCAAGGGCCTACTTGATGACCGCATCAGCTGACCTGATTTTGCAGCTATACAATGGAGAAAACTGGGGAGCCCATCCAGAACTCGCTTATATTTACAAAATGCGTGAACTTTTTTAAGGTACTTTCTCTATTCGCCTTTGTGATACTTATCAATGCGATAGAGTGAACCCAGTAACCCCGTTGCCGCAACAGACTTAGTAAATCTGCAAAAAAAGAACACCCCCCTATTATAAGCACAGCATGGCCGGCATTAATATGGCGGCCATGCTGTGCTTACGCTTTTTTCACCAGTAGCGGTGGTTATTTTGTATCTGTTACTGTCAAAAAATTGTCCTTGACATTGGAACCAGTTTACAATTCTATCAAGGCTTTGGAGTCTATCGGTATGGCGAGACATACTTCCAAGTTCATAAATGAAAAACTTCTTATCTCTCATTCCAGAAAACCAAAGAGGGCATGTCATCAATACTTGTGTGTGACTGGGAGTTTCAAAAAACGAGATAGTCTTATAAGTAGCTAGATAGTCTTAGGACTGGTGGATTTGAATTGCCTCGGCTGCATTTTATACTCCTAATTGAAAGATACTCTATCTATTAGGAGGTGTGAAGTTGGACGCAGCGAAGATAGGACAGCGGATCCAGCAGGTGCGAAAGACACGCCGAATGACACAGTCTCAGCTGGCAGCCAAGGTGGATATTTCAACCAAGTACCTGAGTAATATTGAGTGCGGCGATAAGGTCCCGAAGTTTGAAACCTTCGTTGCCATTGCCAATGCTCTTGAAGTAGACGCAAATTCTCTGCTCGTGGATGTACTGACAGTGTCGTCTGTCATCATTAGTTCTGAAATCACGGAAAAATTGGCGAAACTCTCTCCATATGAGCAGCGCAGGGTGAAACGGCTTTTCGATGTGATCATCGAAGACACAGCCGATGACCATAAATGATGTAGCATAAACCAATTATTCCACGTTATGTACGAGATCGGGGAAGTCCGTTACAGGACTTCCCCGATTTTTGTTGTTCCGCCTCTTTTTTTGATTCTCTCACAAAATAATCTTGCGATCGACAGATTTCGTCAAATTATTTATTTCTATTCAACTATACTCTTACTTGTAGATAGATTATCTATCTGATAGAATGATAAGGAGGAAGAAAGATGGACAGAATTCGAGCAGCATGCATGGCCTTTCTGATCGAATACCATTGGTTCTGGATCATGCGATACAGATGCCAGGGGGAGCGGCTCCTGGAGAGCGGTGAGCCTCTTTCATCACCCAGACTCATCACTCTCACAAAGAAAATCGATCGGCATGGAATGAGGGCCTTCTACTGGGAGGATGCCTATGAATCTGCTGGGATGCTGTCCTGATAATGGGACAGCATCCTTTTTATAATCTACGGCAGAAGGAAACATCCCATCTAGCGACTGCAATTTGGGTTATGGGGGCAATTCAGATGATACTCATAGTCTGTATTGATGATCAAAATGGTATGGCATTCAATCATAGGCGGCAAAGTCAGGACCGCGTGCTTGTAGAGCGAATAGAATGTCTAACGGCGGACAGTAAACTGCGGATGGCGCCATATTCACAAAAATTATTCTCCTGCAGCGATATCTTGGCTGACGATGATTATCTCATTAAAGCAGACATTGATGACTACTGTTTTGTTGAACGCGAGGATGTGAAGCCTTATGAAGATAAGATTCAGAAGGTAATCGTGTTCCGGTGGAATCGCCACTACCCGTCTGACTTAAAGTTTGGGATTGATTTATCCACTTGGCACCTGGTTGCTTCAGAGGAGTTCCCCGGCAGCTCGCATCTGAAAATTGCGATGGAGGTATATGAGAGATGAAAAAGAGATGGATATCCGCACTTCTTGCGATGGTCCTGACAATCTCCATTTTGACTGGCTGCGGTGTTGATCAGACAGTTCCGAGTGTAAATTCAGACTCACAACAGGTCACGGATCCGATTGGTGGTGATACGCCATCACAGTCTATTGAACCTGAAAGCGATGGCCTCGCTGATGATTCCAGTACCTCAGAATCGCCGATAGCTGCGAAACCGGATGAAATCACGTCCAGTACGACATTCTCAGTCGTTGGTGTGCCGACTTATTCTGGGTCTGCCTATGTAGCAATCAATGGGAACATTCCCTACTTCACTGCCGAGGATCTTACAACATCCTCTTTTGAGTTCTACAGCCCACTGGATGATCTGGGACGCTGTGGCATTGCCTATGCCTGCATCGGGCAGGATATCATGCCCACAGAGGACCGGGGTAGCATTGGTCAAGTAAAGCCGACTGGTTGGCATACTGTCAAATATGATTGTGTGGATGGGAAGTATCTCTATAATCGTTGCCACCTTATCGGCTACCAGTTGACCGGTGAAAATGCGAATGAGGAGAATCTGATCACCGGAACCCGATATCTAAACATCGATGGTATGCTCCCCCTTGAGAACATGGTAGCAGACTATGTCCAGGAAACGAACAACCATGTCCTCTATCGCGTCACTCCTATATTTGAAGGCGACAACCTGCTGGCCAGCGGTGTCTTGATGGAGGGATACTCCGTCGAGGATACCGGCGACGATATCTGCTTTTGTGTCTATGCCTACAATGTGCAGCCGGGAGTGACTATCAACTATGCCACAGGTGATAGTGCTCTTGATGGCAACACCGCTGCGACGGAGACGACAACTCTGCCGTCAGTGCAGGATCCTTCAGCAAATTCGCAGACTGGGACATCAACCACCCAGGCAGACTATGTGCTGAACAAAAACACGAAGAAGTTCCACCTGCCTTCGTGCCCTAGTGCCGATGACATCAAAGCATCCAACCGGGAAGACTACCACGGATCCAGGGAAAATCTGATTTCTATGGGGTATGACCCATGCAAGCGATGCAATCCGTAGCGGAATACCTGAGCAGCGATAATTTATCCGGAAAATTAGCAGGAGGGGCAACATGTTTGATAACTTATTTGGCGGGCTGTTTGATTTCAACAGAGATGGAGAGACCGACAGTATCGAGGCCGGCATCGGCTTTGCTATCATGCAGGACCTTATTGAAAATGACGAAGAAGAAATCAAGGGGGCAGGCGGCCCTCATATTGGAGAGCTTGAGGATTTGCATACGCAGCTGGAGGAACTAAATGATAGGCTGTTCAATTTGGATCTCGCTGAACCGGAAGACTTTTTCAGCACTGCCCATGACCGTTGGGAGGCGCAACGGGATGAACTCACGGATCAAATCCAAGAACTTGAGAATCAGATTGCGTTATTGGATTAACTCAAATGAAGTGAATGTGTGACCTGCGGCCCATCTTTACATCGGTTCCACTCGTCTGTATTGAAGGTGAATTATATGGCAATTCTGCTTATCATAGTTGCTCTCTGGTTACTAAATGACGTGATAGATGGATATAAGGCAGCGCGACATGCGCAGAAAGCAGTGTATAATCAGGATTTATCAATAATCGACTACATGGTTATGAATCATCCGATTATGGCGATATGCATTGCTTTGCTTGTCTTGCTGGCTGTGATATCTATATTCATTTAACGTCAACGACAAAAGACGCCTGTCGTTTGATAAAGTACTGATTATGGGACACCAAAGATGATATTCTGATGCCAGAATTCGAAGGAGGTGTCTCAATGTACTATTACAGCAAAAATAGTAGAAGCAAAATCATCCATGCAGAAGATTGCAGGTATCACTTGGCAATCGAGGAGGAGCACCTGGGCACTTTCCAGACGCTTGCTGAAGCTCACGCAGCCGGCTATCGTCTGTGCAAAGTCTGTAATCCCCTTATCGGCCTCTTCCATGCAGAGGAGGAAGCATTGATGGAGATCTGCCGGCAGAAGGGGCTCTCAGTAAGTCTTCGCAGAAACTTCATTTCTATTTCTTCGCCCTGGAGCAGTTGGCGGATTCTAGCCGATGACAACTACAATCATACAAAGCTATACCACCACAATGACTTCGAGTCGAAGCAATCGGGGCCTGTGGCAGGATACCACGATCAACATGTCAACTATGCCACGCTCCAGGAATACCTGAACTACATTATTGATCACGACTACTACCGCATGATGCACCCACTGTGTCCGGCCCTGCAGCCGAAGTCTCCCCCACTGAAGGGAACAAAGCGGTACCGTAAAGCGCGGGCCCGAGAGAAGCGGCAGGCAAAAAAGGCAGCAATCTGGAATGTGCTAAGCATCATCGACTCCCTGTCTGCGCAGAATCAATCCCGAGCTATCATTTGAAGGATGGAGTGATATGTCATGATTTTACTCTATATTTGGGCAGCCCTTGCAGTTCTTCTCTGTGTACTGTTTGTACTGAAGCTGATCCTTCAGATTGGAATGGCCGGAAGTGGGCATCGTGCGGACTGGTCCTCCTATAATGCGATGCTGCTGGGTCTGCTGATTGTGGTGTTCTTCCCAATCATGGTGCTCGCCGCATGTCTTAAAAAGGTGCGATAGCCCCTATAGATTGGTGCATTCATTTTGACGAGGCAGCTCTGCTGTGGTATCCTTTACCATAGATAGGTGATGCAACGAGGAGGTGCTGGATGATGGGCTCATATGAGTATGTCCCATTTCGAGGAGAGATCCAGAAGATGCGCCTCATTGCCAATAATATGGGCTACGGTCCTCTTCCTGCTCCTGGTGAAGAAGTGGAGCAGCGACTGACCCTGACTGCAAATGGCAAGGTTTGGCTCTCTCGCTTTTCCTATCACGACACAGCACACAACAGCCTCATGAGCCGTAAGCAATTCACTGTGGATCATCGTTGCGTGGAATCCTTGTTTCAAAAAATCACAGCGCACTTTGCCGGGAATGAACGAACCGGCATGGCAATGGATGTGGCCACCTGGGAACTGAAGCTAACCAATACGGAAGGAATTTCTTATCAGTTCATTGGTCCTATGCTCAGAGGCTTTTCCCCCACACTGGATGCCATATCGGATGAACTGAGGTCGGTGTTGGATCGAAAGGGCTTATTTGCCTTCGATGGTGAACCCGAGCGTGATCGGATAAATCGAATCACTGTGAATTATCAGTTTGTACGACATATTCAGCCTAGCGCTCCAGTGAATGATTCCTCTCCGATTACTTGGACCTATGGGGAGTCCCTCATCATCGACAGAGCAAGTGAGACAGTAGAATACCATCATCAATTTGGAACAGCATGTGAGGCGACACACAGATACCATGTCCAGGACGGTGTCCCCGCTCTTCTGGATGCTCTGGATGTGGATTCTCTCTTCAAAAGAATGCCGGACAGCCTCACCGAAAGAGAACCGGTGGATTCAGACGAGGGACGAGAATACAATATCACGGTTGATTATGAAGACAGCCCGCAGTTGGTGCTTTCCGGCTGCTTCGACTGTTATGGGTTGCCAGAGGATTGGACAGACTTCGTCGGATGCCTTAAGGAGTTTTTGGAATTCTACCATATCCATGATTTGTTGAATGAAAACTATTTCAAGAAGCCATTAGATAAGTCCTCCTGCCTCCCCTTTTGTCTGGTAGAGTTTGAACCGCATGGGAAGACTTACTATTACCTGGACAGGCATTTCGAGTATAAAGTGGGAGACCAGGTGACGGTGCCGGTTGGTGACCATGAGCACATTCTAAAAGCGAGAGTTGTTCAGGTTGAGTACTTCAAGCCGGAAGATGCACCATATCCTTTGGATAGAATCAAGGAGATCCTCCCAGTTGCGCCAGAAGACCTTGACGAACGCGAACCCGAAGATATGGAGAGCAAAGAGTATGATGACGGGCTCTTGAACATATGACCTGGAGTATCGGATTGACGAAGTAGAGGAGCTCTATGAACGGAGATTGAAGACTATTTTCTTGGGCGAACGGCCGATGTTGAAGAATTGCTTGGAGTGGATTTTTTTGCAGTAAAGTCGAGTTTAGGACGCATTCTCCAGAGTTCAAGTGTAACCGTTAACTCTGTAGGCGAATAGTAAGGCCGTCATCTCTGTATAAAGAGATGGTGGCCTTACAGTCTTTCGACAAGGATGCATTTCTCTGTTTCCAGATGACAGCTCTACCTAGCTGATTAAAGCTGAGCAGAATACAATGATCCTTCAGCAATCTAAATATATTAACTTAGAACTTTGAGCCATATAAGAAAGAACCCGCTGACAACTTGCCAGTGAGTTCTTTCCTATATGGCTTTTTATGTTTCGAGCTCTTTGCTATAACGCATGCAAATGCTAGAAGAGCCACGAGTTTTAGTACCATAACAGATGAACGCTCTTTGGTTAGAAAGGAGGTAGCGTAATGGGAAATATATATGCCTATGTTCGTGTCAGCACCAGAGAACAGAATGAGGACAGGCAGATTCTTGCTCTTAAAGAACTCTCCATCCCAGAGAAAAATCTGTTTATAGATAAGCAGTCCGGCAAGGATTTTGAACGACCACAGTACCGTAAAATGGTACGGAAACTGAAAAAAGACGATCTGCTCTATATCAAGAGCATTGACCGTCTGGGGCGTAATTATTCAGAAATCCTAGAGCAATGGCGGATTCTGACCAAGGAAAAAGGAATTGATATTGTGGTACTGGATATGCCTCTACTTGATACACGCCGGGGTAAAGATCTTATGGGCACTTTCTTGAGTGATATTGTTTTACAAGTATTGTCCTTTGTGGCAGAAAATGAGCGTACCAATATCCGACATCGACAGGCAGAAGGAATCGCCGCTGCTAAAGCAAGAGGTGTTCGATTCGGCAGGCCTCCAGCGCCTTTGCCCGAAAACTTCCATCAGCTATACCAACAATGGAAAAATGGCAAAATTACCGGTACAGCTGCTGCAAAGCTGTGCGGAATGCCACTTTCCACCTTTCGCTATCGTGCGGAGATTTACGAAAATGCCAAGTTATTGTAAGCAGGTGTTTTTACAGGAATGTGTACTTTTTTGTAGGAGATTCAGATGAGTTGTAGTGGTTTGCCGAATAGCAAAAAAAGGGTTTTACTGATAGACTTTTTCTGTTAAAAGAGATATAATAAAATAATATGGAAAGGTGTATCTACTTACAGGAAAGTACACCTTCATGTAAAGGATTCTAATGGAGGGTACTAAAAGTGGGAAATACCAATGAGACTTTAAGGAAGCCGAGAATTGTTTCTATCTTTTCCGGCTGTGGAGGTCTTGACTATGGCTTCCACATGGAAGGCTATGAAACAATATGGGCTAACGATTTTGCAGAATGGGCATGCAAATCCTTTGCCGCCAATTTTGGCAATGTTATTCACTATAAGGATATTACCAAGATAGATCCTTACACCGACGCCACCATCCCAGGATGTGACATTGTTCTGGGTGGTTTTCCGTGTCAAGACTTCTCTATCATCTGGAAACAGCCCGGTCTGAACGGTACCCGTGGCGGCCTATTCAGACATTTTGCAGAGTTTGTTGATGCAAAGAAACCGAAAGCGTTTGTTGCTGAGAATGTTAAAGGGCTAATTACGGCCAACAACGGAAGAGCCATTGACACCATTATCAGAGACTTCGAAAGCATCGCTCCCGGCTATGTGGTAAAGCCCCATCTGTATAACTTTGCGGAATACGGCGTACCACAGTTCAGAGAGCGTGTTCTCTTTGTCGGTGTCAGAATTGATACGGGATTTGACTTTGTTCATCCCAAGCCTTCTCATGGCCCGAACGGTACACTTCCTTATGTGACAGCAGGCGAAGCGCTGGAGGGTGTTGAAAAGGTTCCTACTAATAACGAGCATATCAACATCAAGGAAAAGACACGGAAGGTTCTTGAACTAATCCCCGAGGGCGGCAACTTCACGGATATTCCAAAGGATAATCCTCTGTATGTTAAGGGCATGATTAGCCATGTTTACCGCAGAATCAAGAGAGATGAGCCAGCTAAGACAATTATTGCTGCTGGTGGCGGCGGGACATGGGGATATCACTATCCTGAACCTCGTCCTCTAACTAACAGAGAACGTGCACGGCTGCAGTCTTTCCCTGACGATTTTATTTTTGAAGGCAGCGTCACGGAAGTACGCAGACAAATCGGCAACGCTGTTCCTCCTGTGGGTGTGCGGGCTGTTGCTAAGCGCTTACTCCCCTTGTTTACAGGAGAATATACCCCTGTCGATTTGCTGCCGGAATACGAGAAGATGAAAGCCATGACGGTTAAGCAAAGACTTGAGTATGTAACATTACAAATGAACTAAGAGGGACAGAGTATGGATTTTTTGTTTTCCAACTATCCTCCGATGAAGACTGGAAACAAAACATTCGCGGAGGCGTTCTACAGCCTGCTCCCGAAAGCTTCAAAATTAGATATTGCCGTAGGTTATGTGTCTGCCGATTCATTGATTGAGTTGCAAAAAACTATCGAATTGAACAGCAATATTCGCACATTGAACCTTATTATCGGGATGCATTATTTTGACCATTTTACCAAAGTACAGTACGATGCGGCAATGCACCTAAATGATTTCTTGGCGGGTAATCAGATGGGCGGCGTCCGGCTTGTCAATGCTTTCCGCTATCACGGAAAATTGTATTCTTATAGCAATGCTACTGGTCCGTTTGCAGGAATTGTAGGATCGAACAACCTAAGCAGCATTGTAGATGGCGGCGTTCGTATGTATGAGAGTTCTGTTTTATTGAACGATGAGATATCTGCTAAACAGATAAACGCGTTCATCCGTCAGCTTATGCAAACCTCTACAAGAAACATTTCCGAGTTGGAAATTGACACATTCAATAATGAAAACGCGCTGCTGGATGGACACGAATTTGTTGAGAAAGTGACTCCTCAAAATCTTGCAAAAGCAATAAATGCGAAAACAGACATTTCTTTTGAAATACCCATTAAACCATATGAAGTGTCTCCGCAAAGCAACTTGAATGTATTTTTTGGAAAAGGCAGAGAATCCAAAAACGGTCTTGTCAAACCACGACATTGGTATGAAGTTGAGCTGATTGTACCCAAAAATGTGACAAGCCAGCCTGGATATCCGCAAAGCCAAACCGATAATGCAGTTTTCACAGTTATTACCGATGATGGATGGTCATTTAAGTGTAAGGTCAGCGGTGATTACAGCAAAAATTTCCGTTCAGAAGGCGATTTGAAAATTCTTGGGAAATGGCTGAAAGGGCGCTTGGAAAACGCAGGTGTACTGGCCGTCGGTAATCCGGTTACCGCAGATACGCTGAGGCGTTATGGGCGCAATTCATTTGCACTTACAAAGACAACCATACCGGGAATCTGGTTTCTTGATTTTGGGGTGGGACAATGAGTTACTTGCAATCTTATTTAGATAGAATCCGTGGCAAAGGAAACCCTGCTCTTGCAGATGCAATCCATAAAACAGTTGAGGATATAGTTCCGCAGTACATTTCCAATTTTTCTTTTACTGATCATGTTGTAAGCCTGTTAGTGGGTGATGTTCAAAGCGGTAAAACGAGCCATATGTTTGGACTTATGTGTGCTGCTGCTGATGAAAGTTTTATGAATTTTGTTCTGCTGACAACAGACAATATTCTGCTACAACAGCAGACCTATCAAAGAGCGCAACGGGATCTTTGTGATTTCTGCGTTTGCGATGAAAATGATTACCTGAAATTTGTTCAGAACAATCTGCACAAACCCGCAGTAATTGTTTTGAAAAAGAATACTTCTGTGCTGAAGCAATGGAAAAACAATTTCTCTTCAACCAATTTCTGCGCCGGTAATCCGCTGTTCATTGTAGATGATGAGGCCGATGCTGCCAGTCTGAACACTCAGGTGAATAGAAATAAGCAAAGTACCATCAACAAAAATTTGGAAGCCATCAAGAAAACAACTTCCAGTAGTATTTATATGCAAGTAACCGGTACACCGCAGTCTATTCTTCTGCAAACAGCCAAAAGCGGTTGGAAACCCTATTTTATCTATTATTTTAGGCCGGGCAAGGGTTATATGGGAGGGGATTTCTTTTTTCCACCGGAACCACCGAAACAGGTTATTCTTACAGACAATGATGAAGCCGAAGAACTTTTGAATGACGATGAATTTCCAGAAAATGGACTAAAAACTGCGTTGATCATGCATTTGATTTCCTCCGGTCATATTATGCTGAACGGTGGAACGGTCTGTAATTTTCTAATTCATCCGAGCATGAAAACCAGCCAGCATTCCTGTTTTGCAAATAAAATCGGGAACTATTTGAATGAAATTTCTCATTCCCATAACGAGGCGGAAACGAGAGAAGCATTTGAACGCGCCTATGAGTCATTGAGAGAAACAAAAACGGACATTCTGCCGTTTGAGCAGATTTATGGCTTTATAGCAGAGCAGCTTCAGGAGGATAAAATCGGTATTCTAATGCTGAACTCTATCGTATCTTATGATGAAAATACGCAGTATGAAAAAGGCATCAATGTTATTGTTGGAGGCAACAGTTTAGGCCGTGGAGTGACTTTCCCGCAGCTCCAAACAATTTACTATTGCCGTGTTGCAAAAAGTCCGCAAGCTGATACTATGTGGCAACATGCAAGAATGTTTGGCTATGACCGTGATCCCTGCCTGCTCCGTGTATTCATGCCACCGAAACTGTTCAAGTTGTTCTCTGATATTAACAGAACCAACAACAGTATCATCAAGCAGATTGAAAACTCCAGCAACGGATGTGACATTAAGATTTTCTATCCTACTGGCCTGAAGCCCACCAGAAAAAATGTGCTGGACAAAAAAGCTGTTGGGATCTATTCAGGTGGAGTCAACTATTTCCCGTTTTATCCTGTGAATAAGGATGTTGCATCCATTGATATGTTGCTTCAGTCGTTTGGGGATGACTTGTATACTGTTAGTTTGAAACTAATAAAAAAGGTCATGGAGCAGCTTGATTCTGAAACAGCAGACGATTGGAACGCAAAAGCCTTTATTGGTTTTGTCAACACGCTGTTGGCTACCGACCCGGCTGCTCAAGGAAAGCTGATCGTCCGCAGAAACAGAGATATTGGTAAGGGAACCGGCACTTTGCTTTCTCCCACGGACCGCAATCTGGGCGATACCTATCCCGATGATCTGGTACTTACCATGTACAAAATTACAGGCAATAAGGCCAAGGGGTGGGACGGAACGCAACTTTGGATTCCTAATATCAAATTGCCTGGTGACTGTGCATACTACACTGGGGAAACCATCTGAGTATAGATGGAGGTGATTTCCAATGGCTGATACCAAAACTCCCGCTGAACGCAGCGAAAATATGTCTCGAATCCGCAGTACCAACACCAAGCCGGAGGAAATCGTAAGGAAATATCTATTCAGCCACGGTTTCCGTTACCGCAAAAATGACAAACGCTATCCGGGAAAGCCCGATATTGTTCTGCCAAAATACCACACTATCATTTTTGTCAACGGCTGCTTTTGGCATATGCATGGTTGCTCCCGCTCCAGACTTCCTCGTTCCAATCAAGAATACTGGAAGCCCAAAATTGAACGAAACATCCAGCGGGATGCAGAAAATCACCAAAAACTGGAGGCTGACGGATGGAAGGTGATTGTAGTCTGGGAATGTGAATTGAAAAAGCGTATAGCCGAAGAACGACTATCCCGATTATGCGATGAAATTCGAAAAAGCAATGATTATTAGGAATCTCGAAAAGCCCTTAGGGACTAAGGGCGCATTTCTATACAGGGTAAACCCTGTATGTGTGCGCTCTGCGAGGCAGACAGCCCGGACATCCATTGTCCGGGCTGTTTTGCGTCACTGCGTTTCGTACAAGGGGCTGCATCCCTTGCGCCACTTATGTGGCTAACGCTTATCATTGAAAATGATAAGCGTTACAGTGATGACCGGAACTGCTGTGTTGCAAAAGAAGTGTCTATCTTAATTGCGGAACAAATTTAATCCATAATAGAGAAAGACCCCAGGAATGGATAAACCTTTCCTGGGGTCAAAAATATCCTAATTCTCACTGCGTAGCTCACGCTTGTATTTGTAGTAGGTATTCCGGGCCAGGCCGGTCAGACGAATAATCTGGACATCGCTGAGATTGCCGCCAAACTCCTTGGCCAGCTTCCTGATTACCTCTTTCGACTCAATACTTTTCCTGGTAGTCACTATGCTATTCTTTTGTCGGCCAATCTGCTTTCCATTCAGGCGAGCAGTTTCAATCCCCTCTCTAGTGCGCTGACGCAGATCCTGCACTTCCTTTTCGGACTGCTCAAAAGCCAAACGGATCTGCTCCTTGGCCAACTCTAACAGGTATCGATTGACGCCTTCTAAGATGTAATCCACATTGCTGCCCGTCAACTGGATGTTATTCTCCAAAGCCTTCTTATAGGTCTCTGTGTTAATGTGGGGTTCTTTTAGAAAAACAAGATTCACGCCTTTCTGATACAGTTCCTCGTAGGCGGCAAACCCCTCCTTAGCGTCACCACTCATACGGGACACGCTGTCGAAGATAATCTTATCCCCTGGCTGGATCCGTCGCATTAACTTCAGCCACTCCGGCCGATCCAACCGTGTCCTAGTGAAGACCTCCTGTACAATAACTGCATCAGGGAAGGCCGCCTTGATATTCCGAATTTGTCGCTCAATACTTTGCTTTGGCTTTGAGGTCCGACAGTAGCCATACCGCATTTTCTTCCACCTCCGTCTATCATCTTATGGTTGCTGAAGCTTGACAGTCTTAATATAGACCTTCGTTTTAATTAGCACTATGATTTGTGCCTTGAATGCCTTACCAGCAACAGAAATTGAGACGATTGCTGAGAAGGTTAATTTTGATACTTGTTATAGCACGAAAAAACAGGGTAGTCCATATTCAACCAGCAGTTCAATGACAACGAAGCGCGTTCGCAGTATGCTTAACCTACCAAATCGTTCCGCCGAACATGAGATAGGGGGTTATGATCCATGAATATGAAAGATGCATTTCGATTCCAGAATAAACTCAAAGGCCTGACGTGTGAGGCCACCACCATCCTTCAGGACCGGCGCAATATTGTCAAAGTCAAGACCACACATCTGCGCAGTAAGGTCATGTCCGACACCCTGGACGCTGTGGTGGAGGAAACAGCTCCCAGCGAGTATGCTGGCCACGCCAACGAGGTGGCCGCCTTCCTCATGTTCCTGCTGGAGGAGCGGGAGAAGCTGAGCAAGGCAATCCATGCGGCCAAGAGCGGACTGGATCTGGATATGGACAGTGAGGTCGGCCTGAACCGTCAGCGCCAGGAACTGGCCGAAGTCTTCCGGCATATGACCACGCTCCGCAACAGTGAAAAGACTATCGCCGGCGGTGGGTCCGGATTCCGTTTCAACGGTGAGGGCAACCAAGTTTCCTACCGCTGTGATGCCACGCAGGTCACTACCATCGACTTTGACCGGAATAAGATCCGGGGCATGGCCACGGCGCTGAGCAAGAGGGCAGACGAAGTTTCCATGGCTTTGGACAAGTGCTTGGTCAATACCGAGGTATCCTATGAGCTGCCCTTTGATATGAATGACAGCTTCGATGAGATCCTCACCGACTTTATTGATAAGCAACCGGCAGACTGAGCAGCTCCGCCTCACCTTCGGGTGTGGTGGGTGTGGCAGAATGGATAGGTCGTGATGATCGGTTCAGGCGCAGATGAATTATGAGGCTGCGCAATCTCCCGGCAAAGAATGGACTGCATCTGATGAATGCAACTTGAGCTCATAACTCATGATGAAAGGATCGTCAGGCGCCTCCATCTTCGTCCACCGCAATACTGCCATTCCTAACACGCATTCACTGCCAATAGCAGAATTCCATCTTACGCTTCTCTGATACCTTGCCATAACGGCGATGGCGATATAATCTAATTTTGAAGTCGCCTGTTCACACAAGATCTGCGGCGGTTTACCAGAACTGCGGCGGACTTATGGGTGCAAGCGGATAAGGATCTAAGCGGCTTTGAAATTCTGCCATGCCCACTGCACCCGAAGAAATCCTCCGATAAAATGACCTGAGCAGCAGGTGGCTGCCTGCTGCTCGAAAGAAACGATATGCGAAGTAGATATGATGATCTCATTCATTGGTACCTGAAGCAAAGCGCTCAGTGCGTAGAGATTATCAACGCTGGGCAGGCTCTGTCCCCGCTGCCATTTATAAATGGCCTGCGGCTCCTCAAATCCGAAATAGCGCTGGAGATCTCGGACTGTCAGGCCGCGATCCTTCCGGAGCCGACAAATATTCGCTCCGGTAGCCACAGGATCGATGACAGGAAACTGAATCATGGACATATGGATCGCCTCCATTCATCAGGATAATCTCCGCTTCAGCGGAGTATTTTAGAATACCCGATATATTTCGAAATGGCAAGTATTCTTCGTCATTTGTAATGAGATTGTTATATAGGAGGCCGCAATTGAATCATCCATCATTCTATCAGCGCATCGACCGTTTTTCACTGCGGTTTGCCCATTACGCATTTCTGGACACGGATGCATACCTGGCCGACCATCTCTTCATCAAGCACCAAGTGTGGGTCTGCTTCCGCGGGGAGTATGTGCGGAATGGCTCTCCATATCGCGTAATCTTCTGCCGTGTACGAAAACGCGATGAGGAGCGTTTCCTATCTGCTCTGGAGGAGTTACCAAATAAGATGATGCTACTGGGTTATACAGACTACCTGGATGCCTGCCGCACACTCTGGAGCAACGAGCATTGTGACGAGTTAGAGGAGGTGGATGGTCATGACACAATTGATTCCATTGGACAAGCGCAGTAAAAAGGCCCAGCGAGAATACCACGCAAAACAGCGGGGTTCCTGGTATGGGCTCAACCCCATCACACGGACCGTTCAGAGCAGGAAAACTTATGACAGAGCAAGAGTTAAACAGGCGGATCGCCGAGATTTTGGAATCCACTGAAGCGGAAAATGGCTGCGGACGCCGGTCTGGTCGTCAATACCGGCGTTTGCAGCGTGTCAAGCATATGGATCATCTTCTGTTCCTCATTCAGCACTGCGGCTATGCGCCGAATATAGGGTATATCATGGGGGACTACGAGAGGCTAACGACCTTGCTCCATTCTGGGCTGCACATTCAATTCATGAAGTCCAGCAATCGTCAACGGTATCTCAAACGGAAGGCAAATCACATGGTCCGCAAGTATCGTGGCCTACCAAAGAAGGGCAATCAGTACCGCAAAGTTTTCGAATACTGGTGGACGCTCTATTGAATAAGAAGAGAAGTCGGCTCGGGCACCTGTAATCCGAGCCGGCTTTTCTTGCATTGTGAAGTGATGAAAGGCAGGGATTTCCCACCCGCCTGATTTGATGAAATGTGCAATACATGATATAATCAACGGAAATAGTATAGTCTACATAGTACTAGACTAGTGCGGCAAATAGTTAGGTGAATTGTATGGATAAAAGTGAAGTCGGTAAAGACATTAAGAAAAATATCGTCAATATGGTTTTGCAGGACGCATTAGACATATTGGATGCTGATGACGGCAGGTCATTTGAAGAAAAACGAGATGCTGTTATCGAACTGCTGACTCAAAAGGACAACACGGAAGCATCTCAGCTTCCAGTGGAGCGCGCCATTGCGGATAAGGATGGATCAGAGATCAAAACTTCCTTTTGGAAATTTGGTAACATCATCCCCGCTGGTGAGACTATTTTCCTCAGGCCAGTGGAGCCAAATGACCGCACGAGTTTTCTCTCCATTCAAAGTACAAATCCTCTTCCGCAAGCTGTGGAGGAAAAAGAATCATTCCTGGACCTTGTATGGAGTGAGCATAATGAGGATAAAAGCTTGATGCTCTCTATTGTAAAGGATGGAGACTATGTTGGATACTGTGGGATCAAGAATACCGCGCAACCAGTTTGGGAAATTGCCATTGAACTACTCCCAGCGTGGAGAAAGCATGGGATTGGATTCATTGCGCTCTCTGCTATGCTCAGTGAAATGAAATCTCGCCTAGGTGTCACGCACTATATTGTAAGAATAGAACCAGTAAATCTAGCAAGCCAAAAACTTTTTGAAAAACTTGGAGCAACACCTCATGGTATCGTTGATATATGGTTTCACGAACAATCAACTATTGAAAAGTGTGAAGAGGCAGGACTGCACCTTATTGATGACGGCATGATTGCAGTGGCACAGAAATTCAATGTGGAACCTCAAAAATTGCTGAGTCATGTGCTGGAATATGAATTGTTGTGGAGCGGGAAAGAGGTCACAGATGGATCCATATGAGGATATTATCGGTCTCCCCCATCATGTTTCTCCAAAACGGTCTCCAATGTCCATGCAGGATCGTGCTGCACAGTTTTCTCCATTTGCGGCACTCACTGGTTTCGAGGCTGCAATTGCGGAAACCGGGCGTATAACTGATAAAAAAATGGAGCTCGACGATGAGCTGCGGGAATTGTTGGATCGGAAGCAGCATCACCTGCAAGAGCTCATAGCGTGTAGACCAGAGATCACAGTCACTTACTTTGTTCCCGATGCGAAGAAGGGCGGCGGTGCCTACATTCGTGTATCAGGTCGGCTGAAACAAGTTGATGAATACGCGCGAGAACTTATACTTGCCGATGGAATGAAGATTCCACTGGACGATATAGCCAATATACAGAGCGATTGCCTGCATGATGAATTATAGTTGACAGCAGTCTATTTACCAACACGACAAGATTTTTAGTCGAATCTCTCGAGGGATGGATATGAATAAAACACGGCTTAACCTGTTGTTTACCAACTACATAGATAAATTCGAGTACATCAATAACCCGGATAATAATGAGACATACAAATGGGCCGTAGTGGAGCGGTATCGCGAGTCATTCAATTTGAATGCTCCTGATTTATCTGCGATGCTCTATGAGGTCTGGAAAATCAGTGAGAACCTCATCGACAGTGCCAACCAGCAGCCCTTCTATGCTTTGGTATCTTACGCGAGGGAAGAACCGGAGACCGTTCGGAAAATGTTCCGTACTCTCTTTGCTGATGACGGTGGAAATCTCACTGAACGGCAGGAGAAAATCATTGCATTCATCCGATCGAGCGAAGAATTAAAGGCAAAATATGCACCTGGGAGCTGGAGATATACCAACGACCAGCGCTCAGTGATGGCTTACCTGTTTTTCCATGATCCAGAGCACAATTACCTCTACAAAGCTACCCAGGCTCACGAGTTTGCGGACTGTGTAGAGTTCCTTGATGATTGGGGAGCTGGCACAAGCTTCAAACTGGATGTGTATTATCGGATGTGTGATGAGCTGGTAGCCGCAATGAAGGACTCACCTGCGTTGCTCCAAACCCACATGAGCCGATACGAAGAAAATGCTGAGCAGCTCTATGAGGATCCAGACTATCATGTCTTAGCCTTTGATATGATCTACTCCTCCCAAGTCTATAACCTCTATGATGGCATTCAGTACGATCATCCCAATGGAACGGAAAAGAAACTCCAGCGTGAGCGAATGGAAAAGACAGCCGCACTGAAGAAGGCGTATGAGCAAGCTCGTTCCGACTTCGAATGCCTGGAAGAAATCCGGGCAGTGATCCTGTCTCACTTGCAGGCTGGCTCAAACATTATCCATAAGGTGTATGGCACTGGCACGATTGTCTCCGTGGAAGGACAGGCTATTTCCATTCAGTTCCCAGCACAGACAGAACCCAAAAAATTCATGCTTTTACCCTCGCTTGGCGGCGGCTTTCTGAAACTGGGCACTGAGGATGACCTCCTTGTCCAGAGCAATGCCAAACTGTTGCAGATGGAAGGGAGTTTGGAACGACGCCTGAAGAGCGCAGAGGCTGCGCTGGAGCCATACCAACAATACCTGTAAACCAAACAACCGCTCCCTCCTTTGCTCGGAGGGAGCGGTTTTATACGGCCTTTTCCAGAATATCTTCTGTGTCGCAGCACAGAATTCTGGCGAGCATCACAAGGTATTCGGCTTGTGCTTTATTGATGTTTTTCTGGCGCTGTTCGCATTGCTGGATTGTCCGAACGGGCACTCCAGACGCATCGTAGCCCGAAGTGCGGTAAACGGGGAAAGCTGAGCCACACGGTCCATCATAGACATTCTGGGATGCTGCTCTGAGACATGATGTGGTAAATCAATAATATCTTCATACATGGTATATTTCCTCCATCACTGTCCTAAGCTCTATGACCACCGATTTGGTCATTGCGGTCTTTAGCGGTCGCCCCTTCCTCCAGATTCATACCTTTCAATATCGCGTTCTTGCCGTATTTTCGCTTGATGGCAAGCATCGTCTCCTGCATTTTACGCTCTCGGCCCAGTTCCGCTTCTTCCTGCGCCTGTTGGGCCTTCCGTGCAGCATGGTCACCGAATAGGTCGAGCTGCTCAAAGTCCAGTGCGCACTTTTTGACATCACGCTCTAAAATGACGTGACCGGCGACAATATTGAGTCGCCGAATCAGAAGATTTTTGTCCACGAGCCGATCGAACAAATCTGTAGCTGCTCTCATGATCTTCTTCGTTGAAGAAGTGTGACCCCCGAGTCGCTCGGTACCATGTGCGTGTTTTGGAATTTTCCTTCCATAGTGATCACTGACGACCGGACCATTATAATATTGTGCTCGAGCAGGATCTGTGAGATTTTCTATATCATAGCCTATCGTGACCACGATCTGATCCGTGACAAGTGTCTTGCTGACAAGATCCAGCGACAACGACTCGGCCATTTCGCGTAACACTAACCGCGCCTTATCAGTAGTGTATGGACAGTGTAGCACTTGTCCAGATCCTAAGCTATTTTCACTTGGCTTATAGGCCTTGATCGCTTCAACTGTGCAAGGCTCCCAGCCCCAAGCATGGTCGATCAAAAGCTCAGCGTTCTTTCCGAAAAGTCGATAGAGAAGATCCTCATTTTCATGAGAACACTTTGCTACATCCCCCATCGTAAACATTCCGTGCTCTTCCAGCTTCTTTGCATATCCACGCCCAACACGCCAAAAATCAGTGATTGGTTGGTGTGTCCACAGCTGCTTGCGGAAATTCATTTCATCCAACTCTGCGATTCGAACGCCATTCCTATCGGCGGGGATATGCTTTGCTACGATGTCCATAGCCACTTTACAGAGAAAGAGGTTGGTACCAATGCCAGCGGTTGCAGTGATTCCAGTGGTCTCCAGCACATCTAAAATCATTTTCATTGCAAGCTCATGAGGGGATAGACGGTAGGTGTTCAGGTAATTTGTCACATCCATGAATACCTCGTCGATGGAGTAGACAATGATATCCTCCGGTGCAATGTATTTAAGATAGATTTCATAGATACGAGTGCTATATTCCATGTAGTATGCCATCCGCGGAGGAGCAATCAGGTAATCAATCTCCAGGGAAGGATCGGCCTTCAGCTCAGAGAGAAAACATGATTTGCCCGTAAAACAATGACCTGGCGCATCGTATAGGCGCCCTCTGTTTGCTTCGCGCACCTGTTGGACAACTTCAAACAACCTTGCTCGTCCAGAAATACCGTAGGATTTAAGGGATGGTGTTACGGCCAGACAGATTGTCTTATCTGTTCGGCTTTCATCTGCAACAACTAAGTTGGTGTCCAGGGGATCTAGCCCTCGCTCCCGGCATTCCACCGAAGCGTAAAATGACTTCAAGTCGATGGCAATGTAAGAACGCTGCTTCAATCCCTGACACCTCCTACGAGCTAATTTGAACTATCGTCCACAACACTTCTTGTACTTCTTCCCACTTCCACAGGGACATAACTCATTCCGGCCTATTTTGATAGCTTTTGAGGGGCGGATTTCTGCTAGCTCCTTAAGCAATCCTATGCGGAGATCCTCGCTTGGCAGTTGTGCGGATAGGATTTGCTGACGTAAGTCATTCACCCGGATCGCCCCGTCCGCAACTCCTTTCCGAATATTGGGGCCAAGGGAAATAGATTGGGGAGCTTGCTGCTCTGGTGGACACAGTCTCAACAGTTCATTTGGAGTATGTCCCCGATTAGCCTGCATTCGCGTGTTATTATGAAAGTCCTGATAGACCGTCATGAATTCATCCGCTGTGCTTTTCTTCTTGAATGTAACGCCCATCTGGTTCAAGCGCTGGAGAACGCTGGCGATACCCGCATCCAGACAGCGGCAGCCGTAGATAAGTTCCTCCATAATCGAATGGGCTTTCGTCTCCTCAATTTCGAGCTGCTCAGATAGAAAACGGCGTAAAGAAATAGTCTGGGGAGTTGGTTCGCAGTAAAATGCGTCCTCATAAGCTAGCAGGACAGATTTCTTCGGAATGAAGTAGGGTTTATCCTGGTGCTGGCGAAGCAGCTCATGATAACAGTCCAAACTCTCGTCAATGAGAGCAATATCGATAAGCTCACGATCCAGTGGATCTACTGAATCCGGACCATCAATATATAGCTCATCCAATCCCAACAGATAATAATCTTCACATTCATGTCTTGCGACTTCTGAAAATGCCAGGAACTCATCCAGAGTCATCAGCTTGGGATTTTGGTCGATGATGATTTTGTATGCCTGCCGTAAAGGAACCACTCCATACAAATTAGCCAGAGCATTGAAATATTTCCGTAATAGCCGGAAAGTGGAATCCTTCAGTGGAATTGCCCGGTACATCTGATTGAGGACCCGTCTGGAGTATACCTCGGGCCATTCTTTGCCTCGCTGCGCATTATTCTCGGTTGTCATCACGAACCTCCACAATTCCAAAATCAACGAGGAAATTCTTTTCTCCCTTAGGCGGATATACGATACCCAGCATCTCGTACTGATACTTCTTGACACGCCGGAAACTCTCGATAGGCTCCGGCGCCTTAGCTGCTGTGTCACATCCAGCATATTCAGGCAGACCGGCCAGATCATCAGCAGCAGCCCGAATCAAGGAATCTGTCACATCGAAAATACTCTTCCCATACTCTACTGCAATGAGCTCATGCTGGCGCACATTTTTATCAAGGCCGTGCGGTGCCCGGTACAGGATATACTTCATGTTCCGGCTCCTTCCTGCAACATAATCAGTTGTTTTTCAAAAAATCGCTGCGATGATCGATATGGCGCAGATCATATCCGATCTCAGTCAGATGTGCGATCTTGAGGGCGACCAAGTTAATGTCTGTATTCATGGCCCGTGCGATTTGTTCCGCAGAATAGTTGTAGGTATAGATATAATCCAGCAGCTCGTCATTGTCCAGCAGAATCTCTGCCGCCACGATATTGGCCTCATACTCAGGGCGTGTGCTCATGTCGTAAAGCATAAATTCATGCAGCCCATTGGAACAAGCAAGTTGTCGATGAAGCTGGTCGTGGCCAAGTTCGTGGGCGCACACGATCCTCTGCATTTTATCGCTTAGAGATGAGTTGATAAAAATGAATCTGTTCCGCTTGATAACCCGGTACATTCCTTTGAGAGATCCCAGATTATCACAGAAGATGACTTCTATCCCAAGGTGTTTCGCAATTCCAAACGGGTCTCTTGTCCCACACCGGCGAACAAGCTTTGCTCCGATATTTGAGAGCATATGACCATTCATTGGCCCACCTCCGTTCTATGGTAACAATTGATTCGATCAAAGGATCCATCCCCAAAGAACGGACTTATTTTTCCTGAACCCGGTACTTCTTTGGTGCATATTTTTTGTTCTTTTCCTTTGCGAGCCAATAGGCATCATTCAGGGCCTTCATGGCCCCCTCAAGGGCATCTTCTGAAAGTTGGCCGCCGGCAAACAATCCAGTCACTTCACCGACCAATTCGTCAATATCTCTGGCCGCTTTCCTGCCACCCTTTTCGTGTGCCTCTACAACATAGGTCTCAGCGATGCCAAGAAGGTAGTCTGGCGTGGTCTCGAGCGCAACAGCAAGGTCACTGACAATTTTCATCGTCTGTGGTTTTCTTGTTCCAAGCTCATAATTCTGGATAGTTCTCGCTGTTACAGAAACTTTTTTTGCTAATTCGGCCTGTGTAAGTCCGGCCTCCTGCCTTTTTTCCCTCAACCGTTCTTTGAAAGTCATAGCCTCACCTCAATTTTTCTTTCGAACACGAACACTTTTTCTATATGCTGGATTGACATGAATCTATGTTCGTGCTATGATTTTTACGCAAGAACGAAATACTGTTCGCATTAAGAATACCACACGAACAGCTCGTGTGTCAATCATAATGCGAATGACTGTACATATTTATCTCAGGATTCAGGATGGGAGGGCGCTCAGTGGAAACACAATGTAGAAAAGAATATGTTGCCGTAAATCTGGATGTGGACAAAAACGGGACCGTTTCTCCCCGATTTATCCGCTGGCCCAATGGCCAGATCTTTCAAATCGAGAAGCTGAAGTATAAATGCCGTGCAACTTCTGCCAAAGTGAGCGGTGGCGGTATCCGCTACACTGTAATCATTCGGGGACGAGAAACCTTTTTATTTAGCGAGGGCAATAAATGGTTTGTTGAAGCCAAAGGCTTAAGCGGCTGATTTCGGTCAGAAAATGCCTTTGCAGAATGAGGAGATGTAAGAGATGAAAGTTTTATCTCGGGCTGATCTTGAAGCCATTGGCGCAAGAGTAATAAGAGCATATGCTGCTCTTCCAGGCATAGCAGGGCAGGCGATTGAACGTGTTGATATCGACTACCTCTGCCATAGCCTTCTGGGGTTGCGAATCGACTACAGACATCTGTCAAAGGATGGGGTAAAACTTGGTCTAACATCCTTCTGTAAAATAGGTGTTGAAGTATTTTCCGAAGAAGGAGAGACAGAGTGCGGCGAAGATCAATTCTACATGTTGGATGGTAAAACGCTCCTGATTGAGAGTGAACTCATTCGTGATGGGGCCAACATAGGACGTCGTAATTACACTGTTTCCCATGAGAGCTGCCATCACATTTTAAAGTTGCTCTATCCGCAGGATTACGGAGCCCAGACCATGGAGCGAAGTGTTCACTACTGTTACCGCAGCAAAACGAGTGTTGGAGATTGGGAGGAATGGCAGGTCGACACTCTAGCCGGGATCATACTGATGCCAGCAGAATGTGTTCGACGGTGCATGGACCGCTTCGGTTTAGGCACACAGATGCGGCTGTTAAATCGTGTTTTCGCTCGGTCGGATTATAGCCGCTTTGAGGAGATGGCAAATTACATGGGTGTATCGAAGACGGCCCTTTCTATCCGCATGACCCAGATGGGGTTGCTCAAACGAAATGACCTCCACGATCCATATGCACTGGTACGGATCGAAAGAGACGAGGAGGATAATGAATTATGAATGTTCAAGCTTATGAGGTCAAGGTCATAAAGCTCTGCCCCTATTGTGAGTGGAGAATCTTAGATAAAGTCACACCCACGACTGGTATTATCGAAATGAAGTGCCCTAACTGTCGGAGAGTGGTCCGTGTGGATCTCAGCTTCCGTACAGCCAAGACTTCATATTTTCCCAAGTTGGCATAGTTTTTTAGTACGTATCACCCCATAACAGAATAAAGAAGCTGATTGCACCGAGCCACGGGTCCTTAGACGTTGTTCTATGAGTCACCAAATTGCCGGGCATTGAGAGGAATAGGTAGCCTTTTAGGATACCTTTCTTCTCAATGTCCGGCTTTTTTATTGCTGTTGCCGCCAATCGGAGGTAACAATGCAAAACACTCGCTGGAAAAAGAGCATATCACAATGCAGTAGCTTCATTCAAAAAGTTTCTTTTTGTTGTCGTGGTCCCCCGCATTCGAGATTTGGCTATCCAAAATCTCGAATGAAGCGGAGGAGCAATACATGTCGAAAAAGGACGAGTATCTCATTGACTACGAAAAGCTATACCCTGGCGTGGATATCCCTCCTGAAGTCCTGGAAGTGTTGAAAAAAAGTGACCGAAAGATGATGTATTTGGAGTTGGATCTCAAATCTGAGCACTACATCAACAAAGAAGGTCAGGAAATCGTTCTGCCATCTAGGGAACGCTCTCTGGAGCTCATGTTTGAAGATGACTCCGTACAATTCGCATCCGACGATGAGTCTACAGAAGATCAGGCAATCCAGCGAATCAGATGCTCCAGCTTGCATGAAGCACTTACGAAATTGGAGGCAGAGGAGTTGGCGCTTGTCAAGGCACTCTATTTTTGGAATATGGGAGAACGCGAGTATGCAAAAATTCTCGGCATTTCACAAAAAGGCGTAAACAAGCGCCGGCACAAAGTCTTGGCAAAGCTCCGTCATCTTATACAAAAATAAAAAACATTTAGAATTTTGGTTCTCACTACCCCCTCCTTAACGGTAAGGAAAGTGAGGGGGTTCATATTCCCACCTCATGAATCTTGAAAACTTCATATCCGGCAGCTAACAACGTCGGTTGGTGGGCCCCTGACGAGGGGGAACAGCGATGCGGCGGGGGGG
>ERZ780223.582-NODE-582-length-40618-cov-12.139117_pt1 | contig 40618 bp, 47 predicted proteins | sample MGYA00511016_ERZ780223 | MGnify/ENA primary metagenome ERZ780223 (study PRJEB29588, sample SAMEA2159032) | human gut metagenome | biome: human gut; feature: human-associated habitat; material: faeces | place: Denmark | collected 2008/2010 ... | reverse complement strand
AAGATGGTGATCTCCGAAAATATAGGTATATTATTCCCGCAATTTCTCCTGACGAAATCAACACAATGAAATATGTGTTTGGCTCCAAACATCTATTCATCGGTAACGGAATCTGCAATATCCTCAATATGTTAGAAAAACGATATGGGATAGATTTTAGCAAGATGGAAGATGAGATAAAGAAAGAATAATAATTATGAAAGGAGGAGAAACGTATGCCTAATACAGGAGAGAAGCCAGGTAAAGGTTCATATACTTGTGATAGCTGTGGGCAGGTAGTCATTTTAGATGATGATACCGATACAATGCCACCATGCCCAACATGTAACGGGACACACTTTCACTAATCGGCTAAGGTAAATCGCTTGATATTAAATGGTTTACCGAACCATTGAGTCCAGATTGCCAACTCTTTTGTTCCGGTCTGGACTCTGTATTTTGTATAATAAGTTAATGGTAATATCTGTTTTAATATGTAAATAAGTTTCATCATATTCTATATCCTTTCTATTAATTAATATGTAAGTACCACGCACATATATCCCTGTGCACGGTACTTTGCAGCAATTTCTTTCCACTCATCACCGCTGGCATAAACCTCATCATAAATCTGTGAGTACACGCCGCTTGTGTCTAAAACTATGATTCTTTTCATATCCATTTCCTCCCTAAAGTATTTGATATAATCACTATACAACATTCTGTCGAATAAATGTGGCTGTTGCACAAATCGACATATTTTTTGTATAAATCTACCGTATATTCTTTATGGTTTGATGCACATGATCTAAATACTTACGACCAATGTTGAGTTCTATATCATTTGACATTGTGATTGACGTAGAACGCACAGATCGTATACACATAAGATTGATAAGATAGCTTTTGCTTATGCGTAGAAAGAAATCACAGATCCGATCAATTTGCTGCTCGACCATATCTAGCTTATCATAAAACCGGCTGACAGTATTATTGTTCATCACAATATTCACAACCCTATGCTGTGATTCAAAGTACACTACATCTTTCAAATTGACTACATTTGATAATCCATGGGACTTGTAAGTATACATATACTCAGCATAAATATAATTTAGCCGACGCACAGCTCTATAGACAATATCTTGAACATTATCATGATTGAGCGGCTTTCTGAGAAATTCAAAAGGTTCGGCATGTGCCAACTTTTCAAAGTAATTCTCATAGCTCGACATATACACCATCAGTGTCTTTGGAGACAACGCCTTGATCATACTGCCCGTGTCTGTTCCTAGATAATCACCTTTAAGATCAATATCCATAAAGATAATATTATATCCATTGCCGGAGCGTACTTGATCAACCAACGGACGAGCCGTCGTGAACTTATCAATTGATATATTATTGTTGCCAAAATCAAGTTGTCGCAACATCTCCTCTAAGTGATCTACAAAGATTTCCTGATCGTCACATATAGCAATTCTAATTTTCATGATACACCTCTCATAATATGATGAGATTAGTGTGTCCTAAAATTTAATATATATTCCAAACATATAGGCTCTTGTGAACTGACTTTAATTTGAAGTTGATAGAATTATTTGTTATCTCCTTTGAAAATCTGTTAATAATTTGGTATAATTCACTTGAGTACACCGACTGTACAACCACAGTGCAGTCCACAGCACGGGTTACTCAAGTGATGTGGAAGTACCTATTGTAGTATTTTGGTACAAACCATAATAATAAATACATCTACCCGTTTCTGGGAAAGATCCCAATTATGTAATTATTCTACAAGAAGGGAGGTGAAAAATGCAAAATTTTCTGACATCGCTTGTCGGTCGTGGGCAGTACGGTTTTCGTTCGGTACTTGGAAAGGTGATTATTGCCGCATTGATTTGCCGCACGCCGAGTTTATCCGACAGCAAAGTACATGACATCACAAACATGATGTTGTAGACCTAATTACATCCACAATGCATTCTTCAATCTGTATTTATTCTAACGTGGAGTCGTGTATTCGGCTCCACATCTTTTATTTTTAGAGATTATTGTGAAATACTCTCTGATTTATTATTCTCCGAAAAAAATAAATTTTTGCCATATTTCTTCAAACTGACGGTATATAGCAAACCCCACTTTTATCCACGCCTTTGTGTTATGCGGTGGAAGAGTAGTAGAACTCTTTTACGGTGTTTAGCCGGCATCACCCGGCACAGTCCGAAAACTGTAATTGGAGCACCTATTACAAGCTGTGTTTACAACTCGAAGCCATTTATGCTCTCTGAACACTCCCCTTGCTGCGCAAGAGGTTCCGTTGCTGATTGCCGATTTTAACGATACTTAGGCTTGCGCCATATATCCGAGCAACAACCATTTCTGGCTCTGACTTTTCCTGCCGTTACCGGCACCCCTTTCGAGGATACATTCACGCACACCGTTTCCGGTCACGTTGTAGTGTGTTGCTTTATATATACGGATTTCCCAGCACTAGCGGTAACACGCCGCTAATTATGGCTTATTTTACAACCTCCACGCCTGATTGTTGACGTGCGTTCCTACCTTTGAAATGTCCATTTCTTAGGCAAGACGGGCATATTAAAAACAAAACAGTTTACCAAAGTTGTCCTTGATAGATGCAAATCCTGCAATTCCGGTTAGTAATGTAGGAACTACTCCGGCGGAATCAACGAGATGATCTAAAAGATCAACGAATTTACCTACATTATCTATAGCACCCTTCAAGAAATTTGAATTTAAGACGTCATTAGACAGCTCCTCCAAGGAAGCTTTAGCTTGGTTAATAGAGTATTGAATTGATTGAGTCACTCGTTCCTGTTCCTTACGAGCGGATCCTTCAGCATTTGTCGCTTCGCCATATGCTTTTTTGATAGTATCAACATTTGCTAATGCGGCTGCCAAGGCATTCGATTGATTTTTCCCGGCTAATTTCTCCAGTAAAGAAGCCTGATTAACATCACTCAACGAATCCCATTTTTCACCTATACCAACGACGATATCATACACGTCCTTAAACGTGTTATCATCTTTCATAATATCAAAGCCGGTCATACCTTTAATAAGATCTCGCAACTTTGAAGTAGAAGTTACCATTCCGTCAGTGTCTTCGCCCATTTCTTTTAATTCGGCATCTGCGCCACGCAGGCGAGCACTTACGGTCTTCCACATATTTCCGACTTTTTCCGGATCCTGCAAAACTGAGTTCGTTTCCGTAATTAACGATACAGATTTTTCAAGGGATGTATTTGCGGCGTTAAATGATGCCGCACTACGTTGAAGGGCGTCTCCAATTCCGCCAGAATCGATTGGCTCATTGTTCGATACCTCATTGAAAACATCAATTATGTGTTCAGCCTGATCAGCATCAAGCTGAAATCCACGTAATGTTGATATCAAAGATGCGTTTGCCTCATCAATATCAATACCATCACCAACATTCTTATATAATTGAGCCACTTCGGCTAACTGTTTACTATCTGGTAAACTATAACCATTTCGACTCCAATCAGTAGTTGCAGATATTGTGTCAGAAATAGTACCGCCAATTTCCTTTGAAATGTCAGCATAACTTTGAAAATCCTGATAAACTGACGATACGCTAACGTCAGATACTTTTGCGAGTTCTGTGATATTTGTATTAAGCTCAATCACAGCGTCAGACATTCTTCTAATGCCATTTATTACATCGTATAAACTGAACATGCTTGCAAACTGTGTAGCCCAACTATACCATGCCTTATCCTTAATGGTGTCCAAGAAGTTTTTACCGGCTTGTCCAGTCTCATTGACTACAGCTTTCAATCCTGCAAATCGAACTTTAATATTTTCGACTTCACTACTAACTTCCTTGCCAGATTGTTGCATTGTCTCAGCGTATTTAATAATCCGATCTAATTCAGACTTTTGTGACCCAGACATCCTAGTATTCTGAGATTTAAATATTTTCATCTGAGAAACAATTTCAGACAACTTTGATCGTTGTTTTACTAATTTATTCTCAAGAAGTTTAGAGTCATTGATTATTTTTATAACTTCAGCATCAATTTCTTGCAATCTCGTAACATCCTGTGGATTGGTTAAATCTAAATGAGTAACTTCCTTTTGTAATGTACTTGCACGATTGATAAAATCTGATGTGTATTTGGTAGTATCAGTATATCCAGTAAGCTTATTGATATAAGAAGTCTTCTGTTTTTCAAATGCGTTATATGCCTTTTCAGCCTCCCTAGACATATCCTGATAATACTTCTTCATCTTTACTAATTCGTCATTAGTAGAAGTCATATCTTTAACAGACTCTTTGAATCTATTTTGCCAATATGTACTATCAGATTTTGTTTGAATGACATTTAACTGATTAGTTGATTCAGTAAGTTGTTCTAATGCATTATTCTCTTCTTTAATAGCAGATGTAGAAGCATTTGTAACAGACGAATTATCAACTTGAAATGCGTCTTTCTTCTGGTTTTGCGTAACACCTAGTTCAGCTAAAGCAACTTCTCTTTCAGATTCAGCTAATTCGTGATTAGCTTTTGCAGTATTTTCTGCTTGTTGTTGAGTTTCTTTTAATTCTTCCTGCAACTTATTTTGTTGTTCAATAGCAGGATTGGAACCGTTTGAAATATTCGTTTCTTGAGATTGGAGAGTAGTATCTTCTCTTGGTATTTTTAATTCAGGAATATTTTCTATCTTCTCAATTAATGGATTTAGCGCATCAATAATCTTCTGAATAGATTTGACTTCAGCTCTTGCAGCTAATTCCATTGTATTAGCTTCAATTTGAATAGCTTCAGTCTTTGTATTAATAGCAGAAGTGAGACTATTGACAGAATCTTCGATTTGAGTAAAATTCTTTGTCTCATTCGTGACAGAAATTCCATCTTGTTTTGAATTCATCTGTTCATAGACTTTATTCATTTTCTTAATGGTTTCTGCATTATCTGTTAAATTAAAAAGGGTATTCATACCGCCAGCATTTACATACTTTTGGTACATTTCAACTAATTCCCGAATATCTTTTTTCTGTTTAGAAAGATTTATTTTACCAAAGTCATCAGCAATGGATTTGAATTTAGATTCGATAGAAGACCACTGCTTATCGACACCACTAACAGAAGAATCTTTAAACATTTTCAAGAATGTATTACCAATATCTCTTGTAAGATTGAGCAAATGATCTAATCTTAAAATAATATCATCAAGAGACGACCTGAATTTATCAAATGAATCAACTGCTTGATTAACAGAAGTGGTATCTACTTTTTGAGATGATAATTCCTTCATCTTAGAAATGATAGCATTAATGACAGTTTCATTGTCCTTTAACTTGCCAATAGAAGATAGCTCATTCTTACCACCCATATCCAAATATTTTTGATATTCACTTGCAAGTTTGCCAACATTCACATTTTTTCTAAATGTACCATCGACTTTGATAGCATTGTTGATTCTTTTGATTAAGGCTTCCCATTGATTATCAATTTCTGTGATAGAATTAAGTCCAGAAACATTGGCAAGAGTGATCTCAACATTCTGTAATGTCTTAAGAATATCTTGAAGTTTTTCAAGACTTGATAGACTATTGGTGATCTGCTTTGTAAAATCTTCAATTCCATCAAATTTGATACTTCCATTCTGAGTTGCTTTTTGAACTAACTCAGTCGTCTCTTTTAATTCATTATTTAACTCAGATACATTAGTCTTAACTTTATCTACTTGACCAGAAATGTCTATTTTTTTCTCATCTTTGTTGAATAAAACAAAGTTGTTGATTTTATCTAATTGTTCTTGAGGTAACTGTAATTTTATATTAATCGGTGCTTTTTCAAATATGTCTTGAATTTTTACTATAGATTCTTCTGTGCATTTAACAGCCTCATCCATAATAGATGTATATGTCTTTTTATATACACCTTCCATATCAATAATAGCATCTTCGCCTGTTTGTGCTAATTTCTTAGCATACTTTTGTGAATATGCCGTTGATATAGATTGATCTGGATTATTATTCTGAGAAACAGCAGTAGGAGCAACAACCAGTTTTACAGGAGCGATGACAGGATTAGAATTGAGCTTATTTTGTAAATCAGTTAATACAGGTGATATTTTTTTCCACAATTCATTTGAATCTGCTTCAATTGTCACTCCTGCTGTTAATTGAGCTGAGTTTGGATTAAGTTTGTCCGAAAATTGTACAGAGCTTGTATTTTTAATATCTCCAAGTAAACTTGAAAGTTCTTTCTTTGCTCTTTCGGCAGATTTTGAAACTGTGTCTAACCCTACAGATAGTTCATCGATATATTTATCATATGATGCTAAATTTTTGTCATCTGTAATACCAATAGAAAGTTCCTTTTCTGACGCAGTATCATAAAGAATTTCCATTGTATCACTTAATCTAGCAGCCTTTAATTCTAATGCAGTTATTTCACCAATTGTTTTCTTGAAAGCATCACTAGACGAATCCATATTAGATAATGTTGATTTTGCCGAATCCAACAATTCTATCGTAGATCGTAATTCGGTAGCAAGTTTATCTAATTCATTTTGTGCCTCTTTTTCATTAAATAACTCGAATTTTGCTCCATAATCCTTATCAAGATTTTTTAATTCAGAATCAATCATTTTAATTGCTGTTTGAATTTCTTTCTGATTTGTCTTATCATAAGAAAATAAATGTATGCCTTGCCCATCCATTCTTTTAACAAATTCATCAACAGCATCATTTGTTCGATTTATATAATCTGTAAGCCCCTTAAAATTATTCTGAATTTTTGACAAATCAATTCCATTACCAACCATATCCATCTTTTCATTTAATAACGATACGGCGGTATTTAATGTACCGATATCTCCATTTATTGAATCAAATTTTTTAGAAACAGATTTTTTAAATGATTCAAATTTTGTAATATCAACTTTTCCAATGCTCAAATCAGATAATTGTTTATCCATTTCTGCTTTAAACGAACGAAGTTCAGCTATTACATTTTCAAACTGAACTTTCATACCTTTAGAGAGAGTTTTATTAGAAGCCATTTCTGACAATGCAGACTCATAGTCGCTAATCATTTGGTTGAATTCTTTTTTGTATTCAATACCAATACTTACAACACCATCTTTATTCATATTTTCACCTCACTTAATTTACAGAACATCTTTTTTTGAAGTCTTTTAATAATTCATCTCTATATTTATGGATTTCATTATATATACTAAAACTATTCATATTTCCATATCCTCCGTGCCAATCACCACCATGCCATGTAGCAGATGGTTGAGTTTGAGTATATATAAACTTATCTAATAATCTCTGTGCAGAAATTTCCTGATTTCTTGAACCTGGATAATCTTTCATCTCACTTGCATCAATTCTTACTCCACCATAAAAACTGGAATTATGAGAATTCTCATAATATCTATGTGCAGATTTATATAAATTAAATGTTCTTTCATAATATGGAACATCGTATGCATTCATTTTTGGCTGGTAATCTGCATAATACAAATCCAATAATACAATGTATTGATTAGTCAATTTTTCTCTTGCTTCTTTTGCAAGATTGCTTGCTTTTTTTTGACATTTTTTTTCTATTTTTTTCTTAAAAGAATCATTTAATTTAAAAGTCCCCATTCACAATCACCTCCAAAATTTTCACTATAATTTCATTATTTCCACTTAAATAGGAAAGCAGTGACAACCACTCTCCATAAGAAAAGCTCTGTCGGGTTTGAAACCGACAGAGCCGTAATAATTATTCGTATTTTTATTTAGAAACTTTTTTCTCAATTTTACTTAAGATACTCGTTATTTTCTTTTCATCTACTTTTTCCAATTTATCAAAGAGAACATTAAGAATCGGATTAATAGTAACATTAGCCAATCTAGCAAAATGATCTACCTGATTATGAATATATGATGCCGGTACAGCGTAATTTGTTAGTGTATCCGCTTTATGCATATCACAAATCATCTTAAATTCCTTGATTTCTTCATCAGGGATCTGAGCCATAATCAACTGTAATACACCGGACTGGTGCAGCAAATCATACTCCTCGGTGAAGTTGCCGTCAGACACAAGGTTTGTATATCCAGTAACAATATTCTTAACCATGTATAAATAGTACGCTGCCGAATTTACTTTTACTATATTCGTTTTTTCTTTTTTTGTTGATCCATCAATCTGTTCCACATCTTTATGCTCGTACATTGTAGCGTCAGCAAGAGCACGACCATATGCGTCTTTTTGGATAAACGGTATATATTTTTTCACCTCTACGGTCTTCTCAAAATAATTTAATGCCATCTGTGAATTAACAAAAGATTTATATTTTTCTACAAAGTTTTTGATCGTAATCTGTTCCATCTTAGTCCTCCGTTTCAATTAATGGGTATAATGCAAGTAATACATTTGCCGGCAATCCTTCATCAAATACATCTGCCGGTGCGAACTTCTTAAACTTAACTTCTACGTCTTCTGAGATAACAGGCTGAATCGCTGTATTGAACTTTTCTAGGGCTTCTTTGTCATCATTATCAATGCTGCACGAACCTGTTTTCTCGTCGGTCTTACCAAACTGAGTAATCAACTCGTTTCGTACAATATCAAAATTTGCGATCGTTGGCTCGAATTCTTTCATCATGCCAAGAAATCGGAATTTCAACTTTGGGTCTATCTTTAACGTCTTGTCATCGACAATATTTTTCAAAATCTGATTGTAATAAATAATTTCTTCTAACTTCATAAAACTCTCCTTTATATTCCTAATCATTTAACTAATTGCTTTGTTTTCTGTTTCTTTTCTTCTCGTTTACATCGCTTATATTCTTCATCATCGATCCATCCACCGAATTTCTGGACATATTTCATCCATTTCAATTCAACGTCCGGGTAATTATACCAAAATAATTTACGTTTCAATGTTGCAACACTATCCGGGAACCCTTTTGTATCAATAACCTCTTCATGTCCATCTTTGTAAACAATAAAAAAATCAGCCAAATATTTAACCGGCTGAATAGTTTTATTACCTTTTTTGAATTTTGGTTGCAACTCATATACTTTTTGCAATTCATAATGCACTACGTCTCCGCTTTCAACCAACGGACACAACACATCTCGATAGTATCTCATTTCTAAAGCGGAGTCAAAAACAATACCGTCACATGTGCGTTTACTTGTGTCTTTATCTACATTATATTTTGTGCGACCCATTTTTCACCTCTCATCTGTACAGATAAAGGAGTTTCTGAAGAAACCCCCTTATCTCATTTTTTTGAAATTATTCATCTTTAATTTGTAGTTTCATAATTTCTGGATATAATTTGTCGTGATAAATATCGTCCCCTCCGGCTGCTTCGTAGATTTTACCAAGTTCAATAAATGTTTTTAGCCCGGACTTATCAATGTATCCTTTAGTAACAAATTTTTCGTGTAAACCGTATAATTGTCCTCTGAGAGTGGCGACTGTTTTTGCTTTGTCTGTAATTTCTCTTTTCACAAGATTTTCCTTAATATCATCTATACCCTTTGACATTTTCAAAATTTCTTTATGTTGCCAATTATCATGTTTCTCTAACGTGGCAACCCTATCCTCCATACATTCCTTTTCGGTATCTCGTTTGAATTTTACGCCAAATTTTTTGACGAAGTAGGAGAGTAGTTCGACTATTTCTTTGATACCAAACAAAATTGCAAATAGTGTAACAAAAAACGCTACATAATCTATCTGCATCATTCTTTGGATATGATCCATTATGCACGAACTTTCTGCAATAACTCTTCAACTTCATCTACCAAAATCTCTCCATTTTTGATAGAATCTGTGATTTCCTGACTCACCTGCGATGCCGTAGAAATATTGCGGTTCTTATATGTGTTATATAATGTAGTAACAATTAAAAATACCGTAGATACAATTTCTGAAATATTTCCGTCAATTGCAGGCAACGTATTAATACCAAACATCTGAAGCACAGCATTGATCAGTGCTACAATCAACAATAATACACCTGTAACAGCCTCAGCCGTAACACCCTTTAAATTAATTTTCTTCATTATCATTTCCTCCTAACATTCCAAAATGTCATATGTTATTCGCAGTGGGACAACAACAAAATCAATACCATATTCTGCTATACGCTCATGACAGATCATATCAGCAACGCTTTTTTCTACAAATTTTGTACATGCTGCAATGTTCTCCACAAAAGAATAGGTTTTAAAACCATCGACATGTAAATAATTAGTCTTTGGAGATAAGTCAGCAATCACATATCTGTTCTCAATTTTTTCCGTATATTTTTCCATAACTATTTTAATTCGTGATTTTTCCACAGCTCATAGAGCGGTTTGCTTTCTCTTCTTGAGAACAGCATCACTAATTTATCCTCCTTTGTTCTTTCATCAGTCGTCACATACATATCCACTGGATATAGATTATGTTTTACATATAATTTTTGCTGCTTTTGGTCTACTATCCGAACAACATCTTTTAACAAATATTTCAGCTCCGGTACGAGCTGACTGTATTCATATTCCATATATTTTCCTTTCATTTCCTAACCGTAAAAAATAGGGAATACGCCAGCAAGACATATTCCCTTGATATATAAAAAATTACTGGCATTATTTTCTATTTTTATTTTTAATAAAATTAGATTTGGTTACTGGTTTTGATTCAGTAACTTCTTTAGACTCTCTTACAATTTCCTCCTTTGATGGCTTGTAAGCTAAAATCTCTTTAATCTGTGCTTTTGTACTTTCTACAAAATTATCCAAGTCCGATAAATCCATACTTTTAATACGTGTATATGCATCGGCAATAGAAATTTCCTTGTCTCTATATGCTGTACATACATCGTAAATATCATGACAGTTCTCGCCGTCAAAAATAAAATACCAAGTAGGCTTACCAGAGTCTTCTCCGCAAGTAGGGCAATATGAATAATGTTTCCCACAGATAATGCAAGTTCTGTTATTCTGTTTAGCCATTTCAATCCTCCTTACAAAAAGGGGCTAATATTGCATCAGCCCCGCCGCTTGATATTCTATATTACTCTTCGATGTCGTCACCGCACATAACAACAGAATAAAGCTCCTTGTCAGGAGAGCAGTAAGAAATCTGCATATCTCCCTTGTAATCAAGAGTTCCCTCTGTAGACAATGTAATAGACAACTCTGGAGATACCTGAAAAGATGGGATGATAATATAGCAGCTTCTCAATGTATCAGGCTCGCAAGGATCAACAGCAAGTGCCTTCAATGTCAGCTTAACAGTTCCAGGGAACTTGTCAGAAGAGTTGACAATCTTAACAGCATTTGCTGCATTTCTGTCGAATTTAACTACGAACTGATCAGCTGTATCATCCGTAGGCAATGTGAGCACATTACCAGACAAAGAAAATTCAGTTTCAGAAGCAGCACCAGAACTCAATTTATAGGATTTACCCATAGCACCATTATTGCCAAGTGCATTCACACGAACTGTACCTGTCACTAATGTTTCATTTGTTCCATCTACTAATTGAACAGTCTGAGTACCCTTCTTAACCTTAATAATTTTAGGCATCTGAATCTTGTTATCCACAGATCCATTAATCTTGTTACTGCCGGATGCAGCACCGATAACATTTAAGTTAATCATTGCGTTAGTAGCTGTAAAAGTACCTGCTTTACCCTGATAAAACTTCTTAATCAGAGAACCGTCAGCAGATTTTGCTTCTTTAGACTCGGCAGTTGTCTCAATAGTTGCTTCATTCAGCTGTGTTAATGTGTAAAGTAATGTACCATCAGTTTTTTCTGCAATTGCCATCTGAATACGGTCAATTACCAAATCGTCAAGTGTAAAAGCCATTCTTTTTTCCTCCTTAAAAAATTTTTATAATTAAAAAAGACCTAAGCATTTAGCTCAGATCTCGTAACCAATTAACATCTCTCTCATGAATTTGAGAACCATCAACAAATCCTGAATACATGCCTTTCAATAGGGCTGTAGTATTTTCATACACCTGTAAACGTCTCACACTGTCCATGAACTGATAGATATTTAATTGTTTTAACTCATTCGTTTTATATTTGAATCCGGGGTGATTTACCAAAGCTGATACCAAAGGGAGTAGATACGATTTTTCATACGGATGTTTTTTTTTCTGTATTGCTCTCGCCTTCTCTTTTTCTTCATCTTCCCATATCATGGATTCTTTCGTCGCTTTATTTCGAGCAAATTCAGCTTTTGGATGAATATCTAATAAAGTCCGCAAGTATGTAATTAATTTGTGATATACGTACCAATCAATTACAATTGTTTTTTCATAATCAACTTGTATTAAATTTCCATCTTCATCACGTGGGATATAAATATACTCATCACAATCTTTTATGTTGTTGTGAAATTTTTCGAACCAAGATAGATTTAAGTCACCGAATAAAAGTTTTGTATGCTCCGGTTTCATGCCGTGAATTACATATCCAAACACATCAAAATCCGCTGTTTTATTCCAATCAATGCCGGCTTTCCATAATGCTAATCGATGAAATGTGGCATCACCGCATAGTGCCATTGCCATAGCATAAAATTGATTATCTCCGAATTCTAAGATGTCTCCGATTGTTGGATTATGCACACATATTTTATCAGTAACCCAATAGTCATGCCCAAAATACATTTTCAATTCATCGAAATCAGAATATAGAGTTATTTTATCTGGACTGTTATTTTTTCTAATAAAATCAGCATTGTTAAATTTATCTTGTAAATTCTCGAATTCTTTTGCCAAACAACATCACCTGCCCATCTTATTAATGATAGTTGTTGCTCCATTAGTCGTCTGGGTAATGGAATTTGGCATCGTATTTTGCAGCGTAAATGTCCTGTAGATATAGTTAGTATCTGTCATGTTCTCCTGATCAGATACAATTTGGCATTGAGTACCAAACAGATTTGTCCAATTTATTTTCTCTTGTAAAATCGCTGCAATCAAATCATGTCTTGGTATACCTGTAAGTTTGTCTATACGATTATCTCCGTGTACATAAATATAAAACACAACTTGCATATATCTTTCGACTTTATTATATCTAGGAACTTCATTAAAACCAATTTTATAACAAATAAAATTTTTCACTTTCGGTTGCGTTTCAGGTATAAATAAGAATGGTCGGATATTAGCATTACTACCAAAATATCTATCCCATTCACCAAGAGGCTCTCCTGTTTCTGAATCCCAATTGATATTGCCGTCATCATCGAATAATTCCTGTTCTAAATCATGTTCATTAATTGCATACAACAATTCGGGACATCCTATGAGAAGCTGTTCTATTTTCTTCTTATAGCGAATAGTGTCGTTGTCAGGAGTCTTCGTATAAAGTCTTAATTTGTTTAATAAATCGTTTTTTGTAATCAAATCAACCATATATAAGCCTCCTATTCTTTTATTTGTAATTTTAGTGCAGGGATAGTAGGAAGGTATCCGATATCATCCCTGAAGATAATGATTTTAATTTGTAAAATCTTTCCTAGATAAGATGTGTCGTTCGGGAGTTTAATCTTAAATCCATCATAAGTAACATCTCTCAAAATCACATCATCTGTACATTCTTTATCATCGACAACGAAATGCCACTCATATTGAGCTTTAGCAAACTCTTTGGTAACATCGTTATTGCGATCATCATAGATATTCAATTTAATAGTTTTGTAACTTCCCCCAACTTTAATAAATTCAGTTGAAGTAGTTATAAGTCCTGTGAATGTCGTTGCAGGTTCCGGAACAGTAGGATCTATAGGTTTAATATCTGACGTATAATAATCAGCATACATTTCCCCTGTTTCTAAATTTACATAATCTAATTTTTCATTAAAGAATGTGCTGTAGATTGTTAGTTTTTGTATACCAAAAGGCTGTATATTTTCAATTTTTGTAACACGCCATGCCAAAGGGTGCTTAGTAGGAGCACTGATTAAAACACGCATGTTCGTTTCTTCATCATCCGTATACCACATATTCTCTGTTATTGTGTTGAGTGGCAACCATACTTTATTCTGATTGTCAAGATGAGTAAAGATATTGTCAGTGTAGGTACCAATCGTATACGACGATTGCATACGCAGCACAGCCCACATCCTGCGTTTATACCTGTACTGTCCATCGGTCTCAATCCACATTAATTCATAATCGCATGGTAAGATCAGATACTTCGGAAATTGATTGGAGTATTCTCCACGACAAATCAGCCATTTATGATAACGTCCAGAATCATCCGGCACATCAACATATAATCCGATAAAATCACCGTTATGATATCTTTGGCGGTAGTCTGTCTCAAAATAATACAATTCGTCATCCTCCGAAAATCTTATTTTCTGTGAAGGCTTGAATTGTAAATAATATTCAACCTGATCTTTATCCATCGACTGATGTGACTTTACAATAAATTTTGCATCTATTTTTGTCTTATTAGTATCTTCGTAAGACATACCATCTTTTAACGAAGTTTTATTGCCAAATTCATCAATATAGAAATCATCATGATAATAGTCATAAATATAACATGTTTTACTCTGCACGTCCGTAGCCCACGTATATTCCATGACAAAATCAGAATTTTCCTTGTGAATTTGACCAATTGTTCTTGCATTGTTTGTTTTGGCGTCAGATACACGCCTAGCTGTTTTCAGACTCGGCATGATCAACACCTCCTTCAAATATTTGCTGTATATAACCGTGAGCATCTAAAATCTCACGGCGGAAATTGGAATAATGGAAGTGTTTGCCGGTGGCTTCATTATATGCCGCCTGTAGTGTCGCCATTAACTCTACCATAATTCCATTGTTATTAAACATGGTATGAACACCACCAAATTTCTCTAGTAAATGTTCAAAGTAAAGAAGAAATGCTTCGTCATTATCAAAAACTTCCTCCTCTACATATTTGTCTTTATACAGCAGCAACCTATGAATATCATTGTGCATAGCTTTTGCTGCATCTTTGATTTGCTTTTTTGTGAAATATCCATAAATATATTTCATGTCATGTCTCCGGGTTAATATAAGAATTATACATATATCCGTAATCTCGAATCGTTCTATTTAACTCTTTCTTCAGAGAATCAAGTCGATTGATCATATTCTTTTGCGGATCAGATATTTTTTTCTCTGTATTACTTCCTATCATCATAGATGTGTATAATACAGAATCCACCTGTGGCTGTAACCACTCAATTGTCATGCCGGTCAAGAAAATGTCAATCACAAAATCCATGTCGGTTAGTTTATCAACAGGGTTCTTTAATTCGAACTCAACCATTTGATTTTCATCATCCATAACGATCGAAGAGAAGAGTCGCCGCACTCTCGGCTTACCTAGGATATTGTGTAATCTTTCTGTATAAATCTCAAGCAAATCATTTTTATCTAAAGACAATTCTTTCGGGTCATCGATACGACCTCTTGTTCTTGAAAAAATAGTTTCATATGGAAGCGTCATTGTGAGCCTCCTTTACTACATATTCAATTTTAAAAGTAACTCTGTTCCAAAAATAGAATCAAGCGTCTGAATTCTCTTAACAGAGTCAAGTGTTCCATCATCAACCATACTTGTTGCAATAGTTTTTAATGCTTCCTGTGCTCCAATTGGAAGAGAATAGATTGCTTTTTCCATTTGCGAAGGAGTCATCTTTAAAATATCTCTTAAATCATTTGTTGAATGAAGAGTAGAATACAAATCATCAAGCTCTGGATGTAATGCGATAAAATCTGCATCCTGCACAACAAAACGAGGTTTAAACATCATCTTGTCACCCTTCCTTGCTGCATAATCCAAATCTCTAAATTCAATTTCCTGAACGTCATCAATATCTGCAAATGTATATAAAGTATCTGATTTAAGTCCAACATAAAATAATTCTCCTGCGGTAAGAGACACACATGGAATCATTTCTGTTGGCTCAAACTTCTTTTTTTCTGATTTCTTTTCAACCACATCAGTATTAGTATTTTCTACTGCTTTTGTGGTAGTCTTTTTTGTATATGCCATTTATTTTTCCTTTCTTTCCAATATAAAAAGAGTGGCTAGTGTATCTAGCCACTCAATCTTATTTATTATTCGAGTGACCACTGACCAAAGTACTGTGGTAATACTACCTCGACACCCATTTCTCTCTGAACTTCATATTTCTGGAAGTCATCAGCGTGTTCACCCTTCTGAGTACCAGACTCATAAATCTGAGTTTCGCCCTTATCTGTGAACCATACAAACTGTGCCTGATTCTTTGCGAAGATAAGAAGTCTCTTATCATCAATAAGTCTCTTTGTAACATCATTGAAAGCAAATCTCTGAGGAATTTCAATGAGTTCTGTTCCCTCATATGTACCAAGACGACCTGTCTTAGCAACATCTTCCTTCTGAGATAAACTTCTCCAATCAACATCTGTAAGACCATTAAGTTTCTTTAATGCAGTCTTTGTACCCATAATAACAACCTCTGCGCTATTGGCTGTTCCAACATCCTCCAGAAGTGTATCAAACTTGTCTTTTGTAGAAGCAGATAAAGCACCTGTTTTTACAAACTGAGAGTTGTTAGGTAACTTAGTAGCAGCTCCATAAATTCCTGTATAGCAAAGTTCCTGAACCTTATATACGAATGCTTCTGCAATCTTATCTGTCAGCTCTGTGAAATCAATACGTCCAAGTAAAATAAGATCAATATCCTTACCAATTTTTACACCATACTTCTTAGTATGAATCTTGTGTGCTGTACCTTCATTTAAGTACTGTAAAGTCAGATCATGATGATCGCCACTAATTTCAGCAACAGCAAGCATAACCTTTTCTCTTGACCAGAATTCTTCCTCGTCACCAAGTTTAACATTTCTCATATCTACAAAATCATTAAACCATTCAGACTCCTTAAATGCTGTATCTACCTTAAAATCAATATCAGACTCAAGCAGCTCATATACTTCTGTGTGATGAAGTTCTAAAGCTCTTTCACGTCTCTTATTGGATCTAAGATCTTCTTCAGTAAGGTCACATACCTCCATAATAATTTTACGGATTGCCTTATTTGCTTCGTGCTTAGAAACCTTTCTCTGGTTTCCGTCATCATCGTACTCATAAATATCAATTCCGTGATTTAAATTGTATGTCAGCTTCTTAAAATTTTCATACTTATCAGCATCTTCAAAAACTTTTCTTAAATGTTCTGTACTAAATCTCATCATTATTCTATATCCTCCTTTCTATTACGCACCGATTTTTAATTTTCCACTAGAAATCGTTGTGATTTCAGCTCCAACTGTAGGTGTACCATCAAAGTTGTCCTCTGTAAGCCAATAACGATCCTGTGAATGAAGCATGTACCCACGAACTGCACCGTCGGCTGGATCGTTATAAAAATTAGAAGCAAGTGCGAGTGAACGAGGACTCTCGACATTATTAAGAGGTTTCTGATAGATAACACCAACTCCCTTTGGATCTCTAATTACAACAAGGTATCTTCCTGACGCATCCTTCATTGCGATATAAGCATCAATTTCAGTTGCGGCTTCCATCTCCCAATTATCAAGAGAAGTCATCTTGCCTGGTTTAAAATGATATCCGTTAGGTGTGTCTTCTGTGATCTTTACGGATAAAATGTGCTCACCATAATCCTGAGCAAGTAAATTACCAATTTCCATCTGTGGAAATTTTGTAGCAGCATATTTAATAGCCATTATGTTTTCCTCCTTAAATTTTGTATTTTTGCAATAAAAAAGAACGCATAAAACGTTCTGTACGAAATGAAGTTATATTCATTTGTTAATCAAATAAGTTGCCGTAGTTTTTCTTACGCTTTGATCTTTTATTCATATTTGTAAACATCTTAACTGAATTTGTGTTTTTCTTTGTGTCGGTAGAAGAGAAGTTCGCATGTGCAGACATATAATCTGAATGCATAACCTTAACCTTTGTTTCAAAGTCTTCTACAGAATAATTATCCATAGTCTTTACTAATTCAGCGAAATCAGCATTGACATAATTCCCCTCTGAATCTTTTTCTGTAAGAACAGAATAGTTATCGGCATTGATAATAGCTTCTTTCTGTGCATGAAGCTCATTCTTTTCTGCTGTCTCTTTGAAATCCTTGAGGGCAGCGTAATTTGAACGCATATCTTCAATAGAAAGCTTTTCCGATTCAGTAAGTAACATAGCAAACATTTCAATTCTTTCACCAGATAATGAGATATTATCACCATCTTTTTCATAGGACTGTTTATAATACTTGTTACTGTCCCAATCCTCCATAATGAAATAATTTTCATAAACCTGAGATACATAACACCATTCTGAATCGTTTCTATAAACTGAACACAAATTATTTAATGCATATTTCACGTCATCAAATGAAATTTCAAATAACTTATTAAACAGTTCGTTTTTTGAAATGCTTTCACCTTCATCGCCATCTGGATCAGAAGCTCCTTCACCTTCTCCATCATTGGAAGGCTCACCAGATTCTCCGTTATCTGAATTGTCTCCGTCTGAATTGCCATCATCGAACATCTCGGCGAATTTTGCTTCAAGTTCATCATCTGACATTTCTGCATAGTCGAATGTTACATCCTCAGCAGTCTTACCATATTTGGCAAGTAATTCTTCAAATTTTGTCATTTTGTTATTTGTTCCTCCTTCCTTTGATTGTGTTTGAACAGGAGTCTGTTCTTTATTGAAATTAGAAAGTGTCTTGTTAAGATTTTCTAAGAGTTCAATCATTTTTTCATCTTTGTCAAATTTTACTGAATTGTTATTTACACTAAAATCTGCAATATCGGCACGAGAACCTTCCATGCCTTCCTGAATTTCTGTACCATCTTCATGACTTCCTAACAAAGTCGAAGCATTTACATAGAAATCGTTTAATTCAAGATACTTCTCCTTGGCATTGTAGGAGAGTTCATCAATGAAAAGCTCGCAACTATTTTTTGAACCTTGTTTTGCACGAATGATTTCACAAGCTTTTGTATATTCTTCGCTGATATAAGCATAAGCACATACATAATCTTTATCTAAGTTATCATCATGTTCCCAAAATGCAGGTTCAGATGAGAAAGAACCAACTTGAGATTCAATATATCTCAGTTCTTCTTTACCTTTTTCGTCTTTAACAATTTCCATCTCATGACCTTCGAAATCCCAACTACCATCGTCAAGCTGATGGATTGCAGCCAACACTGGTCTGTCAGCAATTGTATTCATTGCTTTCTCAGCAGCATCTTTTGATACATAACTCTTATTTCTGTTAAGTCCTGTATGAAAAATTCTGAATTTAAGACGCATCATTCCACGATGATTTTCGTCTACGGTATCATCTATCTCAAAAGTAGTAGGTACTTTTAAAGCCAACTGATAGCCAGTATCTTTAGAACTAAATTTTGCAAATTTCTGTTCTTGGCAAAATTTTAGTAAATCATCTTCAGTTAAAATTTTCTTTTTAATAACCTTTGGCATCTACCTAGTCTTTTCCTCCTTCCTGATATAATGAAGCCGTCCAAGGAGGACGACTAAAATGTAAGTATATTACTATATTGAATTTTTGTTCTATCTATATCATCTGAAAACTTAAGAGTATTGGTGTTCAGAAATACATATATCCCATAGGTATCTTGTACTTTTTTATACCCTAATTTAGATAGGGTAGTAGCCGTAGGACTATCTGCTGTACATATAAAATTTTGATTCATTCCATCGACTCCTTACTTATTATTGAGATCCTCGTCTCTAGTACGCAGCCCCGCATCTGTTAATTCTGATTCGTCTTTTTCAGGCTTACCGCCTTTATCATTACCGGTTTGTGTGTAAGTGCTGGACAGCGGCTTGAATTTAGAACTAAGTTGTAAGCAATCTTCTTCCAAGAAGTTCATAGCTAATGTGTCCTTTTCAGACACACCATTTAGGGTATTATAAAGGATTTTGTTTGGTAGCCCGTTAGTACACGATTCCAAAATAGTCTTTTTGAAATCTTCCTTTTGGTAAATTGAGACATCAAAGAATTTAACTTCACAAGGATCAGTGATCCAACTCGACAACAATCTGTTTACAATAGCTTGAATCTGTGGGATGAGCGTAGAAATAGAAAATGTAGAATCAGCAAGAACGCCATACTTAAATGCAGCAGAATTTGACGCTGAATTCAAATTTAATATCTGAGCACCACCGGCTGTATTTAATATTTCTTTTGTAGCCTTTTCAACTTTTGTTACGTCGCTAGATGCGTCATCCGGAAAGCTAATCTCATGCAATTCGCCCGGTACGATAGCAGCTGATATATACGGTGGCAACGCTTCTTCCAACATACGATTAAAATACTTAATCATAATATCTGGATTTACAGCCCAATCATCTACGTCATTACCCATGGTTTTCATCTCCAACCATAATAACTTGTATATGTTGGCTGCTTGCTGTACAGCCTGATAATCTGATGCATCCATAAGATCAATTAATGATAAGAATATTGGTGTAAGCACCGGAACTACTGTTTCCCAGTCCTCAGAACGAAATTTGATACATACATTGTATTCCTCCGGCAGCACCTGATATTTCTCATTCGTACTTTGGTATGTATTCCACATGCTATTAAAAGGTTCTCCCCAATATTCCAGCAATTCCTGATGACTCCGGAAATAACTCATATCCATTGCGCCGGCAAATGATCCGTCCGTGAATACTCCGGCAATTTTCATATAGTCAGGATCGAGCGGAAGAATAAACATACCTTGCCCTTCCGTATAATAAGCACATCCATAGAACACGTCCTCACGAAGTGTAATTGCTGCCGCTTTTCTGAATTCATAATTTAATGCAAGAGTGTCTACTACGTCAACGGTCTCTTGATATTTTTGCAGCGTAGACTCGACATCATTTTCACCGGCAATTACAAACGGCGGCACTATATTTCGAATTGTAAGATCAATCTGGTTTGCATAATATTTGCAAAGACGATAATAGATTTCGGAACGATAATAAAGATAACGAGATAAACTACGCAGATTCTTTTCGCTTGAAGAAATGTTCTTAATATATGATTTTACATCTTCTTTAGAATAATTACTAATAGTTGTGTATCTCGAAGATTTTTGTATATCTCGGAGACTTATAATTGCATCTGTAGCATCAGCATAACGTTCAAGTCTACTTTTATTTTTCTCATACCACTCACGCATTTCATTTGCGGTTGGTTGTTTTGGAGTAGGTGCATTAGCATCTACTTTCTTTGTCGTTGGCATATTTGATAATGCACCTCCTTAATTATATTTTGCTCTACGGATTGGGAGCTTTGAGACTAGAGATTCTGTGTTTTGTGTTTTTGGTTTTAACTTTAATTCTAATTGACATGCACACCAATACGAGTATGCGATAGAAGAGTACCTATCCTTTCGCATACCATCTACTTCTTTTACTCTAATATTTCCGTTTTTAACTTCATGATCTAATTTCACTAATTCATAAACAGCATATGTTGTTTGTATATATGACATTTTTAATTTAGCCTGTTCTGTTGGAGACATTTTTAAATATCCTTTATAAGTTTCCTTTAAAGAGTTATCAGCCTCTTGTTCTGAAATAAGAAAATTAATCTTTCCATTCTGAATACCATTCCTAAGCAATACACAGATTTCATTATTGAAAGTGGAATTAGCTTTGACAGACCAAACAACTTTATTAGCATCACGGATCTTACAGCGTTCAGCCATATCTTTATCGTTTATGCAAGTCATCGCCTGATATCTCTTGCCGTTTTCTTGGCAAATATGTTCTTTAGTAATAAAGTCATACACACCCAAACCAATACCATTTGTATCTAAAACTAAATCTGTACATTGATATTCGTAAAAATATTTCATAATAATCATTCCTAATTCATCTGTTTTTAAACCCTCAAAAGTTTCACCATATACAAAATTTGATTGATATGCTGTATCATTTACCTGAATTAGGTCATTAATAAAAACAGCAGAAGCATCATTTTTTTTCTTTTTAGTAGATTTCATAAGAGCAACGTCGACAGATAAGATTCTCTTTCCGGTAGCTGTGAGTTTCGGTATTGCTATTTTATCATTACAGAAGTTTAGAGGTGGGATGGCTTTTCGAAGTCTCCTGCGTGCAGTCAGTTCGTCAAATTTGAATAAGCTACCATCAGTATCTCCGAACCAAAGACATTCCATTTCCATTTGTTGAACAAGCTCATTATAATCAGCTTCACTCATTTCATCTTCAAGCTGAGAACGTGATAATAGTCCTTCGCGAATCGACACCTGATAAGGTAATCCACATATAAAGTATTTTTTGGTATCATCAAAGAAATTAACAGTGTAACTTTGAGCTTTTCTGTAAGCCCATGAACTTTTAAAATACGCACTGGACATATAGATTTCTTTATTTCTTTCCTGCATATGTGCATATTCAGGTTTCTGTAAATATTTTGGTTGTCTTGGACTTGTTAAGAATTTACGCAATACCGTATTGATAACTGTTTCGTCAACCATACGGAATTCATCTACAACTATGCAATTTGCTCTGGCAGAGCGACTATTTTCCGAACTAGTCCTTGTTTTTATCCATGAACCATTTTTAAAGTATATAGAAGCGTCATTCTGTCCTATACTACATTTCTCTATTTCAGAACGTAATATAGAAGACTGTTTCATAAAATCATCTTGTATTTTAAGTAATACCTCATTAGCCTGTTTTAAGGTTCCAGAACTAACAACTATTTTTGTGCCGGGGAATAAAATACACCGAACGCAACAAAAAAGTGCAGTTAAATATGTTTTGCCTTGACCTCTTGCGGCAAGATACATAACAAAATTATAATGCATCATGCACCACAATAGAATTTGTTGAAACCACTTAAGAGATAATCCCAGTACATCCACCACATATCTATGAGGGTTGTTTCGGTAATATCCCGCACGCCACGCAACGGTTTCCATGATCTTTTGCTTCTTATCTTTTTCTATCTCATCTTGAGTTTTGAATTGAGGCATAAATTATACCTCCTCTTCGGCTTTTTGACCAAAGATTTTATCAAACAACGCCTCTGAATCAGTGTCTTCATCATACTCCGGTTTTTTTACTGTATATTTCGAAATGAACTTTTCATATGTAGAAGAAAATGCATTTTTCAATCCCATCATTTTCGAAAGATGTCCTTTAAAAAATACATCTATTAAGAGTCCAATTTTATCTGGATCTTTAAATTCACCTTCCGGTTCAGGAATTGGTTTTTCCTGCTCCCATTTATCAATAAGCTGTCCAAACGTCAAATTGTCAGTTAATTCCGATGAGTTTTTCTGATTGGGTTTAATATTCAAACTTCCTAAAAGATTCTGTAAAGTGGCATCCAAATCTTTTGTGTCTTTACCATTTTTTTGCGCATTATCTATTTCAAGTTCTTTACAACATACTCTTTTAAATAAAAGTTCCTGAGACTTATTTTCACAAGGGTAATGCGTTGTCCAGTCTTGATATTCCGTTTCTAAATACATCAATTCTTCATTATTATAATTGTGTCCAAATCTTTTTCTTGCAGCCTTAAGTGTTTTTTTTACAAGTTTAGTGTTCGCTTCTTCGTTATTCTCAATATCATCTATAGAAAATTCAGAATCCTTAAATGAAGTATTTCTATATTGCGGTAAGGAAGCGACCATTACGATCAAATTTTGTACAGCTGTACTACGGACTTTCTCGTTTGTATCATCATGTATTATTTGTAACTGCGAATTATAATCTCTTTCATTAAATTTCCAATCAAGACGCCTGAATGTATCAATTGTTTTTTGTCTATTGTCTGTTCTGACTCCTGTTTTCTGATCTATGTCAGTGCATAAATCTAAAATACATGCCTTACAAGCAAAATGTTCATACCCGCTCTGGCTCTTATTTGACTTGTAAAAATTGCCGTAACTTTTAGTTGACTTCCATTTTCCACAATGAGGACAATAAATATAGTCGAAGTTTAATAGATGATTATAATCAATTGCTAAATCATGATATGCATTTTTTACATTATTTACGGTTAATCTCCTAACTTCACTATCTGTTTTTGCTTGTCTTAAATGAGCCATTGTTTCACCTTCTTCCCTTTTATTCCAATAAAAAAAGAACTAACTTACATAAGCTAGTTCTGGGTATTTATATTTCCATATGTAATTCTTATGAATATATGTTTTATTCTTCAAACACTTATTTATCCCATAATTCGAAAATCCTTCAATTGAATTCACTGATGACCATTCTTTTATTAGATTTTCATTTATATCATATTGAAGAATGGGAATTATTTTTCTTTTTGAATGTTTTAATTTATCTATTCTTTCATTTAATAATTTTTCGTCTTTTTCATACAACCAAAGAGATTCATGATACCATGTCATATTACCATTACAACACGATCTTATAGAACCATCATCATATCCTTCCGACAAAGCTTCAACGGCGTTATTCCATCTTTTGATTAAATCACCAGACGGCGAATATTGTAGCACCGTAAGAGTTTCAGTATTTTTCTTATCAGTTAATTCTTTTTCTATGGATTTTCTTGTCTTATCATATATATTTTCATTGCCTGTGTATTTCCATATATAATTTCTGTAGGAAATACGTTTACCAGTGCATACTCTTAATATTTCAGAAGCACTTCCTTTTATATCTTTCGAAGCTAATTTTGCAGAATCCCATCTTTTAATAAGTTTATTATCCATCGAATATTGAGAAACTGGTGTGTCATTTTTATGTGTAATGATATGGTCTTCAAGTTTAAATTTATATAAATCCTTTTTATAAATCCATATATATCCGTATGCTTTTTTATATTTATCTCCATCACAGCAACGCTTGATTCCGCTACATGAATCTTTTCCTAGATAGTCACCAGCTTCTCCTGCGGATACGAACTCATTTAAAATATTCCCATTAAGATCAATCTGTAAAATCGGTTCAGGGTTTTGAATCATTCGCATTTTAGCAATTTCTTCATCGGTATGTTTATATCCACGACAGCCTAAACCACCATCTGCTAGATTATATCCATGTTCTTGATTTTGAGAATCATAATACTTAATCCAATATATTTCCCTTTCGTCAAGTAACTCTAAAGGACATTGTTCTAATTCTGAAAATTCAAAATTATCTTCTCCGTATTTATTCCATGCACCTTGTAAATGCCTATTATGATGTCTATTGCCACGTAAGTCGCTTCTATGATGCAACCATCTGAATTTTAAATCGTATGTTTGTCCAATGTATTTCTTTCCATTGATTTTATTTGTAATACAATAAATTCCACCATTATAATTTTCATTTTTACTTTCTTCGTTTCGTTTGTAATTACTCATAATATTCATTTCTCGCTTTCCACTCGCAAAACCAATTAAAATAGAGTGAGAGAGTAGTGCGAGTATCTACTATACCTAAGATGATCAGTCAAAGGCTTCTCACTCCATAATCCAACTACCTGCAATCGAAACAGTAACAATCCTCTCATAGCTGACTAAATATTTATTCTCTTTTATAGTTTTTATCACAACATAAAAGAAGCCACTTCATACGAAATGACTTCTCCTTAATTGACTTCTTATTGCCTGCATTGTATAATTTAATTGCCATATTTGGCAGAAAGGAGCCGTGGTTAAATTGACCAAAGTTTTGAGTAAGCCAGTTCTCAGATAAATACCAATGCTATGGCAATAAGAAGTATTGCAGAACCCTACTGCTAAAGTGCGGAGCCTTGATCAAGACAAGATGCACATCCATCTACCTGTTCCACCGGCTTTTAGTTGCGCCGATTCCATCAGGAATTAAAAGGAAGAAAAGCTCAATGATGGTGAGAGCTTGCCGGCTATAGGTTGCACCAAGGTCTGAGAAAAACAAATTTGGGATTAAGACTGTCAATGAGATGTGCTTGACAGTCTTTCTTATACGAATAATCTAAGAGCCGCACTGAAGAATATGACTCTTTTACCAATCAGTCGCCAAACTGATCATAACTGTATATGTGAGTTATTCTTCGCCAACACTCACAGCAATGTCATATGTCCAATCAGACACAACACGGATATTCTCAAACCCGATTTCTTTATCTAATTCTTTGATCTTGTCCTGTAAAACAGTACGATCTTCAGTCTCAAATTCTTCAAAAGTTGTAGTAGTCCCGGAAATAGTCGTTGTACCATACACTTCCCACTTGTTTTTGAGAACGCTGTCTTTGCAGCGCAATAATATTTTGAATTTCATATGTACCTCCTTACATAATTATATGTTATACCCCGTACAGGATTCGAACCTGTGCATATCCGATAGAAGGTCGGATGATTTAAGCCACTTATCAAACGGGGCTAGTAAGAGAGGGGTAAATTACCCCTCAATTAACTTGTCGAATCGTCGTAAATCATATGTGTTTATAATTTGATTCACGCAGTTATAATAATTCCCAACCGGGGTACAATATCCGCCGGCAAGAATTCTCTCAATCTGATATAATGGATCTTTAGCAAAAGGCGCATCTTTATAACATCCATTATTGATTACTCTCAAATACGCATAAACTCCCTCTTCAAGACTACCATAACTTATGGCACCGCTTTTAATCTGCCATAGATTATTGGGAGAACAGTATTTGCCTAGGGTACTTTCCTGCATAGCCTGTGCAATGCATACGGACGGAAGTACACCGTATTTTTTCCATTCTTTAATACAAATTTCAGCCATTGTATACGCTCGCTGCTTTTGCTGTTCAGATAATCCATGTAAAGTAACAGACCTTACATTGGTATATGCAGGTTTCTTCTTAGATAAATATTTTGAATTGATATATCTAATCTTTCCTTTATAAAAGATTTTCTGCCATTTATGATGTGATTTATCTAGAACAGTAATCGCTTTGCCGGCTTTTAGTAATTTAACGCTTTTACTTTTCGTAGTATTTTTCGTTCGTAAATTTACAGCCGTAGTTGTATACATACGTGTTTCGGTGTGAACAATTATCCCACTTTCAGTATCCTCTAGAACATTATATTGTTTCACCGGTGGGAGAGTAGTAACACTGGCGATGTATGTTTGTGGACACAAAAGATCTCGCATAGAAACATGTGTTTCATCAGCGTATATATGATTCGCCGACAAGGTACATGCTGCCACAGCACACATCAGTATTTTTTTATTTACCATATTTTCCTTTCTTTGCAGTTTTCTAGTTACACTATATTATTCTCTGTTTGGGATTGGATTATGATGGAAGCTGCCTATAGGAATTGAACCTACAACCTGCTGATTACAAATCATCTGCTCTACCAATTGAGCTAAAACAGCGAATTGACGGTGACTAGCCGTCAAGATCACAAATGTCGTCATCATTTGTGGTGTATACGACGTAAGGTCGTAACAAAATATTATATTGCCGGATTGAAGCGTTCAACTAACCGGCACTGTACTCCGGAAGTACAGTTATTTAACCTGTGATACGAACCACATAGTACGCCATTATTTGTCTTTCCAAATTGTCAGACCGGTCACCAGTCATACGTAAAGGTTCTCATTGACGTAGAGAAGCACGATAGATATACCGCATTAAGGTTTCGTGCGCACTAGAATCGTTATATAGTCGGTTCTACCAAAATGCGGTAGTAGGACTTACAATACTATATGAATAGCAATGCCAAATGTGGTATAGTGTGCCTCGAAGAGGGCTGCTTAGAATCTAGCTTCGATATTTGGACACTATATTATTCTCTGTTTACACAAAGATTTTTGTAAAACTCTATCAACAAATTGATAGAGCATACCTACTCTCGTCAAAGTGTAGGCAGCTTGTTATTATACTATCTACATTATCGTCACCCTTTTAACCTTTATGCCTGTTCATAAGGACTTTATTTGGATAATACAGTTCTATCGGTCTGTTAGTCCGTCTGATTTTCACAGAGCCTTGATGAGTTCTTATGGTTTCAGAGCATTCGGCTTATGTACATATTTTGGTTGCCCATTTAAGGGTTCTTTTATTTATTCACTATTTTTGGAATATTTTGACATGAATTGTCGTGATATAATACTTCATAAGGTGCTACTAAAAACGGTAGGACGGTTCTCTCCAATCTGGGAGTACAAGCCCAGTCTACATAGATGGTAATTGTGCCGTAGTTCAGAAAGGAGATTTTGCCAATGATAACTTTCTCATATGAAGCATTGATTGCACTCGTTGCATTATGCGGCGGCGCAGGATATATGCTTGGTAAAGATATACACAAAGCAAAAAAGTAACTGTCCTCGGCAAAGGAATTACAGTTACTTTTTAAAGTTAACTACTTAATTTCAGAGCAACCGTCTTGCTTTACGGTAGCACTTTTTGAATTATCTTTAATTCATATGTATTTTAACACAGTTTTACATTGAGCGCAATAGATTATTAAGATTAGATATTATTTTATTAAATAAATGCCTCATCAGACTCGTCATCTTCATCGGATTTTATTATATAATGATTCTTAGTGGTTGACACATCATTATGCCCAAGAAGTTTCTGTGCAACCTCTGCGGATTTATGTTCATACACAACGAGATTAGTGGCTCGGCTTTCCCTCAGTAAATGTGGGTGAACCCTTCTTCCGACTATTTTTGCAAATAGACCTTTACACCAGTTATTAAATGTACCATCACCAACTTGTCTTGCCATACCATTTTTCTGTTTAATAACAAACATATATGGACAATCATCATCACCACGAACTTCTAACCATTTTTTTAGCCAATGCATAGCATCTTCTCCAAATTTCAATTTTCGAGGTTTGCCTTGAATTGATTTTCCTTTACATCGGATTGTATGAGTATGATATTGTTTGGAAATAGCCTCAATTTCCTTTCCGTCATCATCCAATATCTTTATTTTCTTTTCTTTCGCCGGATAATCTACTACCTCTTTGAGTAATTGTCTTGCCTCGGATTTACGACAACCTGTAGAATATGAAAACACTAAATATGCTAATTTTTGCCATTCTTCACGTTTTTCTAATTCCTCGCAAAGAGATATGTACTCATTTGGAGTGAGTGGAATCTTTTCATGGACATATCCAGTTTGCACCACTTTTAAACCTACTGTAAAATTTCTAAATGTTGGGAGTTCTTCTTCGTACATCATCATTACATAATTGCATAATGAACTAACACATGCCTTTTTGAATCTAATGCCTGAATCGGACATCCCCCGATTTGTTAGCCAATTTATATATTTTAAAAATTCTTTCTTTTTTATTTGTGTAAAATCTTTATCACCAAGATTATCTTTCGTCCATTTAAAAAATATCCTTAAACCGGATTTATATGCCGGCTTTGTACGAGGAGATAATTCGGATTGGTTGTCGAGATAGTCCTGAACCATATCTCTATTAACCTTGTTGATTGTTGCCCATTCTTCATCTGTAACATCATCTGTTCTTTTTGCTATTTTTCCATCCATACAATCACTTCCTTTCATTCTCGTGTTATATAGGCGACGTACAGGATTCGAACCCGATACAGCCAATCACGCCGCATAATAGGAGCGTGCAGTATATACTACACGCCCGGTTATAATTAAAAATAAATATCACGCACCATTGCCGCAATTTCATCATCCGATAGCTCTCTGTCAGAATAATAACTATATGCAATATAAGAATTATCATCGGAAATATGTGATGTAAACCCAGTATGGTCGCTTGTAATCTCTACAAGTACATGTGCATCATCTTCCTTCTCTTCCGAGAATTCCGCATCGCCATATCCAAATAACACGACATTTTTATCTTCATCAACACAGTAGTTAATTAAGCCCTGCATATCTTTTTGCTGCTCAACATCCATATCCATGTATACTTTGCCGATCTCATCATAGAATAATACATTCTCCGCCGGCACAATACTAACGTATCCATTACAATCTACATAGATCAAATATAAATCATTGATGCCTGTAAAATTAATGTAATACATACTGGTATGGTCGAGCTGCATTACCTCGTCGAAAAGATACTGTACAGTAAATTCATCAGATACAACGCCTACTGTCATAGTGTTATCAACAATATCAGCAATGAATAATTCACTAATTCGCTCCTGACTGTCAATATCTACGATATCTATATTTTCATACTTATTCAAATAATCAACTCCTTACAGATCCTTTGCGCTAACAGATGGAGCAAACTTCAAAATATAGCGCTCTGGCTTAGTCCATGTCTTTCCGGCAGTTGTACCAAACTGACTCTTGCCGCTGCGAGCTGCCATCTTATGTGCCTCAAATCTACCTACGCCCGGTAATGGCACCTTTTCATCAGACTCAGCCTTTACATTCTCTGCCACACAATCAGCATATGCTGCCAATACAGCGTCAACCACTTTCTGTGATACCTGCTTCTCCATCTTGTCTGTTGCACGCTCAGCAACTTCTTTGATCATTTCATTTTTCTTCATAATTAAATTTTCCTTTCTGTCATTACATTTTATTTGAACAGGTCGATGCTCCGGGGAGTCACCGCCTGTCAGTTGTTTAGTATAATTTTATAAGTTTCATTGTGTCCGTATTTCTCGTTATATCCATATATACAACACGAAGGCTTTGCACCTTTCATAAGTTTCTCGCTATAAGGGCAACTTCCAACAAAACTTGGGCATACAATTATTTCACAATCTGTATCAGCCAGTTCACCAACGGTACCCATTTTTGCTGCATGATAATGAGCTAAGAATACCGTAGAATAAAATGTCTTTTTATGATATGTAAGATCCTTTAATGCATTATCAATGTTTTTAATAGTATGACCATGCATCGCTATTGTCTTAAAATCAAAAATAGGAATCTCAATATATTCATAGCCAAAATTTGTATGTGGGATAATTCGAGAATTGTTTGCCAGCACGTCCTTGATATAATTACAAATAACGTATTCAACATCTTCAGATGCAATTTCGCTCGCTTTTGTTCCAAGTGGACGAGTCTGAGAATGATTTGACGTAGGACAATGATAATAGTCAATAAAACAATATTCAGATAAATCATTTAAGAATCTTGCAATTGTCTTTGCTACAAACACAGTAGCTTTTACGACCGAAGACTCATTCAACTGTAAATCACTGAGCCTGATAATACCTTGGATATCATCACCCATACATAGGACTTTTAAGTTCGAAATATTTTTCTCTAGTATAAAATCAACGACGTCAGAATATAACTTATTAAATCTTCTCGTAATTTCTTCAAAAGAATATTGATTAGTTTCTGTTGTAAAATTCGCTCCGGCATGAATATCTGCAATAGATAAAACATATTCTTCTTCTTGTGATTCTGTAGGAATATGTCTAAAATCCGGAACTTCATATAGAGATATTTCCTTTGCTACGTTTTCATAAAACAATTCGAATCGACTCTGATGTCTGATCTGTCTCGTATATTCTGTTTTCGTAGCATACAATTTATTGCGCTCTTTTTGTAATTCAAGCTTTTGAGATTCAATTTCTTTTAATTGAACATCAGAATCTACAAATTTTGCCTGATTTGCATTGAGCATTTTCTGAAATGATTGAAATTTCTTGCGGTATGTACTTTCACCGTAATCATTACCAGTTAAATTATTAATAACCGCCGCAACGTCAACCCAAGATCCAATCAGATCCTTATCTTTGCATACCCTGTAAATTAACTCATCATCTGATTCATTTTCCAATCTCTTGTAAATTATTTGAACCACCTACTCTCTAACAGCGACTTCAATCGCTACGTTGTTCGGTTCTGCAAGGTCAACTTCGTCCTTGACTTTAATGTTCAATTCTACGTTGCCACCGTCAAAATCTGATAGGAGAGTAGATAAATCCTTTTCTACATCATCAATAGTGATTGTCATTTTATTTGTATCTAACAATCCGACACATTTCATATTTGTCTGAACTGTTCGTTTATATGCATAATTTGCCATTTCCTTGTATTTCCTTTCCTAGATTCTAAATGATTTCTTCCACAAGACCCTTGTCCAGCATAACATCACTCGTCATATACCACTCATAACGCTCCATTTTTTCATATTCATCTAGAGTAATTTTGCTGTGGGAGAGTGTATAATCCTTAAGAATTTCTTCGAATTTCTGATAAAAATTGAACTGATCCTTAACGGAGCTACTATTTCCTTCGAGATAGCTGCTCCCGGCATGTAGAAGGGCAGTGGAAAATTTATAACAGCGTTTCTTTACATTAGGATTATTATATCCGCCCATTAGAATGATGCTTCCCATTGAATATGCATAAGTAATAACTGTAATTGTTGTTGGGGTCTTTAATTTGTCAATAATATTACACAGAGCAGCACCGTCAAATAACGATCCACCAACTGTATTTAATATAATTTCAATTGGTTTACCAGTACCGTCGTTGTCCATCTCTAACAGGGGGATCATAACGGTTTCAACTATATTAGAATCAATACTATCATTGATAATAATTTTTCTATCCTTTAAATTTTTATAATACTGATATCTGATCGGATCCGGTAATGCATCTCCGCCCGGCAGCAGATCAGATAATGGTACTTCCAGTAATTCCTTTTTTTCCATAATCACAAAGCCTCCAATTTCATAATATTCGTTTCTTTAAGCGTATAAAAAAGAATGATCTGTTTGTGTATCTTGATTGATAAATCTATTTATCCTTTCATTTGTTTATTTTCCATATAAAAAGGCACCAAAGCTGAAAATAACTCAGGTGTCTTTGTATGTTTATATGTTGTTATTCCTTGAACGTCCTTTACAAAAGAGTAGTTTATGCCTTTTAATTTGAGATATTTCATTTCTGGTACATATTGTGTACTATATTCTTTATCAAATTTTTTAATCACTTAATATCAAATCTTCCTTACATTTCTTCAGCGATCATAGCAATCTTGCTTCTATAGATATTCTTTAATTCAACTTCTCCGTAGAAATCTTGCCCACGAAATACTTCTGACATTCTTTTCATTCCATTATTTGCCCCTGAATATTGTTTTAAATCCACCTGAGCGTTATAATCTCCATCAACTATACATATTGAATCTTCTCCAATTCGCTGCAATGCAAGTTTCATAAGAGATATATCAAGATTTTGTGCTTCTGTTATATAAATTCCGGCATTCATGCCTGACGTGTCGAATCCTCTAATATCACACATAGGCAATATAGATAGCTTGTTTTGCGCTACCAATTGCTCGATCATAAATTTATCTCCGAGTTTGCTGCCAAGCATATTTCCAATGCTTGCATCAGCCATTTTTTCTAGCTGAGACCCAGGCAGAAACCCTATCTTTGCTGAATTAGCGGTTGGAACTGGGTTAGCAAATACAATAATCTTGTCTATTTTACGTTTTTCTAGTAACCACATTAAATATCCTAAAGATAAATATGATTTTCCTGTTCCGGCAGCTCCTTTAATCATAGTAATTTGGTTCGTACTGAAACTATTTAACGCAAGCTGTTGATAAACATCACCGTTAAAAGGTTTAATAGTGCCTAAATAAGCAGATTTAATATTTGGATACTTGATCGCCTGATAATTTGCGCCATCCCATCTAAGCTTATCAACAATTTCGCCATTAGAATTTTTAACAATAAGATACTCTCCAACAAGCATATTTTGAATATTCTCAGTTGGATGTTCATAAAAGTATGCCATCTTATCATCGTCAAAAACAACTTCCGTATATCCTTTATACTCATCCTGTCCATTACCGGCAGCACTACTCTCAACCGACAATCCAAATATCTGCTTTGCGATCATTTTACAAGAAATATCATTTGTATAGAAGACAAGATTATTTACTAACTTTTTTCTTGTATAATAACAGCAAGCAACAATTTTGCTGTCTGGCGTTATCTCAATTGACGTATTATTAATGATATCCTCGATATGAATATCATAAACAATACATTCATATGAATCCATACGTTCATCTAATAGATGTAATGTTTTTCGAGCCAAATACTTGACTTCATCATCTTTATTTTTTGATGTTTTTATATGTTCAAGCTCTTCCAAAGTAACTGAACTAATATAAAAATAATTTTCAAATGCTTTATCTTGTAAATCCAAAATAGCATTTGTGTCGTAGAAATAAACCTTATCTTTAATTGGTTTCTCCACCTTTCGTTCATTATTTTGTTATCATTCGCTGCTCACGCAACTTCTCTAAATCACGCATCAGTCTTTTATCCTCAGTTGCGTAATAATGCCCATGTTTGCCATGTCTCGGATGAGTCTTATGTAAATCACGATTGTACCGATAACCCATCTTCGACAGTGCAGCAGCTTCACTTTTGCTAATTTGTGTAATAATTTTCACATCCTTCGTTTATTATTTCCCAGTAACGGGAGAGTAATTGCAGGTATCGGCTCTGCCCCGATGCTCTCCGGAATATGAGTCCGGCGACTTTAACTGACTTGTCCAACCTGCGCTAAATAGAAAGTGCCGGCGAAAACATCCATATACCACAGAATGTAACCGCCGGCGGGAGGTAACCATGAAAAAACAAAAACAAATAAACGCTTTATTATAAGCACAATGATCCCTTCGGATTGCCAATCATAGACCCATAATATTCTGTCACGATGTAGACAAAACTGAGCATATGAACCGTCGCTCATACACTTTTTGCCCAGTGTATCACTCCACAACCATCGGCGAGATTATTCACTCGCAACTTTCACCCATCATTCAGTATGACCAATATTCTTGTACTTATAGACCATAGCTATAATTTGATTAGAATAATTAATTGTCTTAGGCTACTCGATCCAATAACCGGTCTTATACGATTCATTTCTAAATCATCACGACAAACAGCTTATATTGGTATTACCTTACTTAACTCCTATAGGGCACCAAACTATAGGCATCGGGCTTCAGCACCGCAGAGCGGCTCTCTATTATTGCTGCGACCGGATTTGAACAATTTACTACATCTACAATTAGTACATACACTTATCTTTAGGACTTTGCCCGGTATTCTGATAGACCTCACGATCTTTCGAACCTTGCTGCAAACCAGTATCCCAATTCACACAAGGCGATATCCATGTACTCTCAGCACGGTGACTAAACCGATCTGCACTGAGTTCATTGTGCGTATAGTAAAGCATTTACTTGCTTCCTCATTATACAACTTAACGAAAATGCCACGAAGCCCCATTTTTCAAGGGTTTCAGGACACACTAAATTGCTAGGTGTCCCGAAAAACTTAATATTAATAGCATAATTATGTATCATTAGAAAAACATTCTAAGAAATTCTTACGGTTTACTATGTACAGTGTCTTTAAAAGTACAGATCTACGCTTCTTTATTCTGGATTTAATTTTGTGCTGGTTTTGTTTTTGTGCCGGAGAAATACAAAAGGCACGATCTATTAACCAACTAAATAATCCTAGATAATTTTTAGATATATGTACGGCAGATATATCTTTAATCATATTATCAAAATCAATCATCAGTAATAGATATTTGCCGTCGTTCTCATTAAGAAATTCCTTGCGTGATCTTAAAGCGTATTCCTCAATAATATTTTCGACTTTCTTGCATGTTTTTCTTGATAAATCAACAGGGAATTTTTTGAAGAAATTCTCAACCGGTATTGTTGGCAACACTGATCTAAATTGATCTAATTTTAAGTCATATAAATAATTCATTGGACATCGCAATTCATAATTAATATTCTTATCTTGAAATTCTCTATGTATAATTTGCCAAAATGCTGGGTATTTATTTTTTGATACATTCATATCTGATTTTATGCGGCGGATTTCTTTTCCAACATCAACATCAAATAATCTTTTTGCACTGTCAATAGCTATCTGAGCCAAAACACTTAGAATACATACATAATCTTTATATTTTTGATCTCTGAATGAACAGTCGTAGGTCTGTGCTAATTGGGCGAGATTACTAGATTCACCAATATCAAGCTGTGATGCCGCCAGTTTATTATCAAGATTTGCAAAGTCAGACATAGTATTGTTGTATATATTAGAGTCTTTTGGAATATTATTGACAATAGTAGGATACATGGTTTGACAATTTCTAGCATGTTCTACGATTTGCGGCTGATTAGTGGTATAAATGCTATCTGAATCCTGATCTGACCCATTGTTCCTATCTTGAAAATCAGTTCCAATCATATTAATTGCAACGATTTGATCACAAAAATTGAAATACTTATCCAGGCGTTCATCATAGATATTATGTAGATAACCTAGATTATACTTCCCATTAAATGGACTTCGGAATTCAGCAAGATATTCATTTGGCGCAAATCGTGTTGTATAACATTGTGTGGCTAAATTCTCAACACAAAACGTATCATCATTATCCACCACAGATGAATCATTCGTTGCCGCATATAATAACATAGCATATGGAGACCCGACGATAACAAGATTGTCAGCATTTTGAATTACCTTACCACTCTTAAAATTCAGAACATAATTCATAATGATTGTTTTTTTACGCTCTCGAAAATACGAACTTCGTATGAAATCCTTGTTTTGTTCGCATAATGCTATCAATACATCGTAGTCATTCGAAAAATTGACGTTCCTGTGAAGGTATTCTAAGAAAAAATCATCATCAGTTTTTAATTTATTAATATATTCAATACTTTGTGAACACACATCCGGCATAATGTCGAGCGTTAAGGAATTGATCATTTGATAACTCATGCGCTGCACATTCCCTAACTTACTTTTATGAGCTGTCTTAACAACACCGAACATATCATTATTTTCGTGAACTTTTTCACACCAATACTGATATGTAATATCATATTTAATCCACTTCATAGCATTATCGGTTGTTATAAGCTGAATATCCTTTATGTAATGAATATTTCCCCACATATCTGTTACTGTAGCTGTTTCATAATCATCACCAAAATAATCTTTGAAAAACAATTGGATATTACTACAAAATGCCGCCATTTTGCAAAAATGATGCCTAAGCAATACATAGCCATTTCCCCATGCCGGGAAAATACTAGAATCAATTAATGCTTGTCCGTCAAACAACGTATTTTTTAATTTGTAATTCTTGACTTTTTTTGCAACGCATTGTTTGTCGTCATTAGTTTCCACGGAAATGATATCTGTCTCGAAAAAACGATCAATATCCTTAAGTACCAATATATGCTGTGGGTTTATGTGTATTTTTGAAACAATACCACTACATACCAAAGATGAATACGCACTAATTCCAACAATATCAGCATTTTTACTAGGAAGTGGTATGCCCATTCTTAAATATTCTATAGCGTTGTCATATAATTTTTCATTAATAAACATACATGTTCCATTTTTTGCTTTACCTGTGCTTCTATATAGCATTTTGTAATGAATCGTCTCTGATGATATTACCGATCCGTTACGTTTTCTTCTCACATAAGTAACATTAACACCACTATTATAAAATTCATTTCGTATTTGGTCGGCGGTTAATTCCTCATATTCATCTTTATGTTCGTTGGCAAATTTATACAATTCCTCAATTTTCTTTCGTTTATTTTTATTGATAGCCATCAGTTTTTTTGAATTTAAGGATTTGGATTTTTTATAATCAGTTCTAGTTTGCTTAGCGATTTTTTTAATATGCTTAATTTCTTTTTCATAATTTCTTGTTCCAAAATTAAATTCCAAACATATTAGATCTCGTGTAGACTCATTATTCCAAATATTAAGTCCATGATCATAAAGAAAATCCTTAAATAAGCTATTTACAAACATTGCTTCTTTATATTCATAATGATCACGTAATCCTTTGTTATATTCATAAAGTGTTGCGGCTTCAATATTTTTAATCTTTAATCCAAATTCACTCATTTACAGTAACCACCTCACTCCACAAACCATACCGGCAGCTTTGTCCTGCCGTTTCTTCTTAAAATCAAATAGCTGCAATAGCCGTCAATCAATTCTCGCTTCTGATTCAGTATAATTTTGCTTAATTTGCCGCTTTTTAAAAATTCATTTTCCTTTCGAAGTAATTTACTCCATCTCGGCGGTGCAAGCATAAACTCATGGCTAATTCGAATATCATTAACATGAAGTTTATACTCACGATCTGTACGCCATGTCTTTTTATTCATAATCCCCCTCCATTTCTTTATAACCAAGACCCATCCAGTCCAGCAATTCATCTACTGACTGGATGCAATCCCTATGAATACACTCATTCCAATCATTTTCTAGATATTTTTCACCCTCATATATACCCTCACCGCAATATGTACAGTATTTTTTGGCACGCCCCGGCTCGTACTCCGGGCATTGAATTAAGTGAAAACCTACACATCGACAATATGGACATGCCGTTCTATGCATCGAGCCACACCTCCCAGTAGCCATCACAGTATTTGCTGCACAACATATTTGGATAGAATTTCAGTAAATCTTGAATCTGATATATGTAATAGCAATAATCATGCAGTCCTGAGCGTAGGCTATCCAGCACATCATTAATAAATGCGCAATATTGCTGCCAATTTGTTGCTCCCTTATATTCAGTGATGGCACTTTCACTCCGAATACCAAGTTCACGACTATGCTTGCCGCCAAATCTCTGTTTATCGGTTGGAACAGTTAAATATCTGTAAATTTCAAATTCTTTCTGCCATTTCTCATCTGTAAGAGTGGAAGATGGGCGTCCGTTTGTGTTTGAGATGAGTTTCATCTCTCGTAGTTCTTCAAGTGAATATTTCATTATTTTCTCCTTATTTTCTTGAAATTTTTTCAGTGATTCGCACTTAGATCTTAAATTATTTGCGTCCTGATATTTATTTATTCTCGATTTATTTGGAATCTCAGTTGAAAAATCCTCGATATCAATAATGCCGCTATAGCTGTTTGTAAAATTTTCTTTCATATGTCTTCGTGTTTCTCCTTTTCATTGTCATTTTTTCGCTCCTTTCGGTGCTGTTTAATAGTTCATTGGTTGATTTGTCCTGTCCGGCTGTAATAATACAATCACAACCGGACAGACACAGGTAAACTTGTCACACCGGTGAATGATAAGCCTCACCGGAAATTGGGATGTTTAGTGTAACATCCGTTGCGCAATTTATGGGCTTGAGATATTGCCGTGAAGTGGTAGTATCTCTTGTCTGCTTTATTATTCTCGATTTGCCGGCGAATTTTCTTCAATCCAACGCTGAAATAGCTGTCGCATTCTTATGCTTGGAATATACACCCAGATTTCCTTGCCGTCTCGAATCGCTGATCTCCATATGAATTGCAGCATTTCGGACAGAGCATAATCTGACTCTGACACGCCATCAATCTTTTCCTGTGGTGGATAATATAAATTACATAAAAATGCAAGATATTTCCTTTTTGTTCGATTATCATTATTTAATGATATAAAACCCTTTCGAAAACATTTACCACGAACCTGAGATTTTAGCTCATCATATGTAGTCCACAAACATTCAGCCGACTTCGCATGACAAATATTATGAAAATAATTTGTAACATGCTTTCCAAGTCTGTCTAATTGTTCTTCATTCTTGTCATCATAAAACCATTTTCTAGATAATGATCCGGACTTTTCACCAATAGAATTGATTTTTTCATGCTCAACAATATGAATTAACGGTATTTTGTTAATTAAATCTTCGTTTTTTAACAATTCTTGATTGACAGTGATGCGGTTAGGATCTAATTTATATGTATCTGAGTCATAAATATATGTTTTCCACTCATCATTCGTATTCAAGAATGTTACGCCGCCCTCATACACATCTTTGGTATTGATAGTACACTTGTTCGCAAACAAGTTGATATAATATATTTCCTTCCACACCATGTCAGTATATGTCCGGCATGTAATATATTCAATTTTCTTAATTGCATCTGTTAAAAAGCTGTGATTCGTAAATCTCTGTAATAAGTTCACTGTTCTGCCAACATAGACGATATCATCATAATAATTTATAAATCTATATACATAATATCCATTCATCTAAAACTTCTTTATCCTTTCTTTGTTTGTAATATTTTTTGAGTTGCTAATTCAATTTCTTTTTTATATCCATCTTGATTCAATACATAAATATTTGGAATTTGCTTTGGTGGACTATTGTTTGAATATTGAATAATCTGTTGATCATACTTCACTAAAAGAGCAGGGCAACCATTTAACGAAGACGACAAATAGGCGATACATTTGTTAATTGTATTCTTAGACATGGACAAGTCTTTTGCCATAGTCTCTAAGCTCTTCCAAAATGCTTCGGGATACATAATCTTGGAGTCATTTTTTTTACGCCTATATATATATGAATTAATATATAAGAATACAGACAATATGTTTTCGGTGTTTATTAACGTCTGGTTGTTTGTGATAAATTCCCATTGTGAAGTTGTGATTGTTGTGAAATTTTTGATTGGATCAAAATTTGCGCAAACTATATTCACTTGGATACAATCATTATAACCGACATGATCAATATCAATTTTTTGCGACAGAACAATCATTTGACTGTCATGTAAAAATAAAATACATTTTATAATTTCATAAAAAATCTTCTTTTTATGCG
>ERZ780223.579-NODE-579-length-40676-cov-4.124025_pt1 | contig 40676 bp, 36 predicted proteins | sample MGYA00511016_ERZ780223 | MGnify/ENA primary metagenome ERZ780223 (study PRJEB29588, sample SAMEA2159032) | human gut metagenome | biome: human gut; feature: human-associated habitat; material: faeces | place: Denmark | collected 2008/2010 ... | reverse complement strand
TTGAACCAGTATCCGGTCATGGAAAAGGAAAATATAAATTCAAGAAGTAGTTTAGATATTGTAGAATTTCCACTCATCGAGTGGAAATTTTGCTTAATATGATAGAGATATTTTCCAGAAATCCGGATTTCATTATATTGGAAGATGATGCAGTTCTCACACCGCTTCTGATAGATGATGAAATATCTAGTTTGTCGGCAATCCTTTTAAATGAAGCGTATTATGAATTGCTAAAAACCGGACAAAAGATGGTTGATGGCATTCCGGTATTAAGTCCGACTTGCCTGATACCATTTAAGGCGAAAGCGTGGCTGGATTTAAAAGAACGCAAGTTAAATGGAGATCAGGTTGACAGCAAAAATATAAAGAAACATAAAAACGATGTGTTCCGATTAGCACTGTTAATCACAGCCAATGGGCTACACACTCAGCGCAAGAAGTATTGAGAATTTGCTGGCAGTCGGCTATAATGAGATCGAGAACATATGCGTGCAGAGGGGCGATGAATAGTCATAGACTGTGTGCATAAATAGGATTAATTTTGGGGGTTTTATGGGGGCTGAAAGCAAAACGAGGATGACAGAGGGAAGTATCTCTAAGAAGATTATTTTATTTGCCATACCATTGTTTCTGGGGAATCTGTTTCAGCAGCTGTATAATACAGCGGATTCCCTGATTGTAGGTAATTATCTTGGCAGCAATGCGCTGGCAGCAGTCAGTTCGTCGGGAAATCTGATTTTTCTGATGGTAGGTTTTATTAACGGTATTGCCATGGGAGCCGGTGTAGTAATTGCCAGGTATTATGGGGCGAAAAACAAGGATTATCTCCAGAGAGCGATTCATACAACCACAGCCTTCGGTCTGGTGGCCGGAATCACACTGACGGCTGCGGGAATGTATCTGGCACCGAAGATTCTGGTACTGATGGGAACACCGGCAGATGTACTTCCGGAATCGATTGTATATTTTCAAACCTATTTTGCAGGTTCTCTGGGTGTAGTCATGTACAATATTTTCGTTGGAATCCTGCAGTCGGTGGGGGACGGCCGCCATCCGCTGATCTATCTGATTATTTCCTCCTGTGTGAATGTGGTGCTGGATATCTTCTTTATCGCAGGACTTGGCATGGGAGTGGGATCGGCAGCCCTGGCAACGGCTATATCCCAGTTTGTCAGCGCGATTCTCTGTATGGTGCATCTGATGCGGGTGAAGGAAGATTACCGGCTGGAGCTTAGGAAGATTCGTTTTGACAGACATATGCTGAGACAGATTATTCAGAATGGTGTACCTTCCGGTTTCCAGAACTCAGTCATTGCCATAGCCAACGTGTTTGTACAGTCCAACATCAATGCATTCGGTAAAATGGCCATGGCAGGCTGCGGAGCTTATTCTAAGGTAGAAGGTTTTGCCTTCCTGCCGGTGACCTGCTTTACTATGGCGATAACTACCTTTGTGGGACAGAATCTTGGGGCAAAGCAGTATGACAGAGCAAAGAAAGGTGCGAAGTTCGGTATCCTCTGCTCCATCTCCATTGCAGAACTGATTGGTATCACCATATATACGGCGGCACCGGTGTTGATTGCAGCATTCAACCGTGATCCGGATGTGATACATTATGGGGTGATGCAGGCCAGAACCATTGCGTTGTTTTATTGTTTATTGGCATTTACTCACTGTATCGCGGCTGTACTCCGGGGTTCCGGCAATGCTGCCGTGCCCATGATCGTTCTGCTCTGTGTATGGTGTCTGTTCCGTGTCAGCTACATCACACTGGCAGTGCGTCTGATTCCGGATATCCGGGTCATATTCTGGGCATACCCACTGACCTGGAGCATCAGCTCCGTGATTTTCCTGTTTTTGTTTTTAAGGGGAAATTGGGTGCATGGATTTGAGAAGAGGCCGAAGAAGGGATAGGTTTTTATTATATCATATGTGAAATGGTTGTTTTGAGTGGTGGACAGCTGCTTACCGGAAATGATGCAGCTGTCAAAAAAATTTCTCGCAGAATCAAGTACAAAAGGATTTCGAGACCACATGAAAGTGACAGGGAGGTAACCAGATTAATGAATTATGCAGAATGTTTAGAACTGGCAAGAGGAAAAATGGGAAATTACTGCAAGGCCTGTCCGGAATGCAACGGAAGAGCCTGCAAGAATCAGATGCCGGGTCCGGGAGCCAAAGGAATCGGAGATACGGCGATTCGGAATTATGACAAATGGAAGGAAATCCGTGTCCAGATGGATACACTGGTGGAGAAACGTCCCATCGATACCTCTCTTTCGTTGTTTGGAAAGAATTTTCAGTATCCGTTTTTTGCAGGTCCGGTGGGAGCCGTGAATATGCATTACGGCGATTCACTGAATGATGTTTCTTACAATGATATATTAGTTTCTTCCTGTGCAGAGTTTGGAATTGCTGCTTTTACAGGAGACGGAATGGACAGCAATGTGATGATGGCTGCCACGGAAGCCATCAAAAAGGCAGGGGGACTGGGAATTCCAACGGTGAAGCCATGGAATGTGGAAATGGTTCGTGAAAAGATGGCGCTTGTCAAGGATGCAGGTGCTTTCGCGGCTGCCATGGATATCGATGCGGCTGGCCTTCCGTTTTTGAAAAATTTCAATCCGCCGGCCGGAAGTAAATCAGTGGAGGAGCTTCGTGAGATCGTGGAGGCAGCAGGAGTCCCTTTTATTGTAAAGGGTATTATGACGGTAAAAGGCGCTTTGAAGGCTAAAGAGGCCGGTGCGGCAGCCATCGTGGTATCTAACCATGGAGGAAGAGTCCTGGACCAGTGTCCGGCAACGGCAGAGGTTCTGGAAGAAATAGCAACGGCAGTGGACGGTTCCATGAAAATCTTCGTGGATGGCGGAATCCGTTCCGGCACCGATGTATTTAAAGCATTGGCACTGGGGGCAGATGCGGTTATCATAGCCAGACCTTTCGTCACAGCTGTCTATGGCGGAGGCCGAGAAGGGGTCGAAGTTTATATCCAGAAGATCGGAAGTGAGCTTGCAGATACCATGGCTATGTGCGGCGTATCTTCCCTTTCTGAAATTACCCGTGACTGTGTGAGAGTGTAAAAAAGTAAACTATCAAATATAGCAAAAATTAGTAGAAAGGGTGAGTGATATGCGTTTTAATCGTGTATTTGTAATCGTACTGGATTCCCTTGGAATCGGTCCCATGGCGGATTCAGCCAGATTTGACGATGCCGGTGCTGACACACTGGGACACATCTCAGAAACAGTGGAACATCTGGATATTCCGAATCTGCAGAGATTGGGGCTTGCCAATCTCAAGGCCCTTAAGCAGGTAAAGCCGGCAGAACATCCGGAAGGATATTTTATGGCGATGAATGAGGCAAGCAATGGTAAGGATACCATGACCGGTCATTGGGAGATGATGGGCATCCGGACGGATAAGCCATTTATCACATTTACAGAACATGGATTTCCCAAGGAACTGATTGACGAACTGGAAAAGCGCTGCGGCAGAAAGATAATCGGCAATAAGGCAGCCAGCGGAACGGAGATTCTGGAGGAGCTGGGTGAACAGGAAGTGAATGAAGGAAAGCTGATTGTCTATACATCAGCGGATTCTGTGCTTCAGATCTGTGGCAATGAGGAAACCATGGGACTTGAGACCTTGTATCATTACTGTGAGATTGCCAGAGAACTGACTATGCGGGATGAGTGGAGAGTTGGCCGTGTTATCGCAAGACCCTATGTGGGCAAAAAGCGCGGCGAATTCAAACGGACCAGTAACCGCCATGATTATGCGTTGAAACCCACCGGACTGACGGCGCTGAATGCCCTGAAGGATGCCGGATATGATGTGATTTCCGTTGGAAAGATTAACGATATCTTTGTGGGAGAAGGGATAACAGAAAGCAATCATTCCGACAGCAGTGTACATGGCATGCAGCAGACCATTGATATCGCAAAGCGGGATTTCAAGGGACTTTGCTTTACCAATCTGGTAGATTTTGATGCGTTATGGGGACATCGCAGAAATCCGGTGGGATATGGGGAAGAGATCGAAAAATTTGATAAAAAGCTGGGAGAGCTTCTGCCGCTACTCCGTGAGGACGATTTGCTGATTCTGACGGCGGATCATGGAAATGATCCAACCTACAAGGGAACGGATCATACGAGAGAGCAGGTCCCGTTTATTGCGTATTCACCGTCGGATACGGAAAGTGGGAAGCTTGATACCAGTGACACCTTTGCCGTTATCGGCGCGACCATTGCGGATAATTTCGGTGTCAGAATGCCGGAGGGGACCATCGGAACTTCTATTCTGGATCAGATAAAATAAATGACATTGGACTTGAAGTTAAAAACAGAAAGGCGGCGATTATATGGTTGATTATACAGAGGGAACGGGAAAACAGTACCACACAGGAATCGGCCCGGAGGATATCGGCGGATATGTCATCATGCCGGGGGACCCCAAGCGATGCAAGAAGATAGCAGAACATTTTGAGAATCCGGTGTTAGTTGCGGATAATCGTGAATATACCACATATACGGGAACCATCGATGGGGTAAAAGTCAGTGTGACGTCAACCGGCATCGGTGGTCCGTCAGCGGCTATCGCTATCGAGGAGTTATCCAAGTGCGGAGCCCATACTTTTCTGCGTGTGGGCACCTGTGGCGGTATGCAGGAGGATGTACTGGGCGGAGATATCGTAGTTGCAAGCGGAGCTATCCGCATGGAAGGAACCAGCAGAGAGTACGCTCCCATTGAGTACCCGGCTGTTCCCCATGTGGATGTTATGAATGCCATGATCCGTGCAGCGAAGAATCTGAAGTTCCGCTGTCATGCGGGCGTTGTACAGTCGAAGGATTCCTTCTTTGGGCAGCATGAGCCGGAGGTGATGCCGGTCAGCTACGAGCTTGAAAATAAGTGGCAGGCGTGGCTTCGGATGGGATGCCTGGCATCGGAGATGGAGTCAGCAGCACTGTTTATCGCAGGCAGCTTCCTTCGGGTGCGTGTAGGTGCCTGCTTCCTGGTTCTGGCTAATCAGGAGCGGGCGAAAAAAGGCCTGTCCAATGAACAGGCCCATGATACAGAGGCAGCGATCCGGACAGCGGTGGAAGCCATCCGTATCTTGATTCAGGAGGATGCGAAGAATGAATAATGAGAGGATAGAAACACTCATCGAGGAAGCATTCGCAGCACGGAAAATGGCCTATACGCCCTATTCTCATTTTCAGGTGGGGGCGGCTCTGCTGACTGAAAAAGGCGGGATTTACCGTGGCTGCAATATTGAAAATGCGGCCTATACACCGACAAACTGCGCGGAACGCACTGCCTTTTTTAAGGCAGTCAGTGAGGGTGAACGCAGCTTCACAGCGATTGCAGTTGTGGGAGGTCCGGAAGGAGCTTCGGAATTTGACTGGTGTGCGCCCTGTGGCGTGTGTCGTCAAGTGATGAAGGAATTCTGCCATGAGGATGTGTTTCAGATCATTCTGGCACGTTCGGTGAAGGAATATAAGGTCTATACACTGGCGGAGCTTCTACCGATGGGATTCGGACCGGATAATTTGCAGTAGGAATGCCGATTGCCTCATAAAGCTGGTATGCAGGTGTCAAAGACCCGCGTACTGTAATCTTACAGTTTCATTAATATAACTTAATATATTGGAACACCTTTTGACATTGCAAAAAAAACAGGGTACACTGTATGACAGGCGGGGATGGATTCACCATTTCCGCCTGTATTCAGAAGAAAAAGCGGACGCAGGTCCGATGAAAAATAGAAAAAGTGTGGGGAGTTTGGACGGATGGCTCAGAAAGAGTGGAAACGGGAAGAAATGAAACAGAATCAGGGAAGAACAGAGCAGAACCAGAGAAAAAAGGTTCAGAAAAAGACAGGGTATAGGGCAGTGCTGGCGGCTTCGATGTTTTTGATTGCTGCTTCGGCAGCCCTGTCAGCGTGCAAAAAATCACCGGCGGCTGAGACAACAGCGCAGACACAGGCGGCAGAGGAAACGGAGGGCGCGGTCAGCACGGCGCTCGGAGCGGCGGATCGGGTGCTGGAGGAGAATGGCATGCTGTACCTCAAATACCGCACGGAGATCCGTTCCCTTTCGAAGGAGACAGGCGAGATGAAGACGCTCTGCCAGTTTGACACAGGAGATGAAAACAGCACCTTCTGGGTCTACGGAGGCGGGCTGTATTTTGACCGGATACAGGCGGAGAGTGGCAGCACACAGGGCACGGAGCTTTATGGGCTGTACCGGCTGGATTTGGAGAGCGGTGTGGAAGAGCATTTAGCGGATCTGACGGATCAGCCGTCGGTGCTCTATGCGTCAAAGAACCGCCTGTATGTCAAGGGTTACAACATGAATGTCATTTATACGCTCGATGAGAATGGCAAAACAGCGGGAGAGTTGTCACCATCAGACACGATCTACGGGGAGATTCCGGCAGGCTGCAGCGAGCTGTTTAATGGGATTCTTCCATATTATACGGAACAGTTTGGGTATATGCCGGTGCAGAATGAAACCTGCCTGGTGATTGCGGATGCGGACGGCAGCCATCCGAGGGAGATTTCGGATATTACGAATACATCGTCGGTGCTGTTTGCGAAGGACGCATTCTTTGCCCTGCTTCGGGATGGCAATGGAAATACGCAGTGTTACCGCTATGAGGTCTCCGACCCGGAGAAACGGACGCTTTTATATGAGACGGCGGAAAATATCAGCCTGGTGCAGTATCAGGACGGATATTTGTATCTGATGGAAAATCAGGCATCCCAGACCAGCACGGGAGAGTTTTTGTTTAAGCGGATTGCGGCGGATGCGGAGGCAGATGCAGCGGCAAATGCCGCCGAGGCGCAGAATGCGCTTTTTACGGTCGAGGAAGAGCCGGGCATGACGAATGATTTTTCTATGTATGGTAATTTTTATGTGACGGGAAATCAGGCATACTGCCAGCAGTTTAAGGATTACGGCGTTTATCTGGGCGAAAAAACGCTGGATGATGCGGCAGGCGGGGAAGCGACGCTGTTAGAGCCAGTTCTGTTCCAGTCTCCGATCCGGGAGCTGGGGCATGTCGAGGCGCAGTCGGAGACGTTAAAGAGTGCGGATGGAAGCCGGGAGCTGGGAAGTGTGTACGCAGAGCGGCTGGTATTTGACGGCGAGGGCGATGCGGTCGAGGCGATGAACCAGACGATGCAGGAGCTGCAGGCATCGGTTCTGTCGGCGGCGCGGACGGATTCCATGAATCTGGACACGGAGATGAGCATAGATACGGCGGAATCGGACGGATCGGAGGAAGAGACACTTCCGCAGGAGGCGGATGCAGCGCAGCCGGTCTATTCGATGGCGCTTACGATCGACGGAGATGACGCGATTACGTATCTGGATGATCATTATGTCTGCGTCCGTGCGGATGGATATGAATATACGGGCGGCGCACACGGAACGCCGTTCCGCCAGTATTTTGTCTTTGACCGGGAAACGGGGGCACGCCTGTCTTTGAGCGATGTGGTTGAGAATCCGGTGGAGGAGCTGCAGGCGAAGGTTGGTGCGGCATTCCGGGAGCTGGCGGAAAAGACAAATTTTGCCTTTGAATCACCGGAGGATCTGGAACATACGGTGGCAGACGGCATCAGCTACGAATCGCCGTTTTATCTGAGCGAGACGGGCGTGGTTTTCTATTATGCGCCGTATGAGATTGCATCGTATGCGGAAGGATTCCCGGAGGTAACAATTCCGTACAGCGAGTTGGAAATGCGGATTGAACTTAGTAAGTAGGAATTTTCTGAACTGCAACAAATGCGGATTGCGCTTAAGTAGAGATCTTGAAGTTACGAAAAAAATCGCTTATAATACTCCATAGAAAAATAGTGTCGAACGAATCTGAAAGAATGGCACAGGATGAGGAGGAAGCAGCATGAAGACAGTTGTTAAGGAAAATGCGAACGGCGGCAAAGGACAGGTAGTTGTAAAATACATTCTGGATGACAATGAGTTAAATGCAAAATGTAAGATGTTTGCCGAGGTAACGATCGCACCGGGATGTTCCCTGGGCTATCATGAGCACCACGGCGAGAGCGAGACGTATTATATCATCAAGGGACAGGGCGAGTACGATGACAATGGAACGAAACGTCCGGTTACCGTCGGCGATAAGACCTTCACGCCGGATGGATGTGGTCATGGCATTGCCAATACCGGAGATGAAGATCTGGTCTTTATGGCATTGATCCAGCTGGATTAAGAGCGAAGAACAAAACAGAAAAAGGTAACGGTTCACAGTAACCAAAAAAGGCGCTGGCATGGGAAGTGGTTCGATGTGTCGGCGCTTTTTGCCATATATGTCCGGAAAATGCCTATATGTTTAAGCGGAAAAATTGGAAATCAAAAAATAGTGGATCAAAGAAAGAAAAAGGAGGTGTGCCTGCGTGAAACTATTTCATCTTTCTGATCTGCATATCGGGAAAATGTTAAATGGCTATAGCCTGCGCGAGAGCCAGAAGAATGCGTTTTTGCAGATACTTAAATATGCGGAGGAAGAGAAGCCGGATGCGATTCTGATATGCGGGGATATTTATGATAAATCGGTCCCGGCGGGGGAAGCGTATACGCTTTTTGACTGGTTTCTGACCGAGCTATCCGGGCGCTGTCCGGGGACGGAGATCCTGATCATTGCGGGAAATCACGATTCACCGGAGCGGCTGGCGTATGGCGCATCGTTTCTGGCACGCCACCGGATCCATATCGCGGCGCTGCCGCCGGCAGATCGGACGGAGTATTTAAAGCAGGTCACACTTACAGATGAGTGGGGACCAGTTCATTTTTATCTGGTACCGTTTATCCGTCCGGGTCATGTGCGCCATTTGTTTGACACCAATGGTTATACCGATGCATTCCAGAAACTCTTGGCGCGGGAGACGATCCGGAAGCAGGAGCGCAATGTGGTTCTGGCGCACCAGTTTTTTGTCTGGAACGGTCAGAATCCGGAAACCTGCGATTCGGAGACGGCGGTGCTGACCTCCGGAGGATTGGATGCGATCGATGCGTCGGTGCTGGAACCGTTTGAATATGCGGCGTTAGGGCATATCCACGGGACACAGAAGGTAGGGCAGGAGCGGTTTTGCTATTGTGGGACGCCGTACAAATATTCGATCAGTGAAGAACACCATCAGAAGGGGATCACGGTGGTGGAACTGGGAGAAAAAGGAAGTGAGCCGCAGATCCGCCGTCTGCCGATTCTCTGCCATCCCGATGTAAAGCGCGTGCGGGGGACACTGGAAGAACTCAAGCTGCTTTCAGATACGATGGAAAAGATGCCGGATGGAAGCGGACGCGCGGACGCGTATGTGAGCGTGGTCCTGACGGACGAAAAAGAAATGTACGATTTCCGGGAACGCCTGGAGGAGTTATTTGCGCATATTTTGGAGATCCGGGTGGACAATGAGAGGACGCGGAAACGACTGGAGGAAGAACCGGAGGAAAACGGGGCGGTGACGCCGTTTCAGGCATTTGCCTCTTTTTATGAGGCGGTGCGCCACTGCCCGATGACAGAGGAACAGGAGACGATTCTGGCGCGCATGGTGGAAGAGGCAGAGGAGGAGGAACGCGTATGAAACCGAAGCTGCTTACAATGTCGGCGTTTGGCTCTTATGGGGGCATGACGCAGATTGATTTCGAACGGGCGGGGACGGGATTGTTCCTGATCACGGGCGATACGGGGGCAGGCAAAACGACGATCTTTGACGCGATCTCGTTTGCGCTCTACGGGGCGGCGAGCGGTGCCGGGAGAGAAGGCGCGATGCTTCGCAGCCAGTATGCACCGGAGGACGCGGAAACCTGGGTGGAACTGACGTTTGAGGATAAGGGGCAGGATTATACGATCCGCCGCAGTCCGGCATACACGCGCCTCAGTAAGCGGAAAAATAAGGACGGCGCATACACGGCGACGAGTGTGGCGCCGAAAGCGTCTCTGCTTTTGCCGGATGGAAGTGAGATGTCCGGCCGGATCCGTGAGATCGATGAGAAGATCCGGGCGATCGTGGGCGTGGACCGCGATCAGTTTTCGCAGATCGCGATGATCGCGCAGGGCGAATACATCCGTCTGCTTCATGCATCCTCCAAAGAAAGAAAAGAGATATTTTCGCGCATTTTCCATACCGGGATCTACGGTAGAATCCAGCAGAAGCTGCGGGAGGCAGATCGGACGCTGTATGGAAAGCTGGAGGATAACAAGACCCGGTGCGAGGAAGTCATCCGGCAGGTGACGGTTCCCAGGACGGAGGAGGCGGTAGCTGCGGAGTGGGAAGAAAGATGGCAGTCTTTGAAAGAGCGGTACCGGACAAATGGAGCGGAACTGCTTGCATTTCTGCATCAGTTGTCGGAGGAAAGCCGGAGGCTCGAGGAAGAGGCGGGGAGACTGGAAGAGAATGCAATCCAGAAGCTTGCCGCCGGACAGAACCATCTGGAGCTTGTGAAAAAGGAAAAACGGGTACTGGAAGAAAAGAGCCGTTTGGAAGCATTTGGACGGGAGATGGAGGCTAGGCGCCGGGAAGCTGCCGCAGCCTATGAGAGCCGGAAACCGGAGTTGGAGGATCAGATCCGGCGGATGCAGGATGCGCTTCCGCTCTATGCGGAGCAGGAGAAAAAAAGGCAGGCATATGAAACTTTGGAACATCAGCGGACGGCTCTGACCCAAAACCTGAAAAAAATGCAGAATCAGCTGGAAACGTGCCGTACACAGGAAGAAATACTTCGAAACCAGGAGCGGGAGGCGGTAGAGGCGCGCGCTGCCCTGGCAGAATGCCGGGGACGGCGGGAGCAGATGGAACGGCGCCAGGCGGTTTTGCAGGAGTTAGGGAAATGCTGTGAAGCGGAGCGGACATGGAGGAAGTCACTGGAAAAACGCCAGGAAAAATTTCAGGCAGCCGCGCGGGCGTACCAGCAGTCAGATCAGTTGTATCAGGACGCGTCCTGCCGCTTTCTGGCGATGCAGGCGGGACTTCTGGCGGCAGAGCTGCAGGAAGGAAAACCGTGCCCGGTCTGCGGCTCGCTGGAACACCCGGCTCCCTGCCGTCTGGAGACAGAGCCGATCCGGGAGGAACAGGTGGAAGCGCTGCGTGCCGGGCGGGATGATGCCGATCAGAAGCAGAGGACAGCCGCTGAGGCGTGCCAGGAGGCGCAGATCTCGCTGGAACATGAGAGCAGACGGCGGATAGAGATCCAGAGAAAACTGTACGGCCAAAATCAGGACAGCCCGGCAGCCCAGCCGGATGTGGATGCTCTGGAGAACGAGCTCCGGCAGATGGCACAGGAAATCCGGCGATGCAGGCAGGCGGAAACCACTTATACTGACCGGATTTCCATGGAAGAAACGATCCGGCAGAAACGGGAGGCGAACGGAGCCGGACAGAAGAAGCTGGAAGCTGCGCTGGAGCTTAAAAGAAGTGAGGTGCAGCAGGCGGCGATCGAGAGCCAGATGAGACATAATGAGCTGGAGGAACTCTCGAAGCGGCTGGAGTGGAAAGACAGCCGGACACTCCGGGTGGAGCTTGAGAAGCGCAGCCGGGAGCTGGAAACACTTGCAGAGGCGGTGACAGCGGCTGATAAGAAAGCACAGGAGTGCCGGGAAAAATGCCGGGAGCTGGAGGGAAGCTTATCTTCGCTCCGGGAACATATGGAAGCAGATTCGGAAACAGATCCGGAAGAAAAAATCCAGCAGGCGATCCGGCACTGGGAAGAGGAAAAAACGCGCTGGTCGCGGCTTCACCGGGAACATATGTCGGTGCGGACACGCAACGAGGATGCATATGCGGCACTTCGGGTGTATCTGCAGGAACGGGAGCAGCTTGACCGGGAAAAACAGCAGATCAGCGAGCTTTACCAGACGGCGGACGGAAAACTGAGCGGCGCGGCGCGGATCGATTTCCAGACGTATGTACAGCGCCAGTATTTCCGCCAGATGATACAGGCAGCTAACCGCCGCCTGCGCCGGATGACGAAAGGAACCTTTGAACTTCAATGCCGCGGTCTGGCTGATCTGGGAAAACAGGGAGAAGTGGGACTTGACCTGGATGTCTACAGCTTTGTGACTGACCGGGTCCGGGACGTCAAAACGCTGTCCGGTGGAGAATCCTTTCTGGCGGCGCTTGCGATGGCGCTCGGCATGGCGGATGTCATCCAGAATGCGGCAGGCAGCGTGAAGGTGGATGCGATGTTCATTGATGAGGGATTTGGTTCCCTGGATGAGGAATCACGAACGCGGGCGGTTCAGGTGCTGCAGGAGCTGTCCGGAGGAAGACGCCTGATCGGCATCATTTCCCACGTGACGGAGCTGAAAGAGGAGATGGGACACAAGCTGGTGGTAAAAAAAGGAAATGGTGGAAGCCAGGTGCATTGGGAGATAGAAGATTAGTAGGACGGCTCAGAGCCGTTGTGTGACGAAAGAAAAGAGGCTATTTACATATGACAATCGTAATTCCAGGGATGGTGACGATATCGCTCTTATCTCTGTTTTACTGCAGTATGCTGCCGGAGACGGGGCGGAAGGCGAGAATGCAGGCATTTGAGCGGCAATACATCGCCCACCGGGGATTTCATGACAACCGGAGCGAATGTCCGGAAAATTCGCTCCCGGCGTTTGAGCGCGCGATCCAGATGGGATATGGGATCGAGCTGGATGTACAGCTGACAAAAGACGGGGTTCCGGTCGTATTTCACGACTGGGATCTGAAGCGGGCGGCGGGCGTTGACCGGAAGATACGAGACTGTACCTTTGAAGAGCTGCAAAGCTATCGTTTGTTTGGTTCATCCCAGACGATACCAGCCTTTGAGACAGTGCTTGAGCTGGCGGATGGACGCACACCGCTTATCATCGAGCTGAAAGCGGAGATTGTCCACCGGGAGCTGTGCGAGAAATGCGCGGTGCTTTTAGACCGTTATCCGGGTGAGTACTGCATCGAATCGTTCAGTCCGCTGGCACTCGGCTGGTTTAAGCGCCATCGTCCAAATGTTTTGCGCGGACAGCTTGCGACCAATCACCGCGGCGAGGGATTGAAAACGCCGGTCATTGTGCGGGAGATGCTTACATACTGTATGCTGAACGGATTTTGCAGACCGGATTTCATTGCGTACAACTGCCAGTTCAGCAACACGCTTCCGGTGGAAATGCTGCGTTATTTCTACAAATGTAAGATGGCGGCGTGGACGATTAAAAACCAGGGCGAATTAAACAGGCACCGGAAACAGTTTGATGTTTTTATTTTTGACAGTTTCGAGCCGGATCAATTCGTAAATTTCAACAAAAAACATCCTAAAAGATAGTGAGAAAGTCCTAAATTATGCTGGAAAAGTTGATTTTCTATGAAAATCTGCTATAATGGCTAAGACAATTTAATAATGAGAGATTATTACGAATTCGAGAGGACAAAGATATGAAAAAGAAACAGCTTCTTTCAGGCGTAATGGCACTTTTGTTATCTGCTTCACTCTGTGCATGCGGAGGCAGCAAGACAGCAGAAGGCACCTCAGAAGCAGCTGGCGAGTCCAGTGAAGCAGAGACCAGTAATACTCTTTCAGAAGGAACACCAGTACCAGGCGGCAGCGTTGTGTATGGCATGACGCAGGACCTGGCTAGTCTTGACCCCCATGTAGATACGGACGCAGGAACTAGAGACGTGGTTTTCAATTTGTACGAAGGGCTTGTAAAGCCTACTTCCGATGGCGGATTTATTCCGGCTGTTGCCAGCGATTACACCATTTCCGATGATGCAAAGACTTATACTTTCACATTGAGAGATGGCATCACATTCCATGACGGCACACCGGTTACCATCGAAGATGTCAAATATTCCATCGATCGTTATGCGGAGATTCAGGGCGAATCCTCCGCTTTTTCTTCGCTTGTAGATAGTGTAGAGGTGCAGGATGACAAGACACTGGTTGTAAACCTGAAAGAAAGTTATTCAGAGTTTCTTCCGATGATGACGATTGCCATCATTCCGCAGTCCAACGAGGACCCGGCAGGCAATCCGATCGGTACCGGCCCATTCAAATATGTTTCCTACACACCGGGACAGAACATGGAGCTGGAAAAATACGATGGCTACTGGCAGGAGGGCGTTCCGAGCCTGGACAGCGTGGAATTTAAATTTATTGCCGATGTGGACACCGCATTTGTAGAGCTGCAGGCAGGCACCATCGACATTCTGAAATATTTAACCGCCGCACAGGCGGAGACGCTGGGCGATGAAGATTACAACATCGTACAGGGAAGCATGAACCTCGTCCATGCGATGTACTTAAACAGCGCTTACGAGCCGCTTTCCAAGACAGAGGTGCGTCAGGCACTCTGCTATGCGGTAGACCGCGATGCGATCAACAACTTTATTTTCGGCGGAAAGAGCCATATCATCGGCTCCCATATGATTCCGGCAATGTCGAAATACTATGAGCCGGAAGCAGAGACCGTATACAGCTACGATCCAGAGAAGGCAAAAGAGCTTCTGGCAGATGCCGGATACGCAGATGGTTTTGATCTGGAAATCACCGTTCCGAGCTCATACAGCCAGCACGTAGACAGCGCGCAGATCATCGCGGATGAGCTGTCCCAGGTCGGCATCAACGTGACCTTAAATCAGGTTGAGTGGAGCACCTGGCTGCAGGATGTATACAAGGGAGGCAACTTCCAGGCGACCGTCATCGGTTTTGACGGAACGCTGGCACCGAGCGACTGGCTCAAGAAATATGTGACAGACGATGCGAAGAACTTCATGCATTACTCCAACACTGAGTACGACGATGTATTTAATACAGCATACACAACCGTTGATGACGATGTAAAAGTAGAAAACTACAAGAAGGCGCAGATGATCCTGGCAGAGGATGCGGCAGCCGTTTACATCGAAGATCCGGCGAACCTCGTAGCAGTCAGCAAGAAGTTTGGCGGCTACACCTTCTACCCGACGGCAGCAGAGGATATGTCCCTGTTATATCAGGTAGAGCAGTAAAATATACAGTTACAATCCAGCAAATTCCTGCTGCTACCACGTTTTCTCACGGCACTTTCGGTTCCAAAAGTGCCTGACCGTGAACAGTAACCAGGAAATAACAACAGAATAAGAAGCGGTAAACGCAGGAGGGAATTATGAAATTCTTTATAAAAAAACTGATAACTCTCATTATCACATTGTTGGTCATATCCTTCCTGACGTTTACCGCTTTTTCTGTGATTCCGGGCGATGCGGCACTTTCCAGGCTGGGAAAGGACGCGACGGAAGAGCAGTTAGAGCGGGCGCGGGATGAGATGGGATTAAATGATCCACTTCTGGAGCGGTATGGAAGATGGGTGACCGATGCGATGCAGGGGGATTTCGGGGAGTCCTACCGGTATGAGGGAACCTCAGTCCGCTCCCTTCTGGCACAGCGGCTTCCGGTCACGGTGCTTCTGGCAGTCATTTCCCTGCTCATCATCACGGTGATTTCAGTTCCACTCGGAATCCTGAGTGCCCGGTTTGCCGGGAAATGGGTCGATACGCTGACGAACTGCCTGACGCAGATTCTGATGGCGGTGCCGTCATTCTTTCTCGGCATGATCCTGACCTACGTGTTTGGACTGATTCTTCATATGTTCCAGCCGGGTAAATTTATCGAACCGTCGGAAAATTTCGGAAAGTCTGCACAGTACCTTTTATTTCCGGCGCTCGCGGTGGCGCTGCCGAAGATTGCGATGGTGGTGAAATTCCTGCGAAGCTCGATTCTGACCGAGATGAACCGGGAATACGTGCGGACTGCCTACAGCCGCGGCAATACGGAAACGGCGGTATTGTACGGGCATGTGCTGAAAAATGCGATGATTCCGGTTGTGACGTTCTTTGCGATGGTAATCGCGGAGATCCTTGCCGGCAGCATCGTGGCGGAGCAGGTGTTCAGCGTGCCGGGAATCGGAAGACTTCTGATCAGCTCGATCTCCAACCGCGATTATCCGGTTGTGCAGGCGATCGTGCTGTACATCACATCGGTGGTCGTACTTATCAATTTTGCGGTTGATATGATTTATCAGGTTTTGGATCCGAGAGTCCGGACGGCGGAAGAATAGAGGGAAGACGAATGAAACGAAAGAATTATAATCTGATGATAGGGGGCGCGATCACGCTGTTCTTTCTGGCAGTTGCCCTGATCGGACAGTTCTGGACGCCGTATGGGACGACGACGATGGACTCCATGGCAGTCAATCTGGCGCCGTGTGCAGCACACCCGCTGGGAACGGATAACTTCGGGCGCGATATATTGAGCCGTGTGATGGCGGGAAGCGGCAGCACCTTTTTTGTGGCAGTCTGCACGGTTCTGATCGGGTGTGTGTTTGGCACGATCGTCGGTGCGCTGACCGGCTATTTCGGCGGCTTTTTCGATAACCTGATCATGCGTTTCAATGATATCCTTTTATCGTTTCCGAGCATTCTTCTGGCGCTTATCTTCATCAGCCTGACGAAGCCGGGAAGCTACAACATCATTCTGGCGCTGGGAATCCTTTTTATCCCGAGTTTTGCCCGGATCGTCCGCAGTGAGGTGATCCGGTGCCGGGAACTGGATTTTGTCAAGAGTGCGCGGATCCTTGGCGCAGGGCATATCCGGATTATTTTCGCCCATATTCTGCCGAATGCGGCGGTCAGCCTTTTGACGGCGGCAGCGATCGGATTTAACAATGCGGTGCTGGCGGAGGCGAGTATGAGTTATCTGGGACTGGGAATCCAGCCGCCGGAGCCGAGTCTCGGGAGAATGCTTTACGAAGCGCAGTCGTACCTGTTCAATGCGCCGTGGTACGCGATCGGACCGGGCGTGACGATCATCCTGATTATTCTGGGATTCAGCATGGTGAGCGAGGGGCTGCGCTCGATGCAGCAGTAAGGAGGCGAAAAGATGGAACCATTGGTTGAGATAAAAAATCTGTCGATCCGTTTTCCAGAAGGAAATTCGACCTTTGAGGCAGTCAAGGGAATCAGCTTTTCGATCGGAAAAGGCGAGATCGTCGGAGTAGTCGGCGAGTCAGGGTCAGGAAAATCCATGAGTGCGCTTGCGCTGATGGGGCTGCTTCCGAAGGACGCCGAGATTGCCTCCGGATCGCTCTGTTTTCAGGGAGAAGATCTGGTGACCATGAAACCGGAAAAGCGGAGACAGCTATGCGGCAGCAAAATGGCGATGGTCTTTCAGGAGCCGATGACCTCCTTAAATCCGGTATTGAAAATCGAACGGCAGGTCGGGGAAAGCCTGCGGATCCATACGAAACTCGGAAATGCTGAGATCCATGAACGGGTGGTGCAGGCACTCTCAGAAGTCGGTCTGCCGGACCCGGAGGGGCTGTGCGGTAAATACCCGCATGAGCTTTCCGGCGGCATGCGCCAGCGTGTGATGATCGCGCAGGCGATGATCAATTCTCCGAGTCTTCTGATTGCGGATGAGCCGACGACAGCGTTAGACTGTGTCGTTCAGGCACAGATCCTGGAGCTTCTGCGGAATATCCACCGGACCAAGGGAACGTCGATTCTCTTTATTTCCCATGATCTGAATGTTGTGCGTGCGCTCTGCAGCCGTGTGATCGTGGTTTATAAGGGCGAGATCGTGGAAGAAGGGCAGACGGAAGACGTCCTTCTGCATCCGAAGCATGAATATACGCGCCATCTGGTGGCTTCGATTCCGGAGGGAGAAAAAGGGGAAAGCTCCGGCGGGGAGATCCTGCGCCTGACGGATTTGAACGTATTTTACGATGTGCGTGGCGGTCTGTTCCGCAAAAAAGGAAAAAAACACGTAATTCACGATCTGAACCTGTCGGCAAGAGAGGGAGAGATTGTGGGGATCGTGGGCGAGAGCGGCTGCGGCAAATCGACGCTCAGCAAGACGATCCTGGGACTTCACGACAATTATACAGGTGAGGTGAAGGTGCGTGACGGCGTCCGTCCGCAGATGGTATTTCAGGATCCGGCGGGATCGCTCAACCCGGCGCGGACGATCGGATGGATTCTGGAAGAACCGCTGCGCCTGCGCGGCATCAGGGACCGCACAGAGCGCAGGCAGCTTGTGAAAGAAATGCTTGAAAATGTCGGACTGGATGAGTCCTTTGCGGCGCGCCATCCGAGAGAGCTTTCTGGCGGTCAGAAACAGCGCATCAGCATCGGCGTGGCACTTCTCATGGATCCGCGCCTGGTGATCGCGGATGAGCCTGTTTCGGCGCTTGATGTGACGGTCCAGTCCCAGATTTTGAACCTGCTTTTGAAGCTGCACGCCGAAAAGCAGATGACCATCCTCTTTATTTCCCACGATCTGAACGTCGTGCGCGGGCTCTGCAGCCGTGTCATGGTCATTTACAAGGGTGTGATTGTGGAAGAAGGTCTGGCAGAAGAGATCTATGAGCATCCGGCGCACCCGTACACGAAACTTCTGCTGGAAGCGGCGATCGGCGGGGATACAATGGAACTGGATGCGGAGGCAGGAAAGCAGAGTGCGGAGCCGGAGAGAGACAGCCGGATGGAAAAACCGGAGCGGGGACAGACGAAAGAGAACCTTTTGGAAAATCAGGAAAAAGAGCGGTCCGTCCAGAATGTGCCAAAGAAGATAGCGGGCAGTGGGGAGAAGTGTATCTTTTATGAGCGATGTCCGAAGAGAAGAGAGGCGTGTGCCCATGTGCCGCTGTCACCGGAGGCAGTACAACTTTCAAAGACACACTGGGCGCGGTGTATTCAGATAGAAGCATAATCTGATAAGCTGAAATAGAGAAAAACGAAATAGCAGCCGAAAAAAGACAGACGGTTCAGCCTATGCCAGGGAAAGCGGCATGGCTCGAATCGTCTGTCAATGTTTTTTCCTGCGGTGGGAAATCAAAGTGCGCGGCTGCTCACTGGAAGAATCCTGTTGCCCCTGCTGTGCCTCACCGGAAAGCTGCAGCGGCTCCCGGCGGTGCCGGAGTGAATGGTAAAAAAGCCAGATCAGATCCACCAGGGCGATCAGAAACGCACATCCGGCTAATAGATGAAATACCTCATGCGTCAGGGCGGGATACGGCAGAGCGGATATGATATAAGGAGAAGTCATATTCCGCAGGGAGCTCGCCGTCCAGGAGAGACTGTCCGCCATCGTCTGGAGAAGCGATTCATAGGTATCCTCGTTCAGGCGGATCAAACGCCCGTTTAATGAAAGTGCTTTGCGTTCGGGCGGATCTGGATAGCCGGAAGACGGATCGAGCAGATAGAAATGGCAGGTTCCATTTTCCAGAGAGTAGTAATAATATCCGGTCTCTTTCTTTCCATCGTAGGCAGCGCACCCTGTATAATATAAGGAAGGAGCGTTCACCGAGACATAGGGCTGAGCCGGGTTATAAAAATCTTCAAACTTGCACTGGCTGTTTATCGGCCGCGGGGAGTGTGAATTTTCCCCGGCATTCTGCCACAGGAGCAGGATGGACGCGATCAGCACCAGCGCCGGAAGCCACATCTGCCGGCGGTAAAAACGGCGGCTTTTGATGGGGGAATGTTTTTGTTTTTCAGTCAAATTTTTCATACGCTCTAGTATAGTCAGTTCTGCGTGGAACGTCAAGAGTTAGTGTATACGACAAAATCCTGCTGCTACCACGTTTGCTTACGGCACGTTCGGTTCCAAAAGTGCCTACCTGTGAACAATTACTCCATTCCTGGTCATCTGTGCGTGCTTTTTCAATTATTCTTGCAAACAGGGCGAAAAATTGCTATGATGGGAGTGCTGGCATCGGAAGGAGATTGTGCAGTAGGGGAAAGCTTTCGGTGCATGGCAGTCATTTTTGCATCGGCAATATAGAAGGAGAGGCTAAATGGACGCTTACACGAGTTTTGCGGAAGTATATGATATGTTTATGGATAATATTCCCTATGAGGACTGGTGCGGGTACCTGACTTCTCTTTTAAAGGAATATGGGATCAACGATGGTCTGGTGTTGGATCTGGGATGCGGAACCGGCACGCTGACGGAGCTTCTGGCAAAGGAAGGCTATGATATGATCGGCGTGGATGTCTCGGAGGATATGCTGCAGGAAGCAATCGAAAAACGGGCAGAATCTGGGCTGCCAATTTTGTATTTATTGCAGGATATGCGCGAATTTGAATTGTACGGGACGGTCCGGGCGGTTGTGAGTATCTGCGATTCGCTGAATTATATTCTGGATTATGACGATCTGGCGCACGTATTTTCGCTGGTCAACAATTATCTGGATCCGAAGGGAATGTTCATTTTCGACCTGAACACGGAGGCAAAGTTTCAGGCAATGGGAAGTGAGACGATCGCGGAGGTGCGCGACGAGGGGAGCTTCATCTGGGAAAATGAGTATGATGAAGAGGAGAAAATTAACTCCTACGATCTGACGCTCTTTATCCGTGAGGAGGATGACTTATACCGCCGCTATCAGGAGACGCATTTTGAGCGCGCGTGGTCGTTGGACGAGATAAAAAAGGCGCTCACAGAGGCGGGCATGGAATTTGTGGCGGCGTATGACGCATTTACGAAGAACGCGCCGCGAAAAGAGAGCGACCGAATCTATGTGGTTGCGAGAGAACATGGGAAAGAGGTATAAATGATGGAAAAGATAAAAGCAGGTGAAATAACGGGACAGACCGGAGATTATATGCTCCGTGCGACGGCGGCGAATGGTCAGATCCGCGCATTTGCGGCGACTTCCCGCGATCTGGTGGAGAAAGCCAGACAGGCGCACAATACCAGCCCGGTGGCGACCGCAGCGCTGGGACGCCTGATGACGGCAGGGGTCATGATGGGATCGATGATGAAAGCGGACAGTGATCTTTTAACCATCCGGGTTGAGGGCGATGGTCCGATCGGCGGTCTGACGGTGACAGCTGATAAGAATGGCAATGTCAAGGGCTACGCGTTCCACCCGGAGGTAATGCTGCCGCCGAATGCGAAGGGCAAGCTGGATGTGGGCGGTGCGCTGGGAGTCGGCGTCTTGAGCGTAATCCAGGATATCGGTTTGAAAGAGCCGTATGTGGGACAGACGATCCTGGTAACGGGTGAGATTGCGGAAGATCTGACTTATTACTATGCGACCTCCGAGCAGACTCCGTCCTCCGTGGCACTGGGTGTTCTGATGAATAAAGAAAATACGGTGCGCCAGGCAGGCGGATTTATCGTCCAGCTTCTTCCGGGAGCAGAGGAGGCGACGATCGCGGCACTTGAAAAGACGATCGGTGAGCTGGAGCTGGTGACGACGATGTTAAATAAGGGAATGACCCCGGAGGACATTCTGGAGCTGATTTTAGGACAATTTGGTCTGGAGATTCTGGATAAGATGCCGATTCAGTTTACCTGCAACTGCACCAAGAGCCGTGTAGAAAAGGCGCTGATCAGCATCGGCGGCAGAGAGCTGCAGGAGATGATCGACGAGGGCAAGAGCATCGAAGTCAACTGCCAGTTCTGCAACAAGCACTATGAATTTAGTGTGGATGAGCTGAAAAAACTGTACGAGAAAGCTAAGAAGTAAAAAGAAATGAGATAATAGATATGGCTGCTGTGCGGAAAAAGGATATCTGGATATGTTCCGCATGGCAGGACAGAAAAAAAGGTAACTGTTCACACATGTGTGAGCAGTAACGAAAAAAGGGATACTGCCGAAGCGGTATCCCTTTTTATAATCACTTTACTTAGATCAATATAACGTATTCGCAAAATATATATCAAACATATTTGGAAAACAGGTACACTGGAAAGTTGATGATTAAAGCTTGGTTACGTTAGTAGCCTGCGGTCCCTTAGCACCGTTAACAACTTCGAACTCTACCTGAGCGCCTTCCTCAAGAGACTTGAAGCCTTCCATGTTCAGTCCGGAGTAGTGAACGAATACATCGTTGCCCTGCTCGTCGCAGATAAATCCGTAACCTTTCTGGTTGTTGAACCACTTTACAGTACCTCTGTTCATATGATACCTCCAAAAAAATATAAAAAATAGTGATGGCCGCATGGATTTACGACCTGTTCCAAGAATAGCATAGTTTCATATTGATGTCAAACGTTTTCGCATAAAATTTCTGGAAATTCAGACATTTAAAAATAGTTAAATTTTTGTGGAAAATAAGGGCATTTGTTACTGTACACACATGTGTGCCCAGTAACGGGTATTTTCCAGAAAGCCGCGAAAGAAAGTGGGGTTGTCAAACCAGAATACGGGGGGTAAAATAGGAGGAAAGAAAAGGGGAAAGAGGTAGGAAAATGAATTATTTTTACAATGCGTATCATCATTTTTTGACGATCACGAAACATAAATGCGAGGTCATGAAAAACTGCTTTGCGGTAGGGCTGTACCGCCAGGGACTTCTGCACGACCTCTCCAAGTATTCCTGGGAGGAATTTGCGACCGGCGTTAAATATTATCAGGGAAACCGCAGCCCAAATGCAGCGGAAAAAGAAGAAAAGGGCTATTCGGCGGCATGGCTGCACCACAAGGGACGCAACAAACATCATTTCGAATACTGGATCGATTTTGCACCGGACAAGTCCTGGGGGCTTGTCGGCAATAAAATGCCCCTTCGCTACCTGATCGAGATGGTAATGGACCGGATTGCCGCGTCGAAGGTTTATAAGGGAAAAGATTACACGGATGCGTGCGCGTGGGAATACTTTGAAAGAGGCAGAGATTTTGTCGTGATGCACCCGAGGACGAAGTACCAGCTGGAATATCTCCTCACGATGCTGAAAGAACAGGGCGAGGAGAGAACCTTTGCGTTCATCCGGGCGCTGCTTGCACGGGAGAGGGCGAAAGAACAGGCAGTCCGGAGAAAACGGATGGGACACGTGATCCGGGAGATAAGAGAGCGTGGACGGGTGCTGTAATTTATAAGGACAATTCTCTCAGATAATTATGTAAGTACAGCACTGCCGTCTCTGGATCTGTGAAAAGTTGTTCTGAATACGGCACAAACAGCTGCTTACTCTTATAGTCTGCTTTCAGGCATTCATGCCACATCGGAGTGCCATCTGCAAGAAGCGGCTGCGGCACAAACAGCCCGGCTGCGCGGGTGTAGCACGTTTTGGCGGTTGCCTTCTTGCGGGCGGAGCGATCCACATACTGACCGACACTTTTGTGGATGGCGCAGTCCTCGTAGATCATATAGTAATAATTCTCATAATCGCTGTAAAATCGTTTCAGTTCCCCGGAATATAATGGAAGGTCGAGCGTCAGGCGGTTTCTTTCTGCCGACAGCTCCAGCTCACCGATGGAAAACTGGAATCCGCTTGTCAGAGAGACGGGGCTTTCATAGTGAAGCAGCAGGTGCTTTTCTGAGTTTCCGTCCGCATATGGGATATCACGGCTTTCTGAACCTTTGAAAGAAAAATCGCCGGTCAGAAAGTCCGGGTAGGCGAGAATCGGCAGAATCTGCGGCATTCCCTTTAAGTCATCCTCGTTATGGAGAATCAGAAGGTGTTTCAGCAGTTCAGAGTGCGTCTGTAAATATTCACCGTAAACCTCGATGAGCTGACCGCCGTTGTACTTATCTTCGCGGGCAATGCCGAGAAACCGCTCGATGCTTTTTTGTTTCAGATTTTCAAGTCCCAGCAATTTCTTTAATGGGCGTATTTTCTTATAAATATCAAAACTTTCAACTGCTTCAAAATTCCAGTCCTTTTTATAAAAAACACAGCGTTTCGTCAGAAATGGAATGTCAAACCCGTCTCCGTTGAAATGGACGAGGATGCGCTTTGTCCGGAGAAGTGCAAAAAAAGCGTCGAGAACCTCTTCCTCCGCATCCCTCGTCTCGGCAAAATACTGGGTCAGAATCCAGGTGTTTCCGTCGTGCCAGACGCAGCCGATCAGATAGACCGAGGCGTAGTCACCGGAAAAGCCGGTTGTCTCGATATCGAAAAAGAGCAGATCGGAGATAGCTCCTAACCGTTTGGGCGGATAAGAGGAAGTAAAGGTCAGCGGATTTTGAATGGTGATCATTTGGCAGTATCCTCCTGTGTCGGTTTATAATGTCCGCCCCTGGTCCGCATTGCGTCGGGGATTGGTTTCAGACTGTAACATATGGCGTTATTATAAATTCATCGGAAGTGAAAAGCAACCGTTTAAGATGACAAAACAATAACACAACCGGTATCGTGAAATATCCGTTCTGGCAGTTGAGTAAAAAGAAAAACAATTTGTAAACCTTCAGTGGTACAAGTTTGGCAATCGTTTGAAATTCCGATATACTAGAAAATGTCGGAAGTGACAGCGGGAAATGTGGTTGTACCAATATGGCAATTCGGGAATTTTTGGCGGAAAGACTGGCAGATTATGAGATCCCGCGCAAATTTGCCTTGCTAAAGGAGTTTTCAAAGACTGAAAGCGGAAAGATTCGTAAAAAAGAACTGTGAAAATTGCTTTTTCTTGTCGAAAAAAGAAAATGATTTATTGTGCAAAATGACAAAAGCGACGTTGACAAAAATGGAAAAGAGTGGTATATTTACATACAGCAATCAAACTATTTAATGTAACGGTTGTGAACGTGACCGGAGAGCTGCTTTCTGTGGGGGAAAAGCGGCTCTCTTTTTATATATGTTTGACTTTTTGTATAGTGACAGCTACAATAAATTCGTAACTGTTCAGTACCTTCACAGTCACGCGCAAAAATCCATTAAAAATTGCCTACGGCAATGGGATTTTTGCCTGCTGGTCCATGTTTTCGTACGGTCAGCGCAGTAAATGCGCAGACCTATTGAACAGTTGCTATGTTTTTAAAAATCATTTATAAGGGAGACAAACCATATGATAAGAGATGGCTTTATCCGGGTTGCCGCGTCAACACCGGAAGTGAAGGTGGCAGATGTAGAGTACAACCGGGAACAGGTTTGTGAACAGATAGAGGAGGGGCGCAAAAAGGGCGCTTCGATGATGGTATTTCCAGAGCTGGTGCTGACGGGATATACGTGCGGTGAGCTGTTTATCCAGAAATCGCTGCTGGCGAAGGCAAAGGAAGAGCTTAGGAAGCTGATCGCCTTTACAGCTGGCGATTCAATGCTTGTATTTGTAGGACTTCCGTGGGAATACAACAATAAATTGTACAATGTGGCAGCGGCGATCCAGGATGGAAAGCTGCTCGGTCTGGTTCCGAAGAGATGGATTCCAAACTATTCTGAATTTTATGAGGGACGTTATTTCAACCCAGGCTGGGAAAAGACAATCGACGTTTCCTGGGACGGTTATCAGGTGCCAATGGGAATGAAGCTTTTATTTTCCTGTGACAATGTGGAAAATCTCGTCGTGGGGGCGGAGATCTGCGAGGACGTCTGGGTTTTAAATCCGCCGAGTATTGCACACGCGTCGGCGGGGGCAACGGTGATCGTCAACTGTTCTGCCAGCGATGAGGTGACAGGCAAGAGCGAGTACCGCAGAAGTCTGATCAGCGGTCAGTCGGCGCGGCTTCTCTGTGCGTATATTTACGCCAATGCGGGCGAGGGCGAGTCTTCCCAGGATCTCGTTTTTGGCGGCCAGAATATTATCGCTGAGAATGGCAATATCCTGTCGGAGTCAGCGCGATTTGAGAATCAGACGATCTACGCAGATATCGATTTGGAACGTCTGGAATGTGAGCGCCGCCGGATGACGACCTATCAGACAGAAGGCCGTGAGGATTACCGGTTTGTAAGTTTTACGCTGGATCGGAAACCGCTTGCGCTGGAGCGCGCGATCGATCCGACCCCGTTTGTCCCACACGATGCGGGCAGCCGGAACCGCCGCTGCGAGGAGATCCTTTCGATCCAGGCGATGGGATTGAAAAAACGTCTCAAACATACCGGATGCCGCCATGCTGTCGTTGGTATTTCAGGCGGTCTGGATTCAACGCTGGCACTTTTAGTAACCGTGCGCGCCTTTGATCTGCTGGGGATTTCGCGTGAAAATATCCTGTCTGTGACGATGCCGTGCTTTGGTACGACTGACCGGACGTACCAGAATGCCTGCCAGCTCACGAAAAAGCTGGGTGCAACCTTGAAAGAAGTCGATATCCGAGAGGCAGTTACGATCCATTTCCGTGACATTGAGCAGGATCCGTCGGTTCATGATGTAACGTATGAAAATTCACAGGCACGCCAGAGAACGCTGGTTCTGATGAACCTTGCCAATAAGATCGGCGGTCTTGTCATCGGTACCGGCGATATGTCGGAGCTGGCGCTTGGCTGGGCGACCTACAACGGCGATCATATGTCGATGTACGGTGTCAACTGCTCGGTTCCGAAGATGCTGGTGCGCCATCTGGTGCGCTATTATGCAGACACCTGTGGCGAGAAAGAGCTTTCTGATATTCTGCTGGATGTACTGGATACGCCGGTCAGCCCGGAGCTTCTGCCGCCGGAGGAGGATGGAAAGATCGCGCAGAAAACGGAGGATTTGGTTGGTCCTTATGAGCTGCATGATTTCTATCTCTACTATATATTAAGATTCGGCTACCGTCCGGGCAAGATTTACCGCCTGGCGCGTCAGGCATTTGACGGTGCTTATGATAAGGAAACGATCCTTAAATGGCTGAAGGTGTTCTACCGCCGTTTCTTCAACCAGCAGTTTAAGCGTTCCTGCCTGCCGGATGGTCCGAAGGTAGGTTCTGCTGCAGTATCGCCGCGCGGCGACCTGCGTATGCCGAGCGATGCGTGCAGCCGCCTGTGGCTGGAGGAGCTGGAAACACTGGATGAGGATTGCGTTTACGGAGTGCCGGAGACGAAAGCGGCAGGAGGCAGCCTGTGATCGCGAGCACGGGCAACGCCCGTGTCAGAGCGGTGACGGCGCTTGCAAAGAAAGCAAAAGCAAGACGGGAACAGGGCGTCTTTTTGGTGGAAGGTCCGAAGATGTTCGGGGAACTGCCGGTGGAGAGACGCCGCGAAGTCTATGTGTCGGAAAATTTTCTGCGCCAGCAGGGGGAAAGAGCAGAAAAACTGCTGGCTGGCTGCCGGTATGAGACGGTGACGGATGAGGTCATGCGCCATATGTCGGACACCCAGACACCGCAGGGTATCCTGGCGGTAGCGGAACAGTTTTCCTATCAGCTCTCAGATGTGCTGAAAAATAGCCCGGACGGAAAGGCACCGGAGCTTGTGATTCTGGAGACGCTGCAGGATCCGGGTAATCTGGGAACAATCCTGCGTGCCGGAGAGGGGGCGGGTGTGACAGGCATCATTCTTGACCGTGGTTCAGCTGATATTTACAGCCCGAAGGTCATCCGTTCCACGATGGGCTCGATCTACCGGGTGCCGTTTATCTACACGGACGACCTGCATCAGACGATCGGGGAAGTAAAAAAGCAGGGAATCCGCCTCTATGCGGCGCATTTAAAGGGGAAACATAACTACGAAGAAGAAAATTATACAGGTCCGTCCGGCTTCCTGATCGGAAATGAGGCAAATGGTCTGACCGAGGAGACGGCGGCGCTTGCTGACGCGTGGGTGAGGATTCCGATGGCTGGAAAGGTTGAATCCCTCAATGCAGCGGTGGCGGCTTCGGTGCTGCTGTTTGAGACGGCACGGCAGAGACGGCAGTAAATTGTATTTTTTGAAACAATGTTTTAAGCCGGATAGTTTGTGCAAATAGAGAGCTGTGAAGAAATAAATTGAACTGCAGATCGATATGTTCCATTAAGAAGTTTGTAATAAAACCGTAAGTTCAAAAACAGAGCTGATTGGTTGATAAATGTCAGAAAATATCGTATACTAGTTTTAAGATATCAGGGTCAAAAGACCTATATGGAAGGAGGGGATGACATGGCAGTATGGTGTGTCTGGCTGGCGGTGTTTGTAGTGTGTATCGGGCTGGAAGCAGCGTCGATGGCGCTGACTTCGATCTGGTTTGCTGGAGGCGCTCTGATTGCGTGTGTCCTGTCGATCGCGGGAGTGAATCTTTACATCCAGATGGCGGTGTTTGTCGTTGTTTCATTCCTTCTTTTGTATTCAACAAGACCATTGGCACTCCGGTATATCAATCAGAAGACGGTGCGGACCAATGTGGACGCGCTGGTGGGTAAAAAAGCGCGGGTAACCGCAGAGATTGATAACGACGAGGCGAGAGGGACGGCGATGGTGTCCGGCCAGGAATGGACGGCACGCTCGGCGGATGGAAGCCGGATTCCGAGGGATACGATGGTACAGATTCAGGCGGTCAGCGGCGTCAAGCTGATTGTCAGCAAATGTAAGGAGGAGTAGGAAATATGGGAGCAGTTATCAGTTTTCTTGTCATTGCGATTGTGGTACTTCTGATTTTGTCATCCTGTATCCGGATCGTGCCGCAGGCACAGGCATTAGTCGTAGAGCGTCTGGGTGCTTATCTGGAGACATGGTCGGTTGGCGTGCATTTCAAGGTGCCGTTCATTGACCGCGTGGCAAAAAGAGTCATTTTAAAAGAGCAGGTTGTAGATTTTGCACCGCAGCCGGTTATCACGAAAGATAACGTTACGATGAAGATTGATACGGTTGTATTTTTCCAGATCACGGATCCGAAGCTGTTTGCTTATGGTGTTGAGAACCCGATCATGGCGATCGAGAACCTGACGGCGACCACCCTTCGAAATATCATCGGTGATCTCGAACTTGACCAGACCTTAACCTCTCGTGAGACGATCAACACGAAGATGCGCGCTGCACTCGATGTGGCGACAGACCCGTGGGGAATCAAGGTAAACCGTGTTGAGTTGAAAAATATCATTCCTCCGGCAGCCATTCAGGATGCGATGGAGAAACAGATGAAGGCAGAGCGTGAGCGCCGTGAGTCCATTCTCCGTGCCGAAGGCGAGAAGAAATCGACGATCCTGGTAGCCGAAGGTAAGAAAGAGTCCGCGATTCTGGAAGCAGAAGCAGAGAAGGAAGCGGCGATCCTGCGTGCAGAAGCACAGAAGGAAAAGATGATCCGCGAGGCAGAAGGTGAGGCGGAAGCGATCCTCAAAGTCCAGAAAGCGGAAGCAGACGGACTTCGCTTCATCAAGGAAGCAGGCGCGGACAATGCAGTGCTGCAGCTCAAGAGCCTGGAGGCATTTGCCAAAGCAGCGGACGGCAAGGCAACGAAGATCATCATCCCGTCCGAGATACAGGGCATTGCCGGTCTGGTAAAGGGTCTGACGGAAGTTGGCACGGATGTTCAAAAGGCAGAGTAGCCGGGAGTGAGCGGCTCTAAGTTATAAAAAGAAGGTATAAGAAAAGGCTGATGGTTATGTAAAGCAGGAACCGCAGCCTTTTTCGATTTCTTTTTTGACAAGCCTGCGGACATTCGGTATAATATCCCATAGTGATATGTATACCCATATATGTTGATGAAAGGGTATATGCAAGAAGCTATGTGCTATATGAAGAATGAGGCTGTTGTTTGCGAATATAAGTAAGGAGTGGATGCGTTGAACCTGCAGGAAAAAAGAAAGAAAAGCGCGAATATCGCGTTTGCCCTGGATATGCTTCATATCGTAGTGGGTATATTGATCGTGATATTTGCGGTTCTTGCGTTTCTGAACCCGGATGAAAACCGGATTTTGTTTCCGGTAATCTTTCTTCTGGCGGCGGTACTGAATTTTGCCAATGGCTATGACCGCTATCGCCGGGGAAGGGGAAGAAAGCATCTGCGGACCGGCGGAATGATCCTGATGGCAGTGGGAGCAGGATTGTTCCTTTTATGTATTGTCAGTACACTTACAATATGGTGGGGGTAATAAAAGTGAAAACAGAAGTTTTGCGAATGTTAAAAGAAACGGATGATTACCTGTCCGGACAGGAGATCTGTGAGCGTTTAAATGTATCACGGACGGCAGTCTGGAAAGTTATCAAACAGTTGGAGACAGAAGGATATGAGATAGAGGCGGTCCGGAACCGCGGTTACCGGCTGCGTTTCCTGGGCGATGTTCTCAGCCAGGCAGAGCTGGAGAGCAGCATCGACAGCGAGTGGGCTGGAAAAAATATTTTATATTTTGACGAGACGGATTCAACCAATACCGAGATCAAGAAAGCGGCGGAGAAAGATGCCCCGCACGGTACGCTGGCAGTCGCGGATTATCAGTCGATGGGAAAGGGACGCCGCGGAAGAAGCTGGGCGGCGCCGCATGGCGTCGGCATCTGGATGAGCCTGCTTCTGCGCCCGGAGCTTCCTCCGACCTGCGCGTCGATGCTGACGCTGGTGGCGGCTCTGGCAGTTGCCGACGGGATTCGGGAGGTTTGTGATCTGGAGGCAAAGATCAAGTGGCCGAACGATATCGTCGTCAATGGAAAGAAGGTCTGCGGTATCCTGACCGAGATGAGCACGGAATTAGAGTGTATTAATTATATCGTGACTGGTATTGGTATCAACGTGGCAAATCACGAGTTCCCGGAGGAGATTCGGGATGTGGCAACGTCTCTGTATCTGGAGACAGGAAAAGAAGTGCGCCGCAGCCAGCTTATCGCCGCGATCATGCGTGCGTATGAGGGATATTATGATAAATTCATGGAAAACCAGAACATGAAATCCCTGATGGACGTTTATAACAGCCGTCTGGCAAACTGCGGTACACAGGTGCGCGTCCTGTCTCCGGGCAGTGAGTATACGGGCATGGCGCTCGGAATTGACGAGATGGGCGAACTGCTGGTCCGCACAGAAGACGGAAAGGTGTGCAAGGTGATCTCAGGAGAGGTATCTGTCCGGGGCATTTACGGATATGTATAAAGATTTTTATGCGTCGTTGAAGCCTTTAGAGGGGGAAATACCTTATGCGGAAGAAGAGAGGCTGGCGGCATCCGGCGCTCCATTGCTCTCCTGGTACCGGAAAAACCGGCGGCTCCTTCCGTGGCGGGAGAATCCGGAACCGTATTCGGTCTGGATTTCGGAGATCATGCTGCAGCAGACACGGGTAGAGGCGGTCAAACCGTACTTTGCCCGTTTTATGGAAGCACTCCCGGACATCACCTCGCTCGCGCAGGTGGACGAAGAGCGGCTTTTGAAGCTGTGGGAGGGACTTGGGTATTATTCCAGAGCCCGGAACCTAAAAAAGGCAGCGGTCTGCCTGATGGAAGACTACGGCGGTCAGATGCCGGCGTCGCGGGATGAGATATTGAAACTTCCGGGCATCGGAAGTTATACAGCCGGGGCAGTTGCGTCGATCGCGTATGATCTGCCGGCTCCGGCGCTGGATGGAAATGTGGTGCGTGTTCTGACACGCCTGTTTGCTGACCCACAGGACAGCACGAAGCCGGCGCTTCGAAAGAAATATGAGCGGCGCCTGGAGGCGGAACTTGTGCGCCGGACGGAGGAAAGAGATTCCTATTTGTCAGCCGGTGATGATGCCGGTGAGGTTTCCACGGCATTACGGTCAGAAGAGCTATTTCATCCAGGTGACTATAATCAGGCATGGATTGAGCTGGGCGCGCTTGTCTGCATCCCGGGCGGACGTCCGCTCTGTGAGAAGTGCCCGCTGGAATCCCTTTGTCTGGCGCACCGGCGAGGAGAGGAGGAGCAATATCCGGTCAAGCCGCCGAAAAAGCCGCGCCGGATCGAGGAAAAAACGGTCTGCCTGATTGAGTGGGAGGATACGGTGGCGATCCGCAAGCGCAGCAGCAAGGGATTGCTGGCGTCCCTCTACGAATATGTCAATCTGGATGGAAAAAAGAGTGCGGCGGAGGCAGCGAAAGAACTGGGGATCGCGGAGGCGGATATCAAGGAAACCGAGGATCTGCCGGATGCAGTCCACATTTTTTCCCATGTTGAATGGCATATGTGCGGACGCAGAATCCGCCTGAAACGGGCATCCGGCTATCAGGATAAAACAGTTTTGATGGTGCGCCGGGCGGAGCTGCAGGATCGCTATCCGATCCCCAATGCATTTCGCGTGTATACAAATATATTAATATGAAATACTGTTAGTGTGGGGGAGCAGGAGAAATGGCGATTATGAAAAAAATGCTTTTTATCATCAATCCGAGATCTGGCAAAGAACAGATTCGAAGTCGTCTTCTTGAAATTTTAGATAGTTTTGTAAAGGCGGGCTATGGACCGTCTGTTTATATTACGCAGGGCCCGAAGGATGCGGAGTATCAGGCGGCGCGTGCGAAAACGAAGGAACTGGTCGTATGCAGCGGCGGGGACGGTACGCTTAACGAGGTGGTATCAGGGCTGATGACGATCACCCCGGAAAAGCGTCCGGAGTTAGGGTATATCCCGTCGGGTTCCACGAATGATTTCGCATCCAGTCTGGGACTTCCGAAAAATATGCGGAAAGCGGCGCAGACAGCTGCGCTGGGAAAACCATTTCTGGTGGATGTCGGTGTATTCGGCAAAAACCGGTATTTCGTCTATGTGGCGGCGTTCGGAGCATTTACGGAGGTATCCTATTCGACCCCGCAGGAGACGAAAAATATTTTGGGGCATCAGGCATATATGCTGGAAGCCATCAAACGCCTGACAGGGCTTAAATCCTACCGGATGCGCCTTACGTGGGAACATCTGGGGGAGCAGAGAGAATTGGAAGAGGAATTTATTCTGGGAATGGTGACCAATACGACCTCGATCGGAGGTTTTAAAGGACTGGTTGGTATGGACGTGGCGCTGGATGACGGGGAGTTTGAGGTGCTTCTGGTCCGGAAACCGCGCACGCCGCTTGACATTGCAAGTATTGCTGCTTATCTGATTCAGAGAGAGGGCGAAAATGAATGCGTATTCAAGTTCCGCACCTCGAAACTGACGGTACAGTCGGAGGAGCTGGTGGACTGGTCGCTGGACGGTGAGTTTGGCGGAAGCCAGACAGAGGTCGTGATTGAAAATAAACCAAGAGAGATTGCAATCAGGGTGCCTGAAGTTACGGTTCTCGGGTAGGCACTTTTGGAACCGAAAGTGCCGTGAGAAAACGTGGTGGCAGCAGGAATTTGCCGTATTTAAATGCGAAGCCACGGCAAATTGCGTTGCTGGGCACGTATGCGTGAACAGTAACTGTCTAAATAGAAATAGATCGAAAAATTTCGAAAATTGTTGAAAAATAGAATTTAATCGTATATAATGTACTTTCGGGATATTGCAGGGAAAGGTGCAGGGAAATAAAAGCACACAAACAATCGAGGGACAATATCACGTTAGATATAAAGAAACTTCTAAGCGAAATAAATCGAAAGGACGTTAATTCGTGGAGAAAGAAAATTTTTTAGGTAAGTTAAGGAAACTGGTAGAGTTAGCAAAGTCCAAGCAGAACGCGCTGGACGTGACAGAGATCAATAACTTTTTTATGGGCGATAATCTGCAGACAGAGCAGATGGAGCAGATTTACAATTATCTGGAGCAGAATAATATTGATGTCATTCCAGAGGTGATCGATGATTCGATCCTCAAGGAAAATGATTCGATGCTCGATGATGATGTGGATGATGAATTCCTCAAGAACGAGGAAGAGGATATCGATCTGGATGCGATCGATCTGTTAGAGGGAATCGGCACGGAAGATCCGGTCCGCATGTACCTGAAAGAGATCGGTACCGTTCCGCTTCTGAGCGCGGAGGAGGAGATCCGCCTTGCAAAGCGCAAAGCAGAGGGTGATGTGAATGCAAAAGAGCGCCTGATTGAGGCAAACCTGCGCCTGGTTGTCAGCATTGCAAAGCGCTATACAGGACGTGGCATGAGCTTTCTGGATCTGGTCCAGGAAGGCAATCTGGGTCTTATTAAGGGCGTTGAGAAGTTTGATTATACAAAGGGTTATAAGTTAAGTACATATGCGACCTGGTGGATTCGTCAGTCTGTTACAAGGGCCCTGGCGGATCAGGCGAGAACTATCCGTGTCCCGGTGCATATGGTAGAGACGATCAACAAGATGTCCAAGATGCAGCGTAAGCTGACGCTGGAACTGGGCTATGAGCCGTCGGTGGCAGAGCTTTCCGAGGCGCTTGGCATGTCCGAGGATAAGGTCATGGAGATCATGCAGATCGCACGTGAGCCAGCTTCCCTGGAAACCCCGATCGGTGAGGAAGACGATTCCAATCTGGGTGATTTCGTAGCGGATGGCAACGTGGTAACGCCGGAAGGGAATGTAGAATCTGTTATGCTGCGGGAGCATATCGATGCATTGCTTGGAGACCTGAAGGAGAGAGAGCGTCAGGTTATTATTCTCCGGTTTGGTCTGGAGGACGGACATCCGAGAACCCTGGAAGAGGTCGGAAAAGCATTCAACGTAACGAGAGAGCGTATCCGCCAGATCGAGGCAAAAGCACTTCGTAAATTAAGAAATCCGGTCCGGAGCAAGCGGATTCGCGATTTCCTGTAAGAGTTGTATCATTTTGGTAAAAAGGGAAATTTATTTGGAATTTCCTGAAGGGTTTAATAAAAAGATAAAGCAGTTTGTACCCGTCCGTGGGTACAGGCTGCTTTTTCAAGTTTTGAAGAATATGAATTATTGTGCATATCTTCATATGACGTCTAAGGATGGAAATGATGTTTGTCAGGAAAGAAGCGTTTCGGATAGAAGTATCGTGTGCTGGATGGAAAATGCACGGACAGATGGGAACTTATAGAAAGAGGAGAGAAAAATGTCGGAACCAATGAAAAATCCGCCAGCCAGAAAGACACAGACGGCGAAACGGAATTATCAGAAAGAAATGGAAAAAGTGCTGGATGCAGCAGTCCGGGACGGCAGAGTTCCGACTTTATTTCTCCACAGCTGTTGTGCGCCGTGCAGCAGCTACGTGCTGGAATATCTGTCGCAGTATTTTTCGATTACGGTGTTCTACTACAATCCGAATATTTCACCGAAAGAGGAATATGAGGCGCGCACGGAGGAGGTACAGCGGCTGATCCGGGAGCTTCCAGCGGTGCATCCGATCCGGTTTGTAGAAGGAAAATACGACCCGGAATGCTACTATGAGGCAGTCCGGGGGCATGAGAAGGATCCGGAGGGCGGCGAGCGCTGCGGTATTTGTTTTGAGATGCGCCTTCGGGAAGCGGCGAAGCTGGCAGCCGAGGGCGGCTATGACTGGTTCACGACGACCCTCACGATCAGTCCGCTCAAAAATGCCGGGCGCCTCAATACGATCGGGCAGGCGATGGGAGAAGAGTATCATGTGGCATTTCTGCCGTCGGATTTCAAGAAAAAAGAGGGATATAAGCGCTCGATCGAGCTGTCGGCGCAGTATCATCTATACCGGCAGAATTACTGCGGATGCGTGTTCTCGAAGCGGGAGCGTGAAGAGCAGATGCAGAAGGAGAGGCAGGAAACATCGTGATTTGCTGGGCGATATGTTTGGTCGAAGATGAGTTTGTATGGATGATTGCCTGTAGCTGTGAAAGTATGAAACGGCTGTGAGGGGAAAAAAGTGGTACTGTTCACAGGTAGGCACTTTTGGAACCGAAAGTGCCGTAAGAAAACGTGGTGGCAGCAGGAATTTGCCGTATTTAAATGCGAAGCCACGGCAAATTCCGTTACTGAGCACGTATGCGTGAACAGTAACAAAAAAGTTACAAGAAAAGATGGAAACAGAAAGGAAGAAACGCAATGTACCGCTTATGTATATTTGATTTGGATGGAACTCTTTTAAATACGGTTTATGCGCTGACTTATGTGACAAATTTAACATTGGATGCATTCGGACTGCGCCATGTTACACCGGAGGAAACGAAACGGATCGTGGGAAATGGATACCGGATGCAGATGAAGCGCGCGCTGGTGCTGGCGGGAGATGAGAAGCTGGTTCATTATGAAGCGTCGCTTCCGATTTATATGGAGAATTTCTCTAAATACTGCCTGAAAGACGTAGAGCCATATGACGGTATCCGGGAACTGCTGGCGTCGTTAAAAAAGATGGGTGTACATGTGGCTGTCCTTTCGAACAAGCCGCATGAGCAGGCAATTGTGAATATTGAGACATTCTTTGGGAAAGGATATTTTGATGTGGTGCGCGGCGAGCAGGCGGGAACGCCGAAAAAACCGGCTCCAGACGGGGCGTTCGCCATCTGCCGGGAACTGGGTATAAAACAGGAAGAGTGTCTGTATCTGGGCGATACGAATACAGATATGGAAACTGGGCTGAATGCCGGAATGGACACGGTCGGCGTGCTCTGGGGCTTCCGTGACCGGGAAGAGCTGGAAGGCTGCCATCCGCAGTATATTGTGGCACATCCGTCGGAAGTAGCGGAGATTGTGAAGAAAAAGAATGAGTCACATGGAAGAATGGAGTAGTGTCTGTGTTTGTTCATAGCTTTGAAAAGAGAAACAGTTGTGAAAGAAAATGATATTTGAAAGAGTAATTCGAAATGTTTATTGAAAAACATTTACTGAAATAGAAGAAGTTAAGGGTAAAAAAGAAATATGGTAAAACACAAGAATGGATTTAAATGTAAATGGATATCATGGATGCTTGCTTTTTTGATTGCCTTTTCCTGTGTTCTTACAGCGTGTACGCCACGGCGGGGAACTGCATCGTCTGATTCATCGTCGAATCCGTTAAAAGGGGCAGATGCGTCTGGTGATACGCGCTTAAACGTTGTGACGACGCTATTTCCGTATTACGATTTTCTCCGGCAGATTGCCGGGGATTCGATCCGGCTGACGATGGTTGTTCCGGCGGGCATGGACAGCCATTCGTTCGAGCCGACGCCGGCGGACATGATCACGATCCAGAATGCAGATCTGTTAGTCTGCAACGGCGGTACGATGGAACAGTGGCTTTCGCAGGTGCTTGATTCCTTCGGGGAAGGCACCGGACCGAAGCGCGTTGTGACGATGATGGACTGCGTGGATGTAGTGCAGGAGGAGATCGTCGAGGGCATGGAAGATGGAGAGGCGCACGATCATGGACATACGCATGTTCATGCGGATGGAACAGTTCATGCGGGTGATCACGATCATGAGTCGGAAGATCATGCTCACAGTGAAGAAGAACATGAGCCAGAGGACCATGTTTACAGTGAAGAAGAACACGACACAGAAGAGCATATTCACAGCGAGGATGAGCATGATATGGAAGATGTGGCGGTTCATGATGAAGATCACGCTCAAGAGTATCTGGATGAGGACGATGGTCACGGCGTCGAGATTGAATATGACGAGCACATCTGGACATCCCCGGTCAATGCGAAAAAGCTGGCCGGCGTGCTGGCGGAGGTGCTGGAACAGGAAGATCCGGCGCACGCGGCTTCCTATGCAGAAAACTGCACGTCCTATCAGGATAAATTGACGGAATTGGATGCAGAATTCAGAGAAGTTGTCTCCCATGCCAAGCGGCGTCTCGTCGTTTTCGGTGATAAATTTCCACTCCGGTACTTTTTCGATGAGTATGGGCTGGAATACAGGGCGGCATTTTCAGGATGCAGTACGGATACGGAGCCGAGTGCCAAGACCATCGCCTACCTGATCGATAAGGTGCGGGAGGAACAGATACCAGCTGTCTATTACCTGGAGCTTTCCAGCCCGCGCGTGGCGGAGATCATCGGGGAAGAGACGGGCGCGGAACCACTGTTGTTCCACTCCTGCCACAATGTGACGAGACACCAGTTTGATTCGGGCGTTACCTATCTGGAATTGATGGAGCAGAACGTAAAGAACTTGAAAAAGGGATTGTCATAAAAAGAATAGATGATTATGGGAAAAAGTCTTTAGCCATGGTGAATGTTTATGACAATAGAAGAGTAGAGCAGTAGTGAAAGGAATTATAGATGGGATTACTCTTAAAATGTGAGCATGTAGGTTTTGGTTATGAAAACCAGGATGCGGTGCTGGATGTGAACCTGGAGGTAAATGAGGGCGATTACATCTGCATTGTCGGGGAAAATGGTTCGGGAAAAAGTACCCTGATGAAGGGCATTCTGGGACTTTTAAAACCGACTTCGGGCAGGATTGAATATTCGGAAGAATTAAAAAAAGCCGGTATTGGTTACCTGCCGCAGCAGACCGACGCGCAGAAGGATTTTCCAGCGACTGTGTTTGAGGTGGTTATCTCCGGGTGCCTGGGAAAACGCGGCAGCCGCCCGTTTTATTCGATGAAAGAAAAGAAAGAGGCGCGGGCAAATCTGGATCGTCTGGGAATCCGCGATCTGGAAAAAAGCTGTTTCAGAGAGCTTTCTGGCGGTCAGAAACAGCGTGTTCTGATCGCGCGGGCGCTCTGTGCGACGGATAAGCTGCTGATTCTCGATGAGCCGATCACGGGACTCGATCCGTCGGCGATTCTGGACTTTTACCAGCTGATCCGGAAACTGAATCAGGAAGAAAAGGTTGCAATCCTGATGGTTTCCCATGATATGGCAAATATTGTGCATCAGGGAGGAAAAATTTTGCAGATGCGGCAGAAGCCGCTGTTCTGGGGTACGATGAAAGAATATGTGAAGAGTGAGATTGCTCATTCTTTCCTGGGACGGGAAGAGCTGGCAACTCTGGGGCACAGATGCGGAGTGCCGATACAGAAGGATGGAATCAGGAAGATGCAGAAGCCGGAAATGGGTTCGGAAACTGATTCTGAAACGAAACAGCATTTGAAAGACAGAAATGCGGAGAAGGAGGTGTAGAAGATGGGAATTATATCTGAAATGTTATCATACCCGTTTATGGTGCGGGCGCTGATCGGCGGTCTTTTAGTCTCTCTCTGCGCCTCTCTGCTGGGTGTCAGCCTGGTGCTCAAACGCTACTCAATGATTGGAGACGGTTTATCCCATGTTTCGTTCGGATCCCTTTCGATTGCACTGGCGGCAGGCTGGTCACCTTTAAAGGTTTCGATTCCGGTGGTCGTGCTGGCGGCATTTTTCCTGCTGCAGATCACGGAACATGGAAAAGTAAAGAGTGACGCTGCGATTGCGATGATCTCGGCCAGTGCGCTTGCAATCGGTATTATCGTAACTTCCCTGACAACCGGTATGACGACCGATGTCAGCAGCTATATGTTTGGAAGCATTCTCGCGATGAGCCGGGAAGATGTCCAGTTTGCGGCGGTGCTTTCCATGGTGGTGCTTGGATTATATCTTTTTTGCTATAACAAAGTATTTGCGGTTACCTTTGATGAGAGCTTTGCCAAGGCGACCGGCGTCAATGTGTCGCTCTATAACGTGCTGATAGCGGTTCTGACCGCGATCACGATCGTGATTGGAATGCGGATGATGGGCGCGATGCTGATCTCCAGTCTGGTCATCTTCCCGGCGCTGACGGCCATGACGCTGCTGCGGAGCTTCCGGGGCGTGGTCATCTGCGCCGCGGGGCTGAGTGTGGTGTGCTTCTGCGTGGGGCTGACCGGGTCGTACCTGTGGGGCACGCCGGTGGGCGCCACGGTGGTGCTGGTAAATTTGGCGGCGTTTTTGCTGTCGAGAGGCGTTATGAAGCTGAAAAGAGCGTCCTAAGGGCGTTCTTTTCAGCTTTTCGACCTATTTTGCGGGTGTTTTTGCGGAAAAACACTTGCGTTTCGTGTGCTTATATGGTATGCTATGTGTATGTAAGGTTAAGGTAAGGTATTGACTGAGTGGACGGGATCGTCCGCTTTTTTTAATGGTCATCGTTCCATGATGACCGGGACGTTCTGTTGGAGGGCTTGCTGTGAAAAAGATCACCGAGGTCGTATGGGCGCTGGCGGAGCCGGCGGGGCCGGGGCAGGGCTGCCGCATCTGGGATGTAGAGTACGTCCGGGAGGCGGGACAGTGGTACCTGCGGCTGTATCTGGACAAGGACGGCGGCGTGGACATTCTGGACTGCGAGGCCATCAGCCGCACGGTCAGCGATCTGCTGGACGAGGCGGACCCCATCGAGAGCAGCTACGTGTTCGAGGTGGGCTCGGCGGGGCTGGAGCGCCAGCTGAAGCGGCCGGGGGATTTTGCGCAGTTCATGGGCAGCCCCGTTCTGGTGAAAACGTACCAGCCCAAGGACGGGCGCAAGGAGTTCGCCGGGACCCTGGCTGGCTATGACAACGGCGCGGTGCTGCTGGACATGGGCGGCGAGACGGTGCGCTTTGAGAAGAACGAGACGGCGCTGGTGCGCCTGCGGGTAGAATTCTGAGACAACACGACTTGAGATAGAAGGAGAAACGACCATGAAATGTGACGAGATCTTCGCGGCACTGGCTATGCTGGAAAAGGAACGGGGCATTCCCCAGAGCTTTATGATGGGCAAGATCATCCAGGCGCTGACCACCGCCTATAAGCGCGACCACGAGGGCGTGGAGTATGTGGTGGTGGACGTGGATGAGGAGAAGAAGGACCTGAAAATGTACGTCCAGAAGGAGATCGTGGAGGAGGTGGAGAACCCCGCCAGCCAGATCTCGCTGGAGGAGGCCAAGCGCATCTCCGCCAAGAACGAGCTGGGCGGCATGGTGAACTTCCCGGTGGAGTCCGTGGAATTCGGCCGCATCGCCGCCGGCAACGGCAAGCAGGTCATCATCCAGGGCCTGCGGGAGGCCGAGCACGGCATGATCTATGACGAGTGGGGCTCCAAGGAGCACGAGATCCTCACCGGCACCGTCCACCGCATCGACCCCCGGGGCACCGTGCATCTGCGCATCGGCTCCGGCAACGAGGCCACCGAGGGCCTTATGGGCTCCAACGAGCAGGTCCCCGGCGAGGAGCTTACCGAGGGGCAGCTGGTAAAGGTCTATCTGGTGGAGGTCCGCCGCACCACCCGGGGTCCCCAGGTGATGGTGTCCCGGACCCATCCGGGCCTGGTGAAGCGCCTGTTTGAGCTGGAGGTGCCCGAGATCTACGACGGCACCGTGGAGATCCGGTCCATCGCCCGGGAGGCAGGCAGCCGCACC
>ERZ780223.566-NODE-566-length-41009-cov-17.593910_pt1 | contig 41009 bp, 29 predicted proteins | sample MGYA00511016_ERZ780223 | MGnify/ENA primary metagenome ERZ780223 (study PRJEB29588, sample SAMEA2159032) | human gut metagenome | biome: human gut; feature: human-associated habitat; material: faeces | place: Denmark | collected 2008/2010 ... | reverse complement strand
CAAGGCGCTGGGGCTGCCCAAGGCCCCACGGCGCATTGAGGGCTACGACATCTCCAACACGCAGGGCGTTTTGAGCGTCGCGAGCATGGTGGTGTTCATCGACGGCGAACCCGCGAAAAAGGAATACCGCCGCTTCCGCATCAAGACGGTCGAGGGCGCGAACGACTTTGCCTCCCTGAACGAGGTGCTGGGGCGGCGGTTCGCGCACGGCTTGCAGGAGAAGGCGGAACGCGAAGAACAAGGGCTATCCCCCATCGGCGGCAAGTTTTCTGACCTGCCCGACCTTGTGCTGATTGACGGTGGTCCGCAGCAGCTGCGTTTCGCGCGGCAGGCGCTGCTGGACATGGGCGCGGACGTCGCGATGTTCGGGCTGGCGAAGAAACAGGAGGAGATTTTCCTTCCCGACCGCGAAGACCCGATTTGCCTTGACCACCACACGCCGGAGCTGCACCTGATTCAGCGCGTCCGCGACGAAGCGCATAGGTTTTGCATTACGCACCACCGCGGATTGCGCGGGAAAGCGAGCATTCACAGTCAATTGGAGGATATTCCCGGGATTGGACCGAAGCGACGGAAGGCGCTGCTGACGAAACTGGGGTCGATGAAGGCAATTCGTGAGGCGACGGAGGAGGAATTGCTGAAGGTGCCGGGGATGAATCAGGCAGCGGCGAAAGCGGTCAGAAAATGGGCTGAGGCACAAGAAAAAAAGTAACACGCGAAAAAAGCATGACGAAGCGCTCAACTCAATCGCGCGAAGTGGGTCAAGGGGGGGACTTCGTCCCTTTTCATCTGCCCCTTGCGGGGTCAAGGGGCGGAGCTCCCTTGTGGGGCTTGGGGCAACGCCCCAACTGCTGCTCGTCAAACCCACTCAAAAAGAGAAGTCAACAAGGTGCAGGCAGCGAAGCGTCCCTGCCAGCAACTTTGCGCATCCGCAGATGCGCCCCCCAGCTTGCTCTTTCCATCACCTCAACATTGTCGCGCCCATTGGCGCGACCGAGTAGCAGTTCTTTCCTATTATGCTAGCACATTGCGATACGCAGGGATTTCGCCTCTGCGGAGGAGACGAGGGGGCAATGAAAACAGACGAATGTCTGCGGTCGCCCCCTTGACCCCTTCGGTGTGCACTCCCATGTTTCTTGGTTTTCATTGTTGAAAGTGGAACGCGCCTGCGAGCGCTGCTTCGGGATCGTCCTCGCTAACTTTTTGTGCTGCTGAACTAACCTACTTTGGGCATATCCACCACTTGGGCTGCGCACGGCAAAATCCCCCTCTTTATCGGCAAAATTTTATCAAACTACTTGTCAAACGTATCCGAGTATGATAAAATTCTGTCAGAAAGAAACCATTTGCGCCAAGTGCGCACGGTTCACGAGAAGGGAGCCTTTTTTGATGATTCGTAAAGTGGTGGTGGCGGGCGGCGGTGTGCTGGGCAGCCAAATCGCTTTCCAGAGCGCATACTGCGGGTTCGACGTAACCATCTGGCTGCGCAGTGAGGGCAGCATCGGGCGCACACAGCCCAAACTTGACCACCTGCATCAGGTGTACATCGACACCATCAACCTGATGGCAACGCCTGACGGTCAAACGCCCGCAAATTGGGCGAACGGCATCGCGGATTTCGACGGTTTCGACCCGAAAAAATGCCTTGAGAAGGTGGAGGCGGCGTACAAGAACACTCACCTCGAACTCGATATGGCGAAGGCAGTTGCAGACGCTGACCTCGTCATCGAGTCGATGGCGGAAAACGTGGAGGACAAAATCAGCTTCTACCAGAAGCTCGCGCCGCTGATGCCCGCAAAGACGGTGCTGGTGACGAACTCCTCCACCCTGCTGCCGTCGAAATTCGCCAAGTACACCGGGCGTCCCGACGAGTACCTGTCGCTGCACTTCGCGAACTCCATTTGGAAGAACAACATTGCAGAAATTATGGCGCAAAGCAAGACCGACCCGAAGGTTTTCGACACGGTAATGCAGTTTGCCAACGACATCCGCATGATTGCGCTGCCCGTCCGCAAGGAAAAATCCGGCTATCTGCTCAACTCGATGCTTGTGCCGCTGCTGTTCTCGGCGATGGACTTGTACGTCAACGGCATTTCCGACCCGGAGAGCATCGACAAGGCATGGACGCTGGGCACAGGCGCGCCGAAGGGACCATTCCACATTCTGGACACCGTCGGGCTGACGACGGCACACAACATCGTCAAAATGTACCTGAAGATTCCGTCATTCCTCGCGCCGTATAACTTCAAGGGCATGGACAAAATGCTGAGGGAGTACATTGACGCCGGCAAGCTCGGACAGAGCAGCGGCGAAGGCTTCTTCAAGTACGAAAAATAAAGCTGATTCCGGCGCGTTATGCTCAAATTGTGCGGTATCCGCGCCGGATTTCCGCTTTTTGCGCGGATTTTTGCAGATTCCGAAAAAAGCGCTTGCCAAATGCGAGAAATTGTGCTATACTGAATAAGCTGTTCTATGGACAGCGTGTGGAGACGTATCGAAGCGGTCATAACGGGACTGACTCGAAATCGTGAATCCATGCTGGAAGGCTTCCAATGGCAATCCCTTGATTTTCAAGGCTTGCAGGGCTCTTGGGGCTCGAACTAAATACTTTGTTCTCTCCTGCTGTTCTCTCCAATCTCCGGAGATTCGCAGTGAAGATATTTATGGAGACGTATCGAAGCGGTCATAACGGGACTGACTCGAAATCAGTTGATCCGCAAGGGTCCGTGGGTTCGAATCCCACCGTCTCCGCCACATTCGGCTAAATGACAAGTGTGTTGTTTAGCCGAATTTTTTATTGGGCTCGAATCTCATCCTATTTTCGTCTGCTCACGCCTCGGTGCATGTTCGTTTGGAAGCAGCCTCATTCTTCTTCCAATCCCAGTCCATGCAGCATTGCTTCTGCTGTGTTCTGTTTGGAAGCCACATCAAGGTGTGCGTAGATGTTCGCCGTCGTGCTGAAATCGCTGTGCCCCAGCCACTCCTGAATCTGTTTGAGCGGCACATGGTTCGCAAGCAGCAAGCTCGCGCTGCTGTGCCGCAGGTCATGAAAGCGAATATGCCGCAGATGGTTTTGCTGAAGCGTCAGCTCAAACATCGCTGATACCCTGTTCGGATTCAGCAGATACCCCATCTCATTGATGCAGATATAGCCTTCATAATCCTTGCAATAGCAGTTGCCGCAAAGTCTGCGGTTCTCCGCCTGCCGAACCTGCAAATCAAGCAGATACTTCCGGATTGGCGCTGCAAGCGGCAGCGTCCGGCGGCTTGACTTCGTTTTCGTGGTATCGCGGGCGATGACCTCGTACTTTCCGTTCAGCCTGCACGCAATCACCGTGTGCTGAATCGTGATGGTGTTCTGCTGGAAGTCGATGGCATTCCAGCGCAGCCCAACGGCTTCGCTGCGCCGCAAACCGTAGAATGCCGCCAGCATGACCGGCGTTTCAATCAGCGTCCCCTTTACGCAGGCGAGAAGCTGGTTGATTTCATCCTTGTCATAGAAGGCAGGCTGGAAGCCGTTCTTGCGCGGGCGATCTACCTTATCCGCTGGATTCACGGAAAGCTGGTCTGTCTTTACCGCATATTTCAGCGCCCGATGAATGAGGGCATGATAGTGAATCACCGTGTTGGACTTTACCCGCGCCAGCTGTGCTGTGTAGAAGTCCTGAATGTCTTGGGCTGTCAATTCCGTGATGGTCACGCCTGTTTTGCGGAACCACGGAACGATGGTGCTTTTCATCATCCCGTCGTAAGAGCTGTACGTCGTAATCGCTATCGTACTCTTCGCGATTTTCAGCCAGCGTTCCAGATAATCCGCAAACAGTTTGCCCTTCTCCACTGCCTCCGTATCTTCCGCCGGAAGCTGGAAGGTTTGGCGCTGTTCCATTAGGAACGCTTCCGCCTTCTTCTTGTTTCCACGGATTAGATAGCCTGTGGGAATCCACTTGGTTTTCCGCTTGCCCTGTGCATCCTTGTAACTGAGAACGGCATAGAAATAGCCGTTCTTTTCTTGCAAATGTCCTGCGACCATAGCAACCTCCTTTTCGCGCCGCATGAACACCCGCTGGTGTTGGACAAGTACATCGTAGCACCGTTTCGAGCCTGATGCAAGTCTGTCGAGATTTTTTTCTTGTTCTCTCACACCAGTTTCAAAAATTCTTCCATCGTTTCGGCAGACTTCTGTTTGGACGCCGCATCAAGGTGCGCGTAGATGTTCGCCGTCGTGCTGAAATCGCTGTGCCCCAGCCACTCCTGAATTTGTTTGAGCGGCACACCATGCGCCAGCAGCAGCGTTGCGCAGCTGTGGCGCAGGTCGTGAAAGCGGATATGCCGCAAGTGGTTTTGCTCCAGCGCTTTGCTGAAGCAGCTGGAAAGATATGCTGGGCGAATCCGTTCCCCCAGTTTATTGACGCAAATGTAATCTGCAAACTCCCGGCTGTAAGATTGACCGCAGATTTTTCGGTTCTGTTCCTGCTGTTCCTTCAATCGGAGAAGCATTTCTCGCACAGTAGGCACAAGCGGCAGGGTGCGGCGGCTGGAACGAGTCTTGGTCGTGTCCGCCGCGATAATCTGGTACTGCCCGTCAATCGTGCATCCAGTCACTGTGTGCCGAATGCAAATGGTGTTATGCACAAAGTCAACGGCATCCCAGCGCAAGCCCATCACCTCGCTGCGGCGCAGACCATAGAAGGCTGCCAGTTTCACCGGCACTTCAATCAGCGTATCTGAAATTGCAGCAAACAGCGCTGCAATTTCACTTTCCGAATAAAAATTCGCCTGATAGCCATTTTTGCGCGGGCGGTCTACCTTATCCGCCGGATTCACAGAAATCAAATCCATCTTGACAGCATATTTGAGCGCTCGATGAATCACAGCATGGTAATGAATGACTGTGTTCGGCTTCACGCGCCTCCCCTGCTCCATATAAAACGCCTGAAGATCGGAAGCGGTCAGCCCTTGCAGCGTAATTCGCTTCTTCCGGAACCACGGGTCAATCGGATTCCGAAGCAGCCCGCCGTAAGAACCATAGGTGGTCGGTGCAACCGTTGTCTTGGCGACTTGCAGCCATCGCTGAAGATAATCTGCAAAAAGTTCCTGCCCATCTTTGGCAATAGGCTGATCCGCCAGCGGAATCTCAAAGCTGCGCCGCTGCTCCTGAAGAAATCCTTCTGCTTTCTTCTTATTGCCTTTCACAGGCAGACCGCTGGCAATCCACTTTGTCCTGCGTCGCTTATCAGCATCCTTGTAACTGAGCACCGCATAGTAGTACCCTTTCTTTTCCTGCAAATGTCCTGCAACCACAATCTTGTCCCTCCCTCATCTTTTTGTCGCTGCGCCGCTATCATCCGTTAGTTTTCCCTGACTTCTCCTGCTCCATAACCTTCATGTAATCCAGCAGATGCACCTTGGGAATCCGATAAGCGCGTCCGACCTTCAAGCAGGCAACTTTGCCACTTTTCAGCAGACCGTAACCCGTTTTGGTGCTTACCCCCAATGCTTGGCTCATCTGCTCGATGTTCATTACATCCGGGTACTCCCTCAGCATAACGCTGTAAGCATCTTTCATTGTAAAGCTCATCTTTTTCCTCCGCGGGGAATTATTATTTTGCTGCATGACAGCTTTCCCCTCCATTATAACTGGCAATTTCTTCGCCGTTTTTTACGCGATTTTCAAAAATAGCGTATATTTTTCTTTTGCATTTGCACTGAAATACGCTCGGATGTAAAGCAAATTTCTCTTTTACGCTAACGTAATACTATTTCCAAATGAGAATGCGCCAAGATGCGAAGCGAATTTTTCGCGCTGGCTAACGCGAATGAAACGCAGCGTAGCAGCGCTACGCTAAGTGGAATGAGCGGACGCAAGCGCGGAAAAGGCGCGAGCAGATGGCGCAGGTGAATTTGGAAATAGTATAAATACCGGACAGTATCATATTAGCAAGCAGGGTCATTTTGCTAAAAATGACATTTTGCTTGTTGGGGAGATGCTCCCCAATCCCCGCTAATGCAGAGCAGGCTCTGCGGTTGTCAGGCACGGTGCGCCCGAAAAAATCAGGAAATCCGCCGCTGTTGGGGCAGAAGGGAAATAGGGGCTGGCCTTAGCGTGCGTTTCGGTCAGCGCGCGACGTTTCTTTTTCTTCAATCAGCTCGTCGCTGGCAATGGTATCCATGTTCGTTTTGATATGCCATAGGCTGCTGACCTCCGCTTTTGCCTCGGCAAGCGCGGCGCTGTCCGCTCGCTTCTGGCACAGCAGGCGCTCATATTCAGCGGACAGTTCCGCAAGCGTCGGCAGCTTTCCGTTCTCTTTCGCGTACACCGTCTGTGCTGCTTTGTGGGCTTCAATCTCCTTCGCATGTGCCTGATTCTCCTTCGCATGTGCCTGATAAAACTGCGACGACCAGCCGGATTCCCGGTACTGCACATAGACCGCCTGCGTTCTGCGATATGTCAAAATCGCTTTTCGCTGCTCGCTGATTGCTTTCATCCGCGCTTGGCAGGTTTTCATGCTGTCTTTGAGCTGATTTCGCCGCTTTGTCCCGCTGTCAATCCTGCTCATCAGTTCTTCATACGAATTGATTCCGTTTTCTTTCAGATAAATGATGGACTGCGAAACAGCATCAAGGTTGTGCCGCTCCGCCCATACCTGATAGCCTCTGCCCTTGCCCTCGCGCATCTTCTTCTCAATGTCAATCAGCAGCGCAATCTGCCTGCCCGTGTACTGGCTTCTCGGAATCCGGGGAATATGCACTTGACTGCCGCCCAGCACATTCCGCAAAGCATCCTCTGTGTACGCCGCGCCCAGAGAATCAAGGCGGATAAAGCGTTTGCCGGATGGCGGCTTCACGCTGATTTGTGCGCCGCGCTTCACCCTGCATCCGGCTTCTTCCAGCAGCTGCATGAGCGCGTCAAAACCGTCAGGCTGCATCCGCAGGGCGCTGTCAATCATCATGCGAATCGTGTCTCGGCTGGTGATGCGGGCACTGCTGCCCTGCCACTTGTCGTATGAAACGGTTTTGTCCTGCGGATTTTCGACGATGGAGAGCCGATGTTCGCGGCAGAGGCTGTCGCTCAACTCCGCAACGACTTTGCCGGAGCGAAGCACATCCTTGAATTTGTGGTTGCAGTCCAGCGAAACGGCGCTGAACACAATGTGATTGTGGATGTGCGCATGGTCATCATGCGTCGCCACAAGGAATGCGAAATCCCCGTTCAGCAGCCGGGAAGCCAGCTCATAGCCGATTTTGTTGGCTTCTTCCGGCGTTACTTCTCCCGGCTGGAAGGACTGCCGCACCTGATATGCAATCACTTCATTGCGAATGCGCCGTCCGGTTTTCGCGATATAGGCATTTCGGTTCAGCAGGAACTCTTGGTCAGCGGTTTCGGGCGCACAGGCATAGGCGGAAATCAGTTTGCCCTGCTCAGTCTTGTCCGGGTTCTTCACATAATCCAGCCGTGCTTTCAGGCACTGGGCGATTGTCTTGCCCTTGTTGATGTGCATCGACATGATGCGGGTAGTCGCCATTGTTATCCTCCTGATTGCAGAAAAACGCGCCCCTCCGAAGAGAAGCGCGTTTCATGATTTTTGCGTTTTTCACGTCAGCATCCGCTCGAAAAAGCCAAGCACTCGGCTGACATTCTCCAAAATCAGATGGGCGATACCGGGCAGACCGACGGGACTTACCAGCAGCATCAGCACCGCGAAGGCAATCCCGTTCTGCCAGCTGCCGGTGACAAACGCCATCAGCGACAGGATGCCAAAGAGCGATGCGGTCAGCCCGATGACGGAACCCGCCAGCGAAGTGACGAAGGCAGCGGCGCACAGGATGAGCCTTGCCATCAGGATGACGGGGCACAGGATGATTTTCAGGATTCTCTTGCGCATAGAAATCCCTCCTCAAACCGTGTTCAGCTGGAGCGTAGAAAGCAGCTGGTTCATCATGCCCAGCAGCCGATTGACTTTCTCCTGAATTTCGTCAATCTCTGATTCGTAGATGCTGCCATGTTCGTTGACCCTGCGGGCAATCTGGTTGACGTTGTTCGTTAGATTCCCCAGCAGGCGAATCATTTCGCGAAGCTGCGGCAAATCGAGTTTCAGGACATAGCCGTTCAGCACCATCGCGCGGAGAAACGCCGACATGTTCCGAATTTCCAGCTGCTTCATCTTTTCGTCAATGATGCGTGCTTCCTCTTCCGTTACGGCGAAGTGGAGCATCTTCGACCGCCGCGCTTTCTCCTTCTTCATTCTCTCTCCTGAAACGCCTTTGCGCAAGGCTGTCGAATCGCTTTTTCGTTTTTTGCAGCAGGCGGACGTTCGCGCTTCTGCATTTCCTGCCGTGCCAGATTGATGAAGTCATCCAGAATCACCGGATGCGCGGCGACGGCATACGCACTCCAGCGGTCAGGCTCGCGAGGAATCTCCCTTTCGAGTGCCCAGCGCTTGTTCGCATTGGAGAAGCGTCCATCCCAGACTTTTTCCTGCACCGTTGCCGCCAGCACCAGCGTTACCCGCTCGCTGCCGTATTGGTCAAGCACCTCCTTGACACACGCTTCGTCCAAGTGCATCCCGTCGAAATGCTTCGCAATCGCTTCTTCGATGGCGTCTTTGCAGGCGATATTGCGCCGGCGCGCATTCCGATACGCCGCCAGTTCACCGTGCGCGCGGGCATATGCCGCATCGTGCGGATAGACGGCTGTCATTGCAATCGTGTCCATTTCATCCTCCTTTTCGGATTATCGTTCCTGTTCTGCGCTCTTTTCTCGGCTGACAGGGCGCTGATCCATGTTCAATTCTGCATCCAGTTCCGCCAGCCTTGCGCTTTTGGTTTTCAGCTCTTCCTCCTGCGGAAAGGGCTTGCCGAGCTCCGCTTTCGCCGCTGCCACCTGCTGCTTGGTCGCATCAAGGCGTGCTTGCACCTTTGCCATTCGGTCGGGAAGTGTCTGAATCAGGTTCGTTAAGCGGGTGATGTTGCCCCTTGCGTCGCTGCCGACTTCCATGATATGCGAAACCGCGCCGCGCAGGGTGAGCCTGAATTTATTGGCAAGCGAATCGAACTGGATGCTCATGGTCAGCCCGCGATAAGCGCCAAACTCCACCGGATTCACCTGCGCGGCTTCCTTGCACGCGGCAAGAATGGCTTTGCCCGCCGTTTCCTTGTCCTCAATGAAACTTCCGCGAACAGTCAGCCCGCCAAACTCCGCTTCGGGTTCGGGATTCGCCGCCAGCGTTGCCCTATCCTGCGCAAAACCTTCCAGCAGCTGTGCATCCTGTTCCAGCTGCCGCGGAAAAACTTTCAGCAGCTGATCTTCCAGCCGATACTGCTGGCTTTGGTGGTCAGCCTTCATCAACCGCAGACGTGCCACGTCCACATCCAAATCATGAGGTAAGCCAGCATTACTGACTCCCTCCAGAACCGTGCAGGCACCTCTCGGCGCACACGGCTCGCCGTTTACCATCATCTTGCGATTTATTAGACCGGTGAATCATCTCATGGCAGTTCGGACAAACAGCAAGTGTTTTGCGGTGACGTGACCGCATTACCTGTTCCCATTCAGCATTTCCTGTGAGGTCTTTCAACCGCTTAACCTGGTGAATCTCGATATCATCGCAGGTTGTTCCGCATAGTTCGCATGTTTTTGCGCGTAACTTGCAAATCAGGCTGCTGGGCTTTGCATATTTTTTGTAGGTTGCTTGCATGTCAACCTGTCCAAATAGCGGCTCTTTTCGTCTCTCGAATCCTTCGTTGTAGTACACACACTCTTTCGGCCCAGCTTTCGTCATATAAGGGACTGTGAAAATGCCCTTTTTCAGATATCGAGCTTTGATCTTTGAGGTCTTTGTACGATATTTCGCAGCAAAGGTTTTGAGCATGCTATACTTCATCAGGCTTGAGAAATGAGCCATTCTTATGGGATTGCACGCCAGCGAGTAGTAATTAGCCAAGCCTCTTACCTCGCTGTTGTACTTGCTTAGAATCTCAATGTCCGAACGGTTAATGAGTTTCTTCCTGTGGATGGCCTTCCAACGTTCTTTACCATTGGTATCCTTCTTGATACGGATTCCTCCTACTTCCAGCAGCTTCGCCATCGTTTTATCAAATGGCGTATAGAGTTTTACCACCGCTGAGTACACACGGGACTTTGTTCCGTTTTTCAGCTTTTTTGTTTCCTGAGACCGAGACACCTTGATATCATAGCCAAGAAAACGGGCACATTCTGATGTGTGGGTGATTTTCGTCTTTTCTGCTGAGAGAGTTAAACCTAATTTTTCTTTCAAAAATATGGCAAGATCGCCTTTGAGAGCTTCGGCGTCTGCTTTATTCCCAATCATTCCGATGATAAAGTCATCAGCATATCGGATGTATTGCAGACTTTTATATCCCTCATCGAATACTTCGCAATGCGGTAGTTGCCGAGCACTTGCTTTCAACGAACGGATGTGGCGGGCACATTCTCTCTGTTCCTGTTCATTGAGCGTGTCCCAAATCCTTGCATATTTACGTCTCGTTCTTTTGACCAAACCGTTCATACGCTCATATTCGGGGTTTGCTTTTCTGTGTGAGGAACTTCCCCTGTCGAATTGCTTTTTGTACTCCTCAATATGCTTGTCCAGCTCGTTCAAATAGATATTCGCAAGGATTGGACTGATACCTGAGCCCTGCGGTGTGCCTGAATAGGTCATATGGAATTTCCACTGCTCCATATATCCAGCTTTCAGGAACTTCCACATCAGAGCGATGAAGGCTTCATCCTTGATGCGTCGGCGTAAGATATCGATCAGCACATGATGGTCAAAACAATCGAAACAGGCTTTGATGTCGCCTTCCACAAACCATTTCGTCCCAGTGAAAGTGCGCTGCAGATGCAGCAGAGCCGTATGGCAACTTCTACGAGGACGAAAGCCATGTGAGTTTTCTGAAAAGGTAGGTTCATAGATGCTTTCCAGTATCATTCGGACAACTTCCTGCACCAGTTTATCATTGGCCGATGGGATTCCCAGTGGCCGTTTTTTATCACTGTTCTTCTTCGGGATGTATTCCCGACGTGCAGGGTGCGGCTGATAGCTTTTGTCTCTCAGGGATGCAATGATCCCTTCAATCCTTCTGCTGCTCATGCCGTCAATGGTGTTGCCATCCATTCCCGGTGTCATACTTCCATCATTAGCGTATACATTCTTGTAGGCCAGAAGATAGAACTCCGGGTTATACAGATTTCGATACAATCTCTCATATCTGTACGTTGGGTCTTTTGCTTTATCGCTTAGACTATTCAATACATCAATCGGATTTCTCATAGTGCCTCACGCACCATCCTTTCTGTTTGTATTAAAAAGGTAAACTGCTCCCCTTTGCCATGTAGGCGGTTTTCCCGCTTCCGTTTTTACGGCCATCTCTGTTAATTCAGAGTCCTCGGACTACTATGGGAGCTGTGTAACCATGCCCCTTACGGGGTTTAGGTCATCCCCGGTAGCGTATATCAATATAGCGTTTTGCGTTGTCGGATGCGACTTTCGCCGTTTACTTCTGTCTTGAAGTTACTTTGCTTCGGATATCACATAGCCATCCAAAATGGAAGAACGGCTATCGAAGCACCGTAGGTTTCAGCATCTTTCCTACGGAGGGCAAGATGTCCCCAAGCTCCGGCTATCGTATCAGGCAATCCAGCTTTCATCCTCATACGCAAATTTTCATCCCCATGTCCATCGGTTCTTTGGATGCTGTATATACCGCTGCACACCCATCCTTCCGGATAACAACATGCTACACTCCCCATTGGGTTTCCCCATCCGGATAAGTTGTGGGATGATAGGTTTACTTCTTTCACCTTCCTTTCTTGATATCTTTACCTACCGCTTGCTAAAGGCGGATTTTGATATACACCCTTACGGGCGCACCATCTTCTCCTTGATGTGGGGATTGCCGGCGCACAGCGCCTTGATTTCCGCATAGCTCAGGGCGGTTTCGTCAATGTCCTCCGCAGAGCGCACCGGGGATTTGCTGGTCATGATCTGCCCAATGAACTTCTGCTTGGATTCCACCAGCTGATACAGGTAGCTGTCGAAGGTGTTCTCCGTGACATAGGTGTAAATATCGACCTCCTTGTTTTCGTTGCCCTGGCGGATGATTCGTCCTTCCCGCTGCTGCAGGTCAGACGGTCGCCACGGACAATCCAAATGATGAAGTGCCGCAAGCTTCGTCTATAGTGATAGGTAATCCTTTGGCGAACTCACCTCCGGATTTTCCCCCACTCCAAACCGTGCATGAGCGTTTCCACTCACACGGCTTTCCATCATCTACAAATTGTTATTCTAATCAGCAGCAGATGTTTTGCACTCTAACGTAATTGCCTCGGTTCCAGCTAATTTTCTGAGCTTATTCAGCTTATCAAGCTGCTGTTTGTTTAGCTGTACGGTCTGCATGATTGCAGAAATAGTACCTTTTTGCGTTGCGTGAATCAGTCTGTGAATCCGTTCATGCAGAATAATCAGGTTCACGTAATTGTCTCCACCGCCCAGCGACTTAGGCTTTTTGTGGTGGCAATGGATTTCTTCAAGGGACAGCTGCTTTTTCGTAATGGCACATTTTCCTTGCTGCGCCACATAGAGGGATATACGGTTATCGTTATACTCCACCGTGGCGCTCGTAATGGGGTTTTTCATGAGACTGTGCAGGATTGACATGTCTACACACTCCAGATTCTTGTGTATTTCCGCTCGTCCAGCAGCGGTGTATTTATTCACCGACTTCTTTTTATGAATTGGCGGATGGTGCTGAATATAACCAATTGGAAGCAGGATGTTCTTGTCGATAAAGCGTATTTCCCTGCTCCTTGCATACCGTTTGGCATATTCAGGAATTGTTTGATTGCTTCGTCGCCTTACTCGCTCTTGCAGCCTGTTTTTTATAGAAATCTTAATTTCAAATGCTAATCGCTGTATGTCCGGGGACGCAGCAGTTGCCATGCGGTAGTAGTTGTGGATACCCATGACAAAACTGTTGTAGTCGCTTACAGCCTTGAATTCTTCCATTTCACCGGATGAGTGCTGGATTGCCTTGACTTTCTTTTTCGCAGTCTCCTTTATCCTGTCCAATGCTTTGGGTGCAATATGTGATATGACCACATATTGATTTCTCTTGCCTTTATGAACCTTGATTCTGAATCCCAGAAAATCGGAATATGCATGTTTCAGATTCACAATCTTGGACTTTTTCGGGCTGATGTCCAGCCCCAGGCGCTCTTTCAGCCATGCTCTTGTCGCTTCAAACAGCTTCACCGCATCGCTGTGCTTTCTGCAAAAGATTTTGAAATCATCAGCATATCTAACGATATAGCACTCTTTCAGATTGGTTTTTCTGAGCTCCCTATACTTTTTCGATTGGTCTTTGGTGCCGTTTTCATGAATTTTTCCGCTGTATTCATGTCTTGTAGGCATTCCAACCCATTGACTGGTAATCCACCAGTCCAGTTCATTCAGAACAATGTTGGATAACAGCGGGGAAAGGATTCCACCCTGCGGTGTCCCTTTTTCAGGAAAACCGATACCAGCGACCTCTGCTTTCAGCATAGCGGATATGATGCTCAGCAGCTTTTTGTCATGGATTCCCATTGCCCAGATTTGGCGCAGCAGCTTTCCATGATTTACATTGTCAAAGAAGCCCTTGATATCAATGTCAATTACAATATGAAGGTTGCTTTTCTGCATATGTTTTTCCGCCTGCGCCAGCGCATTTTCAACGCCCCTGTTGGGACGGAAGCCATTGCTTGTTTCACAAAATTTTGCTTCACAAATTGGCTCCATCACTTGCAGGACACATTGCTGTATCAATCTGTCCATGATGGTGGGAATCCCAAGCGGTCTGGTTTTGCCATTACCCTTGGGAATCTCTTTTCGTCTGACAGACTGGGGCTGATACCAGTTGAATTTTTGCTGTACAAAACCAATCAGTTCCGGCTCACTCATTTTTGCAAGGTCTGCGATGGTTTTCCCATCCGTACCGGGCGTTCTGCTTCCAGCATTCTTTTTTAGATTTCTATAAGCTAACCTGATATTTTCTTCAGCCGTGATGATGCTGATAAGATTCTTAAATTCACATTTCGCAAGACTATTTTCATACAGTTCGTCGAATACTGACTGCATATCATAGTATTCGTTGTTCCTCAGCTTTTGGCGTTTGAGCAGTTTTCGTCCTGTCAAAGTCGGCTTTCGCCTTTTTTAGTCTTACTCGAACCTTTGATATATTGCTTTTTAGAATATTTGTTTTGCAAATGACTGGCGGCTATTCTTCCGCCCCTGTTACGGGAGCTTCATCAGTCTTGCCGCCGCTCTCAGTCGGGATAAAGGTTACTTGTTTCACTGCTCGATTTTTCGTAACCGCCGCTTCATCGTGTGCAGACACTCAGCGTTCCGGCCTTTCCTCGTTCCGATATTCCTATCTGTGCATAATCCCCTTAGGCTGTCCTATGAGCCTGTGCGCTTGGAAGTGCCTGTAACACTCCAAGGTTTTTCATAACGTCCATTTTTACTCAACCTCACGCACGCCGTACATTTACGACGATGACATTTCTGCCATATCACACTATAGACCCTAACACTCGGACTTCGTCGGTCATGGATGACATCCTCACCATAGGGATTTTATAGACCTCCGGCGTATCATCTGCATATCCCACCTCTGGGACACTTTCCACAGCACATGACTGCCTGTTGGGGCAGATTTCCGCCGACTTCAGCGGGCTTTGCACGGCTCAATTTCTACAAATTTTGCCGCACACCGCAGTATCAAGGCAGGCGTTTCAGGGCGTTGCCCCCTCATTCCACCTGTTGGAATATCAGTTCTTCAAATCAATTTTCAAGCTCCTTTCAATCTTGCAGAATTTTGACTTGAGCGTAACCTTTTCAGTTACAAACGAGTCGCACGAACGTTTGTTCCCGCGCCCATTTTCGCCGTGCTGCCCATCAGGACGCGCACCTGCCCGCTGCGTACCTTCGCGAAAAGCTCCTTCTTCCGCACTTCCGTATTCGCTTCGTGGATAAAGGCAATCTGCTCCTGCGGGATGCCCTGCGCAATCAGCTTGGCGCGAATGTCATCATACACATTGAAGTTCTCGCTGCCCATTTCGTCCGCCAGAAGCGTATCCGCATCCGCTGCTTCTTTCTCCGAAGCCGCCTTGCCGCGCGGGGTGGACAGGTCGCAAAACACCAGCTGTGTCAGCTTTTCCGCCGCTCCTTCGTGCCAGATGCGGACAATGTTCCGGACGCAGGCGTTGACCTTGCTGCCCGGATCATCCGGCAGAAACGGATTCATCAGCCGCTGGTCAAGCCCTAACTTCCGCCCGTCGGAGGTGATGCGCAGCATGTTGTCCACGCTCGGCTCAACCGCGCCGCTGTGAACCGCTGCCGCCCGCTCCGAAAGCGCCTGCACCATTTCCTGCTGATAGGCAGACGGCTTCACCACCACCGTTTCGTAGTGCGCGGTCGGTCGGGGCAGATTCAGCTGATCAGCCGTCTTGATGTCCGCAACTTCCTTGAAAAGGTTCATCAGCTCCGGGAGGTTGAAGAACTTTGCAAAGCGCGTCCGCGCCCGATAGCCCGTTCCTTCCGGAGCGAGTTCAATCGCGGTCGTGGTTTCCCCGAAAGTGGAAGCCCACGCATCAAAATGCGACATGCTTTTCTGCTGCAATGTGCCGTACTGCAGATAGCGCTGCATAGTGTACAGCTCGGTCATGCTGTTGCTGACAGGCGTACCCGTTGCAAACACAATGCCCTTGCTGCCGGTGATTTCGTCCATATATCGGCATTTCAGGAACATATCCGATGATTTCTGCGATTCTGTCTGCGAAAGCCCTGCGACGTTCCGCATTTTTGTATACAAAAATAAATTTTTGAATGAATGTGCCTCGTCCACATAGAGTCTGTCCACCCCCAGTTGCTCGAAGGTGACGACATCATCCTTCCGTTCCTCGGCTTCAAGTTTGGAGAGCCGATTTTCCAGCTGTTTGCGGGTGCGTTCCAGCTGCTTGATGGAAAACTGCTCGCCGCGCTGGTATTTGAGTTCCTCGATACCATGCGTAATGTCATCCAGCTGCTCCCGGAGCAGCCGCTGCTGCCGCTCCTGCGAAACGGGAATCCGCTCAAACTGGCTGTGCCCGATAATCACCGCGTCATAATCGCCCGTCGCAATGCGCGCGCAGAATTTCTGCCGATTGGCACGCTCAAAGTCCTTTTTCGTGGCAACCAGAATGCTGGCAGAGGGATAGAGGCGGATGAACTCGGATGCCCACTGCTCAGTCAGATGATTTGGGACGACAAAAAGCGGCTTCTGACAAAGCCCAAGCCGCTTGGATTCCATCGCTGCTGCCACCATTTCAAACGTTTTCCCTGCCCCCACTTCGTGTGCCAGCAGCGTATTGCCGCCGTACAGGATGTGCGCGACAGCATTCCGCTGATGCTCGCGAAGCTGAATTTCCGGGGTCATGCCGCCGAAGGTGATGTGCCGCCCGTCGTACTCACGGGGACGGGTAGCGTTGAACAGCTCGTTATACTGCGCCACCAGCGTTTCGCGCCGGTTCGGGTCTTTCCAAATCCACTCACGGAACACCGCCTTGATGGCCTGCTGCTTCTGCTGCGCCAGCGTCGTTTCCTTCTGGTTGAGGACGCGCCGCTCCTTTCCGTCCAGGTCAGTGACCATATCATAAATGCGGACATCCCGCAGATTCAGCGTGTCCTCCAAAATCCGATAGGCGTTTGCCCGCCTTGTACCATACGTCACATACGTGGTCACGCTGCTCTCGGATACCGCAGATTTCCCCGAAATGTTCCATTCCGCCGTATATTCAGAATAGTTCACATGAATCACCCGATGCAGATACATCGGCGGCGCGAAGGTTTCGAGCATAAAGTCCTGAATCACCGACTTGTCCAGCCACGTTGCCCCCAGCCGCACGTCGATTTCGGAAGCATCCAAATCCTTGGGCTGCGCGGCTTTCAGAGCGGTTACGTTCGGAAGATACAGGGGATTTTGCGCTGCTGCCTGCATCGCCTCCCGCAGTTTCTGCCGCACATTGCCCGACAGATATTCGTCGGCAGTCACATAAATGTCTTGATTCGGAACCGGGAAAATAACGCCGTTCAATTCCTTTGTCAGCTGTTCCGGCTCAATGCCCGTCAGCTGCGCCATGTAGGGCAGGTCAACTCGCGCTTTCTCCGCAATGGAGACCGCCAGCGCTTCCGCCGCTGTATCGACGTGCATAATGGTCGTCTGCTGGCGAATTGTCCGCTTGGTGAACATATCCGCCTTGCGTGCCAATCCGCCCTGCTCATTGAGGACTTCCAGCGAGCAGAGCAGATAATAGGAAGAATCGCTCGAAAACGCGTTGGCATTGCTGCGGGCGTTGATGAGCCCGTACTTTGCCGTAAACGCATCGTACTGCTGATTCAGCCGTGCCTGTATCGGCGCAAGGGCAGCATCATCCGCATTGTCCAGCTGCGCCTGAATGAGGTCGTTCACCTGCTGCCGGAGGTCAATCATGCCGCGGATTCGCTCCAGCGCGGGCAAGGGCAATTTCTGTTTGGCCATGACGGAGTTGGTGCGGTAGTATACCTCGCCATCCACCATTGTGAAGGCGTAATTTTTCACATTGGGGTCAGCTGGAATCGTATCTGCCGCTGCTTCGCCTTCCAGCTCATTCGGCAGTTCTGCTGCCTGATACTCTCCGCGGATATGCTGCACCGCCTCGGTCAGCTGCTCGGAAAGCACTGCCGCTTCCAGCGGGATGCACGCGGTTTCATTCTCATTGCCGTAAAGACCGGGTTCGCGCACCATTGTCCCCAGCATCATTTCGGGATGCGCCGCGAAATAGCTGTTGACCGGAATGCCGTCTGCCGTCTGTCCCAGATGCACCCAATCGGGTTCGACCGCCAGCGGGCGCTCGCGTTTCTGCAAAAAGAGGATGTCCGACGTGACTTCCGTGCCGGCATTCGCCTTGAACGCTGTGTTCGGCAGCCGAATCGCGCCTAACAGTTCGGCGCGCTCTGCAATGTACCGGCGCACTGCCGGATTCTGCTTGTCCATCGTCCCCTTGGAGGTGATGTAGGCAATCACGCCGCCGGGACGCACCTGTTCCAGCGTTTTCGATAGCGATAGGTAATCCTTTGAAGTTATCTTCGGATTTTCCCCCGCTCCACACCGTGCGTGCGACTTTCACCGCACACGGCGTTCCACCGTTTATGATTCGGTATTAACTAAAGTAAACTTACAATGTTCGAGCAGTAAAGAAACTCATTTTAATATTAGATAGCTTGCAAATTTGCCAGTTGGCGTAGCTTGTTCAGCTTTGCCTTCTGTTTGTAGGTGAGTTGCAGTTGTGAAAGGTAAGCTTTGATTGTTGTTTCTTTTGTTGCGTGTAGCAATCGGTGTATATCCTTGTGCAAAATAATCAAGTTTTCGTATCTATCATTTCCACCTTGACTGACAGGCTTTTTGTGGTGACAATGAATTTCATGCAACGCCAGTATTTGTCCTGTTATTGCACATTTTCCGTATTGTGCCACATAGAGAGAAATTCGGTTATCCATATACTCAACACTTCTACCAACTTCCTTTGTTCTCATAAGTAGGAGCATAGTATTGGTGTCTATGCCAAGATTTTTATGAATTTTCTGTCTACCCTCTGGGGTGTATTTACACACCGATTTTTTCTTCCACATGGGATTCTTGTGCTTGATATATCCCACAGGAACCAAAGGCTTTCCGCTGTAAAAACGGATTTGTTTGCTTTTTCCGTATTTCTTTTCAATGAACGAAAACCCTTTGTAATCTCCCTTTGTGGAAAGTGCCTTTCGCTTTAATTGGCTTAATTTCACAACATCAACTTCTCGTCCCATGTCTGCAAAATCCGAACTTACACAGGTCGCAATCTGAAAATAGTTGTGCATACCCATAATCATAGCGTTGTACTCATTGATGAGGGTTACTCGTTCCTCATCGTTTTTGGGATGTGCTATCTTTTTGATTTGACCTTTCAGCTTGTCCGTTTCTCGCCTTTTTGCCTTATCACAGATATGTGATTTGACAACATAGGACGCACCTTTTTTCATAAGAGTGAGTTTAAAACCCAGAAATTCCGAATAGCCCTTTTTCAAATTTACGATTTTAGATTTTTCTTCACTTACCTCTAACTTCAAACGGTCATGAAGCCACGCTTTTGTTGCTTCATACGCTCTTTTTGCGTCCTTTCGGTTTGAGCAGAATATCTTAAAATCGTCTGCATACCTAACCATGTGCATTTCTTTTAGACCAGACTTGCGGAATGCGTCATAGGCTCGACCTCTGTGAGTAGCACCTGTTTTTGTGATATGGTCACGAATATTGTGAGCAGGTTGCTTTTCCCACTGGCTCGCTATCCACCAATCCAATTCATTCAGAACAATATTAGAAAGAAGTGGTGATAGGATTCCACCTTGCGGTGTTCCTTTTTGCGGATAAATTGTTTCTCCATTGGGTAAAACAATCGGAGCCTTCAGCATTTCTTTTATTACACATAGCAATTTCTTATCCTGTATCCCCATATTCCACATCTGTTTCATCAGCTTGCTGTGACTGACATTATCAAAGAAGCCTTTAATATCAATGTCCACAACATAGTGCAGGTGTGATTTTTGCATAAACGCATAGGCTTGTGCGATAGCGTGTTCTGCCGACCTGTTAGGTCGAAATCCGTTACTTCTGTCACTAAATTTAGCTTCACAGATAGGTTCAAGAATTTGGAGAATACATTGTTGGACTATCCTATCCCATATTGCAGGGATACCCAGCGGTCTTAGCTTTCCGTTGGGCTTTGGAATTTCAACTCTCCTAACTGCTTTGGGTTTATACCATTGGAGTTTCTTTCTCACAATTTCAACAAACCTCGTTTCGGGTATCTTTTCAATATCCTTAATCGTCAGTTTGTCTACTCCGCTTGTATTGCTTCCAGAATTGCGTTTAATGTTACGATATGCAAGGCGAATATTTTCCTCGCTCTCGATAAGCTGCATAAGATTATTGAAAATCTTTCTTCGTCCACTATCCGCATACAACATATCAAGCGTATCTTGCAGGTCGTAATACTCCAAATAGCGTAGTTTTGAGTTCTTTTTCTGCTTCGTAGTTGTCACAGGCATCTCCTCCTTTCGGATTTGATTTTCTTTGTCATACTCGAAGCTGTGAATGTTTACTTTGTTATTATTTGAAAATCATAAACGGCTAATGGCTGTTCCTCCGTTTACATTACAGAAACATCAACGGTCGTGCCATCGCTCTCACAGAAAACTCACGCAGTTATGATTTCCTGCGTTTACTAACCATTGGTTAGCTTTTCTGCTTTCCTCGTTCCAACAATTCTATCTATACATATATCCGTAGGTGTCCTCTCTAAGCCTGTATGCTTGATACCGCCTGTAACGGCATAGGGAATTTCATATCTTCGATTTTTACTTTTCCCCACATACTATCCGTTTGGATAACTGCACATTTCTATACAGCCTACTTATAGACCCTTACATTCGAGGATTCGTCAGACTTTTTACGGTCATTCTCACCATAGATATTTTGTAGACCTCCGGCATATAGGCTACACCATCCACCGCTGGACAGCTTTCGTTGCGGTGTTCACACAGCCGCAAGACGGTAGCTCTCTGCCGACTTCACCGAGCTTCTGAACATCTGCCTTTTGAGCAGAGCCAGTCGGAGTATTAAGGATGGCGTTTCAGGGCGTTACCCCATCATTCCACCAATCGAATTGTTAGTTTGCAAATATTCTGGTTCACCTGCCTTTCAAAATTTGCACCTAAGCTTTTCACTTAGGAACGAGTCGCACCAAAAAAGTAATCGTGAATCAGGAAATTGTGGCGGGCAAAGGCTTTGTCCTGCACCTGATACGCCCCGAACGGCACATTGCCGATGGCAAGGTCAAAGAAATCCCTGCGGTCAGTCGTTTCAAAACCGGCAATGGTGATGTGCGCCTTGGGATACAGCTGCTGGGCAATGCGTCCCGTAATGCTGTCCAGCTCCACCCCGTACAGGCGGCTTTCCCTCATGCTCTCCGGCAGCATCCCGAAGAAATTGCCCACGCCGCAGCTGGGTTCCAGCACATTGCCCGACCGGAAGCCCAGCTGTTCCACCGCCGCATAAATGGCACGGATGACAAGCGGGCTGGTATAATGCGCGTTCAGGGTGGATGCACGGGCAGCTTCGTATTCTTCCTGTGTCAGCAGGGATTTCAGCGCGCTGTATTCGCTGTGCCATGCTTCGCTGCGCTCGTCAAAGGCTTGCGGCAAGCCGCCCCAGCCCACATAGCGGGACAGCACTTCCTGTTCCTGCGGCGACGCCGGGCGATGCTCGCTTTCGACCATCTTCAGCACGGAAATGGCTTCGATGTTCGCACTGAATTTCGCTTTTGCACTGCCTTCTCCCAAATGTTCATCCGTAATGCGGAAGTTTTCTGCCGCTGGCGGTTCGGGCGCTGGTTCGCGCTGTTCGGATGCGCTGGCGGACAAATCAAGCACGATATTCCGCAGCGCGGTTTCTGCTGCTGGCAGGAAATGTGCATTCCGTTCGTCCGCTGCCAGCAGCCGCTCAAAGCGCGGCAGACTTTCCGCTCGGAAAATAGGATAGCGCTGGGACGGGTCGCGCAGCTGAACGCCGAACGCGCTTTTTGCCTCGATCACAAAGAGCGTGTCGTCCAGATAGACCGTATCGCCGACCGCATAGGCAGCGGTTTCGGAGGAAGCTGGATTTTCAGCGGCATCAGCAGTTGCGGCGCTGTCTTCGGTGGAAACAGGTTCGTCTGCTTCTTCGCCTTGCTCCGCCCGATTTTCCTCGTTCGCATCCGGCGCTGTTTCCTTTGGGAGGGCACCTTCGGCAGCTTCTTGTCTGCCACGGTCGGCGGCTGCATCCTGCGTCAGGTACTGCCCCCGGCGAATCAGCGTGTCAATGCGCGCCGCCACCTTCGTCCACTGCATTTTGACAGGCGCGCAGCCGTTTTTTTGCAGCACAATGCCCTTGCTGTCATGCGCTTCATTGCTGCCATCCGCACCGGATACCGCAGGAGAACGCCCGCCTATGCCATACTCGTCTTTGAGGAAATTCGCTTTTTCGGTCATCGAGCGTGCAGGCGTTTCGGTGAAATACTGGTAGATGCGCCGTTTGCCGCCCGACATATTGCCGCCGCTGCTGAGGATATCGTCGATTTCATCCTCCGTGATGAAGCCGTCCGGTTTGGGGACTTCGACAAGCAGGGAGTCATAGCCGCGCCGCGGAAACGCCAGCTCTTTGAGCGTGTTCAGGACAGCCTCCGGGTTGTGGAAGGGAAATCGCAGGAGGTTCCGATTTTCCCGCGCATCTTCCGCAAACTGCGCTGCTTCTGCTGTCAGCCTTGACAGAAATTCCGGGTTGGCAAGCTGCTCCGTCAGCCGCGCTGTTTCTTCGGGGAAGCTGCTTCCGCGAATACTCTTCATGGAGGGAAAATAGCCCTTGCCGTCCTTCGCCATATCGTGGTACATGTACCAAAGCCCCTGTGCTGCCATTGAACGCTCATGCACCGGGGTCTGTGCCAGCTCCATCATGCCAAGAAATTCGCCGGATTCCAGCAGCTCCCCGATGCGCCGTGCGGCATCCGCCCATGCAATCCGCTGCGCATTCGGTACATCGCGGGCGCTTTTCCCGCTGGCAATCCGAATGCCTCTTTCGTCATACCACGCGCTGTACGGTTTGCCCATGTACATCATGCCGAATCCGCCGTGATAAATCCGCGGAAGGCGCTGGGCAATGGTTTCAGGCGAAAGCTGCTTGGCAAAGTCCGCCGTGACCTTCATCCGATGGTCTGTCGTATTGCTGCCGCTGCGCAGAAACTCATCCACCACTTCCTGCGGTACAGAAAAAGCGAAGGGTGCTTGCGCACTCTCCGCCTCAAAATTGTCCACCAGTTGAATCTGCTCGTTTTCTGTCGGCAGGAAAAAACTCATCTGCTCCAGCTGCGGCGTATAACCGCTTAGCTGTAAATCAGCTCCGAAAGAATCATTTCCTCCGCCTGATGTTTCAGGCTGTTCATCTGCGCCGCCCAGCGCATCGGGTTCTCCGCCTTCATGTTCTCGGTCACGCCGCTCTGCTTCGGCAGGATGTGCATCAGGCTGTTCAGCCGATTCTGCGCGCTCTGCTCGATTTCGTGCAGGTGCGTCATCAGCCGCCCGCTCAGGAGCAGCCGCGTATACAGCCCCGGACGCTTGCTCGCCAGATACTGCTGGCGCATCATCCCGTACTTGCCCAGCGGCTGCTGTTCCTCTTCGGTCAGGTCCATTTCCGGCAGCAGGCAATCCCCGTGCTGTGTGTACTTCAGTTCGCTCATGTTCCATGCTCCTTTCCGCATTTCGGACAGTTCTTTCTATCTGGCGGAGAACCTGCTCGGCAATCGTGCTGACTGCCGTGCCCAGTTCCGCCGCGGCTGCGGGCGTGTTCCAGTCCATGACCTCTTGAAAATCCTCCCGCAGCAGCTCCGGCTCCAGTCCGCATCGGGTCTGGATGACAGCCGAGATGCTTGCCGCCGCTGCTTTTCGGAAGGATGCCCCCGCCGCAAAATCATCGTACTCCGATAATGCCGAATCGTCAACACTGTCGAGGATGTCGCGGCGGTGTTCGTTCCAGTAGGCAAGCGCCTGACGCTCGGCAAGCTGGTCAATCTGCGCGGAAAGGCGCATCGACGCATCCGCAGAAAATTCTTCTGCCAGCATCTTGCGGACAGCCGGTTCTGTCGATTCCGTCAGCTGCCACACGTCTACATTCCGCGAATCTGCCCGCGTTCCCGTGTCCGACACATCAAAGACATATCGGATGCGCATCCCGTTGGCGGTTGGGTTCAGCAGGGCAATGCCCTTTGCGCCGCGCCGGATGTAGCGGTGCATGGTGCCGTTCCAGAGCTCATACGCGGCACAGGCGCTTGCATCCGGGCGCTGCGCATAAATCATCAGCTGGTCGTGATAGGGATATTTATAGAGCCTTGATGCCGTGGTCAGGAACGACAACCAGTCAAGGTAATTGCCTGTGATTTTCAGCGATGTTTCGTCCGCCAGCTGCACATAGGCTTGTACTTTTGTCTGCATGTTTTTCTCCTCTGCGTCAGTCTGCGCCGCTCGCATACCACAGCGCGTAGGCGGCAAGGTCGGTCAGCGTCCAGTCGGCGGGCATTACGCAGTCAGCAAAATAGGCGCAGTCGAGGCTTCCGGCTTGGAAGCTGCGTTCGTCCTGCTCTATCAGGCTGCAGCGCTCGTCCGTTTCCGTGCAGAATCCCTGCCGGCAGCGCGGGCATTCCTGCTGTGCAAGCAGTCCGATGCAGTCCACCATCTGCGCGGTCATCAGGAATCGGGCAGCAGCTGCGAGAGGGCATGAAGCAGCGCGCAGAGCGCCGTCTGCTCGTCCTCCGGCACGGACTGCGCACGATGCTCCGGATAATCCGCAGGGTGTTCGCCGCCGTGCATCAGGAGTTCCTCAACGGAAACATGGAAGGCGCGCGCAAGGCGGAGAATCGTGCCCGCCTTGCAGTTCTCCAGCCGCACGCTGCCGCTGAGCAAATCGCGCAGGGTAGTTTCCGGGATGCCGCTCTTCCGGGAAAGTTCCGCCTTGGTCAGGCGCCGGGCGCGCATCAGCTGATTTAGGTATGTCATTGTTTTTTATCGCTCCATTTCGTTCTTTTTGTTTTGGTGGTATGAGTGCTTCGGCGCAGGAAAAGCGCAATTGAGATAATCTGTAAGTGAATTTTCTGCGTCAAAGATGAAGTTTTTCAGTTATAGCTGAAAAAGTCTTTTGTTTCTGCTTGATTTTTCTTCGCAGATGTGCCATACTATGTGTATCATCGAAGGGAGGCTGTGCCGCATGATTCAGCGGGAAATGTACATGAAGCGTATCCGTCCGTTTATCGGAACAGATTTGGTGAAGGTGATGACCGGCATCCGGCGCTGCGGCAAGTCCGTCATGCTGAATCTCATCCAGGACGAGCTGAAAGCGTCGGGCATTCAGGATGCACAGATGATTTCGTTTAACTTCGAGGTCATGAGCAATGCGCACCTCTGCACGGCACAGGCGCTGCACGACGAGGTGCTGAAACGGGCAGCTGCCATCGCGGGCAAAGTCTATCTGTTTTTTGATGAGATTCAGGAAGTTGCGCAGTGGGAAAAAGCCGTCAACTCCTTCCGCATTGAGCTGGACTGCGACATTTACATCACCGGTTCCAACGCCAAGCTGCTGTCCGGCGAACTGGCGACCGTGCTGGGCGGGCGCTATGTGGAATTTACCATTTACCCCTTCTCTTTTGCTGAATTTCACGAACTCTACCGAACGGTTGAACCCGGTGCATCAGACGCGGCAGCTTTTCAGCAGTACTTGACGCTGGGCGGGATGCCCTACCTTGCCAATCTCCGCTATGCGCCCGAACCATGCAGGCAGTATCTGCATGACATCTACAATTCGGTCGTCCTCAACGATGTGGTCAGGCGCAACAAAATCCGCGATGTGGATTTGCTCGCCCGCATTGTGGCGTATGTCATCGGCAATATCGGCACAACGTTCGCATCCACATCCATTGCGAAGTTTCTGAAAAGCGAACACCGCACGGTTGCGCCCGAAACGGTGCTGAATTACATCAAGTACTGCACCGAAGCGTACCTGTTTTATCAGGTCAATCGGGAGGATTTGCAGGGCAAGCAGATTCTCGCGACGAACGAGAAATACTATATGGCAGACCACGGCTTGCGGGAAGCGGTGTTCGGCGGGAACATGAAGGACATCAACCTCATTCTTGAAAACATCGTCTACATGGAGCTGCTGCGCCGCGGCTACACCGTCACCGTGGGCAAAATCGGCAGCCGGGAGATTGATTTCGTCGGGCAGAAGCAGCACGAAAAGCTCTATGTGCAGGTATGCTATCTGCTGGCTTCTGACGAGACGATTCAGCGGGAATTTGGCGTTTACGCTTCCGTGCCAGACAACTTTCCCAAATATGTGGTGTCGATGGACGAGCTTGACATGAGCCGCGACGGCATCAAGCACCGAAACATCCGCGACTTTTTGACGCAGCCTGAATGGAATTGAACCCAGCCGCCCTTCCGGAAAAATCGGGAGGGCGGCTGGCGTTTTGGAGAAATCACGCCTCCTTTATTCCAGTACCATGCTGCTTTCCTTTGTGCCGTCGGAGAGGATCAGTGCGTACTTATATCCGCCATCCGCCGTCATCCGGCGGCAAATCCGCAGCCCATACTGTTCCGCAGTGCTGCCGCGCGAAAGCGTCAATTCAAACTCCGAATCGTTCCAGTAGCGTTCGCGGCGGGTATCGTATTCCTGAATCTCCCATGTGCCGCAGAAATCAGCGCGCGTCCCGTCTGCCAGCACAGCACAGCCCGTCATGCTGCCATCCGCAAGGAAGGTAATCTGTTCCGCATCCACGGAGCTGCCCGCATACAGTTTCCAGCTGCCGAGGATGGCGCGGTTCGCCTCGCGGGTGTCGGTAACTGTTCCCAGCAGACACTCGGTGGGGACGAACCCGCGGAAGCGGCTCTTGCCCGTACCCGCTTCGATGTACGTCCAGTCGCCCATGCTCGCAAGCGCCGTTACGCTGGTGTTTTCCGTCAGGCGGGTCAGCGGCGTCTGGCTCATCAGCGGGTCATCCGTTACGGAAACATCATAGCTGACGATGGCGGGTACGGCTTCCAGCGTCAGCGCGGGAGCAGCAGCATCTTGGGGCAGTGCGTTCCTGTCAATATACCCGATGCGGCAGTGCTCCGGAGTGATGGCATACTGCACCAGCAGCCAGTCGCCTTCCGCGCCGAACACCTGAATCCAGCCGTTGGTGCTGACCCGCGCGCGTCCCTTCGCACCGCGGATGCTTCTGCTGTCCAGCGCGGAATACACTGCGTAGGTCTGCCCCGGCGTAAACGGCGTTACCTCGGCATTCAGCGTTCCCTGCGGAATGTCCGGTGCGCTGGCAGTATCCGCCAAGGCAGCAGCAAAACAGGTCAGCAGCGCAAGCAGGAGCGCCATGAGTTTCTTCATCTTCATCATCCTTTCATCAGTCAAAGCGCGGGCGCAGGATTGCCTTGCCATCCTTGCCGAAATCAAGATGCAGCACGGCATCATAGCGAGCGTTGGTGCGGGTGGAGTGCAAACCGGTTTTGCGGACAGCCCCCTTTGTCAGCAGTGTCTTTGCTTCAGCGGCGGTCAGGGGCGTTTCCGCATGGGCAAGGATACCGCCCTTTTTCCAGAGTGCAAATCCGCAGATACGGTTTTCGCACAGATACCCTTGGGGATGCTCCGTGATCGCCGCACCGCATTTCGGGCAGCTGCCGATTTTCTCCCGGAGCGGCGGAAACAGCGTCTCCGCATGTTCAGCGCGCTGCGGATTCACCATCAGCTCTTTGACAAAAGCCTGAATATCCCGCATGAAATCTTCGGGCTTCTCCGCACCCTGTTCAATTTGCTGCAAGCGCTGCTCCCATGCAGATGTCAGCAGGGGCGAACGCAGACTTTCCGGCAGAACCGCGGCAAGGGCTTTCCCCTTGGTCGTCGGCACAAGCACCTTCTTCCGCTTTTCCCCGACGCGCTCAATCAGCTTCGTTTCAATCAGTTTCTCCAAAATGGCGGCACGGGTGGCAGGTGTGCCGATGCCTTTCCGCTCCGCATTTTCGGGCATGTCCGCTGCACCGGCGGTTTCCATTGCGTGCAGCAGCGTGCCTTCGGTGTGATGCGGCGGCGGGGTGGTCTTTCCTTCCTCAATGGATGCGCGGAGAATCGGCAGTTTCGCGCCTTCTGCAAGGTCAGCCGAAATGACGTTTTCCTGCATCTTCTCCTCTTCGTTCATCCGTCCGCCAAGACTTCCGCGGAAGGTGTACCAAATGCGCTTCCAGCCCATCCGGGTAATCCGCCTGCCCTTTGCAGAGAATTCATGCGCACCGCACACCAGCGTGACGGTTGTTTCTTCATACGCGAAAGGTTCTTCCAGCGCGCACAGCAGCCGGGTGCAGACGAGGTGAAGCAAGTCGCGTTCGCCCGTCGTCAGGGCATTGATGCGCTGCGCCTGAGCGGGCATTGCGGCGGTTGGAATGATGGCGGGGTGGTCGCTGACTTTGCTGTCATCCACAACCCGTTCGGGATGCAGGTGCAGTTCCAAGGCGGATGCGAAAGGCAGCGCACGGCACACGCGGGCAGCCAGTTCCGGCAGTTTCTCCTGCATGTTCTGCGTCAGATACCGGCTGTCCGTGCGCGGGTAGGTCAGCAGCTGCTTCTCGTACAGGCTCTGGGCGTAATCCAGCGTCTGCTGGGCAGTGAAGCCAAACAGCCGGTTGGCATCCTGCTGAAGCGTGGTCAAATCATACAGCAGCGGCGGATGCTCGCTGCGCTGCCTGCGCGCAATCTTCTGCACCACTGCATACGGCGCTTGGTTGCAGCATTCCAGCAGGGTACGGGCTTCGGTCAGGTCATCCATGCGTTCCGACTTTGCGGCAAGCGGGTCAGTTTCGAGCTTTACGGCAAAGAACGGCGTGGGGTGAAAGTCAGCAATCGCCGCTTCCCGCTGCACCAGCATCGCCAGCGCCGGGCTCATGACGCGCCCCGTCGGAAGCGGCCGCCCATACAGCAGCGAATACAGGCGCGTGGCGTTGATGCCAATCAGCCAATCCGCCTGTGCGCGGCACAGCGCTGCCCGATACAGATTGTCATAGTCGCGCATGGGCTTCATCCGGCAAATGGCTTGGCGAATCGCGCTTTCTTCTGTTGAGGAAATCCAGAGGCGGCGCACCTCTTTTCGGCAGTCTGCCATTGCATAGACCAGCCGGAAAATCAGCTCGCCTTCGCGTCCTGCATCGGTCGCGCAGACAAGGCTCGTCACGCGGCTGTCATGCATCAGGCGGCGGAGAAGCTCAAACTGCTTTTTCGTTTCTGCGACGACGCTGTACTGCCACTTTTCAGGCAGAATGGGCAAATCGCTGTAACGCCAGCGCTGATAATCGCTGCGGTACGCTTCCGGCATCGCCAGCGCTACCAGATGTCCGATGCACCAGCTGACCATCCTGCCGTTTCCCTCCCAATAGCCGTCTCTTCGCTCATTTGCGCCGATGACGCTGGCAATGGTGCGCCCCACGCTGGGCTTTTCTGCGATATATAATTCCATGCGTCTCCTCCTTATTCAGCACTTTCGTCGTCATCATCCAGCATAAAATCGTTGTCTGCCCGATGCCGCGCGCTGTTTCTGCGGTACTTCACCAGCACAAAAGCACCCGCGCCGCCCAGCAGCAGGATACCGCCCAGCGCAAGCACTGCCGTCATTCGGTCGGAGCTGCCTCCCTTTTCCGGCGCAGCCGTTGGCATTGGTACGGTCGTAGGGACAGGCGTTACATAGATGATTTCGGGCGACGGGGTCGGCAGTTCCTCCTTCTCTTCGTCGGACAGCAGCGCCAGCAAATCCCGCTCATCCACCAGATTGAGGAAGTATGTCTCGTACATTTCCGCCGCTTCGTCAATGGGCTTGTCGTAGTCGATAACGAGGTAGAAGGTGCTGCCGTTCTTGCTTTGCAGGGTGATAAACTGTTTGTTGGTCGCAGCGCTGTACAACACATCCAGCGTATGGGCATTGCCGTCCGCCTTGTAGGGCATTCCCGGTCCGATAGGAACGTACTGGATGACTGGTGTCGGGGACGGCGCTTGTGTCGGCGCTGCTGTCGGTGCAGTTTCTTCGTTGACATAAATCAGCGAGCCGCCCAGACCGTTCGGACGCTTCGTTGCCGTCGGCGGGACGGTGATTTCCGCCGTAGAATTGGGCTGCTTTGTCTCGTTAGGCTGCTTTGTCGGTTTCGGCGAATTGGTCGGTGCAGCCGTCACCCGCGAGTTATCTTCGTAGCAGGGATTATTGAGCAGCACAGGCTCGGAGAAGTTTCCGGCATAGTCGAAAGCGCGGATGAACAGCGTGTCGTACCGCGCCAGCGTATCATCCAGCGCAATCCGGATGATGCTCCCTGCCTGCTCGGTGAAAAGCATGCTGTTGACCTGCACGCCCGCCACGCCGGATAAGTCATCCTGCACTTCTACCTGCAAGGTTGTCCCGGTGATGCTTGCTTTCACGGTCGGTGCGCTTCGGTCAATGACGGCGACGCGGATGCTTTCTTCAAACGTATGCCCGTGTGGGTCGGTGATGCGAAAGGTAAACATGCCGTTCTCATGCACCGCGATTTCCGCCTTGCTCTTGTCAAACAGCTGCTCGCAGTCCGTCCAGTCGCCGTCGTTCATCCGATACGCCATTTGGTACCAGCCGAGATTCTGCTCATCCTTCACGTTCACCGTGATGACAGCGCTGTTGCTGCGGTTCCAGCCGCCGGGGGCTGTCAGCACAATGCGGTACGGAGCGCATTCTTCCTGCGTCAGCGCGCTTTCCGCCCGCGCAAGATGCAGGCTCGCCGCCAGCAGCATCAGCAGGCAGAGGAAGGCTGTCCATTGTTTCCATTTTCGCTTCATTCATTTTCTCCTTCGAGCAATTGGGGGGCAGCGGGGATTTCAGGGGCATTGTCCTGCGTGCCGAATTTCGTGCGGAGGAACGCCGAGAGCATTTCCGGCGTCAGCGCATACAGCTCGCAGGTGGCATTGATGGCGGTGCGGTCTGCTTCTTTCACGCGCGCACGCAGCTGATTGACCTCTTCGGTTAATCGGCGCAGCTCATTTTCCTTCTTATCCAGCAGGGCATGGAGCTTGATGCGGTCTGCGGGATAGCGTTTCTTGGGTTCACTCATTCGCCTGCGCTCCCTGCTGAACGGGCAGTCTGCCAAAGGCATAGATTTTCTTCGCCCATTTGTCGCTCTGCAAATCCGCAAAACCAACCGGGTCGCCCGCGTGAAGCATCATGTTATTGCCGACATAAATGCCCACATGGGTGATGCCCTTCACGTCTGCACCCATCGTTTTCGTGAAGAATACCAAGTCGCCGGGGCGCGCCTCGTCCCGGCTGACATCCGTGCAGAGCGAATACAGCCCTTTTGCACCCAGCCGCCCGGTATCATAGACCCCCGATTGGCGGAATACCCAGCACACGAAGCCGGAGCAGTCAAACCCGGTGGACGGCTTGCTGCCGCCGTATACATACGGATAGCCGATGTACTTTTCCGCTTCCACCATCAGCGCCAGAAAGTTTTCGTCCGCCCGGAGCAGCGTTTCCGGGATGGTGTAGCGCACCAGCTTGTTTTTCGACTTGACCCCTGCAATTTTCACATTGCTTTTGCCCTCCGAGGTGATGACGGGAATATCCGCTTCCAGCGCAGGATATTCGGTGCTGTCCGCCATCTCACTGACAATCATCGGGGATACTGCTTCTTCTGCCCGCGCCGGAATCAGCACAGACAGCAGAATCAGCATCAGCATCGCAAGCAGCACCTGCTTGGCAATATCCATTGCTTCCCCTGCGGGAATCGAACGGTTCATGTTTCTCTGCATATTGTTCTCCTTTCAAATGTGGATAAAATAGGTAGGAAAAAGGGAGCCCATGCGCTGGACTCCCCGAAAATTACAGACCGGGCATCCGCCCGAACGAATGAAAGTGGCTTTTCCAGTAAGCATCGTTCAAATTCGCGTAGCCAATGGGACTTCCGCTGTGAATCATCATGCCATTGCCGACATAAATGCCGCAGTGCGTAATGCCATCCACGCCGTCGCCCATCGTGCCTTCAAAGAACACCACGTCGCCCGGTTCTGCCTGTGCCGCCGGAACGTTCCGGCATAAGCTCCGCAGTCCCTTTGCGCCCAGCCTGCCCGTATTGTATACGCCGGAATTGGTGAATACATAGCTGACAAAGCCCGAACAGTCAAAACTGGTTTCGGGCGATGCACCGCCCCAGACATACGGATAGCCGATATATTTTTCCGCCTCCGCCATGAGTGCGGCGAAAGTCGGGCTGCTTGCGAGCGTCTCGTCGGGAATGTCGTACAGCATGGGGTCTTTGAGCGGGACAGCGTAGGGATTGCCGTGGAAAATGCCCTCCATGTTGCCGTGCGTTGCCATGTACAGCGCGTACATGCCCATCGTGTGATGGCTCATGCTGACAACGGGCAGGTGCGACAGATTCCTGTTTTCCAGCCGCACATGACAGACTGTATAAGCATACGGCACGCGAACCGTCACCATCTCCAAGCGTTCTGTTTCCGGGTTGTAGCGCTGCTCGGTTTCCATGCGGTATCGTGTTTCTTTCGTTACGGATTCTGTCACGATGTACTGGAGCTTGAAGTATTTGTCCAGCACCGGCATAGCGGTTTCCAGCGTCCAGTCCTGTCCATCGAAGCAGGCGGAGATGATGGCAATCAGCACATAGGGATCGTGCCAAATTTCGTCTGCATCCACCTGCACTTCATCATATTCCGGATGATGGCGGGCATAGTTGCTCATTTCCTCTTTGAGCTGCCTTTCCATGCCGGCATACGCGCTTTCCGCCGCTTTTACGTCCGCTTCCTCCGCCGGATAAGTGCCAATCACGATGGATTCCAGCACCGACTGCGCCAGCGGCGTACAGGATTGCAGGCTGCTCATCACCGCAAGGAGCAGCGCCGCCAGCGCAAGCACCGCCCAAGCCGTCGGATGGCGGGCAAACGTCTGGCGCAGCCTTTTCTTGATGTTTTCGGCTTTGGGAACTGCATTTGCTGCCGCCTTCGGTGCGGGGGCAGTGCGATTTGCTGGACTGCGGGAAGATTTTGCGGCTGCATATTCCTGCCGGATGGCGCGTTTCTGCTGCCAGCGGGCATTGTGCCGCTTGGGGGCTTTCCCCGCGTGCGCCGCCGCCCGGAACGCTTCTTCCTGCATGTCGTCTGCTGTCAGCGCGGCTTGCACAGCGCTGTTCTCATCTTCATTGGCTTCTGCCGCCTGATGATGGAGTTGGGCATGGGCTGCATGAATACCTTGGTGAAGCAGCGGCGAATGGCTTCTTTCAGGCTGACCGGCGCGTACTGCCTGCATCTGTTCCTCCTTGCTGAACTGCAAGCGGGATGTGCCGCGATGGCGCTCCTTTTCCATCAGCGCTGCCCTTCCTTATGCTGCATCCGCTGATACGCTTCCTCGCTCCCGCGGTCTGCTTCCGCTGCCGCGCGCAGCAGTGCGTACACCGCCAGCGTCAGCACGGTGCAGAAAATGCAGCTGCCCAGCACCAAACCATATGTCATGGAATGCACCTCCTGTGTTTAATGTTCATTCTGCACTGCCTTGTCCGACAGTTTGGTGGTCATCACCTTGTACAGCATGGTATTCTTCGGGAAGTGATCCTGAAATGGAAGAATCACATTGCCGTAGAACAGCAGCCCTTCGCCCTCGCCGCTCTGCGTGACGTAGGATAGCTGATACGGCGAAATGCCTAACTTCTTCGCCAGAATCTCCCGGTCGCCGGATGCCTGATTCAACATGCAGATGAAGTCGGAGTTTTCCAGAATGTTCTCGACTTCCTGACTGGCCAGCAGATCCTTGACGTTCTGCGTAATGCCCGTCGGGATGCCGCCCCACTTGCGGAATCGCTTCCAGATTTCAACGGAATAGGCAGCGGTCTGCTCCTCGCGAAGCAGCAGGTGAAACTCATCCATGTAATACCGGGTGGACTTGCCCTCGCTGCGGTTCGCCGTCACGCGCCCCCAGACCTGATCCTGCACAATCAGCATACCGAGTTTTTTCAGCTGCTTTCCCAGCTCCTTGATGTCATAGCAGACCATGCGGCTGTTGACATCCACATTCGTGCGGTGGTTGAACACATTCAGCGAGCCCGTCACATAGATTTCAAGCGCCGTTGCCAGCGTCTGCGCTTCCTTCTCCGTCTGCTGACGAAGCGCGTTGTACAAATCTTCCAGAATCGGCACGTTCTCCGGCTGCGGGTCATTCAGGTACGGCTGATACACAATGTGGACAGCACGGTCAATCACCGTTTTCTCAATGGGCTGCAAGCCGTCCCGCCCGCCGACAATCAGCTCGCACAAGGACAGAATGAAATCCGATTTCAGCGACAGCGGGTTGTCATCGTCGCTGTAATTCAGGTTGATTTCCATCGGATTGATGTAATTGCTGCTGGTCGGCGAAATTTGAATGACCTGCCCGCCGAACTGCGCAACAAGCGGTGCATATTCGCCTTCGGGGTCGCAGATGATAACATCATCGTCCGTGGCTAACATGACATTGCTCATTTCGCGCTTGGCGGAGAAGGATTTGCCTGAACCGGGTGTACCCAGAATCAGCCCGTTGGGATTTTTCAGCTGCTTCCGATCCACCATAATCATGTTGTTGGACAGTGCATTTAAGCCGTAGTACAGCGCTTCTGCACCGTTTTGACACAATTCCTGCGTCGTAAACGGCATAAAGACCGCCGCCGCCGAAGTGGTGAGTCCGCGCTGAATCTGGATTTGGTTCTCGCCCAGCGGCAGGCAGGACACCATGCCAGCCTCCTGCTGGTAGTCCAGCGGAATCAGCTGACAGTTGTGCTGCAAAGCAATGCTCTGCGCCTGCTTCACGTCCAAATCCAGCTGATGGTGGTTGTCCGCCGTGTTCATCACCAGCAGTGTCGCCAAGAAGAAGCGCTCGTTGCGGTTCTGCAATTCTTCCAGCAGCTTTTTTGCTTCGCCGCCGTAAGCAGCCAAATCAGACGGCAGAATTTCCATGTCATATCCGGCGCGGACGGCTTTTTTCTGCTCATCAATCTTCATTTGATCCAGCGCTGTGAGCTTGTGCTTAATGTCCTTAATGGCTGCGGTCTGGTCAATCGCCTGCAAGTGAAAGCTCACCACAAGGGAGGAATCCATTGCGAGAAACTCCGCCAGACAGCGGTCATTGAGTTCCGACGCGAGGATGGAGAAGAAGCTGACTGCGCTCACTTTGCTGCCCATATCGAAGCGCTGCCGCTCCCCGAATTTGAAGGAAGAGGGAACGATAAAGTCCTTCGTGCGCAGTCCGGTGGACGCAAGCCATTTCCAGTCAAACAGGAACGGTGTCTGCGCATCCAGATGGAACATATCGTACATCAGTTTCAAGCGTTCTCTGCCGTCCAATGGAGCGGCTGCCGCCCCAAGGCGCTTGAAGTGATTGAGCAAATCCGTCTCAATGCGCTCCAGACGCGGCTTTGCCGTCCGGTAGTTTTCCGATTCCACGCCGAAAGTCAGGTACTTTCGTTTGCTCAGCCCGTTGCTGCCCTTGGCAAGCTGGTTTTGCAGCATTTCCGTGTATTCGCGGCGGATTGCGTCGAAGCCGTCCGCCTTGTCGGGAAGCAGAATGCGCTGCTCAACGGCATCCGCATTCGCTGTCAAGTTCAGAAACGAGAGCTGCAAGTGTACGCTGCTGTCAAAGGCGTTCAGGAAGTCGCACCAGCCCTCGAAGATGGCGCTTTTATCTTCGTTCTGCGCCAGCTGATAGTTGATGTCCCAGAACTGCACGGTCTTTGTGTAGTAGTTCGGACTGACGCGGCAGATGCCATCCGGCCACATGCGTTCATACGGAATCGTCTCCTGCACGGAATGCGGCGGTTTCTTCCGCTGCTGACGGCTGCGCATGAGTGCCTGCAGCTGCCGTTTCTCAGCCCTTGTCAGCTTGATTTTTTCTTTGTTTGCCACGAAGAATCTTCTGCACCTCCTGCTGATTGCGGATACTCCGCTCAATCGTTTGATAGAAATTGTCGTTCTGCCAGACGCGGATGCGCGGACGCACGAATCGCGCCTGAATGAAATGCCGAATCAGCACTTCCAGCGGCTGCCCATGCCGTTCAAACATCGCCAGCAAAAAGAACGGCAGCATAAGCAGCATCATGAGCAGCACCGAAGGGCTGACACCCAGCGCATCCTTCGCCAGAAAGAAGGCGGGAACGCCCGTCAGCGCCCCCAGCCCGAAACAGACGACCTGACGCTTCGTCAGGTTGAAAAGAAACTTGGACTTGACGCGCGACAAGTCCTTAGGAATCGAGACATATGCCATTGCCTATTGCTCCTTCCTGCGGCGCATAGGTTTTGCTTCCTGCGCCGCTGTTTTCCACAGTCTTTGCAGCGCCTGTGGATTGCTTGTGGATTGCTTGTGGATTTCTTGTGGATTGCTTGTGGATGCAGTGTGGATAAGCTGTCCCAGAAACCTTTGCTGCTGTTTTGGGGATGAGAGGTCAGTGCGCATTGAACACGTTAGACCGACATCGGTCTAATATTTTTAATGCCGGGTAATTAGTTATGCCGATAAATATGTGATGAAGCCTGTAAAACCGCCATGCAAAACAAAAAGTATCGGTCTAATTCTAAGCTACTTCGTCCTTTCTGATATAGTGTAGGTGGTAGCAAATCACCCACCACAGAAAGGAGTTCCTATGAAATTTGATGAACAAGGGTTCCGTCATCTCGTTGACGAAACCATCTCCACAATCATACGGTTAGGCACAACGTCCCATGCTGTGCTTGACCGTTATGAACGCTTTACTGAAATGCTGGTAGGACACTTAAAAAGTCTGGATCAGCCGTTTGAACTGACGCTCTGCCTTGAATGGGTCAATTCTCTGGATCACGATCCGGCTTGCGTGCTTAGCGCATCCTATGTTGAATGGAAAGCACTGCACAGGTTCGTCCATCTGCTGGCAGAACAGCAGACTGGAACGCTGACGGAATGGCATCATTATCTGTGTTTCACCCCGAAACTTCCTGAAACTGATGAATATAAAAACATTCTTGTTGAATTTCAGAAAGTTATGAAAGAGGAAGGCAAATATCCGACTACCATAAAGTCGTACAGTTCCATGGTCTGCAGGCTTCTTCTTTATCTGGAAAGCGTAGGTACTACAAAGTTTTCCGAGGTAAGGAACCCAAACCTTCTGGACTATTTCCAGACAGACCGGTTCAAGAACCGGAACCTGAAAGGGGTTCAGACGGAATTGTGTGTCCTGAAAAAGTTCCTGCGGTTTGCAACAGATGCCGGTTACACAGCCTGCAAGACTCTTCCTTATGCCCTGCCTAAAATCCGCCAGTCCAGAAATAAGATCATTACTACGATTGACGAAAAAGTAGAGGCAGACCTTCTGGAAGATGAGCCGAACAGCCTTGTCAACAAGAGGGATCAGGCGATTCTCCTGTTGGCGCTGCATACCGGCCTCCGAAGCTGTGACATCCGGGCATTGAGGTTCTGCGACATCGACTGGGAAAAAGAGACCATCCATATCCGCCAGAAAAAGACGGGCGTTGACCTTGAAATTCCCATAGACAGCGCCACTCAAAACGCCATTATTGATTACATTCTGAACGAGCGCCGGGACTGTGAGCAGGAATACATTTTCGTCACGTCCGTAGGCCCGATAAAAAAGCTGGCCCGCAGGCATTACAGGATGAAATACCGTACACAGGGGACGGAATCCTATGAAAATCTTCCGCACGATGGTCTCCATATTTACCGGCGCACTTTTGCGTCGCGGCTTTTGCAGTCAGGAACACCGTTGCCGCTCATTTCCGAAATGTTAGGGCATATCGACAAAAACTCTGTCCGCGTGTATCTCTCAACGGATGAAACAAAAATGAAGCGGTGTGCGTTAGACATCTCCCTGATTCCTTGCCGAAGGGAGGAATACTGATGTACGCAAGCAAATTTGGCCCTGTTATGGAAGAAATGCTTACCATCCGGCAGCGTTCCGGTTTACAGTTAAAGTTTATTGTTTTTTTCCTTGACGACTTTGATGCTTTCTGTGCCAGAGAGTATCCAGAAGCCACCCTTCTTACAAAGGAGATTGCCGAAACATGGATTCACAGCTCCGATTCTCCATCCCGGCACCACATGGCGCGGCGGGTCTTAACAATGAAGCATATCGGGGAATACCAGCAGTCACTTGGCTTAAACGCTTATGTCCCGAATTACCGGATTAAGAGGTCAAAGGCAGAGGAACCCCATCTGTTTACGGATGAACAGCTTTCGCTGTTTTTTAAAACTGTTGACACAAAGCTGATCCCAACAGAGACCTATCCGTATAAAGACACCATGTTCCCGGTATTTTTCCGGTTAGTTTACTGTTGTGGCCTCCGCAGCTCCGAAGCGTGCAACCTGAAGGTGTCAGATATTGATTTCCCCAAAGGAACGATCTGTATCTACCAATCGAAGGGCATGAAAGATAGGGAGCTTCCCTTGTCAGATGACCTTCTGGACTTATGCTACCGTTTTGACCAGTATTACCAGAAGCAGTTCCCTGACCGTACTTATTTTTTCAAGCCGAACCAGGAACGGGAGCACATGATAAGCGCCGATGTCTGCAAGATTTTTCAGGCCATACTTAAAAAGGCTGGGTTGTTGGAACTGCCCGGAAAAAGGTTTACAACGCATGGCCTCCGCCATCTCTTTGCTGTTCAAAACATTAAAAAATGCGCTGACGCAGGAGAAGATTTCTATAACTGGATTCAGTATCTTTGCAGGTACATGGGACACAAACACATCCGCTATACACTGTACTATCTGCATATAACCTCACAGCTTTTCCCTGTCTACCGGGAGAAGCTGGACGCTCTTGAGAAAGGAATCGGTGTGGTCTATGCGGAAGAATAAACAAGAGCCGAAAAAGATGTTTTTTATCTACACAAAGGATTTTTTCAACCACTTGCGCTCTGAACTTCACAGCGAACGGACAATCGAAACTTACTGCCAATCATTGAACGCTTTCCGTATTTATCTCTACGAAACCTACTCAAAAACTGTTGACCAGATCACGACTGATTTTGTCACAGAAGAAGTGATCCGCGAATTTTTGAGCAGTGTTGCTGACAGCAACAGTGTTGGCACACGGAATGTCCGGCTGTCCGGAATAAAGGCATATCTGAAATATGCCGCTACCCGTGATATGGAGCTTGTACCCCTGCAAATCAGCATTTCTGCTGTGAAGCACAAGAAAACGTACCCGAAACGCCATAACTGGCTGAATAAGGAAGATATTGAACTGATCCTCGCGCAGCCGCCACAGACAAAGATAGGGGTGCGGGATCGTTTCATTATCCTGTTCCTGTTTTCAACCGGGGCACGGCTTGCCGAAATGCGTTCTGTCCAGTTAAAAGACATCATTATAAATGAAAAGTATCCGTATATCCGAATCACCGGCAAAGGAAACAAACCGCGTATCGTCCCCATTCCGGAAGATTCTTTTCTAAAAAACTACAAGTATTACTGCCACCTTTACCATCCCAAAGAGAACCCGGATGATTACCTTTTCTATCCGACTGCAAAAGTTGGCAGAGAAATGATGTCTGAGGACAACGTGCAGCGCATCCTGAAAAAGTATGGGGACGCCGCCCGATGTTCCAACCCAAAGTTGCCTTCCATCCATCCGCACCTTCTCCGACATTCCTATGGGGCGCAGCTATACAGGCTTGGGGTTTCTCTCCCGGAGATAGCAAAACTTCTTGGGCATGAGGATGTTTCCACAACAGAAATCTACGCGGAGACCGATCCTGAAATGGCGGCAGAGGCCATTTCAAAGATGTTAGGCAAACAGGCGGTAAGGAAATGGGACTTCCTTACCGAAGATGAAAAGTTAAAAATCTTAGGACTAAAGTAGCTCAGAATTAGGCCGATACTTTCTTGCTAAACATAGTGTAAACACCAGCTTTCACAGAATTTATCGGTCTTATTTTTTACGAGGCATTAAAAATAGATTTCGCGACGCTGCTGGTTTTGAAGAGCGTGAAGCACAGCAGCACCGTGTAGCCGATGCACGTCCACAAGGCGGTGCCGATGTCGCCGCCGGCGCTGATGCCCTGCACGAGTACCGCATAAATCGCGACGCAGACCATGATGAGGAATGCCTGAAAACCCAGTGCAAAGAGCGACCGAAGATAGTTGCTGCCCATCTGCCCCCATTCCCGATTTACCATCGTCGCCATCGGAATCGGCGCAATGGATGTGACCATATAAATCTCAATCATACGCCCATATATGACGATGAAGATGCAGATGCTCAGCACCCACGCCAAGATGCCCATCAGCGAGGACTGAAACCACAGCCCGAACAGCGGGCCGATTTCCATTGCCATCAGCGCCTGCTCCATGTCTCCAAGCAGCGCGGCAGCATCCAGCGCGGTATCGCCGATGATGATGCCCGATGCCTGACTGACGACGTTCTGCGCAACATCGAAAACCGCCATCACGATATTCCATGTGTTGGTAACAATCAGCACTGCGGCGAAGGTCTTGAAAATCCACTTGAAGAAAAGGAAGGTGTCAAAGTCATGCAGGCTGTTTCGGTCAATAAGCATCTGAATCAGTTCTAAGCACATGATGAAGGTCAGAATAATGCCTGCAATCGGTACAACGACGTTTTCCGACAGGCTGCGAATCATCTGGAAGATGCCGCCGTGCCATGCCTGCGGCGTTGTGCCGACGACCGCCGCCGCCTCGCCCACGCGGGTGTTGATGGCATCAAACAGACCAGACAGGTTGCTGATGATGCCGCTGACCAGCAGCCCTTTCAGCCATTCCGTGATTTTATCCCAGATGAAATTCAAAGGACATCCCTCCTGAAGAACCCGCTTCCGTTATCCTCCGGAAGCGGGTGAAAGATGGTGCTTTGTTCATCCGAACAGACCGGACAGCAGCGGAACAAGGGTAGTGCCAATCAGCGCCACCCCGCCGCCTGCCATCAGCTGTTTTATCCCCAATTAGGTGTAAAACTCTGCTCGATGGCGGGCGGCGGCGTACAAAAAATCTATATGGTGTTTTTAAGAGAACCGTCCCGGCGGGACAGGTCAGGCAGTGACCTGTTCCACCTCCGGGATGGGTTTGAGATTAAAATGAATTTCGATAGAAATGTGTCTTGTTTTATCTTCGTCAATGCGCTCATGCACGACGATTTCTTTGATTAAGCGGTTGAGGGTGGCTGCGTCCAGCTCTGTGATGTTGGCGTATTCCTGAATGGCTTCCACCCATTGTTTTGCGTCATTGGCAAGCTGGACTTCATCGGACAGCCGCTTTCTGCCCTCGGACACTTTTGCTTTAAGCTCCG
>ERZ780223.565-NODE-565-length-41131-cov-5.151500_pt1 | contig 41131 bp, 38 predicted proteins | sample MGYA00511016_ERZ780223 | MGnify/ENA primary metagenome ERZ780223 (study PRJEB29588, sample SAMEA2159032) | human gut metagenome | biome: human gut; feature: human-associated habitat; material: faeces | place: Denmark | collected 2008/2010 ... | reverse complement strand
GAAACATAAATATATTTAAATACTACTATGTTAAATATATTTTTTAATTTTTTCACACAACTCACCCCCTATTCTTATTATAATGATTTTCATCTGTTTGTATATACAATTCAAATAAAAATCACGAAAAAAGGAGTGTAAACAATGGCTTTTGGTGATAATTTAAAAAGGCTCAGAACCAATAAAGAATTCACTCAAGAATATTTGGGCAAGGTATTATGCCTTAGCCGCACAACGATTTCTAATTATGAAAAAGGTAAAATGCAACCGTCAATTGAAACTTTGATTAAATTATCAGAAATATTCAATGTCACAGTTGATGAGTTGATAAAGCAATAAAAATCCGCCCTGCTCGACTGGTCCTCGGACAGAGCGGAATCACCTACACAGGGTGCAGATGATGCAGTTTAATGCAAAATAATTGTATCACATTCCCTTGTGTTTTTCAAGTAATTTAAAGCACAAGGGATTTTTGCACCCTTTTTTTAAGCAAAAGGAGTGTATAAAATGAAACTGCCTAACGGCTACGGCTCTGTTTATAAGCTGAGCGGAAACAGGCGCAATCCGTGGGTTGCCTGCGTGACAATAGGCTACAACAAAGAAACACGCAATCAGGAACGCAGAGTTATAGGCTACTTTCCCAACAAGCCGAAAGCTCTGAACGCTCTTGCTGATTACAATCAAAACCCGTTTGATGTTGATTCGGCAAGACGCACTTTTTCAGAAATTTATGAACTTTGGTACAAGGAGTTCATCACCGAAGACACAAATCCGAACACCAAAAGACAGTATAATGCGGCATACAAACAATGCTCAATGTTATACAATCGCAAGATGTCCGATATAAAAATCATTGATATGCAACGAGTTCTCGACAACTGCAACAACGGTTATCAATCGGTTAGGCGAATTAAAATTCTGTTGAACAAAATCTACGAATACTGCATATTTCACGATATGCTCCATAACAATCTTGCAGAAAAATTGAAAATCAATACCAAGTCATATGAAACAAAACGGGCACGCAGGGAGTTTTCGGAAAGCGAAATAAATCTTTTGTGGGAATATTCAAATCTTGATTCGGTAAAAATAGTGCTTATGCTGATTTATTCGGGAGTGCGTGTGTCCGAATTGCTCGACCTAAAAATTTCAAATGTAAACCTTGACGAACAGACTTTCTTTGTTGAAAGTTCAAAGACCGATTCAGGTGTACGAACCGTGCCTATAGCAGACAAAGTACTGCCGTTTTGGCAGAAATTCATCAGCGATTCTCAATGTGGATATGTTCTGAATAATACCAATGGCAAGCCGCTGAAATACGATAACTTTAAACGCAACTACTGGACACCTCTGCAAAATGATTTAGGATTTGACCACACCATACACGAAACAAGACATACCTGCATTTCAATGCTTGTATCGGCAAATGTGAACCATACAATCATCAAAAAAATAGTCGGTCACAAGTCGAAAATGGACTTGACCGAAAAGGTTTATACCCACGTTAACCCAAAAGAATTGGTGAACGCAATCAACAAAATATAGTCTTATATTATCCTGAATTGTTCATAATTATGCTCTGTAGCTTACATATAGCTAACAAAATCCCCCATTTTCCCCATTCCAATGCCCCCTGCAAGTTACCCGCACCAACAGCCGTTTCTTATGCAGGGACGGCTGTTTTGTACCACATTTTCGGTCTGTCTTATGGCGATTTTCAAAATATTTGAATTAATTTTTAATAAAAAGCGAAAATTATGTTGACAAATCCGAAAATATGGTATATAATAATCAAGCTGTTGTTATTAAACGACATTTCGAGGTGTAGCTCAGTTTGGTAGAGTGCTTGGTTTGGGACCAAGATGCCGCAGGTTCAAGTCCTGTCACCTCGACCAAAAAAGGTGGTTTTTTAACCGCCTTTTATTTTTTGCCAAAATTGCTTAAAATGCCTTAAAAGTGGCTTAAACACTGGGTTTTTGAGATTTTAAAAATTCAGTTGAGTAATTTTGAATTAAGTTAAAACAAGATAAAATGCAGTCAAACTTACTGTCATTTTAGTTTGCCTGCCGATTTTCAAGGAAACAAGATAATATATTTTAAAATTTTATTACACCGTAGCACAAAAGATTTTTTATTATTAAAACAACAACGAGGTTAAGCAATTTTTTCTAACGCTTAACCTCTTTTTTTATTTCAAAATTTAACAATTTTAATTATCTGTACTCGTAGTGACCGCCAACTACAACCTTTTCATCCCAAGGTTCTACCCACTTCTTGTCTTCTACTGTTTTTGTGCCTGTCTGTACATATTCTTTTTCGTGGTGATATGAACCTCTACCGCCGTGATCCATTTCCCAAGTAAGGTGTTCTTCTTCTTGGTCAGCATCTTTCATTTTCATACCGCAGTCATTGCATACATTGTAGCCTACCCAACCATATACTGGCTCCTCGTGAGTATCTACTACTTTCCAATAACCTTCGTGGTGTACTGTTTTATAGTCAACTACCCATACCTTTTCTTTTGGCTTCTGAGCTGAAATATATTTTACGGATTTGCCCTTTGAATCGTATCCGCTTGTGAACTTAGTTGCAGATGAGTTGATACATCTCACGGTGTAGGTGTATGTCTTGCCTGATGAAACCTTACTATCTGTGTATGCAGTTGAGGTTGTGTCTGCAAGCCTTGTCCAGCCTTTACTGCCCTTGTAGTAAACTCTGTACTTTTCAGCACCTTTTACCTTGCTCCAGCTTATTTTTACACCGCCGTTTATACTTTCAGCCTTTGAGATTTTCGGGGTTGCAAGACATGTCTTTGCTGACTGTGCCGAAACAACAGGGGCATTCGTTTCAACAGCGCTTGCCGTAAACGGAACTGCTGTTGCCGTGCCTACCATCATTATTGCAGAAAGCAATAACGGCATTATTCTTTTTGCTTTCATTATTATGCCTCCTAATTATGCCTCCTAAAAAGTATGTTTTGATGATACTTGCATCTGTAACTAAATTTTATATCTTTAATTATGATTAGTCAACAATATGTAGGGAATTTTTCTCATTTGTGATGATTTTTTGTTGAATAAAAGAACAACCGCCTGCTTAGTATGCCTAAACAAGCGGTTGCATTTATGTATTTAAATTATTAAAAGTAATTAACAATATCAATTCAGTACTATCATATTTCTGTTTATCAAACATCCCGTTTACAAGCAAAAGTATATCGTTGTATCATTGTTATTGTATAGAATTAAATTTGCATAAAAAATCAGGCAATCGTTATGACTGCCCGATTTGTTTTTGGAAAATTTACAATTTTAATCCTATTTATGCACTGTTTTACACGCACTAACCGTAATCAGAGTGCCATGACTTTTTGAGAGATTTCTGCCGGAGATGACACTGTGCCGACGCACTTGTACTCTTCGGTTTCTTCCTTGGTTTTAAAGCCCCAGCCGTATAGCACAGCGAGGAAGTCCATACCTATTTCTTCCGCACCATTTGCCTCGATTGTGCTGTCGCCGACAAGGATACTTTCTTCAACAGAAACTCCTGTCTGCTCACACGCCTGCAAAAGCAGATGACTCTTTGTGAGGTTTGTACCGACATCTGTTGCACATACTGCGTCGAAAACATCCGACGCCTCGTAGGTTTCAAGAATATCCGTTGTGAACATTCTGTGCTTTTGAGTTGCTATTGCAAGCTTAAAACCGCTTTTCTTGAGTTCACGAAGAGCGTCATAAATTCCGTCATAGACGGTGAACATCTCTTTTCCTTTCTGGGAATAAAGCTTGCTGTAATTCTTTACGGCATATTCAATTTCGTCATCACTCATATTAAAGAGCGTTTTAAATCCGTATTCAAGCGGTGCGCCGATTACTCCGTAGAGTGCGCTGTGTTCAACAGGCTCATAGCCCATTGCAACTGCTGTTGTATTGAAACAATATAAAATTCCGGGGGCTGTGTCGGCAAGAGTGCCGTCAAAGCCAAAAACAACTAATTTTTTCATAAAACCACCCAATCTGCAAATAGATAAATTCATAAACAATTTTTTACAAAAGTCTTTGTCCTGCAAATATGGAAATACATCTCAAGGGGAATTATACCATTTTACGGAGATAAATACAATACTAATTTCTCCACAAGTATTAATTTGGGAATAAAAGTGCCGAAAAATATGCAATTATTGTTCTTTTGCAAGCATATGCCAATCGAAACAAGTCGAAAATCAGAGCTTTCAACTTACTTTATTTCTTGACAACATCGTGTGTGCGTTATAAAATTGAAGTACATTATATTGAAAGGTTATTTTATTATGACTTCTGCAAAGCATAAAAATCCGCCTGCCAAACCCAAAGAAAAATATTCGGTACAGCAGGCGCTCACAAACTATTATCTGCTTATTATGTTCACGCTTTTTCCGTTGTTTTTTACCGACGCATATTTTAACATCAGGCACGATAAGTATTACTTTTTCATTATATTGACGGGTATTCTCGTTATTGCGGAATTTCTTATTATCATGACCGCAAGCGTTGATAAACCGCCGGAAGACTCAAAGCTTGAAAAACCTAAACCAAAGCATTTGTATGAAGAGCTTTCGTTTATGGACTGGGCATTTATTGTATTTCTTGGGATAAATGTCATTTCAACGCTGTTGTCCGCAAGTCCTTTGGATGCACTTATGGGTACTCAGGGACGAAACAACGGTCTTGTGCTTATGGCATTTTACACCGCAGCATATTTTATGATTACAAGGTGCTTTAAATATTTTGAATACATATTCGTTGCGCTTGCGTTCGGTTCAATGATAGTTTATGCACTTGCGGTGCTTAACTCATTCTATATTGATCCTCTCGGGATGTTTACTCTTCTCACCGACCAACAGACTATTACCGACTTCACTTCAACAATCGGCAACAAAAATCTACTTTCAAGCTACATCTGCATCGCTATGCCTGTTATGATTGCAATGTCGGTTATCACGGAGAAAACCTTGCTCAGGGCAATTTATCTTATTGCAACAGGATTTGGCTTTGCGGCTCTTATGACTGCCGACAGCGATTCCGGCATTCTCGGCATGGCTGTATTTATGGTTATTTACCTTGTATGGTTTTCAAACAGCCTTGTCAGACTGAAAAGATTTTTCCTTTCGGCAACTGTTATGCTGTTGTTTGCAAAGCTGCTCAGATTGTTCTCGCTCTGCTTTGACGACAAAAGCAAGGGCTTTGATAAGTTTCAGGAAATTTTCGTTTTCTCAGGCATCGGCTGGATATTGCTTGCAGCTTGTGCCGTTATTACAGGGATTTTGTATCTTATTGATTACAAAAAACCAAACATCACAATTTCAAAAGCCGTGCCGATTGCTCTTGCCGTTGTATTCGGATTTTGTGCTGTTGCCATGATAGGAATTATGGTTTATTTCAGCTGTATTGACACCAAAACCGACCTCGGCAATTTTGAAAGAATTATCCGCTTTAACGATATATGGGGTACGCACAGAGGCTTTATGTGGATAAGGTCGATATGGATTTTCGGCGACGCTTCATTCATTGAAAAGCTGTTCGGCGTAGGTCCGGATATGTTCTACTCCGCATTCAGTCCGTACTTTGACGACCTTTCAAAATACGGTGACAGCTCAACAAATGCCGCCCATAACGAATATCTAAACTACCTTATCACAATCGGAATTACGGGACTTCTCTCCTATCTTGCCATTGTGTGCGGTACGATTAAGAACGCAGTTAAGTATGCAAAGGAAAATCCGATGCTGATTGCGTGCGTTTCGGCTGTTATCTGCTATGCTGTTCAGTCTGTTGTAAACCTTTATCAGCCGATTACAACTCCGCTGTTTTTCATCTTCATAGCTTTGTGCGAGGCTTTTGTAAGAAACGCCAAGGCTAAAAAATCTGCCGTATCTGCCGTATAAATATTATGACTGCATTTCAATTCGGATAAGAAGATTCTGCATTGACTCGTTGCGGTCACGGCGGTATCGTCCCAGCTCGTAGAGGCTGTCGGGATTTTTAGTAATTATATTGGGCTTTTCCGTACAGGTTAGTGTACACGAAAAGCCCATTTCTTTTATCAGCTTTTCGGTCAGGTCATTTTTTGCACCGAACGGATATACAAAGCAGGTCGGTTTTTTTCCTGTTGCATTTTCAAGCAAGCCTTGAGCTTTGACAACATCTTCCGTAAGAATAGATTTATATGCTTCGTCACTCTCCCCCGCTTTTGGCAAAACACCCTTTCGTGATTTCAAAGAATGCATATCGTACGAATGATTCTGAATTTCAACATAGCCCGAATCGGACATTTCTTTCATATCGTCAAAAGTTATATGACCGTAGGTCACGGAAATGTCCTTGGTTTCGGTGAATTTTTCGGACACTGAGGCAATCGGAGATATGACCGCCTTGCAGTTGTATTTTTCAAGCAAAGGGAGTGCATAATAATAATTATTATAATAGCCGTCGTCAAAGGTCAGCATAATGCATTTTTCGGGCAATGATTTTTTTCCGTAAACATAATCGGTAAGGTCTTTTACAACAACGGTTGTGTAGCCGTTTTCGGTAAGATATTTTAAATCGTTTTCAAAAAGAGTCGGTGAAACAGTGTAGTCATTTTGCAGTTTTTCGTCCTTTAAAAGTGAGTGATACATTATTACGGGCAGTTTTACGCTGTCGGTATCAGCCGTTGTTTCTTTTACTGCACCTGTCATTACCGATATTAAAATTACCGCAGACAGGAAGAATGCCGTAAAAATGATAATTTTTACTGTTTTGTTTGATTTCACTATATTTCCTCCCAATTCTTTGTGCAAGATTTTTTATCTATAATTCTTTATTGTAAATATAATCAAACATCTGCGTGATAGAATATAGCCAAAGTTAATACTGATTACTGATTTTGGTCAATCGGTAATGACTAATATTGCATAAGGATTTATGAATTATGGCAAAAAGAAATTTCAGCTCAAAACGCAATGCAATTTACAACGCTGTGTGCGGTACGGACACTCATCCGAGCGCACGCTGGGTTTATGATAAATTAAAACCCGAAATTCCCGACCTTAGTCTTGGCACGGTTTACAGAAACATTGCTCTTTTTAAGGATGAAGGAAAGGTCAGCGTTATATGCAATGTAAACGGTGAGGAGCGTATTGACGGCAACACAGAGCCGCACCCCCACTTTGTATGCAACAAATGCAAAGCAGTTATTGATGTTGAAGACAATCAAAATGCTGATGACCTTGAGTCACAGCTTGCCGAAGAGGGATTTAAGGTAGAAAACAGATTTGTTATCTACTACGGCATATGTCCTAAATGTTCGGCAGAAGTACACTAATATTTATTACAAAGGAGAAGTAATTATGAAATGGTATTGCACAGTATGCGGTTATGTTTATGAAGGTCCCGAAGCTCCCGAGGCTTGCCCTGTTTGTAAGGCACCGAAGGAAAAATTTAAGCAGATGGACGAGGAGGCGTCTTTCGCAACAGTTCACGAGGTTGGCGTTGCTCAGGGCGTAAGCGAAGATATTCTCAAGGATCTCAGAGCTAACTTTGAGGGAGAATGCAGCGAAGTCGGTATGTATCTTGCAATGGCAAGAGTTGCAGACAGAGAAGGCTATCCCGAGGTTTCTGCCGCATTTACAAAGTATGCTTTTGAAGAGGCTGAACACGCTGCCAAGTTTGCAGAGCTTTTGGGCGAAGTTCTTACGGACAGCACAAAGAAGAATCTTCAGATGCGTGTAGATGCAGAAACAGGTGCTTGCGAAGGTAAGTTTGACCTTGCAAAGCGTGCAAAGGCTCAGAACCTTGACGCTATTCATGACACAGTTCACGAGATGGCAAAGGATGAAGCAAGACACGGCGCAGGCTTTAGAGGTCTTCTTAACAGATACTTTAAGTAATCATTAAAAAATAAAAAATCAAAAAAGTCAGCTTGATAATCGTATGACCAACAACTAACCGATTACACAACAGACTTTGAACAGGAGATTTGATAGTATGAAATATGTATGCGATGTTTGCGGATATGTTTACGATCCTGAAATCGGCGATCCCGATAACGGCGTTGATGCAGGCACAGCATGGGAAGATGTACCCGAGGATTGGGTATGCCCTCTCTGCGGTGTAGGCAAAGACGAATTTTCCGCAGAAGAATAATTAACAAATTGGCAATTTGGGAGCAGGCAATGCTTGCTCCCTTTTGTGTGTACGGGAGTAAATTATGAAAAAATTGATTTCGTGGAATGTAAACGGACTTCGTGCCTGTGTTACAAAGGGCTTTGAGGACTTTTTTAAAGATGTTGACGCAGATATTTTCTGTCTTCAGGAAACAAAACTTCAAGAGGGACAGATTGACCTCTTGCTTGAAGGATATCATCAGTATTGGTGCTATGCCGACAAAAAAGGCTATTCGGGAACGGCTATGTTCACAAAGGAAGAGCCTTTGAATGTATGTTACGGGATCGGCATTGACGAACACGACCATGAGGGCAGAGTTATCACGGCAGAATTTGACAATTGCTTTGTTGTCACCTGCTACACTCCAAACTCGCAAAGTGAGCTGAAAAGGCTTGATTACCGAATGAAATGGGAAGATGATTTCAAGGCATATCTGAAAAAACTTGAAGAAAAAAAGCCTGTTATTATGTGCGGTGATTTGAATGTTGCACACAAAGAAATTGATTTGAAAAATCCGAAAACCAACCGTAAAAATGCAGGCTTTACCGATGAAGAGCGTTCAAAGATGACAGCGTTGCTCGATGACGGCTTTATCGACACCTACCGCTATTTCTATCCCGATACAGAGGGCGTGTATTCGTGGTGGTCATACAGATTCAAGGCTCGTGAAAAAAATGCGGGCTGGCGTATTGACTATTTTATCGTTTCAAAAGCTCTTGAAAGCAAGCTTGACGGTGCAAAAATCCATACCGAAATTTTAGGTTCTGACCATTGCCCCGTTGAACTGACGATTGACATTTAAAAAGCAGAGCTTATTGAACACTCCGCTTTCATATGTTTTTTGTACAAAAAACAGGATACCAATCGGTACCCTGACAGTTGACATATTTTTATTATTGTGTTAATATACAAGTAACGAAACAGCTTTAGCTGTTTCGCAAGTTTGAGCAATAAAAAAATTAAAGATTAACCGCTCTGTTCACGACACAGGGCGGTTATTTCTTTATAGTAAACACAAAAGGTTGTTACCATTTGTAGGCAACAAACCTTTTTTTACATCAATAGTATTCTACTTTACCGCAACCCGAACATTTTCTGCCGATTGTTTTAGTCTCATAATGGCTTTTCTCAGGGACATTAACTTTTTTTGTACCTACCTGTACATTAACCCATTCATCATGATATGAGCCTTTACCCCCGTTTTCAGCATGTTCACAGATATGATTTGTCAACTCAGAATCACTCATATTAGTTAAATCTGCACCACAGTCATTGCAAATAGTCCTACCATGCTCCTCATAAACCGGTTCTTCATAAGTGTATGCTTCCTTGTCAACAACTTTTACCTTTTTGGTAATGTTTGTCCAACTGTGTGTATGCTGAGGCTTAGGAGTCGGCTTTGAAGATTCATTCTTAGATGAGTCAGGTTTTGAACTTGATGAACTGCTCTGCGGTGTTTTGGAGGATTCAGATTTTGAACTCTCCTGCTTTGAGCTTTCGCTCTTAGATGAAGTGTCCTTTTTGCTGTCAGATTTTGAAGTATTTGACTTTGAGGAAGAATTGTTATTCTTGCCTGATGTGCTTGTGTCCTTCTTCTGAGAAGATGAGTTTGTCGGATAGCTGTCAACCTTTACCTTGTTCTGATTTGCCTTTTTCACTTCAGAAGAATCTACCTTGATGGTTTCACCCTTTTCGTTTTTAACCTCAACCTTACCGTCCTTATCAACTTTCACTTCTTTGCCATTCTTATCAGTAATTTTGCCGTCAGCACCTACTTTGAGTCCTGCATCGGTAATTGCTTTATCTGTTTCAGAAAGAGTCGGTGCTGTTTCAGAAACTGTTGTTTCTTCTACGCTTGTAGTCTGAACTGTTGTTGCAGTCTTATTTATTGCATTACTATCGTCACAACCGCAACCCGAAAGCATTGCTGTTGCTGTAATCATTGCCGCTGCAATTGCAATTGTCATTGTTCTCTTAATATTATTAGTCGTTTTCATATGTCATTCTCCTTTTATGTAAATTTGTGAAGAACTCTTATTCTCTGTAACAGTCGAAAAAATCAATACACTTTTTCTTACCATATAATTATAGCAAACTCCTCAGATGCAATCAAGTATCTGAGGAGTATTTATAATATTATATGATATTATGTCGTTATTTCAATTGATTTCTGACCGCCTGTTATGTCGGAAAAATTGTTTTTTGCACTTTTAACGAATGCGAAGATTGTTTTCAGAAGCATATTTCTTGTTTTGCTGTCAAGACCTGCAAAGGATTTTAGGATTGTTCCCGTGTTTTTAAGCGGATTTTTCAGCATCTCATTAAAGGTTGCGGTTTCGGTCAGCGACAAAAGGGCAAAAACCTCTTTTGTGAACTCCCGTCTTTGAGCAATTGTCAGCGATTCAACAAATTCTTTCAGCGTATGGTCAAAGAAAACGCTGAAATTTGTAGTGCTTTTCAGTCTGACAAGCCTGTTCAGCTCAATCTCCCACGAATAGACATCGTGTTGGAGAAAACCTTTTTGATTGCTCTTTACAATTGTGTAACTCTCCTCATGCTCAAACATCATGCCGAAAATGCTCGACTGCGGAACAAAGGTGTAGATTCTGTCGTCGACTTCATAAAATCCGCTGTCCCTGATTTTGTCAAGAGAAAACCCCGGTCCGTCAAAATTGTAAATATAATCAATGTGATTTCTTGAATTTTCATCGGTAAAAGCACCGGCATAAACCGCAAGGTTTCCGCCCTTTGAGTGACCGCCCAGAATGAATTTTCCGTTGAGCATACGGACTGCCTTTTCAAAATAATCAAGAGCCTTTTTCTGTGACGGCAACGGAAATGTGAAGAACATATTGAAGTCCTCCTGCCAGCCGACAAGAGAAAAGTCCGTTCCTCTGTATGAAATAAAATAATTCTTTTTGAGAAATTCAAAAGTGATTGCGGAAAACTGCATACTCACATCGGACTCAACCTCGTTTACATACCCCGAAACAAGAATTTTGCCGAATCTCTTGCTCTCTGCCGTTGCTTTCAAAAGGTCGGCGTCACCCTTCCACAATAGATTTTTCTCGTAATCATCGGTTGCAAACACACGCATTGCCGCCTGTTCAAGGGTAATTTCATCAAACAGACAGGACGATACCGCACCGTCAAAAGGAAGATATGAAAGCCGTGAAAGCACAAGTGCGTCAAGCTCGTTAAAACCATCCTGTTCAAATGTCAAATCGCCGCGCCAGCTTATGTAATCAAATATGTCAGCCATACAAATGCCTCCAATCTGTTTTCTCTCTGTAATTATTGTATCACTTTGTACTAATTATTTCAATGCAATTTTAAAAATTGAAAAAGAAAAGGACAAACGAATTCGTTCATCCTTTAACAGTATATGAAGTTATCTGAATTTTGCGATTTCTTCAAGAAATTGTTTTCCGAATTTTTCAAGTTTTGTTCTGCCCACACCCGAAACTTCAAGCATTTCATCGGGTGTTTCGGGGCATTTTTTGCACATATCAATCAGCGTTGCATCGGTAAAAATAACATAGGCAGGAACGCTCTTTTTGGATGCAATGCTTTTTCGCAAAGCCTTGAGCGCATCAAGTAATTCGGAATTGACAGGCACTTCGGGGCGGTGCGTTTTGACAACCTTTTCGGAGTTTTCAACTTTCTTCATCACAAGCCGTTCCCGTCCGAAAAGCACATCTCTGCTCTTTGGCAAAAGTTTTAGAACCTCGGTTTCATTGTCGGATGAAATATACTCCTTTTCGGCAAGAAAGTCAATTGTGCCGAAAATATGCCTTGCCGTAACCTCTTTCATTATTCCGTAGGTTGACTGATTGTTAAGCTCAGCTTTTAGAATTTTCTCGCTTTTACTGCCCTTTAACACATCACAAATCACGGGTTTGCCGTACCTTTGTCCTGTTCTTGCAATACACGACATAATTTTTTGAGCATCAATTGTGGCATCAACAAGCTTGTGAACGGAAAGACAGTTGGAGCATTTTCCGCAGTAAGCCTTTTTTTCACCGCCGAAATACCGCAGAATAAATCCACGCAGACAATCGTTTGTTGTGCTGTAAAAGGTCATATATTTTAAGCGTTCAAAATCACGCTCACGAATTTGCTCGTTTTCTTCAATTGTAAGCTCATCGTTGCCCTCGGAATTTTCAATCATAAAGCGATTTAGGCGAACATCCTTAGGACTGTAGAGCAAAATACAATCAGCCTCACCGCCGTCACGACCTGCCCGTCCTGCCTCTTGATAGTAGCTTTCAATGTTTTTCGGCATATTGTAATGAATTACATATGTAACATTTGACTTGTCAATTCCCATACCGAAAGCATTGGTTGCGACCATAATATTTTTTCGGTCAAAAACAAAATCCTCCTGATTTTTCCTGCGTTCGTACTCATCAAGACCTGCATGGTATCTTGCCGCCGAAAAGCCGTTATCGCAGAGCAATTCGCAGACAGATTCAACATTTTTTCGGGTTGCACAATAGACAATTCCCGACCTGTCGCCACGCTCCCGAATGAGGTCAATAAGCTTTTCGTCCTTTGACGATGACTTTATTACACCAAAGAAAAGGTTGGGGCGGTCAAATCCCGTTGTAATTTCAAACGGATTTTCAAGCCTGAGAATTTTCTTTATGTCTTCTTTTACATCATTCGTAGCCGTTGCGGTAAATGCTCCGACAATCGGACGATTTGCAAGACTTTCAACAAATGAAATAATTTTGAGGTAACTCGGTCTGAAATCCTGTCCCCATTGTGAAACGCAATGAGCCTCGTCAACTGCAACCATTGAGATTTTTATCTTTTTACAGGTGTCGAGAAACCCGTCAGTCAACAGCCTTTCGGGTGCAACATAGATGATTTTGTATTTTCCGTGTTCAACATTTGAAAGCACTCGGAGAAATTGCGGATATGAAAGCGAGCTGTTTATATATGCCGCAGGAACTCCCGACTGAACGAGTGAGCCGACCTGATCCTTCATAAGCGAAATCAGAGGTGACACAACAATTGTCACCCCATCAAAAAGTAATGCGGGAATCTGATAGCACATAGACTTGCCCGCACCTGTGGGCATAATACAAAGTGCATCTCTGCCGTCAAGCAAAGCGTCAACTATCTGTTCCTGTCCGTCTCTGAAAGAATCGTGTCCGAAGTAATCTTTTAACACGCTTAATTTATCACTCATCTTTTTGCCCTTATCTATCATTCTTTATTGGAATTATAATCATTGTATTCCCTTTCAATCCAAGCCATAAGCAGATTTACAATTTTCTGCTGTTCAACCTCGTTAAGCTGTTTGTCCTTTGCAACTCTGTACCACTTGTTAAGACACCCTCTGCAACAACAGGCACAGGCGTGCTGTGCGATAAAAACAGGGTGTCCCCTCATAGGCGTTTGCTTTCCGTCATTCGGAATATATTTTGGTGCAAGCCGTGTTCTGACAAAATCTTCTGCATGGGAACGGATTTTATTCATTCCCTTTTCATTAATATAGTCAATGTCCTTTGGCTTTAAATGAAACCGACTGCGAAAATCAGATTTTTTCAGTTTGTTTAGTGCCTCATCTATCGTTTGCATTGTTCATGCCTTCTTTTATTGTCATACCTTAATTATAAACAATTACTACGGTAATGGCAAGAAAAAATGCACTCATTTTCTGTTACAGAAAAAAACAACCCCACGATTATTTTACAGTGGGGTTGTTTTCATAGGGTTGCTTTTCAATTATTTTTAGAGATTAAACATTTTTGCAATATTTTTCAGCAAGGGCAAAGAACGCTTTTTCGAGCGAATCCAAGGTTTGTTCCGTCATACTGACCGACATACTGTTTTTGTCGGAAAATATGATTTCAACGATTGTAACCGTGGCGTCATCGACTGTCAGTCCTTTGTTTTTTGGATTATATTTTTTCAGAATTTCCAATGCGTCTTCGGTGGTGTCACACAGCAGTCTCATATCCGTTTCGTCGATCAAAACATTTTCAAAAGCGATATAACCGCATTTGCAGATAGCGTCAAAAAGGAAATTTACACCTTTTTTTCGCACATAAAAAGAACAGCAGTAATCAAAATTTGAATGATTTTTTGAATAGCTCACGGATACAATTTCTTTTTTTACACGCGTTTTTCGTTTGGAAATATTATGAAATAACGGCCGTAAAGTCATATCGGTTATGTCATGGCAGCTCCGCAGAACGGACAGAATTTCGGCGGATTGCCGTCAGGCTTATATCCGCAAGCCGAACAAACAATTGCCGCAGCATTTTGCGGAGTAAACGGCTGTGGAACTTGCTGATTTACTGTGTTGCTCTGCATAGGCATTCCGTTCTGCTGATAGCCCATATTGTTCTGCATGGGCATTCCGTTCTGCTGATAACCCATATTGTTCTGCATGGGCATTCCGCTTTGTTGATAACCCATATTGTTCTGCATGGGCATTCCGCTTTGCTGATAACCCATATTGTTCTGCATGGGCATTCCGCCTTGCTGATAACCCATATTGTTCTGCATAGGCATTCCGCCTTGCTGATAGCCCATATTGTTCTGCATGGACATTCCGCTTTGCTGATAACCCATATTGTTCTGCATACCGTTCCTTATTTGTTCACACAGTCTCATTAACTGCATTCCGTCATCAAACGCTCTCATAAGCTCATTCCTTACAGTACCGATTGACGAATCAACATACATTGATATATCGGTTATGAACGGATGATTTACGATGAATTTTGCTTTTAAAGACGATATTCTTTGCGGTGATGACGATGTATTTGTATCACGAACATACGGCTGAAGTGCAAGCGGAACATCAAGCATACCATTTTGCCCCGAAAATGAGTTTGTTGTATCAAACTGACTGCCAAAACCGCTGTTCCTGCCCTGACGGTTATCATAGCGGTCATACTCATCAGGAATTCCGTCACGGTCGGAATCCTGCAGAGTTGTATATCCAAGCTCAAGCCAAAAGTCCTGCAGCTGCGAAAAATCAAAAATTTCAGGATTGCTGTTTTTGAAATCTCTGCCTATTGTAAAATAGAATTTCCTATTATTAAAATCTACAACAAGCTTTTCGTTTGTACCGGCACTTGCCGACTGAACAAATGCCGAATATTTCTGTCTGTTCTGTTCACGCTGTTCAAGATGAGTTTTAACATCTGCTAATGTTCTGTTTTTCCAGCCTGATGAAAGCGAACTGAGCTTGTGCTTACAGTCGCTGCAAAGATAACCGTCTGAAAGCTTTTGCCTTGTGAGGGCGTTTACCTTGTCACCGCAAAGGTCACAATATTTCTTTTCAAATAGTCCCATAAACTTTCTCCTTTACAAAAGATTCACGATTTTCTTCTGAATATTTGTAGCATCAATAACTGATATTGTGCCGTCACCGTTTGTGTCTGCAATTTTAAGAGTGTAATCGTCAAATTCTTCAAGCCCGACAATGTATTTTTGAACCAAGGTTGCGTCCACAACATTAATAACACCGTCCATATTGACATCATACGGAACAGTAATTTTTACATCAAAACTAATATCGTCTTTATACAGATATATCTCATACACCCTTGCAATACACTGCGGTTTGCTTACAGTAATGACATATTTGCCTGGGGATGTATCAAAAGCCACATATAAGGGTTTTGCATTACTGTTTACCGTTTCATGTGTATAGCTGCCATTATAGACGCCGTCAGGAGTGTATTCATCAAACTTAATAGTAATAGTGTCATCCGGTAAGCCGCCCGTTCTTAAATCCAGTATAATACGGGCCTTAACCTTTTGCGTAACTTTAACCGATACACTGTAAATGACATCACCGTTTTCACCCGTGACAGCACACCTGAAATGAGTTTCATCAAAATCCGTATTCGGTCTGATGCTCAAAGCATTTGTTTTTGTACCCTTGAAGGAAAATTTGTTTGATGTGGATGAGTTGTCACTTATGTTGCGCCACACATATCTTCCTGTGCTTCTCCTTACTTTCATCTGCCACTGATAGCTTGCGGCATTGTTGGCAGTAACCGATATAGTTCCTTCTTTGCCTTTCATAATTTCTGCCTCAGTGGACTGATGTGAAAATGAAGGTGATTTATCTGCAACAACGTAATATGCCCAAATATAATATTGACCTGTGGTTTCATCCTGAAGAATTGTCGCCTGACCGTCGTCGTTGTACAAGCCACATACTGCGTTCTTGGCAACCGCATATCCTCTGTTCATATTAAAGTATAGCTGACAACAATACATACCGCTGTCAAAAGCTTCTCCGTCGTTGAGCTTTCTGCTAACTTTGTTGTTTTTGTACTCATACCACTCAATATAATCAAAACTGTAGTAAGTGCTGTTTATCGGAGTTGCCGTAGTTGAGGGGATTTTCCGCTGTTCAGGTTTCTCCAAGCCTAAAAATCCAATTATAGGAATTTCTGTCTTCTCAAGAAGTCCCGGAAAGTTACATTTTCCCGAATAAAAAGTACCGCTTTTTGAGCCCGTTACTTTACATCTAAAGACAACATCTTTCCACCCTGAGTCAGGTCCTACAAGTTCTGCGTAGGTCTGAAATTTAAGATGGTCTGTAAAAACACCCGAAAATTTCGAGTTGGGTCTGTCGGTTTTATCGGAAAGGTTAACCCAGTTTAGGCTCGGATATTTTGCCTGCCATTGATAGGTAAAGGTTTCGCCTGTACTGCCGCCGTTTACTCCCACGATAATGTTAAGGACATCTCCTATGTAAACCTCGGTGTCGATATATTTGATATAAGCCTGAGCCGCCGCATTTGCGGTTATGGCTGTCATAGGAAGTGTTGTCAACAGCATGAGAAAGCATAAAACAACACTCGAAATACGCTTTACTTTTTTCTTGATTTTCATAAAAATCCCTCCTTCATGCCCAAGGATCAACCGAAGCCGGAGTTCGTATGTCAGAGAGTGCAAGATTACGCCATAAGAACCATTGATTGCCCTTTCTGCGAAGCTCAATCGGACGAGGTGAGTCTGCTCCCGACGACTGAACCTGAACCTTTGCATAACCCTCGCTCTGATAGGTATATGCATACTCGGAAACGGTTATTTTGTACGGAACATTCGGTGTATAATCGTTCTTCACGGATGAACCCTCAAAATATGAGCGAGGAATATATCCCCTGCCCTTGATTCTGTCACGCAAAAACTGAACATCCATCCCGTTCATCGGCTGAGGTCCTTTTAATACATTAAGCATTTCTATTGTGTTTTCCGGACTTTCATCATATTCAAGCAACACAAGCATTGCAAATGCCGCTGTTGAAAGAGGTGACGAAAAGTCAAGCTCCGGCATTTTTTTGAGTTCATCTGCATTTTTCGGATAATCGGCAAATACAAATGTTTTGCTTTTGTGCATCGCATTGTTTACCGCTCCCGAAACGGCCTTTGAAACATTGTTTTTTACAGCCTGATTTGTCATATTTTTTAAGCTGTCAAATATACCCATAAACAGTACCTCCTTTTTAAAGTGCGTCAAGTGCGGCGGCAAGATAATCTGCCGTTACGGATGAATAAAAAAACGAGCTTATTTTTCCGAATTGTTTTGCCTGTTTAACCCTGTCGGCAAGGTCGGGATATGCCTGTTCGTCACAGAGCAGAGCCGTTTTACAGCTTGGCAGATATTCCTTTACTTTTCCACAAAGCTCAAGCCGTTTCTCAATAGTTGAATCGGCAAGTCTTGTGACATCCATAAGTAAAACATCAACTCTTTCTGCAATGCACAAATCAAGAATTTTCCCGTCTTGATTCGGTGAAACATTCTCAATACAAAATCTTCCCTTCTTTACAAGGGCATTTTGAATAGCCTCACTGAGCAAATTATTCTGAACACTGAGCAAAATTTTCTTCAACGGACATCACCCCTTTTCACCTATATCTTTCACTTATATTGTACAATTTTGCGATAAAAGATGAATGTGCCAAACGGCATATTTCACAACATAAACAAAAAAAGCACAGCTGCCCGATTGTTCGGACAGCTGTTACCTTGTGCTAAAAATATTTACGGTGGGTAATTAAAAGGGGGGTAAATAATAAAATAATTATGCTTTGTTCTTAACAGCGCCTATAATGTAAAGTACAGGGATAGCAAGACCGCAGATAAGAGAGAATACATTGAACTGTGATCCGCCTATCATGCTGATAATTTCGCCTGCAATACACATAACCGCAACAACAACGCCCCATACAATACATGTATTTGCCTTGTGCGGAAGCTTTGCGTTGATAACGCCGATAATACCTGCAACAAACTCAGCAACCGCACTGATAAGTGCGAAAACGCCGCCGACATAAAGCATAGTCATATCGTATGTACCGTCGTTAAAAGCTGCAAGTGCGGCGATACCGAGAATGGCGATGATTGATACAATCAATGCAATAGCACCAAATACAATCATAAGGATTCCCGTTACTTTAAGAAAAGTTGAACCTTTTGCCTCCATAGTTTTTCCTCCTGTCATTAAATAATAAATTTTATGCACCTTTGTCTTTGATTATTAATCGGACAAAGATAGCGTTTTGCACAAAAGATATTCACCGTCTGAGCAGTTTATATCCTGTAATTGTATTATACTGTTTTAACAGCAAAAAAATATGTGCCAAACGGCACATATTCAAAAAAAGTATTTATTTGTCGTTAATTCTATCGTCAAGGATTACAAGTCCCGCCTCTCTTGCCTTTACGGCAAGCTCTGTTCTTGACTTAAAGCCTGTTTTTTCAAGCATATACTGTATATAGTTCTTGACAGTACCCGGAGCAATGTAAAGTCTTTTGGCAATTTCCGTGTTTGTATCACCGCTTGTCAGTTCACGCAAAACCTCAAGCTCCCTTTCGGTAAAATCCGTACTCATTGCGTTGCCGAATTTAATTTTGGGAGTTGTGTCGGGAAACACACGCTCACCGTTCATTGTTCTGTCCATAAGTTCAATAATAGGTTCGGAACTTACTTCTTTGTACCAAAAGCTGTCAACTCCTGCTTCCTTGGCACGCTTTAGATAGGAATATTCGGGCATTGAGGTAACAATGATTATCTTAATTTTCGGGAACTTTGCTTTTATTCTTTCAGCCGCCTCAAGACCGTTTGCCCCCATTGAAGTGCATATATCCATTAAAATTAGGTCAACATCGGAATTTTCACAATGGTAATCCGTCATATCGGCATTACTTATTGAGCCTGCAAGCGTATAGTTTTCGCTTTGGTTTACATACATTTCAAATAAAGTTCTCGGCATTGACTGATCTTCAACTATCAGCACTCTTGTCATACTGCAGCACCTCGCTTTTCGGTATTGTGATTTCAAGAACAAAAATTTCGGAAGTCGATATTTTCATGCTTCCGCCGATTTGTTCCGCCTTTTTTCTTATGGAAGAAAGTCCGCCGCCCTCATTGATTTTTTGAGGCGGTTTTCTGCCGTTATTTGCAAATTTAAAAATATATTTTTCACCGTCGTCAAGACTTTCAAGAATCATTTTATCTGCTTTTGCGTGTCTTGCGGCATTGTTAAGGCATTGCATTGTTGCAAAAGTCAGAACCCGTGCAACCGCATTGTTATCAGTCGGAAGATTTCCGACTGTTTCAAGCGTTATTCCGACAAGCTTTGCGGCATTTTCAATATCCTTAGCAAAGTTTTCATCTTTGCAATCATTCTCTGCGGTATTCAGAACAGAAATATTGTTTTTCCACATTTCAAGTAATTTACTGTTATTTTCAGACAGAGTGCCGTTTTCAAGATATCTTCTTGTTGTTATCAGCGTACTGCCGAGCCTGTCATGAATTATCTCTTTTGTGTGAAGAATTTCTTCTTCTCTTGTCAGATCACAGACCATTTCATTGTATTTTTTCAGGTGAGCATTAACCTTTTTTAACTCGCCTATTTCATATTCCAAGGTTGATGTAAGCTTTGTAAACTCTGTTATATCGGTTGCCGCAAGCTGAAAATACGGTTTTGAAAAAATTTCCGTTTCCGACAACGAAAAGCTGAAAACCCTGCCGTCCTTTAATCTGACTGTAAATGCCCCGTCATTTTCATATTGAGAAGCCTCTTTTATCTTCTCTCTGAATGGCATTGCAACATTAAGCGATTTACCCGTAAGTTCAAGGCATATGCTTTCCATAAGGTTATTTTTCAATACAACAAGTCCGTTTTCGTCAAAATAGCAAAGTCCTGTCGGCAAGCCGTCAAAGCTTTCTTTAATTGACATTGCGGTAATATCGGTATTTCTGCAATGATGAAGCCTTATAGTTATGTACACAGACATTACAGCACAATATGCCGTTATGCCGACAGACAGAGCAAACGGCATTCTGCCAAAAAATTCAGCCATTTTATTAATTTGGTTATCGTAATATATTTTACTCAAGACATGAGTGCTTACCAAAAACATTGTCAAAGAGATTACTGCAATTATAACCGCTGAAATCGGTTTCCACAACCTGATTTTATAAAGAAAAGATTGCGTTGCGTTGTATATTGCCGCACAGGCAACAACAAATTGCACACTCATCAATATAACACAAACAAACGAACGCATTTCAAGGATGGGTGTCATATGTCATCACCTCCGCTTTGCATACGAACAAACACAAACAGCGTGTCTGCGTCATATTCCGTGGTGACATTTCCGCCGAGTTTTATAATATCGTCAAGTAAATCATCGGGAATTTTCATTTCATTTTTGCTGTCACAGTTGATTTTTAAATCAATAAATCTGTCATGGACTTTTAAATTAAACAGCAACGCATCTGTGCAGTTCATTATATGCCTTATAAAAATCCCGATGAATTTAAAAAGTGCAATCGTTTTTTCGGCTGAAATTTCTCCCGAAACATTACTGAAAAACGAACACGAAATTCCGTATACAGAAATGTACTCGGCAAGTTCTCGGATACTGTTTTCAAGCTCAAAAGCATTCAGCATTTTTCTGCTTTTTGCCATAATGAACAGATTGCTTATTCTCTTGATGTAGACATTAACAACACAGGCACCGGCATAATTAACCGAAATATCTCCCCTGTTGTTTTCAATATTTTTGAGTATATTTTCAAGGTCGCAAAGCTGAGGACGGATAAATTCGGTTATACTGTCATAGAGCTTGTTCTGTTCGGTTACTGCCGCTCTTCGTTTTTTCAGCTCTGCCTCTGATTTTAAGATTACATTGTATTCCGAAATCTGCTCTTTTACTTCCGAAAGTTCTCTGTTAATTCGGTTAATTGCCGATATATCTTCCGTCCAAACTACCTTACCGCCTTTTATATTATGCTTTTTAAGAATTATATTTTCATCAATCACAACACTGTTACCGTTTTGCAGAACAACATCTTTTGAAACATTTGTTGCGTTTTTTGAGCGGTATTTCACATTGCCCTCATTGTCAAATATGAGAGTGTTAAGATTTGACGCATTGAAAAAATCGCCGTAACCCGTATTTGACGGCACAAGACCTATCTGAATAAGGCTTTCCCATAGAGCAATTGAGGCAAAACAGAACACCTCGGGAACATTGTAAATTCTAAGTCCCGAATATCCGTGATTCAGATTATTCCAGAGCGTGTAAATTATTGCGACAAGAATTATTACAATCGGAATCCACAGCTTTTTGCGTGTTGCGGAAATTCTGCATCGATTGATTGAAAGCACAATTGACGAAAGTACAAGTATAAAAATCCACACTACAATTACATAGTAAACAGGACCGTAACTGTATTGTTTGTTCCAATTGTGAAAATCGGGTTCAAATACAAAAGCAAGCTGATGAAAATCGTTCGTCATAACAAGCAGTACAAGAACGGCGGCAGGTATAATCAAAAGATATTTTCGGTTATTTGTATTTTCGGGCTTACCGATATTCAGCATTGCAAAAAACATCATAAGCGGCAAAAACACCATTGCTATGTAATATGAATACCAAAGATACCGTCCGTATGTGTTGATGTCGGCAGGGCTGTTGTATTTTATGGCACGAAGAGCCATCCACAAGAGCATAAGCGCCGCAGATATCACAAGGCAGATTCGTATATTCTTCTGAACAATGCGATATGCAACAGACACACCCCAGCCTATAATAAGCCCGGAAAAGATAATAACATCAAAATTTTCAATATAATTATCCGCCGAGGAAGTAAGATGAGAAAAAATTCTCACCGCACCTCCAAACAGGAATATAATTATCCCGACAACAGTCAGAAGCTTTGTTTTGTCAACTTTGCGAACCATATGCCACCCGTCAGTTATTTCAAGTTTAATTTCAGCAACATAATTTTTTCAAAACACCAATGTTGCACACTATTTTACTACATAATAACACAATATAACGGATTATACAATTCATATTTACCGCAAACTTAAACGAAAAAGTAAATAGTTAATCCCCAAAGTAACTTTCATGGTGGAACTCACTTTGGAAATTAACGCACTGAAATCTTCCTTGTTTTGGACTGTAATCAATCGTGGTATTCTTAACAAACTTATTAAACTACAAAAGGCACATAACCGAAAGTGATAACGGTTATGTGCCTTATTGTTTTTTTGCAATGCTGTTTTTTCACAGTCCACGAGTAAAATTTGTACCCTAATTAGATTTACACTATTCTCAAACTACAAGCGGTTTATTGCCTCTTGCAAGTATTTTTACTACCTTATGAGTTTGAATAAAAACAAATTTTATGAATGTGCAATATTAAGGATGGTTACAGTATATGAATGATAATTTTAAGTGTATATACAAAATCCTGAGTACACTCGAAGCTGCTATGGATTATTCTGATTTTGATGTTTCTCAGATTGATCGCAACCGACTGGAAATAAGCAAGGAGCGTTGGAACAGATATATTAAAATGCTTTCCGACTCAGGCTATGTTAAAGGAGTCAGAACTTCAAAATATCTTTCGGGTGATGTCAGTGTTGATTGTACAAATATCCGCATTACTCTCAAGGGATTGGAATATTTAACTGAAAATTCAATTATGCAGCGTTTCTACAAACTTGCTAAAGGTATAAGTGACTTTGTTCCCGGTATATAATCAGCAAACTGTAAATTGTACCGCATTTGCCTTGTATCAGTTTTTGTTGCTAAAAGGTAAAGTTCATAGTTAATTGAATAAAAACAAAATTAAACGAATTTAAAAGGGCATAAAAGGGGTGTTTGAAACATCCCTTTTACTTTTACACCTAAAATTACAGATTATGGTTATAAGCTCCCGAATTTCGGGGGCTTTTTATATTGCTCAAATAACTGAGCATACACACAATTGCTAATAAATTGAAAGGAGCAAACAAATGGACTTAATGGAAATTTTAAAAACCATGTTTGGCGGCAAAGCGTTAACATTTGAACAGTTTGCCGAAAAGGTAAACAATGCAGCAGATGTTAAGCTCGGCAACCTTGCAGGCGGTCAGTATGTTGAAAAGGACAAGTACGATGATGTATCAAATCAGCTTGCAAGTGCAAACGCAAATTTTCTTGAGGCTTTGTCAAGAAAAGTGTGCAAGTTATTTTTCTAACTTACACACTTTATTTTACAAGCTCCAATCCGCTGTTTTGTTATTGCTTGAAGGATTATTATTTACACAAAATTTTATGGGGTGCCAAAAATAATGCCGACAGGTAATAGCATTAAAAGCTATAACTTGTCGGCATTTAAATTCTAAAATTTGACTTTATTTAATCTCCGCAAATATAATCAGTCAACTATGTTATTCAATTCTTCAAATGGTATGTCATGTTTGTTTGCATACTGTTCTGCATAACTACCCTTTATTCCATAGATTGTGAGCTTATCACAACCTTCAAAAGCGTTATCTGCAATATATTCTACCTTATCGTAAATGATAATTTTCTCCAGCAAGGTGCAGTTTTCAAAAGCACCCCATTCAATGCTCTTAATATTTTTAGACAAAACTAACTGTTTTAAGGATATGCAATTACTAAATGCATATCGTTGTATTGCAGTAATATTATCGGGAATATTTATACTTTTTAGTGATGTGCAACCGGAAAAAGCACCGTATGCTATACCACGATCAGCAATATTATCCGGAATTACAAGCGTTTCTAATGAAGAACAGCCTGAAAATGATAAACTTTCAATTTCTTTTACATCACCATTAAAATTAACATTTTTCAGACTTTCACAATTCGTAAAAGAGAATTGTTTTATAGTACTTGGGAGTTGTATGCTTTCTAATGAAATACAATGGTCAAAACATCTGTTAAATATATACTCTATCCCTTCAGAAACAACAATCTCTTTTACTATATCGTTATCCTCAAACATTCCTTTCCTTTCTGCTCCCCACAAATTGTATCCTGTAACATATCCGCCTAAAGCATTTACTTTATGGAAAAATATTGTTGAAGGAATTACAACTTTCTCTGACGGGTAGTTTATCTTTACAATTGTTGCCGATTTATTTGTATATCCATCGGTTTCATATGTGTACCCAAACCACCAATGTTCACTTGAAAAGATTTGCAACAATATAAATATCACTAACACTACGCACAATATCCCGATAGGTAGTTTATATTTTTTTATTTTTTTCATCATATTAAAATTCTCTCGTAAAAAATATAGTTTTAATTATCAACAAACCGATAATTATTAATTTACAGACTGAATTGTTGTATCCAATTTTTCAAATGGTATGTTATGTTTTTTTGCATACTGTTCTGCATAACTACCCTTTATTCCGCAGATTGTAAGTTTATCACATCCATCAAAAGCGTTGTCCGCAATGTAATCACATTCATCATAGACATTAATTCTCTCTAAAGAAACGCAATCCCGAAAAGCTCCGTCACCTATTTTTATTAAGTCCTCAGGCAAATTCACTATTTCAAGAGATTTGCAACCATCAAATGTCCAGCTCTCAATAATCCTGACCTTTGACGGAACATCAATAGTTTGCAGAGAAGTACACCATTGAAAAGCGTTTGAACCTATTTCTGATAGCTTGTCGGGTAAATCAATATTTGTAAGTGAAGTACATCCTTGGAAAGCCACACTCTCTATACAATAAACATTTTTTGAAAACTTCACATTTTTTAATGAATAGCAACGAGCAAAAGCATTAGTGCTGATTTTGTTAATTTGCTCCGGTAAGTATATTTCTTCAAGCCCGGAACAATCGCTGAAACTAAAGGATTCGGTAATAGTATCTCCGTCAACAATGTTCACTTCCTTTAAATTATCACACCGCACTACGTCAAATGTCGTCATTGTGCCTGGTATAGTAATTTTTTCAAGATTATAGCAATTAGCTATAGCCGGGCCATAAGTTTCCACTACTCCTTCAGGTATTATAATTTCTTTTACAACATTATTTCCCTCAAATACACCTGTAAGAGACACCCCAACTAATGCAGCTTCTTCTACACAACTTAGCTTTTTGACTTTATATGAAGAAATTTCCGAAGGAATTTCAATGGTTTCAGCCAATATATCGGTTTTTATCAATGTAGCGTTTTGATTTTCATCAATTTCAAATGTATATCCTTCAGCAGTTTTTGTTATAGGGTATAGCTCTTTACAACTTGAAAACATTAAAATAAAAACTGTACAAAAAGATATTGCAAATACTATATTTACTCGTATTAATCTAGTTGTTTTCATATATAAAACCTTTCAAAAGTTTGTAGCACTAATTTCAAAGATGAATGAGCAAACATAATTGCTCCTTCATCTTTAGAAATTTATAATGAATCAGTTAATCTGGTTCATATATTGTCCAAGTATTATCCTTAAACCACACATCTTGTGTAACCAAATGCCCAGGTTGCAATACACCAGGTATCTGTTTATTCTTCGAATCATTGAATATTACTTTAGGATTATCTACACCATAGATCGTATAAGTTAACCAATTGTCATACATTTGACTATTCATTAATGCACCAGGCCATGACATCAGAATATCATTATCTTCATAGAAGTAAATTCTTGTGTCCCAATACTCCCAATCAGAAGGACGATAAAAATGAACAGTAATTCCCTGTGGTTTTTTGCTATATGCAGTTTCATTTACTACCCACATTTCATCTTCTGTTATTTCAATTCCGGGTTGATTGATACCGGGATGTTGTTGTCTAGTTGCAGGATCAGTAGTGTTATTATTAAAAATAACTCTCGGATTGTTCACACCGTAAATTGTGTAAACATACCGGTTATTACCACCATCCGGGGACATTTTCTCTCCTGGGAATGGGAGTTCATGGTCATCATCATTATAATAATAGATATGAGGCTTTGTCAAGAAAAGTGTGTAAGTTTTTAAAGATCATAAAAAATTATGTTAATGCCTTAAATCATATGCTCGTATTTTTTAATACGGGCACTGATTTTTTCATTCGCAGCCAGTTGATTTCTGACCATAGCCCAATTTTGAACCTTACTGCCATTCCACTTTTTGTAAAGTTGTGCGTAAATAGAGCAATTTGAGTAGTGCATTTCATTTGGAAAAGCACCCTTTTTTGTAACTTTTCTGAAACTTGAATTTATGCTTTCAACCGCATTGGTTGTACACATAACCTTACGAACGGAACTGCCGTAATCAAAAAGCTGCTCGACATGGTTGAAATTTCGTTTCCACACATCAACTGCTCCGTGAAATTGTTTGCTGTGCAAACGGTGAAATACTACATAACGTATTGTGAAATTTTCTGGTAACACAGAAAGTGAAATGAAATAAATCATCTTACGCCGTAGGCATTTCACATTGAGAAGGAATATTTCACACGCAAAGCGTATTTCACAAATCCGTAAGGATTTATTTCACTAAAAAAACGACAGGTAAAAACCTGTCATTTTCTGGCTCCCCCCAACTTACTTTGTAAGGGAGGAAAGTAACTGCCTCGCATACTAGGTTTGGTTCTTAAACAGCACTCGCACAATCCCAGTTCACTAAAAACAGTCCACAGGACTGTTTTCTTAACGCTCACCTTCTCGCCCGATTTAACAGTAAATTTAGATAAAAAAGAAAACAGAGTAGTCAAAAGACTACTCTGTTCTGGCTCCCCCAACTGGGCTCGAACCAGTGACATCATGATTAACAGTCATGCGCTCTGGTGAATGTATAAAAAACAGTATACAATTTATTGATCTCCACTAAATTATCAGAAAGCTTAATCATATTATTTTATTAATTTCTTTCATTTAATAACAAGTACATTTTTTCTGAATTTCATCTATACTCTCCCCATTTTCTTATCTATTATTGTTGAATGAAATTTATATATGTATCTCAATCGTAAATATTATTATAAATTTCGAGGAATATCTGTATATCGAAAAATGTCTCTTGTTTCAGGGTACAATGCCCAACGAAAAGCAGGATGAACTTCCCAATCATATCCAAAATCAACATTTTTAGAAGTTATATATTTATTATCCTCAAAATATTTTCTGTCAATAAATCCACCAACCACTTCTTTTCTTGCATTTAGAAAGTTGATTTTATACATAAAAGCAATTAAATCTTCTACTGTACACTCTTTTTTGTTTGCAAAATAAAATTTCCCATTTTGCATTATTCCTTCTATTTTTCGGGATAAACTTTCTTTGTCATAAACAAAAGGTCTCTCTGTCTTTTTCATTCCATGGCTTGGTTTCATTCCTAACAATAATCGTTCTATATCTGGAAGTTCGTATTTGTGTTCATTTATTGTATCTTGTAGTCTGCTTGAAGAGTATTGCTCAAAAACCTCTTCCCAATCTTCTGTAATAATTAAATTTCTTCCTTCAGCATTCGCATTACGTGCAGCAAGGGTGCATAAATTGATAAGATCACGCGGTCTTCTTCTGATAAGTGACAAGAAAATATAACGGATAGGTTTATTATTCCATTTTCCAGATCCCTCAAATGTATCTGCCATTATTTCGTCCAAATAGGCAGACATTTCTCCCTGTTTCATATTTAATAGTTCTTTTTCTGAAATGTCATTGCCAAAATAACTTTGCACCCTCTTAACCAACAATGCCAACAATTCATGCTCTGTCCAAGTAAGCCACAGAACATTTCCATCTATCTTGTCTGTCGATTCATCTGCTGTTCTAACTAAATAATAAACATCGCTTCTTAAACTAATCCTAAAACACAGTTCGTTTGTCTCATTACACATATCCCTGATAGCATTCAACAAAGCTGAAATTCGGTATATGTTCTGCTTTGAGCCATTCCACGCTCTATCTAAATCATCAACATATATTACTATTTTATGAGTCTTTAAATATTGATCTGCAATGTCTTTTTTGATTGAGTTAACATCAACAACCTCCTGTACTTTTTTTACTATCATACTAACTCGCTCAGTAAGTTTTAATCCCTTTTTAGAAATCTGATTTATAGCATCATTATCCTTACTTATATTAAAATTGTTGAACACTTTTTTTACCAGCATTTCTTCCAAGCCTGACTTCCATTGTCTAATCATTTCTAATGGATCAGTTTCGTCATATGTATTTGCTATTCCGAGTATATCATCTGGCTTAACCCATATACTTAGGACATTATCTTTGATGTTCTCAAGATAAGACATCCGAAAAACAGCAGATTTACCAACACCCTTATGGGCAACAAGGAGTCTTATCGGCAAAAAATTATGTATTTTTTTATACACATCCGTCTTTACAAAATACGAACTAAACCGTTCTGCTTTCTCATCCTCGGCCGCAAGATCTCCAAACATTCCTCTTATCTGCTCCTCTGAAAAATCAATTTTTACGCCACTGGTGTTTTCAGAATCATCAAGAATTACTTTTGTAGCACTTTTACCACGGTCAGTTTCTTCATAATCAAACAAAACCTTACTTCCTTTTACTAACCGTTCATAAACCTCTGAATCCACATTTTTGATATGTACAAAAATACTTACTCCTGTTGACGAACGAATAAATCCATAACCCTTATCCGTTTTATTACACACAATTCCCTTTTCCATTTATTGCACTCCTTTGTATGCATACAAACCATAAAACATATAGTTTATAATTCATTATAGTAAAGGCATAAATTCTAAATTATCTTCTATTCATTATTTGGGATAAGGTCAATAAATACTTTCTGTTAGAAATAGAGAACTACACATCTTACGTCTAACGAATGTATATATGTGTAACACTTGTACAAGCAACCCTCATCCTAAAAATGTAGTATTAAACTTAACTAAGCCTATATTTGAGGTAGATAATATAAAAATATTTATATACTCCCTCTTATGATACTAATTATAACATAATTCGACAAATATTTAAATAACTTTTACGCAAATCAGTTATAAAATTTCACACGGTATTTTTATGTATTTTGCATAATAGAATCTTGTTCACTGCTTTATAAACATACTTTTATGCAAAATAAATCTAGGCATTTGAATAGACTTTCTTTGTTTTCTATTGCATAATAATTTTATTAAATATAAGGAGCTCTATGCGATGGAAATAAAAAATGTACAAGCAAATAATCTAACAACTGATTATCTAAACTTTTGCCTTTCAAGAAAAAATCTTGATCAGAAAACGATAAAATCATACACTATTGATTTAAGGCAGTATTTTGAATTCACTATGGAATCTGCTATTGAATGGACAAACAAAAAATCCATTGAGCAATACATTGATTTACTGCATTTTAAGTACAAACCCAAGAGTGTGAAGCGTAAAATTGCTTCGCTAAAAGCATTTTTTCACTATCTTGAAATTGAGGAACTTATTGATATTAACCCTTTTCATAAGATACAAATCAAGTATAAAGAACCATTTATTCTCCCAAAAACTATTCCCATAAATAATATTGAGCAAATTATTAAGTTTGCTTATTTAAAACTTACCAAATCTAAAACAGAGTACGCTAAAAGGGTTGCTCTGCGAAATGCACTTATACTCGAGTTGTTATTTGCCACCGGAATGAGGATTTCAGAATTATGCACACTCACGACTGAACAAATTGATTTTAATGATTACATAATCAAAATTTACGGAAAGGGCTCAAAAGAACGCCTGATTCAAATCTGCAATCAAAATGTTCAGGAGTTGCTCAAAAAGTATAATCAATCATTTAAATTTGAAATAGCAAACAACAAATTTTTCTTTATAAATAGACTCGGCAACCGTCTATCTGAACAATCTGTTCGTAATATGATTACCAACTATGCAATCGGTGCAGAAGTGCCGCTGCACATTACTCCGCATATGTTTCGTCACTCTTTTGCAACTCTACTGCTTGAAGAAGATGTTGACATACGCTATATTCAACAAATGCTGGGTCACAGCTCCATTACCACAACGCAGATTTACACGCATACGAGTATCAACAAACAGAAGAATATTCTGTCTTCCAAACATCCAAGGAATAAACTTGAAATTGGGATATAATAAAAGCCTTGCGGGATTTTTTAACTCACAAGGCAATCAGAATACTTTATTCACTTTTATCAAAATCATTTTCTATTACATCGGAAATGAGATTTGAAAAATCGACGGCATTTTTTGAAGTAATCACAGGTTTTCCTGTTCTTTCCTCGATATCTTTTCGTGCATTTCCAGCGACTTCTCCGCCCTCTTTTGCAACACTTCTGTTTTCAGAAAAAGATTGAGGATTTTTCTCTTTGGAAATCTCAGTTGTGGTAGCTTCTGCCAACATATTCAGTACCAACTCAAGTGTACTCATATTATCTCTCAGGTTTTCCTTTTTCAATCCTTTGAGATTTTTATACTGGCGGGTTGTCATTCCTGACCACGCTTTTGTAATTTCATCAGTCAGAATTGCATATTCTACACCCTGCTTTACACCACGAGAATCCCATTCATCAGTAAGCTCTTTTCTCACCTGTATAGCCTGAAGTCTTTGATTTATCCACTCCCTGCTATACCCTTTTTTCAGATATGTTTCAAGGGCTCTCTCTATGGTAAGTTCAGGGTCTATGGTTTCATCAATTCTCTCTCGACCTATTTCTGCAAGCCACATTTTGAAAGGTTCTGCTTTTGGCGACGGGATTGACTGTATTAATCTTAAAAGCTGTTCTGTATTTGCAACATCTGTTTTGTAATTTTTACCATCCTTAGGAGATTGCATTTTCAGTTGTACGATATTTTCGTACAACTGGTTTGCTCCTTCAGCTTTAAGCTTTCGCTTAAGATCGCTCCAGTAACGACGAGGTTCGTTACTGTCAGTCAGAACTGAAATTACATCAACTATGGAAAAATACCATTCTTCTTCCGACTCATTCCACGCAGTACGAATCTTTTTATCTTCAAAAATTTGTATCTTATTTTCTTCGCTCATATATATTCACCCACTTCTAACCTAAAATTATTATAGCAGACTGAGTTTACAAATTCAATCTATTAAGCTTTATAGAGATAGGAATTGTTCATAATTAAGGTCGAAGACAATCTCTAATTCGTATCCCCGTGATACTTTCACTTCTCTTATGAGCTGACAAGCTATCATTTTCTTCTGTTCCATTGTGGAGTTATCAAACTCATCAGCCCAAGTTCTGAATTGTGAGTAATAAAAATCAAGCTTACCCATCGCATTTTGCTGATTGGCAAGCTTGAACTTTATATCATTTAATTCAGTTTCTTTTTTATGGAGTAAATCGTTTGTATTATCAATAGAAGCTGACAGTATATCGGGAGCGAATCGGCTCTCACCAAGTAAAGAGCGTCCTATTTCAGCAGATAATTCAATTACCTGTCTTTTTAGTTTATCAATCTCTTTTTCAATCTTAGTTTGCTTTCTCTTATATTCCGATATTTCTGACTTATAGCGTTTTTCGAGTGCTATATCTTTTGGTGTTGATTTGATTTTAGCGAGATAATCCCTCAGCGTTGCAAGCACGGCACCGTCAATTCTGTGTGCCACATAAGCCGACTGTCCGTCACAAGCACCTCGTTTCATTGCTTTATTTGTGCAAATGTATCTCTGCCTGCGAACCTTATACTGACTGCCATCTGCTCTATCATATTTATCAATGTAACTTGTTGATACCATCTTTTGACCGCAATGAGCGCAATAGATATTTCCGGAAAGTAATGTACTGCCTTTCGTAGTTCTTGCTATCTGTTGCTTTTCCTCATTCTTTGATGAGCGTTGTTTCAGTATAAACTGAGCTTGGTCGAAGATATTTTCATCTATGATATGTAGTCTTTCTATATACGGTGATTCAACACCGCCTGACACAAGATAACCGCAGTACAGCCTGTTCTTTAGAATACGATTAACTGTATTACATTGGAATTTACTGTTATTATGAGTTCGTATACCATGACTGTTCAAAAAGTCAGCCATTCGATATGAACCATAACCCTCTTTAACTGTCATCTCAAATATCTTCTTGACTATCGGAGCCTCATCATCGTCAATAACTATGTCCATAAGCTCTTTTCCCTTTTTATTGATTTCACCGCTTTTGATAAGTTTGTAGCCGAATGGTGCAACACCTCCGGTAAATTTGCCGTCTAACGTCATCTGGTTAAGGCGAGTTTTAACACGTGCTGACGTTTTCTGACTTTCACCGTTGGCTTGCCAAAATCGTATGTAATTCATAAGCTTGTCCACATGATTATCCATACGCTGTTCGCCCTCGTTAACGCTCCACACCTCTATGCCGTGCTTTATAAACCATTCGACGACAAACGGGGTTTCGTCATCAATTCTGCCTATTCTGTCAAACATAAAGACAAGGAGTACATCGAATTCTTTCTTTTCTGCGGCGGCTTTCAAATCCTGAATAGCATCTCGATTGCTTGCCGAAACCTTAAAGCCCGACACGCCTTTTTCCTGAAACTCTTTCAGAATTGTCCAGCCGTTGCGTTCTGCAAATTCTCTGCACGAGGTTTTCTGCATTGGAATATCATCTTTATCAACCTGACCTTTGGTTGATACTCTGTACAAGCAATATACTCTTTTCATTTCATCACCCTTTCATACGATTTTTGCAAACCAACAATACTACATAATTTCTATAATATCCAGCGAAATCTGAAAATGAACTTAAAGAAATTCAGCATCCAATCTGAGATTTCATTCTGTTCTCAAATGTATCCAAAAGATTTTCGAGAATATTCCTTTCAACATGGTTATTTCTGTTTTTAGAAAAGTAGATTGTGACCTTACATTCGTTTATAACAGATTCTATTCTGTGTTCTGAATCAATGTTATTTTCATTTATATAGTTTTCGTTCAAATTATCACCTGTTCCCTATTTTTTATTTTCATCATTTATATGATCTTTCATCTGCTCATCAGCTTTTGCCGCTGCATTGCACAGGCACATAACGCAAACGCCGATAAAAGCACCGACAAAAAGACCAATCATAAATCCTAACATTTTAACACTTTCTTTCAGTAATTTTCTTCTCTTAGGACGTTTGTCCATTAATTTTTCCTCCAATCAATCTGAATCTTTTAGTAATTCAGGTTGTTTGGAGGATCTCTGTTTCTATATTTCATCATGCCCTTCCATTTTCATGTAAAAAGGGCATAAAAATACCGACAAGTATAGAAAGCTATTACTTGTCGGTATTCTATCACACGCTATTAAATGTCTTTATCCTTCTTGCTATCACAAAATTCATTAATTATATAGTTATTAACATAAAACTTGCCTTTGACCCCTATTTCTTTTCTTATATTACGGAAGCACTTCTCAGTTTTCACTCGTATATTATCATAAGCAGTTACAGAATTTGAACATTCCTGACAAACTTCAACAATATCCCAAATTAAACCTTTTGTATTCTCTTTATGAATAGAACTTTCATTTACTAATAATTCAACTAATATATTGCTAAGCTCTGCATATAAAGCTTTATTTTCCTCAAAAAGCGTTTTTCTTAGCTCATCCTCTGTTTTTAGTTTATCAGTTATATAATTAATAAATATTGGGACAACAACTACGGAAAGAATTCCACCTACTATTTATGCAATCCAAACTCTAACATCCTCAGGGCTTTGCCAGAATACAATTGCTGTCGGCACAATAATCATAAGTAAGGCTAATACAATCATAGCTATGTAACTCAATATCAATACTTCATTAAATAAACTGAAAATAATATTAAAAATTTTCCTTAGTTTCGGTTAATCATACTTATATTCTCCAATACTATAATTTTAAATTCACTTTATTTTTTAGTTTTAATTCTATAGTCTAACAAAAAGTAACATATAACAAAATTCCAGCTAATCAAAAATATTATTGTCAGCCACAGTGACGCTGTAAATGTTCTAGAGAACAGATTTACAAGCATTGGATTTCCTGTTAGGCTTTGTGAGTTTAGTGTTTGTGCATTATCGACAAGCACATTCAGGTAATTTGAAATGTCGAAAATGTTATCATTCGGTATATATTTTGAGGGGATAAAAATGCTGAAATCACAAATATTAAACACAATCAAAAGCACGGCAGGTATTCCTGCAAAAACAAGCACAAGTGCAACATATTTTAGCAGAATATTTTTTAGCGATTTCAGAAAGTAGTTTAATTTGAGATTTTCTTTTATCTCCTCAAAAAATTTTCTACTGAACCTATACCACAACTTCAATGCAATAATGCTAAATCCGATAAATATTGCAAGGTATAAAATATGTTCAAATGACGAGAGCGTTTGATTTTTCTCATTCAGATTAACCGAATAATACTGCGGCAAATCCATTTGCTCAACAATTGCTCCCGTATATACCGAGTTATCGTAAACAATCATATCAACCGTTCTGTCACCATAATTTTCGGATGTTGTATATGGAACATACACTCTATGTTTGTCATCAGCAGAAAACTTATTTATTAAACTTTCGTTTTCGCATATCACACCGCAAATTGTATATTGATTTCCGTCAATGCAAATCTTTTTACCGACTGCATCTGTTGTAAAAAACAGTTTGAGAGCAAGAGAACTTCCGATTATTGCAATCTTATCTCTGTTATCTATGTTTTTGGACGAAATATTTTCGCCGTTAATTTCGGTCTTATAATCCGAAAACCAGTTTTCATTCACAAGTACCGTAGTTACGGTTTCTTCCTTAACTTTTGTTTCTTTACCCTCGGAACAAAAAGCTATGCCTTTGTCAGTAATCCGTTCAAACAGCTTTTCAAGTTCAGAAACCGTTTTTGGAGCAGTTTCGGAATTTTTATCATAAGTTAATTGAGTAACATCAGGTAATTGCCCTTTTGCATTTTCAATAATTATAATATTCGCAATAAAAACGCTCACAGTCAGCAACAGCAGTAACAGAAACGAAACAATTTTTCTTTTGCTCACACTGTTTCCTCCTCAATATAAACACTTGAACCGTTTTCTATACTCTTGGTTGTTTTATATACAACTTGACTGTCGCCAAAAAGTGAGTCCGATGTCACCTCGCAATACAGCTCGTCACTGTTACATATATCCACCGAAACCTCTTCAACTGTTGCATCACCGTTTTCGGTTTTATTTATAACAAATACTATTCCCGTATTGCCTGCCCCATCCACCGATGAAACAGGCAAAAGATAATGTGTTTTCATATCATTTGAACCTGCGGTATCGTCAATTACACCTGTTTGAACCGAAACCACTTTGACCTTTGGAAGAAGCATATTATTGATTGTTTTTGAAAAATATGTAAGTAATGCAATCACAATAAAAAATACAATTGAAAATTTCAACACTACGCTCTTTAGCTTATCTTTTTTCATAAAAGCCTCTCTCCTATCCCTTATCAGTTCCGACAAACGGCGAATCAATATCCCTGTGTCCGTAAAGATAAATAAGCAATGCAGGAATCATAAATATAACTCCGCAGGCAAATATTATGCCGTAATCCGAACTTCCGACATCAGTAAGCGTTACGGAAAGCGGATACATACCCTCATTATCAAAATAAATCAGCGGTTGTTCAACTACATTCCAATTATCAATAAAGCAGAGCAACGCAAGTGTTATGAGTCCGCCCTTAATCTGCGGAAGAATAATATTAGTAAATATCTTCAAATATGACGCACCGTCAACTCTTGCCGCCTCAATTGCGGAATCGGGAATGTATTTTATACTTTGCCTCAAAAGACAAATTCCGAATGCAGAAAAAGTTCCGGGTAAAATTACCGCAAGAAAATTATTCAGCAAATTCATATTTTCAAGAATCATATAATCAGGAACAAGTGTTACCTGCAACGGCAGAATGAGCAAAATTATGTATATGAAAAACAGCTTGTCCCTGAACGGGAATTTCAATTTTGCAAAAGCAAAAGCCGCCGATGATGATACTGCAACCTGACCGATTACTGTCGGAAAAGTACAAACAACCGAATTCCAGAACTTTAACAAATACTCGGGTTTTCTGAAAAGAGTCTGATAAAACTGCTCCAAAGTTGCCATATTCGGAATCATATTGAGTTCTTTATATTTTCCGTCAGAAAAATTGAGCATCTCGCTTACCTGTGAACCTGTCATAAATGAACAAGCAAGCATATAAATGACAGGAAACAAAAACAGCACAGTTACAGCAATCAACAAAATATATTTTAGTATTTTCATAACCGTATCTTTCATAACAAACCTCTCAAGAATAGCTATGTTTCCTTTCAAAGCAGAAGAAAATAAACAGCACTATAATTATAAACAGCGATAAGACAATTGATGCCGCCGACAATCTTGGATAGTTAAGATTGTAATAATTGTTGTTGATGAAATTCTGCAAAAAATACACATTGGTGTTTGGATAATCGCCAAACAAAGCAAATACCTCACGGAAAATTTTAAATGAATAAATAAGCTCCATCAGAAAAACAAAAAATGTAGTTGGCGCAATCATAGGTATAGTAATTTTAGTTACAAGCTGATGAGCTTTTGCACCGTCAAGCCTTGCGCTTTCGTAGAGAGATTGCGAAACATTGGCAATGCCTGCCGTAAAAAGAATCACACAAAATCCGCAGTACTTCCACACATAAATAAAAACGATCATCACCATAGACCATTCCGAATTAAAAAATTCAACAGTATTAAATCCAAGTGAATTAAGTAATCCGTTGATTGCACCGTAATCATCAAAAACTAATTGCCACACACAAATCAGAGATGCAATCGGAACTACAACAGGAATAAGCAATGCACTTCTGAAAAAGGAAGATATTTTATTAAAAGAATTAAGAAACAACGCTATCAAAAACGAAATCACCATTAACAACGGTATCGCCGTAACTGTAAATATACCCGTGTTTTTAAGTGCAAGCAAAAATGTATTATTTTGAAAAAGCTGTATGTAATTTTCTATGCCCACAAAAGTGTCGCCGACATACAGGCTTTTTGTAAAACAAATTATGTACGGCACAATATAAAACACCGCTATGCCTAAAAAAGACGGTAATATAAACAGGTATGCTGCTATATGTTCTTTTTGTTTTCTTGTTAATTTAGATTTTCTCATAATTTATTCCTACTCAGTCAAATAAATTTCCGTTGCCGATGTAAGCTGACGAATAAATTTATCTTTTGATATACCTTTATTTATATAATTGTCAACAATGTCACCGATAACATTGTCATTATAATATGAATGTGACACATCTCGATACAAGGTGCAAGCGTTTACATTATCGGCAATGTCAATGTATGCTTTCATAAAATCGTTGTCAATCCCGATAATTTTTCCGTCATCATCAGCTTGTTTTGAGGCACTATATTTTGCCTGTTCAAATGCCTTTTTGTTGACCGGAAAAGATATGTTTGCAGAATATGAAATTCCTTTTGCCCCGCACATTTTAGTTTGAACATCTTCAGAAAGTGCAAATTTAAGAAAAGCATACACTTGCTTTTCAAAATGTGTATTGCTGTTTATTCCAAATCCAACCTGAACAAATGCGGAATAATCATTATCCGACTTAACCAATCCTCTGCAAATCACAGGTGTTTCATTCTCCGATTTATAATACGCATATTTTCTTACCATTAGTGATAATGAACGGTTTATGTAAAGGTCATCAAATATGAAGTCAGGAAAATCTTCTTTTGAAGCATTCAGCAATCTACACATTGTATCAAGTTTACTTTTGAAATCATCGCTTTCAAAATATGTGACTTTATTTTCAAAATCAACATAGTTATTTATAAATCGGTTAAATAATTGCATAGGATAATTAAACATAGAATTTGTGTCATTGTAACCGCTTATAAAACCAAAATTTGCCTTTTCATTACTGAACGAAGAAAATTTTTCGGAAAGATTTTTATATGTCAAAACAGTATGGTTATCACAGGAAATATTGAACTTTTTCAACTTTTCCTGTGTTGAAACAAATACATCAGTCCCGTAAAACAGCGGTACAATATACCGTTTTCCGTTATAAATTCCGCACTTCATTATTGCACTGTTAAAATTATTAAAGTCTATTTTATCCGCTTGTGTGTTGTTATCGCAAAGCTTATTTACATCAAGAAATGTGCCGTTGTTTAATAGCTTTTCAAACGGTAATTTCTGATTGATTGAAATAATGTCGGGACCTTTTCCGGCCATAAGCTCAGTTGACAACTTTGTGTTTATTTCATCTTCCGAAGCAAATTTTAGAACAGCAATCTGATATGATTTATCATAATTTTGCAGGCAATAATTATTGTATATTTTTATCAGATCACAAAAATCATCACTGTCATTAGATGTGTAATAGGTCATTCTATTTTTCACATCACCAAAATTTTCGCTTTCGGTACACCCCACAAAATTCATAATCACGATTAAAACAAGCAAAAACAAACTGACAACCGATTTCTTCATCTCCACCCCACCTTTCGGCACAATCCACTCCATATACCCTCATTCATTCTGTTAAATAAATTTCCGTAGCAGCCGAGAGCTGACGAATAAATTTATCCTTTGATATACCTTTATTTATATAATTGTCAACAATCTCACCGATAACATTGTCATTATAATATGAATGTGACACATCTCGATACAAGGTGCAAGCGTTTACATTATCGGCAATGTCAATGTATGCTTTCATAAAATCGTTGTCAATCCCGATAATTTTATTGTTATCATCCGTTCTTGAGCCGGCAACAAGCTTAGCATTATCGTAAACAGACATATTCACAGGAAAACTCAAACTTCCTGATGCTGTTGCACCAATTTCTTGAATTTCATCACTAAGAGTATATTTTATAAACGCAAGTGCTTGCTCCTTTAGTTGTGTATTATTATTAATTGCATATCCAGCCTGTATGTGTGCGGAATTAACATCTTTGTTTTTTGTCAATCCACGAAAGACTACAGGTGTTTCATTTATAGATTGATAATAAGAATAACTTCCTGCCATCAACGGAAATGACCGATTTATATACAATCCGTCAAACAATTCATTTGTATTGTTTTTTTGAGAAATCGTCAACATCTGCATCATTACATCTAAATTATCTTTAAATTCATCGGTATCAAAATACACAGCTTTATTTTCAAAATCAACATAGCTGTTTAAAAATCTGCAAAAGAGTTGCATTGGATAATCAAACCACAAAAAATCCGACAACTCATTAGATACAAATGAATAGCCTTCATCATTTAAAAAAAATTTTTCAAATACATCTGAAAAATTACTGTATGTCAAAGAAAAGCCGTTATTTTCTTTGATATCGAAATTTTTCAATCTTTCTTCTGTAGATACCAATACATCAACTCCATAAAACAGCGGTACAATATATAAACCATTATCATAAACTCCTGCGTTGAGTATGTTAACGTTATAATCATCAAGATTTATTACATTTGAAGAATTATCATCTTTTAACAAATCATAAATATTCATTAATGAACGGCTTTCAATTAATTTTTCAAAAGGCAATTTTTGACTAAGTGAAATAATATCAGGTCCACTTCCTGCCATAATTTCAGTTGATATCTGCGTTGACATTTCTTGTTCAGAATCAAATTTAACTATCTCAACTTGGAAAGACGGATTATTGCTGTTTATGCAGTATTTATTGTATTTTTCTATAATCCAAGACAGAAAGTCTTCATCATTTAATGTGTAATAAACAAGATGATTTTGTTCGCTGTTATTTTTTATTGCACAACTTGAAAATGGAGTAATTATTATAACACTTAAAAGTATAGCTAGTATGACTTTAATAGATTCATGCGGTTTAAATAAAAAGCGTGTGAACATAATTACATTTTATCCTTAGTCTATTCCGTTAAATAAATTTCCGTTGCCGCTGTGAGTTGGCGTATAAACTTTTCTTTTGAAATATCTCCTTTTAAATATTTATCAACTATATCAACAATTACTGACGAGTTGTAATAGGTGGTTTTTAAATTTTTATAATTATATAAGGTACACCCGCTTATATCATCAATTATACCCAAATAATATTTCCAAAATATTGAATCCACATTTTCTGAAAATTCTTTTTCTTCTTCATCAAATTCTCCGTCTTCGTTGTAATCCCACTCCTCGCCAGTTTCAACTTCAACAGCATAGTCAAAAGCTTTATTATTCACCGGCAACGATATTTCATTTGTGCCTGAAAATCCCTTATCGCTCCTACTTCCGCACCAATATTCTTGAACATCTTCACTTAAACAATATTCAATAAATCTTAATGCCTTATCTTTTTTATCTGAATTTTGATTTATAGCTATTCCGCACTCAACATAAGCTGTTATTTTGTTCTCATAGCTAAAATTTGGCAAAATAGCAGGAGTTTTGTTTTGTAAAAAAATATTGTAATAAGCTGTTTTTACACCTCCTATTGTACCGCCAAAAAGTAACTTAGGAGTAGACAATATACAACCATTGTTTTCTGAATTATATAAATTATAATATACATTCTCGTTGGTGTTATCATTATTTATCAACTTCTTAATATAATCTATATTTTCCAAAAAGCTATTGGTGTCAAAGTTTGTTGTTTTCTTATCAAAATTTACATAGCTATCTATAAATGAAT
>ERZ780223.547-NODE-547-length-42022-cov-40.820073_pt1 | contig 42022 bp, 34 predicted proteins | sample MGYA00511016_ERZ780223 | MGnify/ENA primary metagenome ERZ780223 (study PRJEB29588, sample SAMEA2159032) | human gut metagenome | biome: human gut; feature: human-associated habitat; material: faeces | place: Denmark | collected 2008/2010 ... | reverse complement strand
AAAATATCAGACTATTTGTCTAATTATTAGTAAGTTAATTTATAGAACATCCCTAAATTCTTTAATGTAGAAATATGGCAGATGTAAACGGGGGCGCATTGTCCTTTACGTCCATTATGGACAACGACCAAATGAACGCGGCGATTGAAGAAACATTGCGCCGTGTTCAAGGCTTTTCGGATGCCGTTGTTGGAAGCGGTGACACGATGGACAACACAACGCAAGAAATCGTTGAAAGCATCCAAATCCAAAAGCGCGTCATCGAAGAATTGGAAAAGACCGTTGCGGACTTGAACGAACGCATCAATTCCGTTGAACCCGGCACGGCGCAAGACGCGTTGATTGAGCAAGCGAACGCGGCACGCGCGGAACTTGATGGGGAAAAACAAGGAATGGTCGCCTTGATTAACGAATTGAACAACTTGCAGCGCGCAATGAGGGTGCAGCATCCGCAAGTGAGGACATCCGCAACGGACTTTCCCAAATCGGCGCGGCGTGTGAAATGCACGAAAACGCGATTGCCGCCCTAAAAAAGGAGTATGAGCAAATAACCCAAACGATGAACGGCGCGTTGAAAAGCGGCAACGATAATGAATATCGTGCCTTGCGTGACCGCGCCCAAGCCATCAAGGGTGAAATCGCAACCCGCAAGTCCTTGTTGAACGAGTTGCGCGAACAATCAAACGCGTTGGAAGATGAAGCAAGCCGGATGGAACAGGCAAGGGCGGCGGCGGAAAACACCGCACAAGCCCATGTTTCCTTGCGTCAGCAAATCCGCGCCTTGAAAGAAGAAATGGCGGATGCGGTTGCCAACGGCATTGACGAGCAATCGGAAGCATACAAAAGGATGGTGAATGAACTTGGACGTTTGCAGGACATCCAAGGCGACATCCAATCGCAAGGAAGCGTTCTTGCCAACGATGAAGCGACATTTGCGGGTGTTTTGTCCGGCTTGAATGGTGTTGTTGGTGGATTCACGGCGGCACAAGGCGCGGTTGCTTTGTTCGCCGGGGAAAACGAGAATTTGCAAAAGATAATGTTGAAAGTGCAATCCCTTATGTCAATCACGATGGGATTGCAACAGGTGGCGCAAACCTTGAACAAGGATTCCGCGTTTTCCCTTATCACATTGAACAAGGCAAAGGAATGGTGGAATAATTTGTTGGCGGTCGGTCGCGGTGAGCAAATCGCATCCACGGCGGCAACGGCGGCAGATACAACGGCAACAATAGCATCCACGGGGGCAACAACCGCAAATGCAGCGGCAGAACAGGCAAGCAACACCGCCAAGACCGCAAGCGTTGGAGCATCAACGGGGGCGGCAGCAGCGCAAGCCGTACAAACCGCATCGGCAACCGCCGGAACGGTGGCAAACATCGGACTTGCCGGAGCATTCCGCATGGTCGGCGCGGCAATCAAATCCATTCCGGTGTTCGGTTGGATTCTTGCCGGAATATCCGCGTTGATTGCGCTTGTGTCGCATTTCGTAAGCAAGGCAAACGAATCCAAGAAAGCAACCGAAGAATGGTATAATGCCATATCGGAAAACGCTTACAAGCCCATTGCATCCATCATGGAGTTGTCCGACAAGTGGAATGCGCTTGGCAACGACCTTGAAGCGAAGAAGCAATTCATCGAAAACAACAAGAAAGCGTTTGAGGATTTGGGCGTTTCCGTTCGTGATGTGGTTGATGCCGAAAACGTCCTTGTTGCCAACAAAACGGCGTTCATCAATGCGCAAATCGAAAAGGCGAAAGCCACAATCTATTTGCAGCAAGCACAAGAAAAGGTCAAGGAACTAATCAAGAAAGAACAGGAATACAACGCGATGTCGGACACGAAATCAATGTGGGTTCAGACATCAACGTTCGGCACGGGTTATTGGGTGGAAACCGCCAACAACGAAAAAAAGAAAGCGAAAACCGCCCTTGATGGTTTGCGTGCGGAAATATCAAGAGGATTTCAGAACGCCGCCAACGCCGAAAGGAACGGATGGAACATCCTTAAAAAAGCCGGAATTGGTGCAACGCAAACATACACGAAAGGTTCACTTGGCGCGATTGAACAAGCCATTCAGTTGAAGCAAGAAGCCTTGAAACACCTTACCAATAACGATGATTACAAAAAGGCTATGGCGGAAATTGAGAAATTGCAGAAGCAAGCCGACAAAATCACCGGAAAGACAACGACATCATCCGGGAGTGGTAGTGGCAGCAGCCATCATCGTTCATCCGGTGGAGGTGGCACGAAGAAAGATGCGTTCCTTGAAAAGCTGGCGAAGTACAAAAGCGAATATTCCCGCTTTTTGAAATGGGTCAATTCCAACGACCCAATCATTCAGCAAGCGGCGAAAAAGGAATTTGACGGGCTTTTGAAACAGGGTGCAACGTACATTGATTATTTGAAGAACCAACGCGACATCATCTTGCAAGTTGACGTTGCCAATCGTTCCAAGAAGCAAAACAAGCAGTTGCGCCAACTGAATGATGCCATCGCGGAAGAAACAAAGAAAACCGTCCTTGAAGCGTTCAACAATGAATTGTCGGATTCCCTGTCAAACGCAAAGACCGTCATAGAAATGTTGAACGTCATCGAAGCGAAGCGCAAGCAGCTTGCCAACGATGGAACGGAACTTGACAACGCCGAAAAAGAAGCCCTTGACAATGCCGAAAAGCAAGCACAGGAAAAGGCGGAGCAAGAAACGAACGCATTGTTGACCGAATACGCATCTTACGTGGAGCAGAAACGCCGCCTTGAAGAACAGTTCAACGCCGACATGGAATTGTTGAACCGCAAGCGCGCAAAGGCATCCACGGACGCGGAAAAAGCCGAAATTGACCAAGCAATCGCCAACCGCACGAAGAAGTACAACACGGACACAAGCAAGGTCGGCGATTATGATGCCATCTTGAACCAATATGGCGGATATGAGCAGAAAAAGGAACGCATCGCGGAACAATACGCCGAACGCCGCCGGATTGCAGAATTGAACGGCAACAAAGATTTGCTTGAAAAACTTTCAAAGGCGGAACAAGACGAACTTTCCAAGTTGCAAAGCGACTTGATAAAAAATTCCGGAGATTGGCAAAACCTTTTCGGCAACCTTGACGAGTTGACAACGAAAACCATCAAGCGGCTAATCGCCAAGATTGAGGGCATGAAAGCAACCATCGGGGTTGACTTGAACCCGCAAGATTTGAAAGCCTTGACCGACCAATTGAACAAGGCACGTTCGGAGGTTGAAAAGCGCAACCCGTTCACCGCCCTTGGCGCGGCGTGGAAGCGTCTAAAACAAGCAACCAAGGATGGCAAGGGATTGGGAAGCGATGAAGCCAAGAAAGCGACCAAGGACGTTGCAACCGCTGTTTCCGGTTCGATTGACCTTATCAACGGAACATTCAACGCCGTAACGAACGGATTGCAAAAGATGGGCGTTTCGATGGATGACGAAACCCAAGCCATTTTGGGCGACATCGGCGGCATCATGGACGGTGCAAGCCAAGTTGCGCAAGGTATCGCGACCGGAAATCCGCTTTCAGTCATCCAAGGTTCAATCGGCTTGTTGTCATCCGCTTTCGACCTGTTTAATTCGCGCGACCGAAAGGCAGAAAAGCAAATCAAGAAGCATCAAGAGGCAATCAAGCAGCTTGAAAACGCTTACAAGCAACTTGAATGGCAGATTGGCAAGGCATTGGGCGGCGAGGTTTACAAGAACCAACAAGCAGCCATCCGCAACATGAAAGAGCAACAAGAACACTTGAAAGCATCATGGGAAGCGGAAGAAAGCAAGAAGAAAACCGACCACGACCGCGTGAATGATTTCAAGGAACAATATGCGGAACTTGGGCGACAAATCGAAGATATGATTGACGAAATATCCAACGACTTGTTGCAAACCACCGCAAAGGACTTTGCAAACGACTTGGGCGATGCGCTGGTTGAAGCATTCAGCAAGAGCGAAGATGCGGCAAAAGCGATGGAAACAACCGTCAATTCCGTTTTGAAAAACCTTGTCGTGAACCAATTGAAGAAGAAATTCTTGGAAAACCAATTGCAAGGCGCGTTGGACAACTTGGAAAAAGACATGGGTTATTGGAACGGCGATGATTTCGTCTTTGATGGGTTGACGAAAGCGGAAATTGACCGATTCAAAAGCGCGGTCGGCGCGGCATCAAGCAATTTCAACCAAGCCTTGAAGCAATACGAAGAAATATTCAAGGACATGGGCTTGGATGATACCGATGAATCGTTGACCGGGGCGGCTAAGGGAATAAGCGAGGAATCCGCGAACATCCTTGCCGGGCAGATGAACGCCATCCGCATCAATCAGCTTGACGCGAACGAAGTCTTGCGCCAATCGTTGCAAGCATTGAATACGATTGCAATCAATACGTCATACAACAAGTATTTGTCGCGAATTGAACGCATCATCACAATAATGGAATCCAACCAAGGCGGAAACGCATTGCGTTCGCAAGGTTTGTCCTAAACTCAAAAAGAAATGACAATGAACAACAAAGTAACAAAACATCTTGCCAAGGCAGCACAGGCGAACGGCATTTGCACGCCTTGGTTGAACGAGTTGAAAAGCCTTGATGACAAGGACGCGTTGGTGGATATGTACATTCGCGGCATTGATTTTTGCCTTGAACACGATTATCCATCCAACGATTTCATCCGTGAGAATTTCAAGGGCGTAATGGAGAAACACGGCGTGTTCCTTGATGATGCAATTGCATTGCAAGACCAATCCAAGTGCATTGCGCTTGGAACGACAAACGGCAAAGTCACGGCAACCGGATATTCAGTTTCGGAAGTGTGGGCAAAGCATGATTCCGCGTTGAATATCGTTGCAAAGGACAATGCCTTTGTCATGGTTGACGTGTACGACAACGCCGTTGTGAATGTCATCGCAAGCGACCGGGCGAAAGTTTGCGTGAACCATCACGGCGGGAAAGTGATACAAAAAGCCACGGGCGATGCCGTGGTGAAAATCCGGGAGAAGTCAAACAAGTAAATTGAACCATTTATGGACAACAAAAATATTATCTTTCAAATGCCATTCGATGAAAGCGATGGCGCGCTTGTAGCTTATGACTATTCATCGAACCGCGCCGATGGCGTTGTGTCCGGTGCGCATTTCGTTCAAGGGAAAAACGGCAACGCCATTTCCTTTTCCGGCGATGATACTTGCGAGGTTGACAAAAGCATATTGCCCACACTTTCCGTTGACTTTTCGATGTTGATGTGGGTGAATGGTGCGGAATGCGAGGTTGGCACGCCAACACAATTGATTTGGATGCTTGCTTTCGCCGGGCTTGACAATTACGTTGAAGTTCCCATCGAAGCGAAATCCGGAACTTGGTTTTCGCTTGCGTTGGTAAAACATGGCGTGAAATATCGCTTTTATGTCAATTCATCATTGATTAAGGAGGTGACGAACGGCGGCACGTTGCAAGGCGTATCGCTTAACCAAGACCATTATGGCGGCGATTATGGCTTTGGCTTGCTGGATGATGTCAAGATGTACAATCTTGCATTGTCGCAACAAGACTTGATTTCGGAAATATCATCCGCCAAACAACAGGCATACACCATTGACGGACACGATTTCAAGGATTACGGAATCTATGTGTCGGCATCCGATGGCTTGTTGTCGCGTCCGAAGCTGAAAGACCCGTTGACGGTCAATTGGGACAACTATCACGGCGAAAGTGTGGATTTGATGCACAAGTTCATCGAAGCGCGCGACATCACGTTGTCTTGCTTTGTCAAGGCAGAATCCAAGATTGATTTCATCAAGCGCGTGAACGACTTTGCGCATCTATTCGACAAAAAAGGAACGAATCGCCTTGTCGTTGACGTGCATCCGGTGAAACCTTTGATTTACGAAGTTTACATCAAGGATGAAATCGAAGTTTCAAAGACTTGGAACGATTCGTTGATGGTCGGCACGTTCAAGTTGAAGTTGCGCGAACCCGAACCCGTCAAAAAGGTGTTGAAGCATATCCGTGTAAGCGAAGCGACAAAGACTTGCGAAATCACCTTGACATCAACCAAGTATGTGAACATATATTGGGGCGATGGCAATGTTGATTATGACATCGCGGGCAAGGATGTGTCAGTACAACACGAATACACCGAAAACGGCGATTATTTCCCCGTTGTCACGGGTTGCATTGATGAAATCACATCATTCACCACAAACGCCATTATCGTATGGGAGCGAATATAATTATCACAAAACCGAATGGAAGCCGTGTGCCTATGGAATCAAGGGCAACGGCGACCGCCATCACCGCCGCAAAGCAGACTTGGGCATTGAATGCAGAAGATACAATTGCCATCACGGTTGTTTCCCCATTCCCGCAATCATACGGGATTGGGGACGTGATAACCGTGTTCGGGCGTGACTATCGTTTGAACCGCTTGCCAAAGGTCAGCAAAACAGGAATGCAAGAATACCAATATGATTTGGAGTTTGAGGGCATCCAATACGACCTTATGCGGGTGACGTATGACGTGAACATCAACACCACGAACAACAAATTACAAGACATCCAAGGCGATTCCTTGACGGGTGACTTGAAAAGGTTCATGGAGGTGTTGATAAGTAACGCCAACCGCGTATTCCCCGGCAAATGGGCGTTGGGCGTATGTCCGGAAACGGATGGCGACAATACTTTGACGTTTTCAGAATCCGACAATTGCTTGTCGGTGCTGCAAACATTGTGTTCGGAAGATAAGTTTGGCGTTGAATTTGAGATTGAACGTGTCAATGGCGTTTATGTCATCAACATCAAAAAGACCATCGGGCAAACCTTGCCTTTCGTGCTGGAGTACGGCAAGGGCAAGGGATTATATTCCATTTCGCGTGAAAACGTTTCATCCTCAAACATCGTCACACGATTAAAGGTGTACGGCAGCACGGAAAACATCACGTCAAAATATCGCGCCGACCGCCTTTGTATGTACGGCAAGGACAAGGCATCATCTTACATCGAAAAGGCGGATGCCGTGGCGAAATACGGCATATTTGAGGGACGCAAGAATTTCGACATCAAGCCGACATTCACGGGCAAGGTTTCATCCGTTGTTGATGGCGATGTGTTGTCATTCATTGACACGTCATTTCCGTTCGACATCAATGCAAAGAACGCATCCGGCGAAACCCTGTATTTGATTTCCGGGGTTTCCGCCAAGGTACATTTCAATTCCGGAAACCTTGCCGGATATGAATTTGAGGTTCACGCATACGACCACGCGACACACAAGTTCACGTTGGTAAAGCAGACCGATGACCGGGGCGACGTGTTCCCATCGGAAACATCGCCCGCGTTCCAAATCGGCAAAAACGACACATACAAGGTGCTTGACATCGCTTATTCGCGCGACATCGAAGAAGATGCAGAAAAGAAGCTGGCGGAAGAGGGCAACAAGTATTATGACCAAAATTCACAACCAAAGGTTCAATATTCGGTGAACGTGACAAAGGCGTTTATCGAAAACAAGCTTGCGTTGTCGGATGGCATCACGAATGTATTTGCACCGGGCGATTATTTGCCAATCAAGGATGATGAAATTGGCGTTGACAAGTCAATCCGCATCAAGTCATTCACGCGCAACGTGCTTGACCCATACGATTATTCGTTGACCATTTCGGACACACAAACAAAGGGCGACATCACAACGCGCGTGATTTCCGACCTTGTGGACATTGACAAGGTGTTGACCATCAACAACCTAAAAGACCCGGCACAGGCGCGCGCAAATTGGCGTTCATCGCGTGAAGTCTTGAACATGGTGTTCGACCCGGAAACGGGCGGTTATTACAAGGACAAAATCACGCCGGAATCCGTTGACACGATGATGTTGTCGGTTGGCGCGAAGTCAATGCAATTCGGATTGATAAATACCGTCTTTGAACCAAATTTTCAAGGCGACCCGGACTTGTTCAAGTGGAAAGGTGGCGTTCTTACACATTACACCATTGACCCGGACAAGGCGCGTTCGTGGGTGCTGGCGGATGGAACAACGACATTGCGACAAGATGTGCCATATTACATCTATGCAGTTTGTAACCGCGACAATTCATCCGGAACAATGAGTATTTCGACAAACCAACACAAGGTTGAAGAATCGCCGAACGTGTATTATTTTCTTATTGGAATTTTGGGAAGTATAGACACGGACACAAAGGTTCGTGCCATTTCATTGACGTATGGTTTCACGACAATCAACGGACGTTTCATTAAAACCGGACGCATCGAATCGGCGGATGGTACAACATATTTCGACCTTGACCAATCCGAAATTGGCGGGCGAATCGTGTTCACGCAAAACGGGCAAGAAAAAACGCTTGAAGAACTTGGCAGCGAAGCAATGGAAAGCAAGGATTTCATCAACAACACATTGCCCGGAATCCTTGACGAAATCAAAGCGCAATTGGATGGTCAGATTGAACAACATTTCTATCAGATAGACCCATCCCCGCTTTCAACCGCGCCGGGTTCGGAAGATGGTGTTCCGAATAGTGGATGGACGGATGCCAACACGAAAGAAAACCATCTTGGCGACCTGTATTATAACACGACATCCGGCAAGGTTTGGCGATATGTGAAGATTTCATGGCGACCAAAGCCGGGATATGCGCCCGGCACGTTCTATGTGTGGCAAGAACTGCAAGATTCAGAACTTGCGCAAGCCATCGCGATTGCAAATGAAGCGTTGGAACTTGGCAAAGAAAAGAACCGCATCTTTACATCAACGCCCGTGACACCTTATGATGTCGGCGATTTGTGGGTTCAAGGTGCGACCGGGGACATCATGCGATGCAAGACCGCAAGGGAATCCGGCGCGTTCACATCATCGGATTGGGAAAAGGCAAGCAAATACACGGATGATTCAGCGTTGAAGAAATTCATCAATGGCGACTTTGCAAATGCCATTGATACGATGACCGAACAAATTGACGGAAAGATTGAAACATGGTTTCAGACATCCGACCCGGCATCCAATTGGACAACGAACGCGGAAAAAGCAAAGCACGTTGGCGATATGTGGTATAATTCAAGCACGAAGTTGTTGAAGTGCTATCGTCAGACGTTCCGTTTTGTCAATGGTATTGGAACGGTCGCTTATATATGGCAAACCATCGAAGATAAAAAGGCGATTGATGCGTATGATGCAGCAAGCAAGGCACAGGACACCGCCGATGGAAAACGCCGCGTGTTCGTTGCGCAACCTTATCCACCTTATGATGTCGGCGACTTGTGGGTTGACGGAAAGGAATTGCGCCGTTGCATCACCGAACGGGCATCCGGTTCGTGGAACACAAATGATTGGGTTGTTGCCGTTTATTACGACAACACACAAACAACGATTGATGGCGGAATCGTCACATCCGGAACAATACAGGTTGCGGGCGACAACAAATCCATCCTTGCCGGAATTACGGGAAACGGCACGGCATCCGATTCCATCCGCTTTTGGGCTGGAGCGTCATTCGAGAATCGCAAGACCGCGCCTTTCCGCGTCATGCAAGATGGTTCGGTTGTGATGTCAAAAGCGCAAGTGGAGGGCGTAATAAATGCAATAACGGGTTCAATCGGCGGTTTCCGAATCCAACAAGGTCAAATCGGATATGGTGGTTCAGACGAACAGGACGCGACAAATGGATTGGCGTTACTCCGTGATTTCATAAGGTTTAACAACGACAAACAACGTGTGTTGCTTGGTTGCCTGTCATCGCTTGGTTATCCTTTTAATGGTTTTTTGTCATTGACCGACAAAATGGGCACAACGCTTGAATTGCACCACGACAACCCATCAACGAGTGATGCAAATAATGAACATTGGTATCATCCAAAAGCCATTGGTGTATATGGCAATCAATACAATATTGGAAAAGTTGCGGCATTTGAAAATGGGTACATCGGGCAAGCGTACACGGACATTATAGAATTATGGTTCGGCATTACGCAAAAGTATCATTTCACCGCTAACACGACTAAATATTTGAATGTCAAGTTGCCAACATTGGCACAGGTGAACAAGCAGACGAACAATGTTCCAACAATATTTGACATCGAAATTGTGTGTGACCGAAATATGGGAAATCGAATAAGAGTTTCACCGCAAAGCGGATGCACGTTATACAACAACGATGGAAATTCAATTAGTGGAATTGACATGGAGCGTGGCGATTCATTGACATTGCGTTATTACAATGGTGGATGGATGATTGTTAACAAACAATATACAACATAATATGGAATATCAATTGGCAAAATACGTTCAAGGCGAACCCCTTGACTTGCGCCGGGTTGACAAAAGCCAAGGCGCGTATATTACGGAATTGAGAAATGCGGGGTTTCTTGATTTCGTGCCAAGCGAGCAACCAACGGGCGAACCGGGAACGTCCGTGGTTGAATCACTTGATGTTGTGGATGGAAAGCTGGTGCAATCGTGGCGTGTCGTTGAAGATGCGCCACAAGAAACCGCATTGCCGGGCTAAGTTGTGCCGAACTTATCCACAACGTGTTTCACTATGAAACATATATTGTAAATTTGCATTCAAGTTTTTAACGTAAAAAATTGAAGTATGAACACAAGAAGCGGCGAAAGCGTTTCCGCGCAAATCGGAAAGATGGGCGTGATTGACCTTGCGAACGGCAATTTCAGCCTTTCGGACGGTCAACCGTTCAACATCAAGAACGATTCCACAAGCCCCGTCAAATTGTCGGTGCAGCTTGCCGGAATGGATGATGGGGATTTCATCGAAACCAACTTTGAAAGTGGTTGGAATCCCGAAATCGTGAAAGTAATCAAGGCAACATCGTTGTCGGGTATAAACTTAAAATGGGGTTACTAATATGGGACTTTTAATCGGTGTCGGCAACACAAAGCCGACCTTTCCTTATGATTATTATTATGGCGTGGAATGGGACATCACGGTGTCCAATCCCAAGCCAACACGCGTTGGCAAGATGGAGTTGCACAAGGAATTGCCTTTGCAAAACATGATGCGCAATTGCATCTTGGATGACAACGGCAAGGCTGTGTATTACCTTAACGCCAACGATTCGACCAAGCGCGACACAGGCGCGGCGGCAGACTTGACGGGCAAGGATGGCATGATGGAAACGGAATTGCCGGATATGTACGTTCGCTTTGAAATGGATGGCAACAAATGCCGCCATTTGCAGAGTACACAACCATTGCCCGGATTCCATCTTTGGCGCAAAGGTTATGTTTCAAGCGTTGAAGCAACGGTTCAGCGTTCAACAAACAAGCTGGCATCCGTTTGTTCAACCGATGTTGATTATCGCGGCGGCAATAACAACGCAAGTTATGACGGAACTTATCGTTCGTTCCTTGGCTTGCCTGCAACATCCATTTCATTAAATGATTTCCGCGCAAAGGCGCGCAATCGTGGTTCGGTGGAATGGAACGCGAATCTTTACAGGATGCACAAGATGTTGTGGTGGTTGTTTGTGGTTGAATATTGCACATTCAATACGCAAGACAAGTTCAATGCGGAACTTGACGAAAACGGATTCCATCAAGGCGGATTGGGTGATGGTGTTACAACATGGGATTGGGGTTCATGGTCAACGCACAATGGAAATAATCCAATCATTCCATGTGGTGTTACAAATTCGCTTGGCAACCATTCGGGAACGGTTGATTATTCCGTTCATGGCGAAGATGATGCCGTTAAGAAAACATTTGCCGTGCCGCGTTATCGTGGTGTTGAAAATCCTTTTGGTCATCTTTGGAAGTGGACGGACGGAATCAAGATAATCATCCAAAGCGAAGCGGCGGGCGGTTTATCTAAGATGTACATTTGCGATGACCCATCCAAGTTCACCAATTCGGGTGTCGGCAATTATGAGTATCGCGGCGACATTTCGCGAAAAGAGGGATATGTGAAACAACTTGTCCTTGGCGAAGATGGCGACATCATGCCGTTGGCGGTAGGTGCTGGAAGTACAACGTTCTTTTGCGACGACTTTTATACAAGCATCCCGGCATCCGGAGAATCGGAACGTGGTGTTTTGTTCGGCGGTGCTGCGTATGCTGGTGCGTCTGCGGGGTTCGTGTGCGCGTTTACGGCTTACGCGCCTACGTATGCGTATGCGACTTTCGGTTCTCGGCTTTGCTTTGACCCGCAAATCGAAGCGGCTTGAAAAGCCGTAAATCGACCCGCAAACCGATAAACGGGATTTGAAAGAAAAAAGAAATAATGGTTGTCCGATGTCGTGGTGTTTTGTTCAGCGGTAATGCGAATAATGGTGCGAATGCGGGGTTCGTGTACGCGAATACGAATAACACGCCTACGAATGCGAATGCGAATATCGGTTCTCAGCTATGCTTGTAAAATAATATAGTTGCTAATCGGAAACCATGCCAATCATCCCATCCGGGGATGGTAAGTCGGGAAAGGAAACCCGGCGGCAAAAAATAGAATATGTTGAACGGTTTTGGTAGGGCGCAAGCCCGAAGAATCCTATTATTCAAGCAAACAAGAAACTTTCAAGAATGAAAAGAATTGGAAACCTTTATGAAAAGGTCATCGCGATTGATAACTTGAAACTTGCGGACGAAAAAGCCCGCAAGGGCAAGTTGCATTCCTATGGCGTGCAGCAGCACGACAAGAACAGGGAAGCGAACATTCTTGCATTGCATGAAAGTTTGAAAAACGGAACTTTCAAGACATCCCAATATCACGTTTTCACAATCTTTGAACCAAAGGAACGGCAAATCTATCAATTGCCATATTTCCCCGACCGCATCTTGCATCATGCGGTGATGAACATTCTTGAACCAATATGGGTGTCCGTGTTCACGCACGACACATATTCATGTATCAAGGAACGCGGCATTCATGCGTGCGCCATGAGCGTGAAAAAGGCTTTGAGAAAAGACCCGGTCGGCACGAAATATTGCTTGAAGATTGACGTTCGCAAGTTTTACCCATCAATCAACCACGAAGTGTTGAAAGGTGTGGTAAGGCGGAAAATAAAAGATGGTCGCCTTTTGGCGTTGCTGGATGAAATCATTGATTCCAACATCAACACGGACATTCCGATTCGGAATTTTGTCACCGACCCGAACACCGGGGAATTGGTGGCAACGTCCTTGAACGGCGTGCCGATTGGCAACTATCTTTCCCAATACTTTGCAAACCTTTTCTTGGCGTATTTCGACCATTGGTTGAAAGAAGAAAAGCGCGTGAAGTATTATTGGCGTTATGCCGATGACATCGTTGTTCTTGCACCGGACAAGGAATCCTTGCACGCGTTGTTGCGTGACATACGGGCATACATGAAGTGTTTACAACTGAAAGTGAAACGCAATCATCAAGTGTTCCCGGTTGACGCGCGCGGAATTGATTTCCTTGGATTCGTGTTCTATCACGACCACACATTATTGCGCAAGTCCATAAAACAAAATCTTTGCCGCCGGGTGGCGAAGTTGAACAAGCGCAAGAAACAACCCACAAAGGCAGCTTACAAGCAAGCCATTTGCAGTTGGTGGGGTTGGTGCAAGTATTCGGATTCAATTCATTTATTCGACAAACTTTCAAAATCGTTTCCTTATGAAATTAAATTCAATCGAACCAAACGCGCATTATGACATTGCGCATGGTATGCCCGCCGTGCTGGAAAAGGACAATGACGGGTCGGTGATTTATCGCGTGAACATCGCCGAAGAAAAAGCCATTCCGGAGGGTGAAAAGGAAGCCCGCCCGATTGGTTGGTCATGTTATGAAGTGCGCACGTTCGCGAAGCCTACAAAGGCAAACTTGAAGCGTGTGTTCATCCGTTCAGTCATTGACGAAACGGCGGAATTTGACCTTGTAAATTCGTACAACAAGCACGTCATGGGCATTGCGCCGGATGACAAGGCGGTTGCCGAATACAAGGATTATTTGAAGTTTACCGAAGATTTGGACAACCAAATCGTTTCGGATTTGTCACACATCTAAAAAGAAGAAAATGCCACGATTTAGCGATTCTAACATTGAATCGGACGCAATAATTGGTAAGGGAATAGACCTTGAAGAACTTTTTGACCGCCGAATTGTCATTGAGAAAATCAAGATTGAACCGACCAAGTTTCCGGGAAAGAATGCGTCCGGTATGCGTATGCAAATGCAAGTTGTCATCAATGCCGAATTTATGGACACGACCGATTCGGACGGCGACTTTTTCAAAAAGGATGCCAACGGAAAGGCAATTGGAACGCGGCGTTCCGTGTTCACCGGGAGCGACAATTTGATGTCGGAAATGAAGCAAGTGCAATCGCAGTGGAAAACCGAACGCGTTTCCCAAGGGTTGCCCGCCGTTGATTTCGTTGTGTTTGATACGACAATCGCGAAAGTTGGCAAAATGTTTCATTTTACATGATTTTACGATTATGACATCAAACATTCATTCAACAATAGTTCCTATCTTGGCAAGATACATGATGACCGCATTCGGCGCGTGTTTCGCCATCATCAAGCCGACATTCCCGTTCATCTTTGTGTGTACGCTTGCGGTGCTTGCTGATTGTTACACCGCATGGTCGTTGAGCCGGAGAGTGAAGAAACGTTTTCCCGGTGCGAATGATGGAAAATTCAAATCCCATTATGCCGGGCGCGTGTTCCGAACACTTATCAAAGTATATGCCTTGACCGTCCTTGTTCACTTGATGGACGTGATGGTGTTCCCGGAAGTGTCTTTGCATTTGCCGCAAATTGTAGCCGGGTCGGTATGCTTTTGGCAAGTGTGGTCAATGCTGGAAAACGAATCGTCTTGCAATGATGCAAAATGGGCAATCATCGCCCAACGCATCATGGTTGACAAGACCGAACGCCATTTTGACATTGACTTGCACGAGTTGAAAGAACACAAACCAACGCCGCCGATGGATGGCGTGCCGTGTGCCAATACTTTTTGCGTGTTCCGTGGTGGCGGTTCATGTGACCCGCCAAAGTGTGAATTGTATGTAAAACCAAAAACAAACGATAATGGCGGACATTAAAAATTTGATTCCGTTCATCCTCAAATGGGAGGGCGGATTTGCGAACGACCCGACCGACCGGGGCGGCGCAACCAACAAAGGCGTGACAATCGCGACTTATGAAGCGTATTGCAAGAAGAAAGGTTTGCCCCGCCCATCGGTCGCGGACTTGAAACACATTTCGGATGCCCATTGGCGTGACATCATCAAGACGATGTTTTGGGATAAATGGCGCGCCGATGACATCCATTCCCAAAAGGTCGCAAACATCCTTGTTGATTGGGTTTGGGCATCCGGCATTCACGGCATCAAGAAACCACAAGCATTGCTTGGCGTTGTCGCGGATGGTATCGTTGGCAACAAAACATTGTCGGCGGTCAACTTTGCCGACCCCGACCAACTTTTTGAAGCCATATTCAAAGAACGCGTGAAGTTCATCAATGGGATTGTTTCGCGTTCCGTTGTGGCATACGAAAAGAAGATTGGGCGCAAGGCAACTGAAAAGGAGTTGTTGAAGTACACACAAAAGCGGTTCTTGTCCGGATGGATGAACCGATTGAACGACATCAAAAAGTTGCGATGATATGAAACAGGCATTGAAATTCATCGCGCTTTGTCTTGTCGCGTTACTGATTGCCGCGTGTTCGACATCGCGCAAGCTGGAGAAGAACACCGACAAGGTTGTTGCGGATAGTGTGTCGGAAAGCATTTCCAAGGTCGCGGATGTTTCCAAGGTCGTTGACACGACCAAGACCGAATCCGGGGAATCCATCATCACGGAAATAATCTTTTTCGGAGATTCAGCGCGCGCGCCGGATTTGCCCGAACTGATTATTGACAAGGACGGAAAGATGACCATCAAGGGCGGAAAGGGCGTGAAAAGCATCAAGCAAACCGCCATCCGGTCAAACGTGGTGAAGAATGGAAAGACAACGGAACAGGAACACCACGCCACGACCAAGGACAAAGCGACCGTCCACAAGGAGAAGAAACACAACGAAGTTGCAAAGACAAGCAGACGTTCAAATGTATGGACGTGGGCAATCGCCGCATCAATCGTTGCCGTTCTTGTCTTGTTCATGCGGTACAGGAAGCCAATATTGGCATGGTTGCGCAAATTGCTTGCATCCATGCGCAAGGATTTGGAATAAATTATGTATCTTTGTAGCCACATTGTTGCGAAAGCCCCTTGCATCGCACGGGGAACAATGTTGAAGCCCGGTTCATCGCCGGGCTTCTTTCGTTTGGTATGTACACGGATTTTCTTGTTTTTGGACATAAAAAAACGCCCGAAATTGTTAAAATTCGGACGTTTCGTGTACGTTTTCGTGTACGTTTTGCGTAAAACCTTGATTTTCAAGGTTTATTGCGGAGAGAGAGGGATTCGAACCCCCGGTACCTCTCGGTACGCCGGTTTTCAAGACCGGTGTAATCGACCACTCTACCATCTCTCCTAGGGGTTGGAAGCGTGTTGGCAAGTACCGTTTGGTAAATGCGGGTGCAAAGGTAGTGGATTTATGCGAGACTACCAAATTTTGCGGCCTGTTTTTTTTGCTCTGCCCCACTTTTGTTGGCAAAAGGGTGGGGAAGGGGTGGGGAAGCACTGCTGAAGACAGGCGGATGTCCTAATGTCGCACAGGGAAATGTGTGAGGCTATCCTTGGCCTATCAGCGTGTCGCCAGCGTCTTAACAAACGATTCGGCGTGGTCCAGGGTGTCGAGTTTTCCGACATCGAGGAGCTGGAGGTCGTCGGCAAGCTGGCCTCGGATATCAAGCCGGTCGCAGTTTTGCAGATAGAAGTCCATGATCGGGAAGCGGTCGGGATAGGGACGCATGGCTTCGAGGAGACGAGGCGACACGACATGGATGCCACTGAAGGCCCATCGCTGGTAGTCGGTCACACACAGATCTGCATGGGGCGACCGTACCTCCCCAGTCTCCACATTGGTCCATCCCACGAGGCGCTTCCCCTCGCCGAAGAGCAGGTAGCGCTTGGTGACGCGGTCGCTGACCAGCAAGGCTGCGTCTGCCACCGCACTGTCGTAGAGCCGGGAGAGATTGGCGTTGCTCAAGATATCGACGTTGTGGATCAGCACAGGGCTGTCGGTCTCAAACCAATGGGCAGCATGACGAATGCCGCCACCTGTGTCGAGGAGTTTGGAGGTCTCATCAGAGATATGTATCTCCACCCCGAAGTCGTGGGTGTAGAGATAGTCGATGATCTGGTCGGCGAAGTGGTGCACATTGACCACGATGCGGGTAAAGCCCTCCGCCTTCAGTTTTCTGATGACGTGAGCCAGCAGCGGTTCCCCCGCCACGGGCACCAGTGCCTTGGGCATTCGGTCGGTGAGCGGCTTCAGGCGGGTGCCCAGCCCTGCCGCGAATATCATTGCCTGTTTTGTCATGTAGCCTTGTCGTTGTGAGAGAAAATCGAGGACGGGTAGTCAGGAGAAGTCCCTTATTCCGCCCCCTTCGCTGTGTCCTTTGCCTCCATCACGCGTTGTATGTGCTGTTCGCGATGCGTCACCCGCACCTCGATACCATACTTCTCGTGGATATGCTCCGCCAGGTGTTGCGCACTATACACGCTGCGGTGCTGTCCGCCCGTGCATCCGAAGCAGAACATCAGGGAAGTGAAGCCCCGCTGCATATATCGCTCCACATGATGGTCGGCCAGTTGATAGACTGGTCTGAGGAAATCGAGGATCTCGCCGTCGTCCTCCAGAAATCGGATCACCGGCTCGTCCAGTCCCGTCAGTTTCTTGTACGGCTCATAGCGTCCCGGGTTGTGCGTGCTTCGGCAGTCGAAGACATAGCCTCCGCCGTTGCCCGACTCGTCCTCGGGGATGCCGTTGCGGTAGGAGAAGCTATATACACGGACCACCAGCGGGCCCTTGCCGTCGTATTTCGAGAATGTGGCGGGACCATCCAGCGGGTTGGCCTTGAAGACGTCGTCCGCCGTGGTGCGGAAGCCATCGGCCCGGTTCTTCGCTGGTTCCTCGATGCGCGTAAACTGCGGCAGTTCCACCAGGCGCTGGAGGACCGACATCAGGTAGGGATAGGGGAAGGTGCTACGGTCGAGGGCGAGCAAGTCGCGCAGGTTCTGGATAGCCCCCGGTATGGAGTCGATGAAGTGGCGCTTGTGCTCGAAGTAACCCCGGAAACCATACGCCCCCAGCACCTGCAACGTGCGGAAGAGCACGAAGAGCGCCAACCGGTGGGCAAAGTGGCGCGAGGAAGGCACCTCGGTGTATTGCTTGAGACTTTGGTAGTATTCGAAGATCAGTTCGCGGCGCAGTTTGAAGGAATACTTCGCGCTCGCCTGCCATAGAAACGAGGCCAAGTCGTAGTAGAAAGGTCCCTTTCTGCCCCCTTGGAAGTCGATGAAGAAGGGATTGCCCTCGTCATCGAGCATCACGTTGCGTGCCTGGAAGTCGCGGTAGAGAAAAGCCTCCATCGGCTCTGCCGTCAGGTCTTTGGCAAACATCCGGAAGTTGGCCTCCAGTTTCATCTCGTGGAAGTCGATCTCCGTAGCCTTGAGGAAACAGTACTTAAAGTAGTTCAAGTCGAAGAGCACGCTGTCCTGGTCAAACTCCGGCTGCGGATAACATTGGGAGAAGTCCAGTCCCCGCGCCCCCCTGATCTGTATGTTGGGCAGCTCGCGTATCGTTCGTCTCAGCAGGTCCACCTCCTTGAGGTTGTAGCGTCCGCCTGCCTCCCGTCCGCCCTGTATGGCGTCGAAGAGCGAGACGTGGCCCAGGTCGGTCTGCAGGTAGCGCATCTCGTCGTCGCTTGCGGCCAGTATCTCCGGCACGGGTAGCTGTCGCTGGCCGAAATGCTTTGCCAGGCAGATGAAGGCATGGTTCTCCTCGCGGCTCGTGCCCACCACCCCGATGACCGAGTGGTGCGCCTCGTCCGTCAGTCGGTAGTAGATGCGGTTGCTCCCCGCACCCTTCACCTTCTCTATCGTGGCAGGCTTGCCGCCCGCCCATTGCTCATAAAGTCTGATGAGTTGTTCCATGATTCGGTGGATTATTGCTTCTCTTCGTCCGTCTCCTCGTCCTTCAGTCCCTTCATGATCTCCTCCGCCTGTTTGCGTCCCCGTCTCCGATGGTCGTAGTCGAGGAGCAAGCCGTCGATGAGGAGGAGCAGCATCAAGATGCCCGCCGTCATGAAGAAGTTGCGCGTGATATAATAGGTGCAGCCGATGACGATGAAGAAAGCGGCGAATTGCTTCCAGTTGATTTTTATTTTCATGTCTGCAAAGGTAGTGGTTTCGCCCCGTACCACCAAAAAAATCATGGATTTTGGTGGTCAGAGCCCCCTCTATTTCTTCCTTGGTCCTGCTTCCGCCGGGTCGCTGCCATTACGACCAGGTGGAGTCAGGACCGTCCTCGTTCGTTTCCTCGTAAACTTCCACCGAGTCGCTGTCCATCGTGTCGGCAGCCTGTGGGTCTGGTTCCGGATCAGGCAGGACGACTGGTTCTTGTTCGGTGTAGCGGATGGTGGAGAAATAAGGTATCACCACCCGTTCGGCATAGTTTTGCTCCCGGTCCCTCTTCCCTGGTATGATGATGACGGGCATGCCCGGCGTCACCAGGTCTTTGAGTGTGGTGATGTCGTCGTTGGTCAACCTGATGCAGCCATGGCTGACGCGCCCTCCCACCGACCAGGGCGCACAGGTGCCGTGAATGCCAATCTGCGACGTCCCTGGTACGCGCAGTCGGATAAACCACGGTCCGAACATCCCTTTCTTCTTCGAAGTCTTCCCCTCGTCGTCGGTGTAGAGCCAGTCGGTACTGTTATATACATTCTCCACGGTGAAGAATCCTTCGGGCGTGCGGTTGTCCCCCTTCTTGTGCTTGGTGCCAAATTTGGTGGAGCAGCCCATGGCAAAGCGCCGCACCACGCCTCCCTCCTTGTCGTAGAGGATCAGTTTCATCCTGCTTTTGTCGATCACGATGAAGCCATGACACATCTGTCGCTGCAGGCGCTCGTAGTATTCCGGCGCATTGTTCTCCATCTCCTTGAGCACGTTGAAGTCCTCGTCCATCTTGCCCTTCAGTGTCTTCAGGGAGTCGGTCTTGGATGCTGGCGCCACATAGGCCGAAGCCGTGTCGGCCGGGAAAACCACCTTGGGTTCTTCCGGTGCCGATTCCTCCGTGCTCCGGTTGTTTTGGCAGCCATAGAGACAAAGTCCGGCTGCGGTCAGTATCGTGAAAGCTAATTCCCTGCTCATAGAGGATTGTTCAGTAGATGAGTGGTTTTGATGATTTGATGAATTATTGTGGGTAGATCTCGATGTGGCTGCTTCCCGTGTTGCCGTTCTTGACGATGCGTATCTGGGTGGTGATGCGCTCCGACATGGTGTCGGTATGGCTGATGACGCCCACCTTCTTGCCCTGCGACGACTGGAGCATTGCCAGCGCGTCGATGACTGTGGAGAGCGTGTCGGGGTCGAGCGTGCCGAAACCCTCGTCGATGAAGAGATTCTCGAAAGACAGGTTGCGCGACGACAGGGCCGATAGCCCGAGGGCCAGTCCGAGCGAGACGATGAAGGTCTCGCCGCCCGACAGCGAGGTGGTGTCGCGGACGTCATCCGCACGGTCATGGTCTATGACGCGGATGCCCAGCGAGTTTTTCACCTGCATCAGTTCGTAGCGCGAGTTAAACTTCCGTATCTCCACGTTGGCGTGCTCGATGAGGAAACGGAGCGTATAGCACTGTGCAATTTTGCGGAGCGTCCTGCCCTCGCTTCCGATGGCGTCGGCGATCTGCTCCCATTCCACCTTCCGTTGCTCTGCCTCCTGTCTTTTCTCGAAGAGCGCTCCCATCCGCTGCTTGGCCGTCTCGTGGCGCTGCATCCGCGCTTTGGCGTCTGTCAGTTCGGTGGACGACAATCCCTCCAGTTCGGCCTTGCGGGCCAGGAGCACCTCCTTGTCGCGGTCGGGCCGCTTTTGCTGGTGCTCGATGTTCGTGCGCCGTTCGTTCTGCAGCGTCGTCTCCGTCTTGGTGAGGTCCTCCGTCAACCGCTGTAGCCGTTCGCGTATCTCCTCCCAGGGGTCGGTGGCAGCATAGAGCCGGGCGATGTCGTCGAGGGAGAGCAGGGTGGGGTGGCTACTGTCTTCGTTGTATGCTGCAATCCAGTCCGCCAACTGCTTCCGAGAGTGGTCATGCTGCTTCTGCTCGTTGTCCATCTCCTTCGCCATGGTCTCCAGTCTGCCCGCTAAGCCCGTGATGGCTTCCCTTATCTTGCCGATGACCTCCCCCTGCTTAACTACAGCCTCGTCGGCCTCCGCCTTTGCTTTGGTCAGTCGCTGCTCCAAAGCGTTCGGGTCCATCTCCCCAATCTCCGCCTTGATAGCCGCCTCCTTCTCTCGCACCTCTGCCACGGCCTTCTCCCAGGCCGCAGTAGCCTGCTGGAGCGCTTGACGCTTCTCCTCCTGCTGCTTGACGAGGTTGTCGGTCTTGCCCCGCTCTGTCAGTAGTGAGGCCTGCGCCTCGGCACACAGGTTCTCGGCTTTTTTCACCTGCTGGTCAGCCTGCTGCTGATATTTTCCCTGTGCCTCCGTCGCCTGATCCTTCGCCTGGCGCAACCGGTCAATCTCCTTGACCAGTGTGTTGTAGTCCGCCAAGGCCTTCGAAGCCTTGACCACCGCTTCCGCCACGGCCTCCTGCATCGAAAGCAACTCCTCGACGTCCTCGCTCCACCCGGTAGTCCCTTGCGTGGGCAGTTCGCCCCACTCCTTCTCCAACCGTCCTTGCTCGTCGGTCAGTAGGCGTGCGTTGTCCGTGAGACTCTTCAGTCTGCCCTCGTTCAGGCCCTTCTCCCGGTTCAGTTTTTCCTTCTCCGTCCTTTGCGTCTCGAGCGTGCGCTGTTTGTCCTCGATCAACTGCGTAAACTCGTTCACCACCGAGGCGAAGACCTGCTGGTCGTGGTAGGGATGGTGCGTCGAACCACAGAGCGGACAGGCCGCACCCTCCTCCAGTCCGGCACGGTGCGCCTCCCAATGGTCGCTGGTCATCAGCGTATGTGTCTTGCGAAGCGTCTCCAGCTCCTCGCTCAGCTTCTCGATGGTCAGTTGCGCGATCGATGCCTCGATGGCCTTGTTGCGATCAGTCAGCGTAGCGATGGTCTCTGCCCCCTTGTCCAGTGCCTGCTGATTGGTCGTCATCGCCCGTCGGATGTGGATGGCCTCCTTCAAGTTGTGCTGTCGATGCTCCGCCTTGCTCTTGGCCTCCTGCAGCGCCAGCGCGTCCATGCCGTCGGCTTTTCCCCGCTCTTTCTCATAGGCTGCTGTCGCCGTCTCGACCGCCGCTGCCAGTTGTCCGCTTCGGGCCTCTACCTCCTTTCGCAGCACGGTCAGCGACTCCTCCGCCTTTTTCTGTTTCCGTTCCGCCTTGACGATGGCAGCAGCATTGTCCGCCACCTGCTGGTCCGCCTTTTGGATCGCCTTCTCCGCCACGGCCTGCGCCTCCTGCTTCTCCTTGACGCTCAGGGAAGCGGCCGCCAGTTCGCCCTTGATAATGCGGGCCCGGTCGATGTGCGGTTTCATCTGTTCCACTTCCTTCCCAGCATCGGCAGCCATCTGCGTCAACTCAGTCTGCCTGCGGTTCTCCGCCTCCAGCAGCTGTTCCTTCTCGGTCCGCTGCTTGGTGATCCTTTCGAGTTCAGTGCCCATTCTGGCCCTGTTGCGCTCCGCCGTGCGCATCGCCTTGTAGAGATCCACGGCCGGCAGCGTAGCGTCGTGCAACCGAAGCCGATCCACATCCCCCTTGATGGCGTCGAGGCGTTGGCGCGCACCAAGAAACGCCTCCTCGTAGCGCGCGATGTTCCGTCGCTGCTGATCGTCGGCCACATACCAAGCCAAAGCCTCCGTCACAGCACTCAGTTCGGCCTTGGCCTTTCGGTCCTCCTCTTCCAGTTGCTTGATGCGGTCGGCGAGTAGCTGGAGTTCCTCCTCACTGTCGATGAGGTCTTTCTCGAAGGCTGCGAAATCCGCCGTCACCGCTTGGTAAGCCTGCTGGGCGAGGTCCCGCTGCTGCTTGATACCCGCCGCGATCAGGGCATACTGCTCCTCACAGCCGATGAGCTTCTCCAGCAGTTCGTAGCGCTCGTTCTCCTTGGCCGTGAGGAAGTTGGCAAACGATCCCTGCGCTATGAGAACCGTGCGTAGAAACTGGTCGTAGTCGAGGCCGATAAGCTCAGGGAGCGTACTCCAGTCGGCTTCCTCCTCCGTGGGCCGTCCTTCCTTGCTGCCCAGCAGATAGAGCGCCGTTCTCACGTTCTCGTATTTCACTCGTTGAAACCGCACATACCACTCGGCCCGATACACCAGGCCGTTGTTGGCCCGAAACGTCAGTTTGCAGTAGCCCTCCTTCCGTCCTCGCGTCAGGATGTTGCGCGAGTCGGTAGGCGCCAGTCGGTTGCGCTCCCCCTCCTCCGGCGTTCCATAGATCTCGATGTTCTGGTTGCGGTCGCCCTTCTTGCGCGGATAGCGAGGCGCCCGGTTGTAGAGCGCCAGGCAGATGGCGTCGAGAATCGTCGATTTGCCACTGCCCGTGGGCCCCACAATACTGAAAATATTGCTCTCGCCTAGAGCTCCCGATGTGAAATGGATCGTCTCTCCCTCCTCCCGGTCGAGGGAGGCCAGGTTGAGTATCTCTAACTTGATAAACTTCATGCTTTCTCCTGATCTGTATGGATGGTTTCTATCAGATGGCGGAGCATCTGCTCCTGGTGTGCCGTCATCTCGGCGTTGTGCTTGATGGCGAACGTCTCCTTCAGCGTCTCCAGCGGGTCGCGGTTGAGGATGTCGTCGATGCTGTGTATCTCCTCTTGCCCCGTCATGGTTGTCAGGTCGATGTCGTCGATGACCCGCTGCGTCTTGCAGAGCACGGCGTTCTTTGTCTCTACGAGCGCGTGGAGCGCCTTGATCTCGTCGTTGCTTGCCTTCTCCGTCTTCACCTTGAGCACAAGATAGACAAAGTCGTCGCCCAGCAGCCCATCCACCCTGTCGGGCAGTGTTGTCTTGATGATCTTCTGCAGTTTCTTCGGCGACATCGCCTCGTCTGTCTCCGGCAGGATGCGCAGCGGGTGTTGGGGCTCATACTCCAGGAAGTCCACTCGCCACCTGCCGTCCGCCTCTGTCGTGACCAGATCGACCCCGTGGCGGTAGTCCTTCTCGGCAAAGGACATGGGCAGGACGCTTCCTGTGTAGCGTGCCCAGCGGGTGTTCCAGATATGCTGCCGCTTGTGGATATGACCACAGGTCAGGTAGTCGGGGTGGTTCTCCCAGTCCCCCATCTCCACCTCCTCCTGTCCGCCGATGATGATGCGCTCGCTGGCATCCCGCTCGGCGATGTCGGCCCCCTTGGCATACATGTGAGCCATCATGACGATTGGCGTGTCAGGATATAGCTCCCTCGCACGGTCCGTCAGTTGGCGCAAGAGGTCCGTGACGCCCTGCGAATAACAACTGTTCTGCACGACGTCGCTCCGGAGGAAGGGCACGGCGAGCACCACCACCCGGTCGCCCGTCCGTCCCGTGAGCGGTATCATCAGGTCCTCATAGTCGATCACCCATCGTCCTCCCTCCTCCTGCTGTTGCCAGGTGCGGTGCACATGGCCCCTCACCTCCACTCTCTGTCGGGTCAGCAACGCACGGGGAGCCTCCAGCCTGCTGGCTGAGTCGTGGTTGCCGGCAGTGATGATGATGTGGAGGTCTGGACAAGCCTGCGTGGCCTCGTCCAGAAACTCGTAATAGGCCGACTGTGCCGCTGCCGATGGGTTGCCATTGTCAAAGATGTCGCCCGCCACGAGGAGGGCATCGGGCTGATGCGCTCGCAGTTGCGAGAGAAGCCATTGCAGAAAGTGGCGATGCTCGGGCAATCGGTCGCTGCCATGAAAGAGGTTGCCGATGTGCCAGTCGCTGGTGGTGATGAGTTTCATTCTTTTCTTGTTCTTGCGTAAAAGATGAGTATGATGTTATAGGCCGAACAGCGCTTCGCAATCGGTGATGAAGTGGAGGTAAGTGTCCTTCATCTTCTCTATCTTCTTGTCATATTCGGTCTGGCTCTTTGCCCATTCGAGCGGCGGATACCAGAGCACGTCGTCGCGCTTCTTGGCCAGTTTCAGCGTGCATCCCTTGAAGTAGTCAGCTGCAATGCCCAGGTCGTGGGCGCCACCGCTGAGCGAGGGGAATTTGCTGGCAGTGTGCCTGGCAATCGACGGATCCTGCCCCGGCACCCATCCCTTGCTGCGGGAGAATACCTCCAGGTTGCCCAGCGTACATTCACCCGTTTTCTCGTTGACGTTGGTCATCTCGATGCGGTAGCGGCGCGGGACGATGCTTCCCGACTCAAAGCCGTCCATCCTCACCAGCAGGTTGAACCACAGGTTGGCCAGCAGGTCGTTTGTCGTGATGCGCAGGTCGTGGTACATGACGGATCCGCCATCGGCCACGAGATATTGCTTGCCGCCCTCATGCTGGAAACCGATGATCTTCATCGGCGGGAAGAAGCCGTTCACCGACACTCCCTTGCCGTTGTATCTCATTTTCGGGTCCAGCATCAGGGTGAGGTAGCCGTAGGTCTTGTCGCCAAACGGGCAACTGATATCCTTGTCTTTGCTCATCGTGGCATAGAGCGTCACATAGACTGGTGCGTCGTCCAGTTCCATGATCTTCACTTTACCCTCGTAGGTGTTGGTCCGGTCGATCGGTTCAAAGACGGGACGCTGGAGGAAATACACGGTGGCCGTCACGTCGTCCGTGACCATAAACGGCTCTTCGCCCACCTCCTGTTTTTCCACGTTGATGCTCGATGCCACCCAGCCCTCGTTGGCAGCCGGTTTGATGGAGACCTTGTCACCATACTTGATAGGCGACTTGCCCACCACGCTGGCCGTGCCTCCTTCCTTCGGACTGCAGACGATGTTCACCTTGTAGGTCGCGTCTGTCACCTGCGTGGGTCCCTTGGGCTTATCGGTGATAGGCGGATCTTTTACTATTATCGTCGTGTCGTTGAAGTCGGGAGCCTTGATGAATCCTGTCAAGTCCTTGGCGGAGAAAGTTTCTGCTGAAAAAAGCCAGGCGATCTCACCCGTATATTTGATCAGCGCCAGGTATCGCTTGTCGCCGACATTGATGTTGTTTGCCACGATATAGCCATCCTTGCTCGGCTGGCTGAATCCTCTGATGAAGTCGGGACTCCATGGCGAACTCATCTCTTTGAGTACCAGTCGTCCCCTGCTGTCTATCACGACCGATCCCGAATGGATGGTATGGAGGCCGAAAGGTTCGAAGGGTTTCGTCACCCACAGTTCGTCGGCATAGATATCGTGTCCGCCACTGGCGTAGGTGGGGTAGCTGTCCATCACCGTGAAGTCGTTATCGACGAGCAAGATGCGGTCCCAGGTGTCTTTGACACCGCGCACCAGGGCATGGCCTTCGTAGAAGGAGGTTCCACCGTGGGAGATCGCCAGTGCGTTGCCCTTGAGGTCGTAGTAGGTTGTCGTCGGTTCCGAGTCGTTGGAGTAGAGGTAGTACTTGCCGTCGCAAACATCACCGATCATATACGTCCTGCTGAGCGACGTCATAGCAGAGAAGCTCGGTACCGTCTGCACCACCTTGCCCGTCTTGTCGATGAGGGTGGCGGTGTGGGTGCCGTCACTGGTGTTTCTCTTGAACGTCCAGGCATAGCCCTCGCTGAAGTCGCGCACCTTGTCCCATTGCGGCTGCAGCACCACCTGACACTTCTCGTCCATGTATCCCCACTTGTGGTCCTTCGTCTCAAAGGCGCGCAGTCCACATCTCAGGGCTCGCGTCTTTTCGCCGTCATAGCCGAAATAGAGGTTGCTGGGCGAAGGCATCTTTTCACCCCGCGTGTTGATGAAGAAATTGCCCATCTCGGTGTAGCCCTGCTTCTTGGTCACGGCAGCCAGTCCATCGACAAACCTTGACTGGGGCTCCCATGACGGGTCGAGGTTGCGCACCGCTCCGTTCTTGTAGAGGATGGAGTAGTACTCCTTGCCGAGACTGTTTTTCTTTGCCGACTTCACCAGCAAGGCTCCGTTGTCAAAGCACATCGGGTGGGTGTCGTACAGTCCGAGGGGCTTCCAGTTCGGACCAAACAGATACGCTCCATCTACCGACCACACCGTGAGGAGGTTGTTGTCCATGACGCAGAATGCGCCCTCGCAGACGTTGTACAGCGTGTTGGTACTGATGTCGGAGATCACCATGTAGTGGGTGTCATTCGTGAGGTAGGGCGTGAAGAATACGCGTTCTCCCTCGGGCTCATCCTGCTCCTGCTGCGTCTCGATGATCTCGTTGACATACTCCGTGAAGGTTTTGGGATTTTGTGCCCAGGCGCTTGTCGGCTTTGCCACGAGGGCTATGACCGCCACAGCCGCAAGCCATATTGCGGCAGTCGTGGATTTGTGCATCGTTTGTTTCATCATTATTCTGTCTTTTATAGGTTTCTGTCTTGGAAGGTTCATTAGTGGGGTAGGCGGATGGGTGTCGTCGAGTACGATCCGTCCGCTCCTCTGCTGCAAAAGTAATCATATTTTTTCTAATAAAGGTTGTAAACGGAAAGAATCTTTTGTTTTCTTGTGGTTTTTCCTTGCCTTTGTCGATTTTTCCCGCCGTCAGGACATGGGAAAACAAAAAGTGGAGGCATTCCCACCAAGGGGGCTACCTCCACTTTTCAAATATATTTGGGGTTTTGTGTCGCAGAATTACATCATGCCACCCATACCCGGCTGTGCTGCGGGCATCATCGGCTCCTTCTCGGGCTTATCGACGATGAGGCACTCCGTGGTGAGGAACATGCCAGCGATGGATGCTGCGTTCTCCAGGGCTACGCGAGCCACCTTGGCCGGGTCGATGACACCAGCTGCGCGGAGATCCTCGTAGATGTCCTTGCGGGCATTGTAACCGTAGTCGCCCTCGCCCTCGCGGACCTTATCGACCACCACGGCACCCTCGCCACCAGCGTTGGCGACAATCTGGCGCAGCGGCTCCTCGATAGCGCGGCAGACGATATTGATACCCGTCTGCTCGTCGGCATTCTCACCCTTGAGGTCGGCGAGCACCTTCTGAGCGCGGATGTAGGTAGTACCACCACCCACGACGACACCCTCCTCGGCAGCGGCACGCGTTGCGCAGAGTGCGTCATCGACGCGGTCCTTCTTCTCCTTCATCTCCACCTCGGAGTTGGCACCGACATAGAGCACGGCCACACCGCCAGCCAACTTAGCCAGGCGCTCCTGCAGCTTCTCCTTGTCGTAAGAGCTCTTCGTGTTGGCAATCTCGTTCTTGAGCTGAGCCACACGCTCCTTGATGTTCTCCTTCGTGCCAGCACCATCGACGATGGTAGTGTTGTCCTTGGAGACCGTCACCTTCTTGGCCGTACCCAGTTCCTCGAGCGTGGCCTTGTCGAGCGTCAAGCCCTTCTCCTCGCTGATCACCACACCACCAGTCAGCACGGCGATGTCCTCCAGCATGGCCTTGCGGCGGTCGCCGAAGCCCGGAGCCTTGACGGCGCAGATCTTCAAGCCCGCACGCAGACGGTTGACAACCAGCGTGGTGAGAGCCTCAGAATCGACATCCTCGGCGATCACCAACAGCGGACGACCACTCTCGGCAGCAGGCTGCAGGATGGGCAGGAAGTCCTTGATGTTGCTGATCTTCTTGTCGTAGATGAGGATGTACGGATTCTCCATCACACACTCCATCTTGTCCGTATCGGTCACGAAGTAGCCAGACAGGTAGCCGCGGTCAAACTGCATACCCTCTACCACACCGATGTTGGTGTCGCGCGTCTTGCTCTCCTCGATGGTGATCACGCCGTCCTTGCTCACCTGGCGCATGGCGTCGGCCAGCAGCTTACCGATCTCCGGGTCGTTGTTGGCACTCACCGTAGCGACCTGCTCGATCTTGTCGTAGTTGTCACCTACTACCTCGGCGTTGTCCTTGATGTAGTCCACCACCGCGTTGACGGCCTTGTCGATACCACGCTTCAAGTCCATGGGGTTGGCACCAGCAGCGACGTTCTTCAGACCCTCGTTGACGATGGCCTGGGCGAGAATCGTAGCCGTGGTCGTACCATCACCTGCGTCGTCGCCCGTCTTGCTGGCCACGCTCTTGGCAAGCTGTGCGCCTGCATTCTCCAGGCTGTCCTCCAGCTCTACCTCCTTGGCCACGCTCACACCGTCCTTGGTGATCTGCGGTGCGCCAAACTTTCTGCCAATCACCACGTTGCGACCCTTCGGGCCGAGTGTTACCTTGACGGCGTTGGCCAACTGGTCCACACCGCTCTTGAGCAGATTGCGTGCTTCTGTATTGAATTTAATATCTTTTGCCATGATCGTTTCTTCTGTTTTTATTTGATAAATACAATTTTACAACTCGTTGCGTCCTCACCACCTCTTTACTCGGTGACGATGGCGAGCACATCGCTCTGGCGCATCATGAGGTACTTCGTGCCCTCGTTCTCAATCTCCGTGCCAGCATACTTGCCATAAAGCACCACGTCGTCGGCCTTTAGGATCATCTTCTCGTCCTTCGTACCCTCGCCGACGGCAATCACCTTGCCGCGCTGCGGTTTCTCTTTGGCGGTGTCGGGAATAATGATTCCACCCACTTTTTCCTCTGCCGGTGCCGGAAGAACCAGCACTCTGTCTGCTAACGGTTTAATTGTCATGATCGTAATATTTTTAATCGTTTTTGTTTTTGACTTTTTGCGAGCCCCCTCGGCACTTGCCTTGCGGACCTCACCCTTCTCATTGCGAAAAGCGTGCCAATGCGCCAAAACTGTCTCGCCAAACTGACAGGGTGACAAAGTGGCAGACTCGTGGTGGCAGCCTTCCTCCACGTATCAGCTACGTATCAACCATGTATCAACCTTGTATCATCTTCCCATCGAACAAATATCGTTTACGTATCGTTTCCGTATTGTTTCCGCTTCTGTAAGCGAGAACGATAGGAGAACGATAGGAGAACGATACGAGAACAATACGGGATTGATACGGAATCAATACGGGATCGATACGAGAACGATAGGATGCGGCTCCTAACTGATGTTTTAGGCAAGAAGTTTAACTTTTCCATTGTTATGTATTTGGATTATATTTTACAATCTGTCTATTTGTTGCACTCTGCCTTTTATGCGATGATGGCTGACGCATCACTCGCCAAGGCGCAGTAGCTACACAAAGATAACCCCGCATCCTGCCGAATGCAAGTCGATTAGCATGAATTAACGACCCATTAACTTTTTCTCCGTATTCATTTAACAAAGCCTGTGTCAGCGAAAAAGCGTCCATTATAGCCTTCCCTCACGATCTTCCCGCAGTTTGGGCTACAAGAACCCCTTGCTTCCATCTGTAGCCAATAATCACGATGCGTGTCTTAAGATAAGTTTTGATGGTAAGTAAACACGACAAAATATCCTGTGAATATTTTTACTGTTTCGGTATAAATACACAGAGTCAACTCATCTGACGAGTACAGTACCGATCCGCTTCAAAGATTGATTTTGGTCTCTCACAAGACTTGATTTCGTTTTATTGTGCCACATGAACCCTTGCGGAGCGTTGTTTCTTGTTGTTTCATTTCAGCAGGATTGTGTCCCCGCGAAGCGCTCCATTTCATGGCACCCTTTCTCGCCATGGCATAATTTGATCAAGCTCGGTTCTGCGCATGGCTTATCGAAAGCGTTGTTTTTTTAGTACTTGTTGTTGCTCTTGTTTTCCCTTTTCGGCAGCTTGTAGTGAAGCTGCGTAAACTGCCCTTGTTTCTCCGTTTTTGGGACGCTCCCCACGCTCTAAATGTTAATTTAGGGGTTGAAAAACGCAAATTTAGGGGTTGAAAATGAAAATATTTTAAGAAACTTTTCTTTGATTCATAAAATAGTTGTAAATTTGTGTCGGACTGTAAAAGCCAGACCACGATCATGCCGTGAGACGAGTTCTTTCCATTATGATAGAGTCGGCAGCCTACGCCGTACAAAGTGTAGCGAGTCACCCCGAGGGTGAACACTATGCGAAGTGGGCCTAGGGTGGGAAAAGCTGTGATGCTCGAGAGTAGAGCAGCCCCAATAGCAGGAGCATGTCGAAACGTGCCTCAGCCAGCTTTGTCTAAGCAGTCCAGACATAAAAGGCGTTTACAAGCGTCAAGTTCAACGTACACTCTGAAACGTGAGAAATTTCGAGAAACAATGTACTGCCTTGAACATGACAACGGTAGATGTCCCGGGTGTGATTATACCAAGTTGTCACATTTTGCATGAGCAGATATTGTGCTCTGCCACTATGGCATACAATATCCTCGGCTTGTGTAAGTGTGCGATAATTGCTATATATCATATCGGCGTGGGCTATACTGTTGTTCGTTCAGCAGTATAGGGCACTTTCTCACGGCCTCAGAGTGTGGATCGGACAACGGACGGTTCACGCTTTTTTGTTAGTGTCATCCAGACCTGGATCTAAGACACGACCTAAATGGACACATTGCCTAATGTGAACACCCGACGAGGCGGTGAAAATCCCTCGAGCGCAGGACTTACCTCCTGTGCCCTCCCCGAAGCTCAAGGCGCCCCAGGCGTCGCAAGATGCTCAGAAGGGGAATCCTCGAACTTTATACCTAAAGATAGGCCCCAATGGTTTGTTCTCCGTGCGACATACGGACGCTGGAAAAAGGCAGTCGATTTGCTCGAGGACAACGACATTGAAACCTACGTTCCGATGCACGACATCACGAAGCTCATCAACGGGAAGCGGAGAACCTTTCACGAGCCTCTGCTTCCCGATATTGTTTTCGCCCGGTTGAGCCGCACAATGGCCGAACAGTTCGTCAAGGATCCCGCCCCCTCCTCCAAATGGTTGAAATACTACACCGACAAAACCAAACCCCTAGAAAACGCCACAGGCCTCAATCCTCCCATCGTCATTCCCGACAACGAAATGCTCAACTTCATCAAAGCCACCAGCGTCCCCAGCGAACATAGTGGCATGATTTCCAAGGACCGCATCCGCTACAAGAGTGGCGATCTCGTCCAAATCACTCAGGGCGACTTCAAGGGCATCATCGGCAAGGTGGTGAGAGCGGCAGGGCAACAGCGCGTCGCCATAGAACTGGAGGGCATTGGAATATTTATCACCGCCTATATACCCAATGACTTTCTGAAAGTCTTGGAACGATGTGAAACTGTAGTTTGGTGACACCCAAACAAACTAAAAACACAATATGGTAGTAAAAAAGATATTCTCTGAAGATTTGCAGATAGCCAAATCCTTGATAGTCAGGGATGAAATGGTTACACGCAAATACTTCTATCAACAATGCTATCCCTTGTTCAAATCCATTTTTGACAATTACTATACCGACTGTGCCAATGTCAAGGAGTTTATAGACGAGATGTATATCATAGTCCTTGCTCCTAGCAAACTGACGGGTAAATGTCAGATGGAGAACTTTAGGGGTGAGAGTACATTGACAAGTTGGCTGAAAACCGCCTGTTTATTTTATTGCTACAAGCAGTTTGAAATCAAAGGTAAGATGCCAAGAAAAGAGCGACTTCCGCTGTCAAATGCGGATGACGACGATGACGCGGGTGATAGATCCGACTCTATTTACGGCTCTTTAGAAATAGATTTCTCAAATATCAATCGGCAGGATGCTCAGATCATCATCAAGCAGATGCCCAACAAGCGTTACGGTGAACTGATTCGCCTACGCTACCTGGAGCTGAAAACCAATGAGGAAACCGCAAAAGAATTGGGAATGTCAATGGAAAACTATTATAATAAGCATAAACTCGCCAAGGAACAATACGAGCGAATATTCAGAAAGGAGGTAGGTAATGTATAAAGATTTTGTACCACCAGTAAGTATCGAAGAATTTGCTGCGTATTTGGATGGAAATTTATCCGATGACGAGATGCAAAGGGTATCGTCTGTAATAGAGAATGATGAAGCGATGCAAGACATTGCAGTTAATAATCAATCAGTAGAAGATGCTTTATCATATTACGAGCCTTCTGAATTAATATTGCCAGACGAACTAACATCTCTCAACTTTGAGATTCCGCAGTTTGATGATAGTATGAACTTTGACAATGCATGGGATGACTTAGAGGTAGCTGCTTGTGCTGCTGATACGACATGTTATGACCCAACTGAATACGATGATAGTTTAACTATACCATCCCATGAAGACAATATCGCTATTCAGCATGAAGAATGCCTTGGTGAAATAACAGATGGCATAAATCACGACTTTTCACAAGAGCATAATGCTTTTGAAAATGATATACCAGAAATAAACGAATAATCAATATGAGTTCAATGCCAGGATGTTTTAGTCCTTATATGTTGATAAGTTCAACACTCCAGTCTGTCTTTGGTTATGACAGACGAAAGGAACAGGACAAGCAAGCCGATATAGCACAACAGCACCAGTTGGAGTTACGCAAAGCACGTGAAGAGTTTCAAGACGAACTTGAAGCACAGAAAGTTGCTGACATGCGAGCTAAAATGGCTGTTGCTCGTCGCTATCGTGCTGAAGAGAAATTTGACCAAACAGTTTTGCAACATCGGACGGAAGAGTTAAGAATCCATTTTATGCGTTGTCTTCCAATTAAACCGCAAGCAATCCCAATAATGCTTGAAGCTGCCCGAAACTATAAAACGTTAGGCTACGACAGTAATTGTCCTCTTAACGTTGTATTGCTTCGAACAAAACAGGCAGCATTAAGTTACGATGATATTTTTAATGAGTTGGATCGGAGCCGTGACCTATTAGGCAATATTGAGTACAGAAGATGGTGCGACAAGGATGTTGCACATAATTCTGCAATATTAAATCTTCACGCAATTATGAGCAATATCCCAACGTTGGTTATCTCACCATATTTTCAAGGTTGCTCAATCCATTACACAGCATCAATGTGGGAGGCTCAATCAGACTCGAAGCCTATGATTCGTCCTCTCTTTTCCGTCCCATGTCCTATAGAGTATATTGACTCAAAACAACCTCAGAAATTTACAGAGGAAGGAAAAAAGGCTATTCAAAAACAGATAGTCTTGATTTCAACGGTCGTTTCAGGTTGTGCAAGGGACAGTTATATGCTTATGACGCAAGGAAGGACACCTACGCTTCCATCTTACTTGAAAACCAATCCTCGCGTATTGGAGAAATTATTAAAAGAGGAGAATAAGCAGTTGTGCTCGTTTATGCTTAATGAGTATAACACTATGAGCGGACTGCTCAGTACAACAGATTGCCCATCCCACTTGTTATCGCAAGATGAAATAAAGCGTTTAGCAGTTTCGGCAAAAGAAGCCTCAGAGGAATTGCAATGTATAACCCATAAATCAATTGAAGCGTAGTATGGATCCTATTACAATGATGGTGGCAAGTATTGGAATGCAATTCTTCAATAACTATGCCAATAGTAAAAAGAATGAAGAGATTCAAGAAAAACAACGTGAATTTCAGAGGGCAGCTGCAGAGCATGACTTTGAGCGTATGCGCAATCTTCAAGCAGAATCTGCAAAACTTGCATTAGAGCTGGAAGCAGAGGTCCACAAAGAACGTGTTGGATTCGTAAATGAGAATTTCTATTATGGTTCTGATGACTCTCTGCGTCTGATATCTGAAACTGTCAATTTAAATTCCACAGTACGTCAAGCGTTAAAAAATCGTGTTGAATTTATAGGCGAAATTAAAGAATGCTTTGTGTATTTATCACTTTCGCCTATAGACAAAAAGAAACTTACTTCTAGAAATAGCGAGAAAGAAGAGAATATTGTATATCATAGTATAGATCCCATATTTACGTTAGATGAAGTTGTAATGAATCAAGACGAAAGAGATGCTATTATGAGAGCAATTTCTTTAGTTAAAGAAAAGGATTTGGTTTATAACAAATGGGGGTTTAGCAAAGTTGATAAACATACAAAATCCGTATTGTGTTTTCATGGAGTTCCTGGAACGGGTAAGACGATGGCAGCTCATGGCGTTGCAAGTTTTCTTGGTAAGAAAATTCTCATAGGAAGTTACGCTCAGATAGAATCTGAATTCGTTGGAGTTGGGGCGAAGAATTTGAAAGCGTTTTTTGATTGTGCAGCCCAACAAGATGCAGTACTTTTTATAGACGAAGCAGATACATTTCTAAGCAAAAGGTTGCCGAGTTCCAATGACAGTGCAAAACATTACAATAGCATGTCTAACGAACTTTACCAACTTGTGGAAAGCTTTGATGGTTGTATAATCTTCGCATCAAATCACATCAAAGATTTTGACCCAGCTATTATCTCAAGAATAATAGAGCCAATAGAGTTCAAATTACCCGATTTAAATGCAAGAAAGAAAATATTAAGTAATCTTCTTCAAGACGAATTTCCACTAGAAGGTGGAAAGACTGAGGATTTGATAACAGAACTTGCCGAGATTACAGATGGATTCTCTGGTCGAGATATACGTAAGGCTTTGTTGATTTGTAATGCAGATGCCGCTTACAAGTTGAAAATTAAATCTGCGATAGAAGCAGACAACATTATCGTACCTATCAATATGATAAGAGATTGTTTCGACAGTGTAAGAAAAGCCAAAAACAAATTAGATGAAGCTTTAGGTAAAAAGACAACGGGTAATCTCATTTCTGAATTTACAGAAAATAACCAAAGAAAAACTCGTTATATGCAAATGGCTGCACATACATTATTAGCGGATGAGATCATAGAATCAAGAGAGAAAATGCTCTATGAAACACTTTCTAAAACAATGGGCGTGAAGGTTCCTCTTGAAAAAGATTCATTGCCATCTGTAGAAGATATTTGTTCAAAGGTTAGTTCTGTAGAAGAAAAAATGCAAATCTTTGATGTCGTGACTCGTATGGCGGCATGTGATGAGAATGTTCCTGAAAATGAAATGAATTTCGTTATCAAAGCAGTTAATTTGTTAGGCTTGGGATGTGCTTATGATGAAACTGTTGTCAAATACACACAAGGATTGGCTGATTCTTATCGTCAAATGGCATTACTAAAAGATAAATTTGGCAAAAGTGATATGGATATTTTACTTGAACTTAAAAAGGAATACTCCGAAGGTGCAGCTTATTATCATTTAGCAGAGATGTATCGAGATGGAAGTAATTTAATGGGTGGAATTGAAAGAAATGAGACTAAAGCAATTTATTATTTCAAATTAGCAGCAGAAAATGATTATAGACCAATTTGACTCGGAAGAATTTAAAGAATTTATAGAAAATCATTCAGTAGAAGATGAAGGATTCTCCTCTGAAGAATTGAATATTACTGATTCCATTCCTTTAGATGCTTGGAAACAATTACCGAATCATGCTAAGGATATTCTAATAAAAGCAGGTTACGAGAATCTGGATAATGTTATAATTATAGAGTAGTATATGCTAACATTCGGTCCAAAAGTACAGCAGACGGATTTTGATGTCAATATCTATCAAGGGCGTGACCCTATTTGTGCGATTCGTTGCCAAGAAATGATATTGCGTGACTATGGAATCCAGATATCCAAAGAGGAGTTGACGGCATACGCAACAGAGCAGGGTTGGTACCACGGAACTGGTACCAAGCCCAGCGATGTTGGGAATTTGCTTGAAACGTGTAATGTCGGTACACATTCTCAACATTGCGATTCAGTGTATGACCTTATCAATGAGTTGAAAGAAGGTCATAGGGTTATAGTGGGAGTAGACGCACATGAGTTATGGGCGGAACCAGGAACAGAAGAATATGAGTTCTATCGAAATCTGACCAATGCCGACCATGCACTCATCGTAACGAGTGTAAATATTGACCCTGCTAACCCTGAAAACTCGACGGTTGTACTGACAGATCCAGGTACGGGCTCTATCTTGGAGTATGACTTTGAGAAGTTCGCCCATTCATGGAAAGATTCCAACTATTTCATGATGGCAACGGACGAGCCTGCTCCATATCAGTACAATGCAGAGACGCATTGTATGGAAGTGTCGAACTTCGCGACGGATTTTACATTACAAGAGTTTCCTTTCCACAACGAGTTTACTAACATTTGGGAAGTGGATGACTTAGGATATGTGCCGTATTATGAGGATGGACATTTGTTGTCAATAACGGATAATTTATCATACGATGATTTCACTTCAGCGTATGGCAATGATAGCTTTGAAACATTAGATGACTCTCTAAATATTTACGATGACACCAGCAGCTTGGTTCATGTGGACTTTTCGGATGGTGGGGTCGTTACAGGAGTAATGCCGATGGATGATCTGTTTGATTATTGGTCTGACTCCATTTCGGAAGACGCAAGTTCAGCATAGAACTGCAATTCCAGGTACAGGCGTAGCCTAATAATCTATATCTGAAAACACCGAGGGGTTTGGGGGCGAGTTGCCCCCATGAGTGAAAATTCAACAAGCAATGTTTAAAAACAAAAAGGGAGACCTTTGTCTCCCAAAGATGAGTTAATTTTGCATTGCTATGTACAAACAATTAACCTCGGAGCAAAGGTACACAATTTCTATGTTACTCCAAAATAGAACGAAGCAAAAAGACATCGCCATGGCGATAAATGTAAGTCCCAGTACTGTGTCTCGTGAAATACGACGCAATAGTGGGATTAGAGGACGCTATAACTGGGAAAAAGCTCAAGCCAATGCAATACGCACAAAACGTAAGAAGGCAGATGCGCTTAAAATTTCGGCAAATACGGTAAAAGAAATTCTTTCTGAGAAAGATGATACGTCAGGGCCTATGTGCGGTGAAGTAGGCCCTGCCCCGAAAGACATAGACCCGTGTATGTTTAGTAATCTTGAATCGTCTGATTCTGATAGCATAATAGTATCAAGTGATGCAAATGAAGAGTTCTAATAGTTTTTAGAACGACCTCATTTTTGATACTTTAGATTAGAAGGCAGAGGAAGAAACTATTCTGAAATCATACTCACCTGTGCGCAAAAGGCATCTTTCTTCAGAAAACAAAAGATTATCCAAAAATAATGGTAAATCTTGCGATTGATGTAGATGAATAAGTTAAAATTTCAATGACATGTCACTCTTGTTAACAATATTAGGCTCGACCGGTGCTTTAATTGCTGCCCGTAGCGCAGCCAATGCAATAAACGGTATTACTTCGCGCATTATGCCATTTAAAGGGAGTGGTGATGCAAAACGAATGAATTACCATGCAAACCTAACAAGGGAGCAGCAACAAGCAAATCAAAAATTTCAGGAATACCTTCACGAGAAAGGGCTTAGAAATCAAAAAGAAATGGCAAGAATTTCGGCATTGTTGCAACGACAGACGACCTTTTTGTCAAACATTCAAAATTGTCAGAATGCATTAAAGGGAAAGTTGTTTGATGATGCACTTCGTCATTTTCCTTTAAATATTCCTCCACTTGTTATGTTACAAAATGCCGGAGTGTCGGCTACCAACATTACAGGAAGTCTTATTGATGATCCAATTACAAAATATGCACTTAATACTTGGGAGAATGGAGGAATAAGCGAGGATGCGTTTTATTCAACATTTGAAAATAGTATTAAATCGCGTTCAGTCGCATTAAGTGTGTTCGTTACTCCTTTGCAAATGGATGCGAGAGTTGCTGCAAAAGAAAAGATAGCATCTATTGTTTGGGATAATGTTTATCAGGAAATAGAATCCCTCTTCGTAAAAGAATACAATAGAAGTAGCGAGAGACCTGTCATATTTTATCCTGGAGCATGGAATATAAATGCGAAGCCAGGGTTACATGCATCAGAAATACTTTATTTCTTTACAAAAGGTTTGCCCATTGTTGTCCTTGAACCTCGCTTTGATGGCAAACGTCTTAGGATAATGTATTCGTCATGGGGAGTTGGCATGCTTAGCCAAGAACAGATTAGACAAGAAATTTCTTTCGACATGGATTGGAATGATATGATTCTTCCAGCAATGTATGAGCGTTCTGTAAAAGGGATAGAAAAACTCAAGGCTATAGAAAAGCTTCCTACGCCATTGGAAGAATTTAAAAAACGTCTTGTACATAATGTTTCGATTTACGAATGTTTCAAAAACAGCAATCTGAAAACCGATGATTTATTTGATGATATAACAAGGTTGTTCTATCTAACTAATCAAGATTACTCAGTAGTTTCTGACATGATTAGTAACACAATAGGTATGGTAATGAGTGTGGTTTCAGACATTCACCATAAGGAAATATCCGACATAAAACCAAGGTTCCCTCGCATAAAAGAGAGATATTTTGGAACATTATTCAAACAATTGGACAATAAAGAAGCAAGGATACTTAATGGTGCATTTCTGGGACTCTATGACTATGGTGAACGGGATTGTACAACCAAATCAAAAATTGAAAACGACCATGTAAGTGGCTCTTCAAATAATTCGTTAAATCAAAAACCTACGATCTTAGATGATCTGATGGAAAATCAATAAAAAGCAAAATAAATGAATAAATGTAAGGCGTGTCTTTGCGAGACTGACTTATTCTTCTGCCCTGATTGCGGAAGGGTAATAGAATATCCAGACTTTATTGGTGATAACCAAAGTTTAAAACAGCAACTGGATGAATATACTAGGGATCTTGTGCAAACAGCCTCTAAAAACAAAGAAAAAATACACGATTTAGTTGGCAAAGGTGTATTGGCAGATGCTGTGTTTAGAAAGTATTATGAACATGTAGCATATCTACAATCGCTATGTGCTTTCCCTAGTATTTCAAGTATTTTTGATAGAGCTGGGGCTTCTTTATTTGACATAATGGCTGGGTTTGCAGAAAAATGTAAACGTAATGAATGTCAAATTGCTGTAGTAGGTACTATTAAAGCGGGTAAATCCATGTTTCTAAATGCTGTTCTTGGTCAGGAAATCGCTTCAACATATCCCACTCCAGAAACAGCTGCTCTCACAAAGTTCAGATATTCAGATAAGGGTGATTATGTTAAAGTAACATATTATACAGAAGAAGAGTGGGAACAATTGTGGAAGAGTGTTATGGCATCAAATGTCATATCATCCGTAAGAGATGACAAAGAAGATTTCATAACACAATATAAAAAATTAGGTGCTGACTCAATTAAAAAGGAAAAACTAAATCGCGAGCCTGATGTCTTTGGGAACTTGACATTTCCAGAACTCAAGGCCATTGTTGAGAAATTTTCTTCTGCCAAACATCCAGAACATTTCTTTGCTAAAGAGGTGGAAGTGGGTTTGACACATTTTAATGTTCCTAAGAATGTTGTTTTTGTGGATACCCCAGGGTTAAATGATCCAGTTGCTTTCCGTTCTGAAATTACAAAGAGATATATTTCTTCAGCAAATGTTGTGCTTCTTTGTCTCAAAGCGGCATCTGCTGAAATTCGTGCTGATGAATTATCGGATATAAGCATTCTATTTTCAGAGATGCGTTTCGCAAAGGATAGATTGTATATTTTTGCTACTCAGTACGATATTCAAGATAATTTTCTTGATTATTGGAATAAGTATACTAAACCTGAGTTTGTAAAGCATTTGTCTGGTTCATCATATTTTGGTTCTAAAGAAACTGCTGAAAATAGGATTATCCCAGTATCTGCATGGTATTATCTGTTAACTCAAAGAGCGAAATTGGATAGAAATCTATGGGCAGAAGGATCTGAGTATGAGCTAGAACTTTGTAATATGGTAAATAAATGTTTGGGAGTTGCTAGACGTCAGGATCCAGAAGATCGTTTCTATGATAATATAGAAAAAATAGAGAATTCCACAAATGTCGGTGTTGTCAATAGAATTATACTTGAAGGTCCTGTTAAAGAAGCAGAAAGCATTATTGTTAATGATCTCAAGAAAACATATATGGGCATTTGTGATGAGATTAGCGATATTGTCCAATCTTCTATCGAAATCCAAACTTCATTGCTTGGGCAAAGTAGAAATACAGATGTATATGATAAAATTAAGCAAATTGATAAGAAAGTTTCGATTTTGAATGAAAATCATAATAAAAACATAAAGATAGTCAATGATGCGCTAGCGATAATTGAAAGTCATACTAAGGAGATCATTAATAAGATTAAATAACATGGGCGTAATCAATTTTTGTAAAAAAGCGTTTAAGAGCGCAAAGGAGGGCATAAGTGAAGTCGTTAAAACTGGCTCTTTATCAGCTGGTTGGGAGAAGACAAAAAGAACTTACTCTGAGTTATTGCATAAAAATACGGTAATTATTAGTAGTCCAAGGAAGCCTGACGAAAGTGATTGGGAACGCGACAGAAGACGCAAGCAAGAAGAAAGTGAGCGTCAAGCAGAGTTATTAGCTCAACGTCAAAGAGATGAATCTGCAAGGAAGAGATTGATAGCAAAACGTCAAAAAATGATTGATTCCTTTCAAGAAAATTACGTTTCGGATGCAGAAATTTTCGAAGCAAATGCAAGGCGAGTATATGAAGAGACATTTGATAGTTTCATATCTGAAATTGAGAAGATTATGGATGTTGCTCCGATTCGCAATTTCATAGTAGTGAAAAGTAAAACTTTCAAAAATGTAATGCGAAACGAAGTTAATAGCAAGATAAGTCTTGGTTCACCCGAAATGGTAAGAATCATGGATGATGAATCTCTATCGTTGGAAGATTATGAAGATGAATTAAATTCATATGTTAACCGCATTTGTGATAATGCTCGAAAAAAACTTCTTTCCAAAATTCATAGAGCTGTTAATGAAACAAATGAATATATAAGAAAAAATGCTGAAGCATTCCTTAATAATGAGCTTGATTTTGTTAAAGAACAAAACGATGTCCTGCGAGAATTGGCAAAGGCTGGTGCGGCTCGTGATGCTCAAATACTAACTATTGCGGAACAAAGAGCGACGCTTCAATTAATAAACTCTATAGCAAGTTCGGAAATAAAAAATGATGGAGGGAATCATATATTTTATTCAAGTTTCGCAAGTTCCTTAGCTTGCTATCTTTAGTTCATAAATCTGTAT